>Ga0075304_1000007_pt1 | contig 70799 bp, 62 predicted proteins | sample Joice_CattailNLA_FD_120067 | JGI IMG/M metagenome (GOLD analysis project Ga0075304, IMG submission 120067) | Natural and restored wetland microbial communities from the San Francisco Bay, California, USA, that impact long-term carbon... | ecosystem: Environmental > Terrestrial > Soil > Wetlands ... | reverse complement strand
TCTGACATCTGTCTTCTGTTGATAAGGATCAACCCATGAACCTGAAAGACATACCTGACAAATGGGATTTAATCATCATCGGCGGCGGCATCACCGGGGCCGGTATATTCCGGGAAGCGGCCCGTATGGGTTTATCGGTCATTCTCATCGAGCAGCGGGATTTTGCCTGGGGCACCTCCAGCCGCTCATCAAAACTGGTCCATGGCGGTTTGCGTTACCTCAAGGAAGGACATTTTAAAATGACCAAAATCGCCGTTGAGGAGCGGGAACGACTTCTTAAAGAAGCACCCGGACTGGTCGAACCCCTGGGTTTTTTATTGCCGATTTATGAAGATCAGCGGCCGGGCAAGCGAACCATTCAGGTCGGGTTATCGCTGTATGATATTATGGCCCGGGAGCGACAACATCATTATTATGATCGCGAAAAGTTCAGACAAATGGTCCCCCATATCAATTCAAGCGGTCTTAAAGGCGGTTTTGAATTCCTGGATGCCCAGGTCGATGATTCCCGGCTGGTTCTGCGCCTCATTAACGAAGCGGCGGCATCCGGAGCCTGCGCGCTAAATTATGTGGCCGTAAAACGTATCAACCGCAATGATGCAGGCCAGGTTGTCGGGGTCAATGTGGCAGACGTTGAAACCCTCGAAAACCGCACGCTTTGGTCTCCGGCGGTGATCAACGCCACCGGGTCCTGGGCTGAAAAATTGCACCCTTCCCCGGAACCCCTGCGCCATTTGCGGCCTTTGCGCGGCAGCCATCTGGTATTTCCCGCCGATGCGCTGCCGCTCACCAAAGGCTTCAGCTTCATTCACCCGGCAGATAAACGCGCGGTTTTTGTGGTTCCCTGGGAGGGCGCCGTGCTGGTGGGCACCACCGATTTGGACCATACCGAAAACTTGTCGGTGGAGCCCACCATAACCGAGGAAGAAGTTATCTACCTGATGCGGGGGGTTCAGGCAATGTTTCCCGCCCTCGCCATTTCCCTGCAGGACTGCCTGTGTGCTTTCGCCGGCATCCGCCCGGTACTCAGTGAAGGAAAGCTCAAGCCTTCCGAAGAATCCCGTGAACACGTCGTATGGATCAGCGACGGTTTGATAACCGTTACCGGCGGTAAACTGACAACCTTTCGGCGCCTTGCCATGGATGCACTCAAGGCGGCCAAACCCTATCTACCGCCGGATACGACTATAAACCGCAAGGCACCGACATTCGACGAAGTGCCGCAAAAACCGCCTCCGGGGTATGGGTTGACCCCCCCCATCTGGCGACGCCTTTACGGCCGTTATGGTATGGCCGCCGAGACCCTCGTCCGCAAGGCGAAACCGAGAGACCTATCCATTGTCCCCGGGACCCATACCCTCTGGGCTGAACTGCCTTATGTGGCCCAAAATGAACAGATCAGGCATCTGACAGATCTTTTATTGCGGCGGGTGCGTATTGGATTGTTGACACCGGAGGGCGGAAAAGCGTATTTAAAACGCATTCGGAAACTGTGCCAAAATGTCCTGCCCTGGGATCGGCGGCGCTGGAAAAAAGAAATCAACACATACCTGGATCATTGGCTCTACGCCCATGCGCTTCCGGTCAGACGCGCGGAAGCTCTTGAAAAAGGAAAGATTTTTTCGCCGCAGGCCCTGGGATCGGCCCTGCGCTCGATTTACTATAAAATTCGACCCAAAAGACGCCGCGACCAAATTTTGTAATTTTGAGAACAGGAGGTATCTATGATCCGCCGGCTATCCATCATCCTAATTTTACTGCTGGTGCTGGGAGCGTATTCGTCCGGGGCGGCAGCCAAGTCCCTGACCATCATCCACTCCAATGACCTGCATTCTCATTTATTGGGTGCCCCGCCGAATATTGACTACACCCCATCTATTACCGGTGACGACCGGACCAGTGGCGGCTGGGCCCGCATTGCGACGGTCATCAAACAGGTAAAGACCGAACGCTCCAATCCCGTGCTGGTAGTGGATGCCGGTGATTTTTTAATGGGTTCTCTTTTTCACATGCTCAGCCGCGAACAGGCCTTTGAGCTTCGTCTGTTAAGCATGATGGGCTATGACGCGGTTGGCCTCGGCAACCACGAGTTTGATCTTAAACCCGGGGGACTGGCGAGGATCCTGGCCAGTGCCCGGGGCTCGGGGAAAATCCCGCCCCTGGTTGCCTCCAACGTAATTTTCAGCGCTGAGAGCGACAAAGATGACACCCTGGAAACGATCTTTAACCAGGGAGTTGTCCAGCCGTTTCGGGTGCTCGAAAAAGAAGGCCTTCGGATCGGCATATTTGGTTTGATGGGCAAAGATGCCGCCGAGGTGGCCCCCTTTGCCTCGCCGGTATCCTTCGGCGACCCGATTGCAGCCGCCCAAAAAATGGTCAAGGTCCTGCGGGAAACCCAAGGCGTCGATCTCGTCATCTGCCTGTCCCACAGCGGCCTGTCTGAAAACCCTAAAAAATCGGAAGATGAAATCATGGCCCGGGAAGTCGACGGCATCGACATCATTATCAGCGGCCACACCCACACCAAGGTAAATGATGCCCTGCAAATCAACAATACCATCATCGTCCAGTCCGGGGCTTACGGCAAACAGCTGGGGCTGCTCGATATTAATTATGACGATGGTCATGTGTCCCTCAAAAATTACCGTTTGATGGAAATAAATGACAGCATCAGCGGTGATGCCGATATTTCAAAGCAGATAGAAACCTTTGAAGGGGAAATCACCGGCCGGGTGCTGGCGGAGGCGGGGCTTTCCTTCAGAGAGATTATCGCCGAAACGGATTTTGATCTTGTCTTGCAAACAGATGAATCCAACCTGGGAAATCTGATTGCCGATTCCATGCGCTGGTATGTAGCTAAATTTGATAACGACCCGTCAAATCCTGAGGCCAGCCCCTTGGTTTCCGTTATTTCCAATGGGGTCATCCGGGACCCGATCGTTAAGGGCGCAAGCGGTCAAATAGCCGTGTGTGACGCTTTCAGGGCCATACCGCTTGGTATCGGCTTTGATGAAGCGCAAACCATGGGATATCCCCTGATTTCAATTTATGTCTATCCCTCCGAGGTAAAAAAAACGTTTGAGGTCCTGACCAGCATTTATCCCATGAAAGGCAGTGACTATTTTATACAGGTGTCAGGCGCTAAATTCACATACAATCCTCATCGTATGATTTTCGACCGGGTTACGGACATCTGGCTCGGTGATGAAGAAAACGGCTATCGACAACTGGACTACTCGAAATCAAATCGAACCCTGATAAGGATTGCCGCCGATATCTACAATGCAACATTTTTAAAAGTCATCGGCGACTATACCTGGCAGATATTGAAGATTGTCCCCAAAGATCGCAACGGCAACCCCATTGATGACCTGAAGCGCATGCGTATCGACGCTGACCGCCAAAAGCCGGGGATCCAGGAACTCAAGGAATGGCAGGGGGTCATTGCGTATATTCAAAGCTTTACCGATACCGACGCCAACGGCCGGCCGAATGTTCCGGATAAATACCGCGGCAGGCTGGGTCGTCAGGTTGTCGAAGCCAGCTGGAATCCCTACCAGTTGCTCAAGCGCGGAAATTATATAACCTGGCTGACATTTGCCGTACTGGGGATGGGGGTTTTTATGTTACTGGGGATTGTTCGTTTGATTGTCAAAAAAGTTGGCTAACCTGTTACCACTGGAGTGATGGATGGAAACTGAAACAAACAAAATAGTTGGGACCAGCAATCGCGTCCTGGAAATTGATCTCAGATCAGAGCAGGTCAAAGAACTTCAAGTTACCGACAAAGACCGCAAGCTGTATCTGGGAGGCAAGGGCCTGGGGCTCAAACTTCTTTTCGAACGACTGCCGCCCGGTATCGATCCTCTGGGCGAAGACAATTACCTGGCCTTTATGATGGGCGTTTTGATGGGGACCGGAGCGCCCTGCTCCGGCCGCTTTGCAGCATTAACCAAATCGCCGTTAACCGGAATCATGCTGACCTCATCTTGCGGCGGCCCTTTCGGCATGGCTTATAAAACGGCAGGCTATGACGGATTGCTGATTACCGGTAAATCCGCAAAACCGATTTATCTGGAAATTGACAGCCAGGGCGTAAAATTTCAGGATGCCGCCCCCCTGTGGGGCATGGATACCGTCGAGACCCAGCAGGCGTTGAGCAGCGACCGAAAAATCGGCGTGCTGGCCATCGGTCCGGCGGGTGAAAACCGGGTGCGATACGCCAATATTGCCAGCGGACATCGATTTGTGGGCCGGGGCGGTATGGGGGCTGTCATGGGCGCCAAGAACCTGAAAGCCATTGTCGCCCATGGAGGGGCATACAGGATCCTGCCCAATGATCCGAAAAAATTCAAGGCTGTCTGCAGCAAAGCGACCAAATACATCAAAGCCAATAAATATACCGGTGAACTTTACCGCAACTTCGGCACCAATGCCAACACCCTGCCTTGCAATGAGGCCGGGCTGATACCGGTAAACAATTTTCGCCGCGGCAGCGACAAAAGAGCCGAGGATATTTCCGGTCCGGCGCTGCAAAAAAAATACAACACCAGTTTTGACACCTGCAAACCCTGCACCATCCTTTGCGGGCATAAGGGGACCTACCCGGACGGCAGCGAGCAGCACATACCGGAATACGAGTCCGTCAATCTTCTGGGGCCGAATCTGGGAATTTTCGATAGCGACCGGATCACTGAGTTCAACGATATCTGCGGCCGAATGGGAATGGATACCATCTCCGCCGGCGCCACCCTTTCATGGGTCATGGAAGCCGGCGGCAAAAGGCTGATCGCGACCGATCTTAAATTCGGCTCCCCCGAGGGCATTGCCGACACCCTGCTAAGCATTGCCCAACGCAAAGATCAGGGCGATGAATTTGCCAACGGCACCCGCTGGCTGTCGCAAAAATATGGCGGCCAAGAATTTGCCATTAATGTTAAAGGCCTTGAAATGGCAGCCTATGATCCGCGCGGATCCTGGGGACAGGGGCTGGCCTATGCGGTGGCCAATCGCGGCGCCTGCCACCTGTCAGCCTATTTGATTGGCCTGGAAATATATTTTAAATATCTGAATCCCTATAAGACCTATGCCAAAGCAGAATTCACCAAACTTTTTGAAAGTGCCTTTTGCGGCGTCAATTCACTGCAAACCTGCGAGTTCACAGCCTATGCCTATACCGGGGAATCACCCCTTACCAAGTACACCCTGGATCCGGTTCTGGCGCTTATGATGCAATATTTGCCCCGGGTGGCAACCAAACTGGTCGATTTCAGCATCTATTCCAATCTTTTTGAAGCGGTGTCCGGAATTCCGATGTCGAGCGCTGAATTTCTCAAGGCCGGCGATCGCATCCATGTGTTGGAGCGGCACATGAACTGCCGGGAGGGGATTTCCCGCAAGGATGATACCCTGCCCGAGCGCTTTCTGAAGGAGGGTCGCGAAGATGACCTTAAAAATAGAACCGTGCCCCTGGAGAAAATGATTGATACGTATTACCGCCTGAGAGGCTATGATACCGACGGTATTCCGACGGTTGATACCCTGAAGAAGCTTGGCATCCCGATTTAGTTGAACAGGTCATAAGGAAAATCAAGTCTGCGTCCTGGTCTTGAGCGCAGCCTGGCAGGACGGGATGTAAGCCCGGGCGGTAAAATTTTGAAACAGTTTCTGTCCAGTACGCGCACGCATATGCCAACCAATATCAAATATAAAGGAAATTACCGATGAAAATTCCGGAAAAGGGAATGCCGAAAGAAGACATATTCAAAATTTTGCAAGACTATAAAGGCAATGATCTGGACTGGCAATCGGGCAAAGTGCTCGGATTCATCTATGATGCCGGCAAAAAAGTCCATGAGGTGACCCATGCGGCCTATACCCTGTACCTGACTGAAAACGCGCTGGATCCCCTGTCCTTTCCAAGCCTGCTGCGTCTGGAAAATGAGGTGGTGCGGATGACCGCCAACCTGCTCGATTGCAGCAGCGACGTCGTCGGCAATTTTACTTCAGGCGGTACGGAAAGTCTGATCCTGGCCGTCAAAACCGCCCGCGACTATTCACGGGCCGTCAAGCCCCACATCAAAGAACCGGAAATGGTTCTGCCGATTACCGCCCATTCCTCTCTTCTCAAGGCCTGCCACTACCTGGGGATAAAACCGGTGAGAACCCGGGTTCATAATGAGTCCTTTAAGGCGGATGTGGGTGCCATGCGTGCGGCCCTCACCGACAACACCATTTTACTGGTCGGTTCGGCCCCCGGTTATGCCCACGGAGTCGTCGACCCGATCACGGAAATAGCTGCCCTGGCCAAGGAAAAGGATTTATTGTGCCATGTGGATGCCTGTGTGGGCGGCATCCACCTATCCTATATGCGCAAGCTGGGATACGACGTTCCGGACTTTAACCTAAACATTCCCGGTGTGACATCTTTGTCCGTCGACCTTCATAAATACGGCTACGCCCCCAAAGGTGCCTCCATTGTTTTGCACAAAAACAAGGAGCTCAGAAAATATCAGATCTGGGGCTGCTCGCGCTGGACAGGCTATCCGGTAATAAACGCGGCAATCACCAGCGCCAAAAGCGGGGGACCCATGGCGGCCGCCTGGGCGGTTTTAAATTACATGGGAGATGAGGGCTATATGGAAATAGTCAAGGAGGTCATGGCGGCCACCCAATTGATGATTGACGGCGTCAGCCGCATAGACGGTTTGCGGGTGCTGGGAAAACCGGATATGTGCATGTTTGCCCTGGCATCAACCACGGATAAGATAAATGTCTACCGATTAGCGGAAGAGATGAAGAAAACAGGATGGTATCTCCAGCCTCAGTTTGCCAGGGAAAATTCGCCTGCCAACCTTCACATTTCCTTAAACCGCTCAACCGTGCCCCGGGCCAGGGCGTTTCTAAAAGACTTTGATAGCACCGTTGAAGAAATAAAAAAACGGGATGCAGACCCGCAAACCCGGGACCTGCAGGAGGAACTGAAAAAACTCTCTCTTAAATATGATGATGAAACATTTCTAAAGCTGGCCGAAATGGCCGGTGTAACCGGCACCGAACCACCGCAGAGTATGGAAAAAGTCAATATGTTGCTGGAAGCACTGCCATACGATGTATCTGAATATGTACTGGTTGAATATTTGAATAATATGATGAAATAACAGATGCTGATACTTGATTCCTCACACCTGATCGCCAGGGGCTTACGTCGCGAATGCTATTTTCATCCAACGGATGGACATAAGTGTATCAAGATTGTGGTGGCCGGCGATCATAAAGAAACAGCACGCGAACAATCTTATTACCGGCTCCTGGACAAACGCAATATCTCCTGGCAGATGGTGGCCCGGTTCTATGGCAACGTTGAAACCAATCGGGGGGAGGGAGCCGTTTTTGAACTGATCCGAGATCATAACAAAGCGGTTTCCAAAACGCTGGAGGATTATTTTTCCGCAAATGATGAAACCGACCTTGACTATCAGGATTTGGCCCGGGCACTGCTATTGTTAAAGCGCTATTTGCTGAAATGGAAAATATTAACCCTGGCACTTAAACCCCAAAATATCGTCTATAAAAAGATTAATGAATCTGAAGGGATTCTGGTAGTCATTGACAATATCGGAAATTCTGATTTCATCCCGATCTGCAACTACCTCAACTGGATGGCAGCACAAAAAATTCGCAGAAAATGGCAGCGTTTCGAGGATTCAATTGAAAAAGATTATACCCGCAACAGAGCCCTGCAGCAAATGGTCGCAAATGTGAGCGAAGGATGGAATGGATAATGAATCGGCCGAACGGATCGTGAAGGAGGGTTTCGAAATGACGACAAATAAAAAATTCTCGCGCAGGGATTTTTTTAAAATAGCCGGTGCTGCCGGCCTTGGATCGGTTGCGGCATCAATGGGAAATTTGGCGGATGCCTCCAGCCCGTTAAAAATTCCCACCCGGCCCTTTGGTAAAACCGGTGTGAATGTCTCCGTACTCGCCCTGGGCGGGACTTACAATCTGATGTCCCGGCAGCTTCTGTTACGACAAGCCCTCAATCTGGGGGTAACATACTGGGATACGGCCCACAGCTATTCCGGAGGAAACAGTGAACGGGGCATCGGTAAATATTTTGCACGCTATCCGGAGGACCGCAAGAAAGTCTTTCTGGTAACCAAATCCGGTTCTGCGGATCCGGACAACATGACCCAACATCTCTATAGCTCAATGGAACGGTTGAAGACCACCTACATTGATTTATTTTTTATTCATATGGTTTCCGATGTAAAAGATGAAGTTGACCACCCCAAGATCAAAGAATGGGTTGCAAGAGCAAAAGGCCAGGGCAAGATACGCCTCTTTGGCTTCAGCACCCATAAAAATATGGAGCAATGCCTGATGGATGGGGCCCGGTTGGGGTGGATCGACGGCATCATGGCCAGTTACAACTACCGGTTGATGAACACCCCGGCAATGAAAGAGGCGGCAGACGCATGTATAGAGGCCGGCATCGGCCTGACCGCCATGAAAACCCAGGCCACTTTTCTTTCGAATTTCTACTCCGATGTCGGCAAGGATACCGAAACCGCCTCAAAGCTCACGGAGCAATTTCTAGCCAACGGGTATACGCCGGAACAGGCCAAGCTCAAAGCGGTCTGGGATAACCCCCATATCGCCAGCATTTGTTCGGCCATGCCCAATCTGACCTATTTGCAGGCCAATGTGGCTGCTGCCCTGGATAAAACCCAATTATCCGCAGAGGACCATGGCATCCTGAACCAGTACGCCAGCCAGACAGCTGGCGGGTATTGCACCGGCTGTGCCCGCTTGTGTGAATCGGTGGTTGTTGAAAATATTCCCATCAGCGATGTAATGCGCTATCTTATGTATTATCATAACTACGGCAATCACCGGCAGGCCATCCAAAAATTCAATAAATTACCGGAAATCAGCCGCCGTCGTCTGGCGCACATTGATTATTCGAAGGCAGAATGTATCTGCCCCCAGAAAATACCGATTGCCAAATTCATGCAATACGCAGTTGAAACATTTTCAGACAGCCACCGGGGATAATCTCGGGTTGGATATCGGTTTGATTTAGCAGCTGCGATGGCTTGCACCAATCTGGGCCAGGGGGGCCCGCTGGGCGATTGTCGTGTCCGGATGCCGGTTGGCTCTGGCCCTTGGGATCCGGCGGCTGGTTTTATAATTAACAGAAAGGATTTTAATAAAATGAAATATCGCTATCTTGGATCATCAGGATTGCTCGTTTCCCGCATTTCTCTGGGAACCATGACTTTTGGCACCGCTGATTGGGGATGTGACGAGCAGGAATCACACGCTGTTATAAAAAAATATCTCGATGCCGGGGGCAACGTCCTGGACTGCGCCGATGTCTATGCCGGCGGTAAAGCCGAGAAAATAGTCGGAAACTTTCTGCCCCAGGTGAATCGCGATGAGGTGATCATTGCATCCAAATGCTATTTTCCCATGGGGACAACGCCCAACAGTTACGGTGTTTCCAGAAAGCATGTCCTGGCCTCATGCGAGGCCAGCCTCAAACGCTTGCAAACGGATTATATTGATCTATACTATGTTCATGGCCCCGATCCAGTCTCACCGTTGGAAGAGACCATGCGTGCGCTGGATGATCTGGTCAGACAGGGTAAGGTGCGCTATCTGGCATGCAGCAACATGTTTGGCTGGCAAATTGCCAAAGCCAACGGTATCGCGGCCCGGATGAATCTTGAACATCTCATCGCCGGTCAGTATTTATACAATTTGATTCACCGTGAGCCGGAACGCGAAATTATCCCCGCCGCCCGGGACCATGGAATGGGTTTATGCTGCTACAGCCCACTGGCAGGCGGTTTGCTCACAGGCAAATACAAAAACATGACCGCCCCGGCCCCGGGAACGCGACTTTCTTATCGGACCCAGGTGGATGGCCCGCGGTTCTGGCATCCGCAAGGGTTTAAAACAGCAGAAATCCTGGAGCAGGTGTCTTTGGACAGTGGCATCCCCATGCCCAAACTGGCCATCGCCTGGCCGTTGAAACATCGGTTTGTGACCTCGGTAATCATCGGAGCTCGAAATCACGAACAGCTGACAGCCAATATGGAAATGGGGGACTGGGATGTCCCCGACGATGTCTGGCATGCCCTGGAAGAACAGACCAGACCGCAGGAAGAGTATCTAACCTGGTTTAATCGCCAAAATTACAAAAGACTATTTGCCGCCGCCGAATTTCATGATGAAACCCTGGAACTTCCCTAGCGGTCTTTAGGTCAGATCCTTCCCGGAGGAGATTCCATCGAAGCGACAGGCAATTGAAACAGATCAGATGAATATAAAATTCAGAGCAATCGCATATGCTGTCATGGCGGCAGGCTTTCTCCTGACCACGAACAGCGCCTGCAGTTCGAACGCAGACCCTTTTCCCGGTCTTGTTCTTCCGATCTATCAAGGTGCCTATGAAATCGAAAATGGCTTTAGCCGTTTGAAGGGCACGAAATCGACCATTTACAAGGTTCAGACCAATTTTCCGGCCGCGGAGGTACTCGAATTTTACGATGCCGCCCTCAATGGCAGCGGCTGGAAGCCGTCCTTTGAAACATGCCAGAGACACTGGGCCATTCAGGATGGCGGCAGTATCAAAAAAGAATTCCAGGCACGGCAGCTGTTTACTTCCTGGGAACACCCGCAATACAGGCTGCAGATATCCCTCTTGCTCGAATATCAACCCCCCGGGGCTAAAAGTCAGGATGAAGTGGTTGTCCAATGCCGCCTGCAACCGCAGCTTGACAATTCCAGGCATGAAAGGTTTATTGGGCGATTGAAGGCATCCGGTCAATATCATGCGTTTACCCAAAAACTGGATTCCTATCGCGAATCGGATGGTGAGCTGGATTCAGCCCGGATTGCCCGGGACATCCAAAATAACAAAGCTGACGAAAACCTGATCGAGTATAAGCGGATTATGGATGAGACTCAACAGGAAATTGATGATATCATTCGTCGGGTAAATGAAACCCGGTGAGGGAAAATATATGAATCAAATCGCAAACGCAAAAGCCATGCCGCACATCTGCAGGCTCAGCAATTCGGCCGAGATAAATGGTCGCTGAGTTGTGAAATTAGAGCAGCGAAAGCCCATAGGAAATAGGGTCATGCCATCTAAAAAAACACCTTCGGAAATTGAGCAGCCGAATAAAATCGTTGCCGAGGCCCGGCAAAGCCGCAGCCAGCGCGAAAAAACATACCGGGAGCAGGCGCTTAAAATATATCCCTGGGTCTGCGCCCGCTGTGGTCGAGAATTCAGCGGAAAAAAGCTGCGCGAACTCACCGTTCATCACAAGGATCACAACCACGACTACAACCCACCCGACGGCAGCAACTGGGAACTGCTGTGCCTTTACTGCCATGACAACGAACACTCCCGCTATGAAGATTCGGCACCGTACAGTGAAGTGACGGCGGGCGGGGAGCAAGCGTCATCCGGGTCTTTCAGGCCGTTTGCAGATCTCGAGGCGCTGTTGAAAAACAAAAAGTAGATATACACAAATGGCCAAGGATAGATACAGCAGTTTTGTTGAATTGCAGGATCATGAAACCTTAGATGAAGATTACACACTATCTTTTCGCGACGCAGGATCCCGGGTGACGATTATTGCTCCCCACGGCGGCAAAATTGAACCCCGAACATCTGATTTGGTCAGGCGTATTGCCGGTGAAGATTACAACTTTTACTGTTTCGAGGGGATTAAGGAAAAAGATAACGCCTGCCTGCATATTACCAGTCATCGATTTGACGAGCCCGGCGCCATTAAGTTAGTATCCAAATCCGAATTGGTGGTAGCCGTGCATGCCTGTACCGGCACTGCCGGCCGGGTCCACATCGGCGGGTTGAATAAAAAGCTGGGGCGCATGATTGCAAAGGAATTGCAGGACCGCGGAATAGGTGTTTCAAATGATCATCCGCGATTTCAAGGATCGAATCCCGACAATATCTGCAATCGCGGCGCAACCGGCATCGGCGTGCAGCTTGAGGTCACCCGCGATTTGAGAGATGATCCGGATAAGGTTCAGGTGATTGCCCGGGCTGTGCGGGCCGCCTTGTCAAATTACCGGATAGAGGATTGATAGTCATACAGGAAACCTATTTTATAGCCCTTACAATGAAATCCAATTTGGCCGAAAATGAAATTTTAATGGATTTGTTTTTTATCGAACGCGGCTTTCTCAACGGCAACCACTTTGTTTATCGTTCCGATTCCCCTGTCCTCATCGATACCGGTTATATCTCTGGTTTCGATGAAACGCAAGAATTGATAACCCGGCTGGGCGTCAACCTGCCAGATATTTCTTTAATTATCAGCACCCACACCCACTGTGATCATATCGGCGGCAATAACCGCATTCAGCAAAAATCCGGATGCGACATTGCCTTGCACAAGGTTGGAAAATATTTTATGGATTCCCGGGATGACTGGTCCACCTGGTGGCGATACTATAACCAGGAGGCAGAATTTTTTAAATGCACCCGATCCCTGGAAGATGGTGAAATTATCACCCTGGGTCCCCATCAGTTTCAGGTGCTATACACCCCCGGTCATGCATCTGACGGCATCGTGTTGTACAACCGGCGCGAGAAGATCCTCATTTCTGCGGACACCCTCTGGCAAACGGATATGGCCGTAATGACCCTGCGGGTCGAGGGCAGCCGGGCGTTGTTTCACATGCTGGAATCATTGCAGAAAATTGAAGCCCTGGATGTGCAAACAGTTTATCCGGGTCACGGCAAACCGTTTCATGACATGCCCAAAGCCATTGATAGGACCAGGCAACGCATCGATAATTTTCTGCGGCACCCGGAGGACATCGGCGACGATGTCCTAAAAAAAATCATCGTCTACACGCTGATGATGAAAAAAAGCATGCCGGCGGACACCCTGTTTGGCTACCTGATGGATACCTACTGGTTTAGGGAGACCGTTGATCTCTATTTTAAAGGCCGATACGAGGCCAAATATGATGAGGTCATTAATTCATTTTTGAGCAGGGGAATCATCCGGCAGGAAAATGGCAGCCTGTCGACAACAGTTAAACCCTGAAGAGCCTGTAAGCCATCTCAACACTGGAGAAAGGACGACACCTGATGCGACGCAACCATTCTGAAGTGACCGATCCAAAAGAAATTGAACGAATCCTCTCGTTGACCAACATCGGAAGGATGGCCACCATCGGCCGGGATGGTTATCCTTATATAACCCCGGTTAACTTCGTCAGCCTGGAAGGCAAAATCTATTTTCATTGCGCCCCCCAGGGCGAAAAGCTCGATAACCTGATGCGGGAGCCGCGGGTATGTTTTGAGGTCGACGTCCCCCTGGCATACCTGGATATCGGTTTGGATCCCGCGCGGCCCATCTGTCAGCTGCATCAGTACTATCATTGCGTGATTATCCGCGGCATTGCTGCCGATGTTAAAGACAGTACCCTTAAATTAGCCGCCCTGAATGCACTGATTGCCAAACATGAAAAGACCGAGGATTTCCCGCCGGTCACCGCCGACATGAGCAGCTTTAAAGCCTGCAAAGTGATCGAAATCAAGCCGGATTCGATCACCGCCAAAAGCGACTTTAGCCAAAACCAGCCGGATGAAAACCGACGCGCCATTGCCGAGTACTTATTCAAGCGTAATCAGCCCGGTGATCGCGAAGCGGTAAAAGCCATGGGCTTTACCTTCCAATAGATGAGGAGACGCCTTAACATGAATAAAAAAGAATTGGTTAAAAGGGTGGCTGAAAAGTTGGACAACCTGCCCCAAAAACAGGCGGCTCAGGCCGTTGAGGCTGTTTTTGAATCAATTGCCGAGGGACTCCAGGAAGACGGTGTGGTCACGATCGGGAAATGGGGCACCTATTGCGCCGAGGATCTGTAACGGCAGGTTGAGCCTTTTGGCCCGTTATCCGGTCTGGCGGTTGAATAATAGATCCCGGCAAGATTCTTTTGACAAATGAGATCCTTTCCCCTATGATGCCCGCTCAAAATTTGCCTGGAGCTAGAAATTTTGTGACGGCTCATCCCCAGGCAGGTTTCCATTTATAACCAAGATTGTGGAGGTGTATCATGGCAGAATGTCCTGTATGCGGAGCTGAGGTCTCCCTGGATTCCGATGTTGAAAAAGGGGAGATTGTAGCCTGTGATGACTGCGGATCCGAACTCGAGGTAACCGGCCAAGACAGTGTCCAGGAAGCCCCCCAGGAAGAGGAAGACTGGGGCCAGTAAAATCCCAATTGAGCTCTTTGAACTCAATTAGATGATTCCCTTTCCATCCCGCCTCACTGCCCAGGGCGGGATGGATTTTTTTTGCTTGAGAAAAGGGCATTCTTCCGGTAGAGGATAATGCTCTGGTTCACAATTGTAATGGTTCAGGAGTTCAAGGTTCAGAGGTTCAGGGTTTATGAAACAGTGAAACACAGCCTGTGACGATCTCAGCCGAGTCGAATATCGAAATTCTGCGGTTCGCTGTTAACCTAACCCTGAACGGTGAACCCTGAACCCTGGTCGCCTCTGGCGTGCTGGTAAACCTTTAAACGGTTTCATACATTTATATACAGGAGAAAAAATGAAAGTCGGCTTTTTGCATTCCATTATTCGAAAAGAGGAAAAACTGCTGCTGGATGAGTTCAGAAAGCGCCAGGATGTCGAGTTGATAAAAATTGACGACCGGCAGCAATTTTTTGACCTCCACCAAAACGCATTTGACCTCGATGTGGTCGTGGAACGTTCCGTCAACCACTCCCGCGCAGTGCATACGCTCAAGATTTTCAGTGACCACGGTATTCCCACGGTCAACACCCCCGAGGTGGCCGAAGTCTGCGGAAGCAAATTTCTCACCACCCAGGCGCTGATAAAGGCCGGCGTCCGGACACCGCGCTGCTTTTTGGCGTTTACGCCGGAATCGGCCCTGGAGGCCATGGATCAGCTCGGATATCCCTGTGTCATCAAGCCGACCACGGGCTCCTGGGGACGCCTGATTTCAAAGATAAACGACCGGGATGCCGCTGAAGCCGTCCTGGAACACAAACAGATCCTGGGAAGCTACCATCATTCCATTTTTTATATCCAGGAATACGTGGAAAAAAAGGGCAAAGACATCCGCAGCTTTGTGGTTGGGGATGAGTGCATTGCCGCCATCTATCGGCACGCCGAGCACTGGATTACCAATACAGCCCGGGGCGGTAAAACCACCAACTGTGTCATGACGACTGAACTGCGAGATATTTCCGTCCAGGCAGCCCAGGCCTGCGGGGGAGGAGTGGTTGCCATTGACGTCTTTGAAAACGACGACGGCTATTCGGTAAACGAGGTCAACTATACCATGGAATTTCGAAACAGCATCGATGTGACCGGCGTCAACATACCGGGCAGGATCGTTGATTATATTCTGGAGGTCGGACGAAAATGAGGGTCAGTATTGTCGGCGCATCAGGATATGGCGGAGGAGAATTGTTGCGGCTGCTTTTGCAGCACCCGCAGGTGGAAATCCATCAGTGCACGTCGGAACGATTTGTGGGCAAACCCGTAACCCGTTTGCATCCCAATTTGCGCAAGCGAACCAATCTTAAGTTTTGCAGCATTCGGGATCTTGAAGGGGTCGATCTTCTATTTACGGCCCTGCCCCATACCCGGTGTATGCAAAAATTTACGGAATTCAGTTCGCTGGCCGCCCGGATTGTCGATCTTTCGGCTGATTTCAGACTCAAGCAGGCCGCTGCCTACCGCAAATGGTATGGGGTCGATCATTGCCAACCGGACAAACTCGCTGATTTTGTCTACGGCAATGTCGAACTGCACCGCGAGGAAATGAAACAGGCCAAGTATATCAGCGGGGCCGGATGCAACGCCACCGCCACCATATTGCCCCTGTGGCCCCTTTTCAAGGAGGGTGTCGTGGATACTGCCAGGCCCGTTATCGCTGAGGCCAAATGTGGTTCATCGGAGGGCGGCAACAGCGCCAGCGAGGCATCCCACCATCCGGAGAGAAGCGGTTGTGTGCGCTCCTATCGACCCACCGGGCACCGGCATATCGCCGAGATGGAACAGGAATTGGGCAATCAAATTTACTTTTCGGCCACCTCCATCGAGATGGTCCGGGGTATTCTGGTGACGGCCCATCTGTTTGTTAATGACGGCATCACCGAAAAAGACATCTGGAAGACCTACCGTCAGGTGTACGGGCAGGAACCGTTCATCCGCATTGTTAAGGAAAGTCAGGGGATTTATCGCTATCCGGAGCCCAAGATCCTGGTGGGTTCAAATTACTGTGACATCGGGTTCGAGCTGGATGGCTCGCGTCTGGTGGTGGTTTCGGCCATCGACAACCTCATGAAGGGTGCTGCCGGCCAGGCCGTGCATGCCATGAACGTGATGTGCGGTTTTGAAGAAACCCAGGGATTGGAATTTGCAGGACTGCACCCCATATAGGAATTTCGAATGACGAATGCAGAATGTCTAATGAAGGAATTCTGTCATTTTATTCTAGCTGGTTAGTACTGAAGGGGGGCCAAAACTTGAAGGAACCGATCTGCGTAAGGTGATTTAAAGTATATATAAAATCGAAAGAATACCTTGATTCCTCATTCGACAATCTTCATTCGTCATTAACAAACTATGTGCCGATTATTAACGGTAAGATCCCAGGCACCATTCGCCATTGGGCCTCATCTGGAAAAATTTGCCTATATTGCCAAACACAGCAAGGAATATCAGGGGCACGGGTGGGGGTGCGCCTATCAGGCCCCCGCAGGACACTGGCAACTTTACCGCAACATCAAACCTGTCTGGGAAGATGACCTGAGCCGGTTCGGTGAAACCACCCTGCTGGTGGTCCATGCGCGCAGTGCCTTCGAGGATAAAGACATCATCGTTGAAAACAACATGCCTTTTTTCGACGGCCGCACCGTCTACATTTTCAATGGCGAACTGCGCGGCGTTAAAATCCGGGCAGAAGGCCGGATCGGGGCTGAAAAAATTTTCAACTTCATCCGCCGCTTTGACAGGGGTGACACCCGGCAGGCACTGGAAAAGGCAGGGGCTGTCATCAAAAAAAGAACCCGCCACATCCGGGGTATGAATATCATCATGGTCAATGCAACGGGTATTTTTGTGTCCAGCTATTTCACAGAGGACGATTCCTATTTCACCATGAGCTACCGGGAAGGAGACGATCTGATTATCTGTTCAGATCCTTATCCATCCGAGAAAAACTGGCAGAACATCGCCAATGATACAGTGAGGAAATGGTAAATGATCATCGTTAAAATCGGCGGGGGGGACGGACTTAACATCAACGGCATCATCGCAGACCTGTCCGGTCTGGATGACAAATATATCATCGTTCACGGGGCCAATGCCCTGCGCGACAAACTGGCAGAAGATCTGGGGCAGCCAAAGCAGGTGCTGACATCGGTCAAAGGATACGCCAGCGTTTACTCCGATGAAAAACTGCTGGATGTCATGATGATGACCTATGCCGGATTAAGAAACAAGCGCATCGTCGAATTGTGCCACCAGCATGGCATCAATGCAGTGGGCTTATGCGGTCTCGATGGCAAGATCGTGCAGGGCAGGCGCAACAAAGGCATCCGGGTCTATCAGGGTAAAAAGCTGAAAATCGTGCGGGATTTTTCAGGCAAACCCCAAACGGTCAACGCCCCGCTTCTGCGGTTGCTTTTGGACAACGGCTACGTTCCCGTGCTGACGGTTCCCATCATTGACGAGCAAAATGTGGCCATCAACACCGAAAACGATGACGTCGTGCGCGTCTTGCAGCAGGCCCTGCATGCGGAAATCGTAATTAACCTGATCGCAGCGCCGGGGTTCCTTGAAAACAGGGATGATGAAACATCTCTCATTAAAAATATTTCCGCCTCCGAACTGGAAGCCCGGGAACAGCAGGTTGAGGGTAGAATGCAACGCAAAATGCTGGCCGCCAGAAAGCTATTTGAACACGGTGTTGCAAAGGTAATCATCAGCGACGGGCGCGCAGCGCATCCGGTAGCGGATGCAATGGCGGGGAAAGGAACCGTGATCGCATGAACGTTCAGGAGTTGGAGCAGACATACGAACTTGCGGTTTACCCTCGCCGGGACATCGTTGTTGTCCGCGGCCGGGGGGCCAGACTGTTTGACGAGAATGGCCGGGAATACATTGACTGTGCCGCCAATGTCGGGGTTTCCAATATCGGACACGGCAATGCCGCTGTGGCCAGGGCCGTGCATGACCAGTACCTCACCCTGGGCAATTGCTACAGCATGTTTTACAATCCCGTACGCGCACGCCTGGCGGAAAAACTGGCGGCCCTCGCACCCGGCACCCTGAACAGGGTCTTTTTTTGCAATTCCGGGGCCGAGGCAAATGAGGCGGCCATTAAGTTTGCCCGCACGAGTACCGGCCGGCAGGAAATCATTGCGGCCATGCGCGGCTTTCACGGCAAGACCATGGGCGCCCTGGCCGCCACCTGGGGCCCGGAATACCAGCAACCGTTTGCCCCCATGATGCCGGGCTTAAAGCATGTCCCCTATAATAACTTTGCCAAGCTGGAATCGGCTGTTGACGATAATACCGCTGCGGTTCTGCTGGAAGTGGTCCAGGGCGAAGGCGGTGTCAGAATCGGTGACAAGGGATATTTCCAAAAAGTTCGTCAAATCTGCGATGCCAACGGTATTCTGCTGATTATCGACGAGGTCCAAACCGGTTTCGGCCGCACCGGCACCATGTTTGCCTGCGAACAATTTGTGGTGCCCGACATGCTCTGCCTGGCCAAATCCCTGGCCGGCGGTATTCCCATGGGGGCCGTGCTGTGCAATGACCGGATCAAGGTTCCCCTCAAAAGCCACACGTCAACCTTCGGCGGCAACCCCACAGCCTGTGCCGCGGCATTGGCCTCGGTGGATGTCATTGAAAAAGAGGGTCTGGTGGAAAAATCAAAGATCCTCGGCGGCTATTTTCTGCAGGAACTTCGCAGGATCGAGAGCGCTAAAATCCGTGAAATTAGAGGCCTTGGCCTCATGCTAGGCATCGAGCTTAAAGAAAAAGCCGGACCCTATGTACAGAAACTTATGGAAAAAGGGGTTATTGTCCTGTTGGCCGGCGCCACCGTCATTCGTCTGCTGCCGCCGCTGGTGATCACGAAAGAAGAAATCGATACGGTGGTGGAGGCACTGAAGGATACCTTGGGTGATTAGAAGCTAAGTTGGTGATAATGTGAACCTGATCCTCGATGAAGGACAGAAAATTTTGAACGTACGGAATTGCATCGAGCTAAAGTATCGAGCATCGAGTATCTTTTAACTGATTCGATTAGAAAATATATTTAGGAAAAAAACTTGCCAAATATATCGGAGTTTACAATTCGAGCCGCCACTGAAAATGACGCGCCAGTTATCCTATCTTTGATTAAGGAGCTGGCGGACTATGAACATCTGTCCCACGAGGTCGAAGCAACCTCAGAAGACATCCGCCAATCCTTATTTGGCGACCGTCCGGTGGCCGAAGCTTTGATCGGTGAGCATCAAGGCCTTCCCATCAGCTTCGCACTGTTTTTCTATAATTTTTCGACTTTCCTGGGCAAAGCGGGCATATATCTTGAAGATCTTTACGTCAAACCGGAATACCGCAGCAATGGTTTCGGACGCACAATGCTCGCCCATATCGCCCGGCTGGCAAAAGAGCGCAACTGCGGCCGATTTGAGTGGTCGGTTCTGGACTGGAACGAGCCGGCTATCCGCACTTATGACGGCTTGAATGCCAGGCCCATGAAAGAATGGATTTTATACCGCCTGACCGGCGAGGCATTGAACAAACTGGCAGGTGAGGGCTGACAAAAGGGCCTGAAATCCTGTCCAAAACAGACATCACCGGTTCACCATGTTTCTCATCAGAAATAGTGAGACTGCCGACCCCGCCCTAAATCTGGCCCTGGAAGAGTATTGCCTGCGCAACCTGGATCCCGGATTCGAGTATCTGCTGTTTTACATCAACCGGCCATCCATTATCATCGGAAGGCACCAGAATCCTTTTCAGGAATTCAATCAAAAACTGGCCCGGCAGAAAAAAATTCTTCTGGTGCGACGGATTTCAGGGGGTGGGGCAGTTTACCATGACCCCGGCAACCTTAATTTCAGTTTTATCACCGATTTCCCGGAAGAAAAACTGGATTATTTTAAAACCCTGATAGGGCCCATCCTCAACACCCTGCAACGCCTGGGAGTACCGGCGCAGCTGACGGAAAAAAACAATATCGTCGTGGACGGTAAAAAGGTATCCGGCAATTCCCAGCACACCAATATGCGCCGGATGCTCAGCCACGGGACCCTGCTCTTTGATTCGGAACTGGAATTTCTTCAACAAGTGCTGGATTCTAATCTGGTAATTACCCAGTCACGGGCAGTTTCATCCATCAAAAGCAAGGTAACCAATATTTCTGAGCATTTGCGCCATCCCATGGGCATGGATGCATTCCGGTCTGAAATAGTGGACGCTATATCCGATGCTTTTGGAAAACTAGGGGAATACCGGTTGACGGCCGAGGACCGGGAGGCTGTTCAGCGCCTGGCAAAAGAAAAATATAACTCCTGGAACTGGACCTTCGGGCGGTCACCGGAATTTGCCGTCCGCCACAAAATCTGGCTTAATTCCGGCCATGTTGATGCCCATCTTATTGTCAATAATGGCATTATCAAGGACATCCAGATGCGAAATCATTCCGCCGATTCATCTTCGATAGGCAGGATTAGCCAAGAATTTATCGGTAAGCGCTATGATTTAAAGTTTCCCGGAAATAAAACAGTTAAAAAATGATACGGTTTGCAGAAAATTAGGGGACGATGGTGAAATATTGATATTTTGTGATTTTGGTTTTTGAATTAAGAAAATTAGGGGACGATGGTGAAATATCGATATTTTGTGATTTTGGTTTTTGAATTATGAAAATTTTATAAACGATGCATTATCGACAACTGTCTGCCAGATTATTTCAGAGCTTGGATCTGAACGCCCTCGTATCATCGCTTTGCTTACCGTTGATGGTGTAATTTGGAGGCGACGCGCCACTTCTCTGCCTGTCATTTTCAGCCTATCTACAGCTAAAAAACAAGCAATTGATTTGCCCTGGCTTGCTTTGCGTTGTTTAGAAGCACTTTTAAGCAATTGCAGATCGATTCCAATATGGTTTGAAACAGCTTGAGCCAGAACTTCGAAATCCAATCCTTGCCTTTCGGTCAACGTTCGCCGCTCATATTCCTCGTTTGCTCGCTTTAAAACATTTTCAACAAAACTGCCACTTCCAAGTATTCGTTCATCCCCCATTATTCGGGTTGCCGCAGAGCGCAAGGCCTTTAATGCCGACCATCCGCCGGCTGATCGAATCAACCCCCCACCCACCAACTCCGGTCGGCGTCCCAATCCAACTCCCTTGCCAACAAATTCTTCGTAATATCTTTTGGCTACACCCTCTTTGTCGGCAAACATCTTGAGGACGTAATTCTTATCCTGCCAGTCGTGTTTTAATGCATTCATGATGACGCCATGACCAGCGTAAGGATAACTTTTCAACTGTTTGAGATTCTCGACAATTCTACCCCTAAGAGGATTCAAATGAATATAACGAACAAGTTCCAGAAGATAGATATCTTCCTCGCATAGAATCGATTTAAATCGATTCTGAAATAGCTGTCCATGTCGTTTATGGCGCCGGTTGAATTGCTGCGCGTATCCTGTTAACAGACGCCTCATTATTAAAGAAATAGGAGCATAACCTGTCCGCAAAAGCAGGTGGATATGATTGGGCATTAACGCCCAGGCGAAACAGGGTGTTTCTGTTTCAGAAATAATAGAACCCAGACGCTTGAGAAAATTTTGATAATCCAAGAAATCTTTAAAAATGTAGCGACGCTCAATACCTCGAACAATGATGTGATGAAGGGCTCCAGGAGCATCTATGCGGGCTTTGCGTGGCATGTTTTACGAATGACAGAAAAATAGTAAAATGTCAATATTTCACCAGCGTCCCCTACATTATAATTTACAAAGGCACCTGCATATGGCATATAATTCATCAGCAAGAACCGCATCCAGGAACATATTTTTGCTTTTATATTTAAAATGCTAAAAGAACTGTCCATTCGAAATTTTGCCATTATCGATGATCTGCATATCGATTTTTCGGACGGCCTCACCATATTGAGCGGTGAAACCGGAGCCGGCAAATCGATTATTCTCAATGCCGTTAATCTGTTGCTGGGAAGCAGGGCATCGGCCGAGCTTGTGCGCACCGGTGCCCAAAGCGCCGAACTGGAAGCATTGTTCCAGATCTCATCGACCAGTGGTGTTGCCCGGACCATGTCCGACAACGGTTACGATCCCGCCGAAGGTCTGCTGATCAGGAGACTCATCTCACGCTCTGACAGCAACAGGGTATATGTTAACGGCCGCCTGGCGACCATCGGCCTATTGACAACCGTCACCGAGAACCTGGCCAGCATTTCCGGGCAGCACGCTCATCAAGGTCTTTTGAGAGAAGATCAGCATCTTCTCATACTTGACCAGTTCGGAGGCTTGATGACACAGCGCCGGCAGGTTTATGACAACTATCATCAAATCCTGCCGTTGATTGATAAACTCAGCCAGCTCGAATCAATCCGGCAGCGGCAAGACGAACACCGGGAACTGCTGGAATTTCAGAGAAAAGAAATCACCGCGGCTGAACTGACCCCGGATGAAGATGCGGCTTTGGAACAGGAACGGCTGCGCCTGAAAAACGCCGAGGCGCTTTACCGGACCGTTTACAACAGCATTGAAGAGCTGTACGGTTCATCGGGCTCCGTCATCGAGAGACTTCTGGAAGTAAAGAAAAATCTGGCAACTGCAGGTCGAATTGATTCGCAGTTGAAGACCACCGCTGAAACGCTTGCCTCCGCTTCCTATCAAATCGAAGACGTGACCGAGGAGCTTCGCGCCCACCTGAATCTGATACAGATTGATGATCAACGGCTGGAAGCTGTCGAAGGGCGACTGGATACACTCAATAAACTCAAGCGCAAATACGGCGGATCGCTGGCAGCCGTTTTCTCCCAATTGGAGACCATCGAAGACGGGCTATCAAAGGCTGAAAACATCAGCCAGCAAATCCGGGAAGTAGAGCAACAACTAGGGAAACTGCACGACCAGTTGACGCGCCGGGTGCTGGAATTGTCGCAAAAGAGAGCTAAAACTGCAAAAAAATTGGCGCTGACGGTGGTCGCCGAGCTCGGATCTCTGAAAATGTCCCAGACTGAATTTCAGGCTGTCATTCATCCCATCGCAGCGGACAGGAAAACCAATTTCTATCTTACAGCCCAAGATGGCACCATCACTGAAACCGGTATTGATCGCGCCACGTTTATGATCGCCCCCAACCCGGGAGAAGAATTAAAACCGCTGGCCGGTATTGCCTCGGGCGGCGAACTTTCCCGGGTGGTGCTGGCCTTAAAGGCCATTCTGGCCGAAACCGATGCGGTGGAAACCATTGTATTTGATGAAGTGGATGCCGGCATCGGCGGCGGCACTGCTGAAGTGGTGGGCCGCAAACTGTCCGAACTTGCCCGCCATCACCAGGTTATATGTATTACCCATCTACCGCAGATTGCTAAATTCGGTGAGCATCATTTCAGCATTTCCAAGCATATCAACGACGGCAGAACGCTGACAGCCATCCAGCCGCTTAATAAAGAAGACCGCTACAAGGAAATTGCCCGGATGCTGGGCGGAGAGAAAATCACCCAGACTACTCTGGATCATGCCCGGGAATTGCTGGGGCAATAAGTCTTGCTGCGCAATACAGCTCCTATCCGGCCGGAAGGAAACACAGAAAATGCTGATCGACAAATTTTTTGTATCAGGCAGAAAATTTCTGGGCTGTAAATACCCTATTATATGCGGTGCGATGACGTGGATTAGCGACCCTAAACTCGTCAGCACCATCGGCAATGCCGGAGGCTTCGGTCTATTGGCCGGCGGCAATACCCCGGTGGATATTTTTGAAGAACAAATCGTTGAAACCAAAGAGTTGACGGACAAGCCGTTTGGTGTCAATCTTATCACGCTGGCCCCGGTTTACGAAGATCAGCTTGAACTAGTCTGCAAGCTGGGTTGCCCGTTTGTCGTATTTGCAGGCAGCATACCGAAAAAATCCGAAATCGAAAAGGCCAAATGCTGCGGCGCCAGGGTCATTTGTTTCGCCCCCACAGCCCCCCTGGCACGTAATTTAATCGAAAGGGGAGCAGATGCCTTAATTCTAGAAGGTTCAGAGGCCGGTGGCCACATCGGCCCGGTAGCCTTATCGGTCCTGATTCAACAGATTCTTTTTAACGTTGACAGCGTACCTATTTTTATCGCCGGCGGAATCGCAACCGGGCGTATGATGGCTCACCTGTTAATGATGGGGGCGGCCGGCATCCAGATGGGAACCCGTTTTATCATGGCACAAGAGTGTGTCGCCCACCCAAAGTTCAAAGAAACCTTTCGCAGAGCCAAGGCCAAAGATGCCATGGCAACGCCGCAATTCGACAGCCGCCTGCCGGTCATCCCCGTGCGGGCTTTGAAAAATGAGGGCTCCCTCGAGTTTGCCAAACTTCAACTCAAATTGCTGAGCCAACTGGACAACAACCTCATTGATCAGCACGAGGCTCAGCATAAGGTAGAAGAATTCTGGGTCGGCGCGTTGCGGCAGGCGGTGATTGAGGGTGATGTTACCCGAGGATCGCTCATGGCAGGGCAATCGGTAGGCCTGGTGGATAAGATCCAGCCGCTCAACGAAATTGTCAGCGAAATTGTAAACGATGCGGAGTCAGAACTGCAACGCCTGAAAGGGATTTTCAATCGAAAAGATTGATCTTGGTGCCAACCGCACCGATGCTGACACAAACTTCTAAGACTGTTTTTTCTATGGTCTTTGTGAATTTGAGTGCTGCCGTTTATAGCTTTTCAACATTCGCAGCAGCAGGGCCGTTGGCATCCTCCCTGATTTCAAACTGCACTCGCTGGCCTTCGGTAAGCGACTTGAAGCCATCGCCTTTTATGGCGGAATAATGGACAAATAGGTCTCCACCGTCTTCTTTAACTATAAAACCCCAACCCCTCTTGTTGTTGAACCACTTGACTGTTCCCTGCGGCATAGCTCTGAACTCCTGAACCACTTCTGAAACCGTTGCATAACACCCCCCATTGCAAAGGGTTCCAGCTGTTAAGATACTTCTACCCACCATATAAAAAGGCAGGGTCATATTGACTCTGCCTGCAAAGCCGGAATTTATCTCATCTCCGAAAAGAATACATCATGGATCTCTTAAACTTTTATAGCCCTCGGCCACAGAGAAGATGGCAATCGGACCGAGCCCCTGTAGTCGTTGATTGCAGCTATTATATCGCTAATAAAAAAAGAGGTGTCAAGAAAAAAAGTCGGTTGGTTCAACGATTGACAAAATTTGTGAAGGCCGCAAATTTCCTTCTGTACATAAAGCCGAAACAAATGATATACCCTTAAAGACCTTCAGCCTGGGAAAATAGGATTCAGCTAGGGCGGTTGTCAAAAATGATCAATTGACAGAGGAGGAGAAAAAGAATGCCTAACAATCCGAGCAGCAGCCGATGGTTGCTTCTGATATGCTTTCTTGCGGGCCTGCATTTGCTTGTCGGATGCGCAGCACCCGGGCAAAATGCCGTTAAATCCACCGAAATCCCTCCTGATGTAAATATTTTAAGAGTGGGAGTTTCGCCCGATGCGCAGCCCCTGATTTACCGGCAGGGAAATACAATTGTCGGCCTGGAAGCCGATTTTGCAAGGGAATTGGCAAAAGATCTGGGTAAATCGCTGCAATTTGTCGAGTTTGACTGGGTAGATCTGATACCGGCCCTGATGGCCAATAAGATCGATATCATCATGTCCGGCATGACGAAAACTGTGCTCAGAGAAGTAAGAATTTCATTCTGCATCCCGTATTTGAAAAGTGGTCAGATGGCCCTGATACGCAGGGAGGATGCCGCTCGCTTTAGTACCGGCATTTTTACTTTAACAACCAGTTCTGCCATAGGCGTTATTAAAAACACCTATGGTGAATATTTTGTTGATGAACAATATAGAAGTGTCAAGAAGATAGCCTTTTCAAATTCGCAACCTGCGGTAAACGCTTTGATCGATAAACGGATTGATATGTTTATCTATGATGGTCCCATGGTTCTCTATTTAGCTTCTGCAAATGAAGTCAACGGTCTGACCGCAATATTTTCCCCTTTTACGGAAGAGTGGTTAGCCTGGGCTGTCAACAAAGACAATAAAGAGCTGTTGGACTCAGCAAATAACTTCCTAAAAACCATTAACAGTGACGGTAGGTATAAAAAATTAATTCGACACTGGATCCCCTTTGCCCAATAAATTAAAATTCGTGCTATAATAAACGGGTTGGATCTTCAAGGATCCGGCCCATTTTTTTGGGCACGGTCTCTGTTCGATCCCATGATACCGCTTTTAAAAAATAAATTCCGAAATACGCAATGCTGGGATAAGGGGTTGTAGAAAAAAAACGTTCAAATAACTGAACGCTTTTTTGACAATCCCCATAAACCACCCCTGTCTGTCGGGCAAACAGTGTCACCATGAGAATATCTAAGCACAAATGGTTTTGGGTAACAGGGGCGTTTGCTTTCCTGGCTTTTCTGCTTCTTTTCATGATCCGCCTGGATTTATTTAACAAATTTCTTTATCGCGCCAAAGTCCTGGAAATATCAACCGTCAATTTGCCCCACGCCAAAGAAACCTGGATGAATATTTTTCAAGGCAACCGCAAAATCGGATTCTCACACACCGAACTGTCTGCTGAAAACGAAGTATATCACCTGCAGGAAACTGTTCTAATGCGTATTAACACCATGGGCATGGTTCAGGATATCCAGCTTAAAACCCGGGGACGCCTTAATAATGATTACAGTCTGGCCGCTTTTGATTTTAATATTAGTTCGGGACGATTCAGCTTCCAAGTCGACGGCTCCTTATCCGGGGATGTGCTGACCATTAATTCCGCCAGTGCCGGGTCCAACCGCCGGATGGAAATCAGGCTTGAAAACAAACCTTACCTTCTTGCCGGAATCACATCTGCCATGGCTGCAATCGAACTTAAAGCCGGTGACAAATACGCGTTCGATATCTTTGACCCGGCCACCATGGGGCAAACACCCGTGATTGTTGAAATAATCGGCCAGGAAGATCTCAATATAGCCGGAAGCCAAAAAACAGCCACCAAGGTGACCCTGAATTTTAAAGGCAGCTCCCAGACAGCCTGGATTGACGAATCCGGCGATGTACTGCGGGAAAAAGGGCTATTCGGAATCCGGCTTGAAAAAACCACCCGACAGGATGCCCTTGAGGGACTTGGCATGCAGGCCAGCGCAGATTTGACCGCAATGGCATCCGTCGCATCCAACGTGATGCTTGAAAACCCGGATCAGCTGGCTTCCCTGAAATTTCAGATCAACGGAATTGCCGATAAAAGGGTTAGGCTGGACGGCGGCCGTCAAATTTTCAAAAAAAATGTCCTGACCGTCAACAGGGAATCATTAACGGATCTGGCAGATAATATTGGCCCCGCTGATTTAGAGGCATTTGAAAAAATATATCTGCGGCCTTCGGCCTTTATTCAGTCCGACCATCAAAATATCCAGACCCTGGCCCAGAAGATCGTTGCCAATAAAAACACATCTCTGGAAAAAGTGCAGGCACTGGTCGATTGGGTGCATCGCAATATTGAAAAACGGCCGGTACTCTCAATGCCGGATGCACTTTCCACCCTGGAAAACCGTGTCGGCGACTGTAATGAGCATGCCGTGCTGTTCGCCGCCCTGGCCCGGGCTGCGGGTATACCCTGCCGCCTTGAAGCCGGCCTGGTATATTTAAAAGGACGATTTTATTATCATGCCTGGAATCTGGTGTATCTGGGACGCTGGATAACCGCCGATGCCCTTTTCGGTCAGGTACCGGCGGATGTCACCCATATACGGCTGGTCACAGGTTCACCACAACAACAGCTTGATTTAATGGGTCTTATTGGCAGATTGCAGTTAAGGGTAATAGAATGATCGAACTCAAATCCCTGACCAAAAAATACGGTGATTATAAGGCCGTGGACGATTTAAATCTCTATGTCAAAAAAGGAGAAATATTCGGATTTATCGGTCCCAATGGCGCCGGCAAGACCACAACCATAAAAATGATCGGGGGAATTCTGGCCCCCTCGGCAGGCAGCATCACGGTTGCCGGTATCGATATGCAGAAAGAGCCGGAAAAAGCCAAAAGTAAAATCGGCTTCATTCCCGATCGTCCTTATTTATATGAGAAATTGACCGGCAGGGAGTTTTTAAAGTTCACCGCGGACCTATACGGTGTATCGGCTGATGTTTTCAATAAAAAAGCGCAGCAAAACCTGGAAATGTTTTCACTGGCGGACTGGTCCGATGAGCTGATCGAATCTTATTCCCACGGCATGAAACAACGCCTGATCATGTCGGCGGCTCTGCTGCATGATCCTGAGGTTATCATCGTGGACGAGCCGATGGTGGGCCTTGATCCGATGGCGATCATGATGGTGAAGGATCTTTTTCAGCGCCTGGCCCGTAAGGGGGTCACCGTATTTATGTCAACGCACACACTGGCAGTCGCCGAAGATATCTGTGAGCGTATCGGGGTTATCAACAAAGGGCATTTGATCGCCAGCGGAACCACCGCCGATCTCCAGCACAAGGCCAATGTAACCGATACCGACCTTGAGCGGGTGTTCATTAACCTGACGACCAATGTCAACTGACAGAGGACAGAATTCAGTATTCGGAATCTTCGAGCAGAGCGTTTTGTGCATGGCGCATGGGGCCTAGCGCAAAGCGTTAGAATAGTCAAAGATTTCCGAATTATCAGATTTTACGCTAGGCTTTAGGCGCTAGGCGCTTTGCAGCGAATATCCAGTATCGTGCAATCCGTAACGCGCAACTCGTAACCCGTAACGCGGAACCCGTAACATGAAAGACATCCTGACCCTTTTAAAACCCAGAATATGGTCGTTTACGAATCGCAGCGTCAGGAAAAAGGCCCGGGGCGCTCGCTTGAAGTTGTTTTTCTTCGGAGTGATCGGCCTGCTTTTCTGGATGGGGATATTTGTCGTAGCCTTACGCGTTTTGACTTACTTTAAGGGCATCGCGGAAATTGGTGACATCCTGGGCTACAAACTGCTATCAATGATACTGATCGTTTCCTTTGCGCTCTTAATTTTCAGCAGCATCCTGACGTCTCTATCTAAATTGTATCTTTCCAGGGATTTGCAGCTGGTGCATGCCATGCCGGTTTCCAGCTACAAAATTTTTACCTCCCGCTGGATAGACAGCACGGTTGAAAGCGCCTGGATGGTGGTCATTTTTACGCTACCGGTTTTTTTAGCTTACGGAATCGTATACCAGTCGGGCCTCTTTTACTATGCCAATGCCGTCGCAGCCCTCACAGCGCTGGTCATGAATGCTTCGGCCATCAGTACGATAATGGTCCTAGTGACGGTAATTGTCATTCCTGCAAATCGATTGAAAAGTGTTTTTATTTTCCTGGGCATTTTATTCTTTGTGGTGATTTATCTGGCCATTCGTTTATCGCGCCCGGAGCTGCTGGTTGACCCGGAAGTCTTCGACACGGTCATGGTTTATATCAGTTCCCTGGAGACGCCGCAGTCACCGTTTCTGCCTAGCACATGGGCCTATGACAGCATTCTGGCCGGCCTTAACGGGGCCTTTAAAAGCGGGTTGTTTCACACGGCCCTCGCCTGGAGCTTTTGCGCGACAATTGCTTTTATCCTGATCCTGGTGGCCGAAGCGATTTATTTCCAGGGATTTTCAAAAACCCAAACGGCTTCGGCCCGGCTATTCAAGAAAAACGCCGCCGGCTGGCGATGTTTCGATTTTTTGCCCGGACCGATAAAATCCTTTACGGTAAAGGAAATCAAAACATTTCTGCGGGATCAGGCCCAGTGGTCTCAACTTTTTTTGATTGCAGCCCTGGTGATAATATATGTTTACAATTTCAAGGTGCTGCCCATTGATAAATCACCGATTAAAACCGTCTATTTGCAAAACCTGTTTTCCTTTTTGAACATGGGACTGGCCCTGTTTGTGCTCACGGCCATAACCGCCCGTTTCGCCTATCCGGCCGTCAGCATGGAAAGAGAGGCTTTCTGGCTGGTCAAATCGTCGCCCCTGTCCCTGAAGGCTTTTTTGTGGATCAAGTTTTTTATTTATTATTTTCCATTACTGCTCCTAACAGAAGTTCTGATTATCACCACCAACATCCTGCTGTCCGTCACCCCCTTTATGATGACCCTGTCCGTTGTCACCGTCTTTTTTCTCGTTCCCGGCATTGTTGCCATGGGCATTGGCCTGGGAGCCGCCTATCCCGATTTCAAAGCTGAAAACCCAACCCAGACGGTTACCAGTTTCGGTGGACTGGTTTTTATGATCGTCTGCGCCGGTTACATCGGCCTTGTCATTTTGATTGAAGCCGGGCCGGTTTACAATATTTTCATGGCGGATATTCGCGGGAAAACCCTGTCTCCGGCCATCTGGCTGTGGATTATTGGTTCCTTCGGCACCGCCTTGGTTTTCAGTCTCGCAGCAATTGCTCTTCCCATGCGGTTCGGTGAAAACCGGCTGTCAAAACGATTATTTTAGGTTCAGAGGCTCAGGGTTCAGAGGTTCAAAGGTTCCGGATGAGCCTGTGGCCTGCTGAGTGTGTTCCCTCAAACCGAAGCCGCCCGGAAACCTGGATTTCTTTGTCAAGCCACAAACCTTAAGCGTTCACCTCGGGCCAATTGCCAGGCCTCAATATCCGCAAAGCGTTCTATTTTCCTGCAGTTTTCCTTTGTAACTCTCCAATCAATATTTCAGTCTTGCCGAAACCCTGAACCGGGAACCCAGAACCTCTGAACCTGTTTATTACCTTTACATTACATTTACATTGACATTTACATTTTAATTAGTTATATTGCTTTTAGAGAAACAATCCAAGAACAAGATCGGATTTAATTTTCATAAAAGGGACGTTTTTCGGCGGTCTCAACTGGAGGTTTCCATGCAGCTAACCCTGACCGAAAAGCAACAGCGTGTTTTAGATTATCTGCAGCACGAAATCGCGCGTAACGGACAGGTCCCCAGTCTGCGCCAGGCGGCCACGGATCTGGGCGTCAGTCATGCCGCGATCGCCCAGATTCTCAAAACGCTGGAGGAAAAAGGTTATCTGAAACGGGAGGGGCGTTACAGTCGCACGCTCTACCTTTTAAACCGGGCCCGTGAAACAGCGGCGCTGCAACGTTGGCGGGAGATCCCGATTATCGGTCGTGTCACAGCCGGTCTACCGATGTACGCCCAGACGGAATGGGACGGCAGCACGGTGCTTGATGCCACCGCCTTTCGCGGCCAGAACCTTTTTGCGCTGCATATTAAAGGCGATTCAATGAAAGATGCCGGAATTCTGGACGGCGATCTGGCAATTTGTGAACCCCGCCAGTACGCCCGGAACGGAGAAATCGTGGTCGCCCTCATCAACAACGAAGAGGCCACCGTCAAACGGTTTTTCCTGCACAAAACCCATATCGAACTGCGCCCGGAAAATGCCGACTATTCGTCCCTGCGTTACGGCTTCAGCGATGTCCTGATCCAGGGCAAAGTCATCGGCATCCAGCGGGATAAAATAGCATCGCCGGCGGCGGATTGAGGATCGCCTCACTTTCGCGAGGCTTAAGGAGCGGCCTGCAGCCTTGAGGTTGGAGGCAAAAAAATTGGCGCCTCAAGCGAAGCGCTCCTTGAACGGAGCGCAGGAACTGCGCGCAGTGCTCCTCAAGTCCCGCAGGGACGCTCCTCCAACGCCGGCATACTTTTTGCGACCAACTTCTGTAACGGAAATGCAATAATGTGAACACCCAAACGACACATAATTCCTGCCGGCTGTGGGTCGGCACGAGCGGCTATTCGTATACGGAGTGGACCGACGCCGGATTTTATCCGCCGGGAACAAAATCCGGCGCCATGCTGCCCCTTTACGCCCGGCATTTTCCGATCACCGAGCTGAATTTCACCTGGTACCAGATGCCCAAAGTACATGTCCTTGATCGTATGCACCGGCAGGCACCGGCCGGTTTTCGCTTTGCCGCCAAACTGACGCGCACATTGACCCACGAAATTGACCCCGATCAGTGGCGCGGACAGGCGACCCAGTATCGTGACGGTATCGCTCCGCTTTTACAGGCTCGCAAACTGGTGGCCGTTTTACTGCAATTCCCCCCGTCCTTTGTGCGCGCACCCCAAAGCCGCCAATATCTGGCCGCCCTTCTGGACGAACTGGACGGGCTGCCCCTGGCGGTGGAATTTCGTCATGCCTCCTGGGCGACGGACCGGGTTTTTGCCGAGCTCGAACGCCGCCGCGCCACCCTGGTGACGGTGGATGAACCGGAATTGCCGGGATTGTTTCCAGGGCTTGATGTTGTTACCAATCCGGAACTTTTCTATATCCGCTTTCACGGCCGCAACGCCAAAGGCTGGCGCTCAGGCAACATGCAAAAACAGTTCGACTATGACTACGGTGATGACGAATTGCGCCAATGGGCGGATGGCCGGATCGCGAAGATGGCCCCGCATGCAAGCACCGGGGTGATTTTTTTTAACAACCACGTGCGCGCCCAGGCCCCCAGGAATGCAGTGCGGCTGATACAGCTGTTAATTGCAAGAGGATTGATGGCAGACTAACTTTGTGGGTTACAAGGAGTTACACCCTTAGATGAAGCCGATCTGGAAAACAGAGGATCGCTCGATTATTCATTTAAACGTTGCCGACTTTGCTGTGGCGGTGGAGCGGGCCGTCGATAGCCGGCTCAAGGACCGGCCGGTGATTATCGCACCTGAAGGCGCAGCCCGGGCGGCCGTTTACGATATGAGTGAGGAGGCCTATCGCAACGGTATCTGCAAGGGCATGGCCCTGGGTCGGGCCGTGCGTCTGTGCCGGGATGCCAGGATTCTGCCGCCCCACCCCGACCGCTACGAACATGCCATGCGCTCTTTGCTCAAACAGACGCTGCCGTATTCACCGCTGATCGAAACCGGAGAGGCCGACGGGCACCTGTTTATGGACGTCTCCGGCAGTTCCCGCCTTTTCGGCCCTCCGGCGGATGTCGCCTGGCGGCTGCGGCGGCAGGTAAAAAAGGATCTGGGCCTGGATCCGATCTGGTCGGTGGCTCCCAACAAACTGGTGGCCAAGGTGGCCACACGCCTGGTCAAACCCGACGGAGAGTATATTGTCGGCGCCGGCGAAGAAGAATCGCTTCTGGCACCGCTGCCGATCCGGCTGGTGCCGGGCATCGAACGCGACGATCTGCTCAGACTGCAGGAATTTAATCTCACCCGAGTGTCCCAGTTCACCGCCCTGAGCCTGGAACAACTGCAGATTCCGTTCGGCGCCCGTGCCTTATTTCTGTACCAAACCGCCCGCGGCATCGACCCTTCCCCCGTTTTACCAATGGGCCAAAAGCCGCCCAAAGTGATTGCCGATCACGAATTCGGCAACGACACCAACGACAGATCCTTCCTGGAAAGTATCCTGTACCGCCTGGTCGAGCAGGTCGGCGACAGGCTGCGCCGGCACCGGCGGGCCGCCCGCCGGGTGGCCGTTATTCTTGACTATTCGGACGGCATGCGCTGCGCCCGTCAGCTGGCAGCCAGGCCGGCCACCGCCAACGACCTAACCCTTTTCCAGCTGGCCCGGCGCACCCTGCTGCTGGCCTGGACCCGACGGGTGCGTATCCGGCATGTACGCCTGATCTGTGACCGCCTAATCTTTCCGCCGGCCCAGCTGAAACTGTTTGCCGACGAGCAAAGGCAAACCCAAAAACGCGACAATCTGGTCGTCGCCATCGACAGCATTCGCCAGCGCTTCGGTACGCAGGCCGTGCGGATAGGTCGAACTTTGGCGGCGTAACGGCGGCCGGTTGCTGGTCTCTGGTGGCTGGAAGCAATGATATCCGATGCTCGATACTGGATACTCGATTCTCGATAATGCAATTCTGCAGTTCAGATTTTCTGTCCTTCATCGAATATCGAGTATCAAGCATTAAAAGCAAACACACGACCGATGACCAGCAGTAGGGTCGGCCACCGTGCCGGCCTCCGATGGCAGCCGCGGTGGGCTGCCCTACTGCAAATGAGAAATTTTGAAAGTGGTTCTAAAACAAAGGAAAAATATTCGCCTCCCTAAAGAGGCTTATTCAAATAAGAATCAAATTTTCAGTATCACTATTTGTACAAGTGATCGTAAATCCCTGTTTAGGAATAGAAAGTGGGCAACCGTTATCATCGACACCTTAAAGACAGGCCCATTTGGAAAAACTGTCAAATGCTTTGCATACTGTTTGATGCCTGATCATCTGCATCTCCAAGTATCCCCAATTTATGGCAATTTAGTTGATCAAATAAGCAGGTGGAAAAGCTACACCACCAATTTACTACAAAAATCCGGGCTGGAAGGACCCTGTTGGCAAAGAAGCTTTTATGATCATGCGCTGCGTAAAGATGAAGATATAATTTCAGTAGCGGAGTATATCGTTAATAATCCAGTTCGATCAAAAATAGTTAAAAATTGGATTGATTATCCGTTTTCCTGGCATAAGTGGCAGTAGGGCCGGCCACCGTGCCGGCCTCCGATGGCAGCCGCGGTGGGCTGCCCTACGGTTACCGGAAACCAGCAGCCAGCTGCCAGAAACAAGAGACCAGAAACCATGATTCCTCTAACTGTTCGATCCAGCTACTCCCTGATGTGGGGCACAGCCACCGTCAGGCAGGTCTGTCGCCACGCCAAACGCCTGGGCTATGACCGTCTGGCGCTGACCGATACCGACAACCTCTATGGATTGTGGCCCTTTTTAACGACCTGCAGGTGCGAAGGCTTAACTCCCATTGTGGGGGCGGAAGTCACCCAGCCCAACGGCCGCAGGCGCGCCGTGTGTCTGGTGGAAGATGACACCGGCTACCGCAACCTCTGCCGGCTGCTCACCCGCCGCCACATGGACGAAACCTTCGATCTGGAGACGGTCCTGCCCGATCACGCGACCGGTCTGGTGGTGTTGACCCAAAACCCCGACCTGCTGCGCACCTGGCATTCGGCCGGGGTGACGGTGGCCGCCGCCATGCCGCGCAACCCCCTGCCCCCCACCCGGCAACTGCGCCGTGCTGCCAAAGACCTGAGCGTCCCCCTGGTGGCCACCCCGGGGAGTTTCTTTTTGCACCCGGAAGATGGAACTGTCCACCGGCTGCTGCGGGCCATTGACCGCAACACCTCGCTGTCACGCCTGGCGGCCGACGATGTCGCTCCGCCGGACGCCTGGCTGGCCGCACCGCAAGAATACATCCGCCGGTTTGCCATCTGCCCCCAGGCCATCCGGGCCACCCACGAAATTGCCGAACGCCTGGTGTTCAGCGGTCCCCGATTCGGCATTGTCATGCCGCCGCTGGCCAACCGCAACGGTGACGATCCGGACCGTCGCCTGCGCACAGCCGCTTATGCCGGTGCCCGCGGGCGTTACGGAGAGGAACTTTCCGAAGGAGTGGTCGAACGGCTTGAGCATGAACTGCGCAGCATTGCGGACATGGGATTTTCCGCCTATTTTTTAATTGTCCAGGATATCATCCGGCACAGTCCGCGCACCTGCGGCCGCGGTTCGGGGGCCGCATCCCTGGTAGCTTACTGCCTGGGGATCACCAATGTCTGCCCCCTCAAACACAATTTGTATTTCGAGCGCTTTTTAAACCCCGGCCGCACCGATCCGCCTGATATCGATGTGGATTTTGCCTGGGACGAACGCGACGATGTGCTGGACAGAGTGCTGGACCGGCACCGCGGACATGCGGCCATGGTGTCCAATCATGTGCTGTTTCAGCCGCGCATGGCCATCCGGGAAGTGGCCAAAGTATACGGGTTGACCGACGCCGAGATCGGGCGGGTATCCAAACGGCTGCCGCGATTCTGGCGCGCCAAAGAATCCGAACCCGAATTGCTGCCCGGACTCAAGCAGCGCCCGGAATCAAAGGCCCTGGAATTTCCACAGCCCTGGCCGGAGATCCTGGCCCTGGCCCAGCGAATTATCGGCACCCCCCGCTACCTGTCCGTACACCCCGGCGGGGTCGTCATCACCCCCCGCCCGATTGACGAGTATGTGCCGTTGCAACGCGCGCCCAAGGGAGTGCCGATAATCCAGTGGGAAAAGGACGCCGCCGAGGATGCCGGCCTGGTTAAAATCGACCTGCTGGGAAATCGCAGTCTGGGTGTCATCCGCGACGCGGTGGGCAACCTGCGCACCAATGCGGTGTCATTTGACGAGTCCCGCTGGGAGCCGGAAGATGACCTTGCCACCCAGCAGGCCCTGGCCCAGGGCCGCACCATGGGCTGCTTTTACATCGAAAGCCCGGCCATGCGGCTTTTGCAGCAAAAATCAAGGGTGGGCGATTTTGAGCACCTGGTCATCCACAGCAGTATTATTCGCCCGGCTGCCAACGAATTTATCCGCGAATACATCCGCCGGCTGCACGGCGGTCAATGGGACCCCATTCATCCGCTACTGGCCGAAGTGCTCGATGAAACCTTCGGCATCATGGTCTATCAGGAAGACGTGTCCCGGGCCGCCGTTATCCTGGCCGGTTTTTCCCATGCCGAAGCCGACACCCTGCGCAAGGTCATGTCCAAAAAAGACCGCCAACATCAACTGCAGGATTTTCGCAAACGCTTCTTCGCCGGCGCCGGTTTAAGGGGGGTCTCCGGGGATCAGGTGGCCGCCATCTGGGATATGATGATGAGCTTCAGCGGCTATTCCTTTTGCAAACCCCACAGCGCCTCCTATGCCCGGGTCTCCTTTCAGGCCGCCTACCTCAAGGTGCACCATGCGGCCGAATTCATGGCCGCGGTGATCAGCAACCAGGGCGGCTTTTACGGCACCTTTGCCTATGTCTCCGAGGCCCGCCGTCTGGGGCTTGCGATTTTGCCGCCGGATGTCAACACCAGTGAAGTTCACTGGACCGGCCGGAAAGATACCATCCGGGTGGGACTGCTTTCCATCAAGGGCCTGTCCGCTGAAACCCAGGCCCGCATTGTCGCTGAACGCTGCCATCAGCCTTACCGCAGTATGGGCGATGTTCTCGAACGCGTGGCACCCGCTGAAGATGAGGCCCGGGCGCTGATCCATTGCGGGGCCCTGGACACGTTGAATCCCGGCGCCAACCGCGCGGCCCTGATGTGGGAGCTGGCCGGCTGGCTTAAGGCCAGATCGAAAAAGCCGATCCCCCGCACCCGGAGCCTTTTCGGCAGTTCAAACGCTGCTCAGGCTTGTAAACTACCGCCGCTGCCGCCGGGAGATGAACGGGAACGGCTGCGGCGTGAATTTTCCGTCCTGGGGTTTTTATGCGACCGGCACCCCATGGAATTGTATGACCACATCCTGGACAAATTTCAAACCGTCAAAGCCGTCGATCTGCCCCGCCATCTGGGCCGGCACATCCACCTGGCCGGCTGGCTGATCACCGGTAAAGTGGTCACCACCAAACACGGGGATCCCATGGAATTTTTAACCTTCGAAGATGAAACCGGTATTGTGGAAACCACCTTTTTCCCCGCCACCTACCACCGCTTCTGTCACATGATCGACCGCCAGCGGCCCTATTTACTCACAGGAAAGGTGGAAGAGGATTGGGGGGCAATCACCCTGACGGTGGATGGAGTGCAAAGGATTACGCGATAGTTTTCGCCCGGATGGTTCATCAGACATGCCTTAGGATGTGTTATAGTGGTTTGATGGAGTCAGGCGCAGGGCAAAGTTTATCTGTGCACTCCGGGCAGACTTCATGACTGAATTCGGTATCGGTGTGGTCCGGTACATATTCTTCAATGGACAGCCATGATCCGTTTGGGTCCTTTATTTTCTTGCAATTGGCGCACAGGGGCAAATATGTGCCAACGGTATTTACAAAGCTTTTTTCAAGGGCCCGCAGGCGTCTGTTCAGCATTTGCAGCAACTCGATGGCCAGAACCGGATATTTTACGATTTCCCGGCGCAGGTCCCATTGATCGATACAAAGGGCCCTGGTATCCTCCCGGGCAATGACACTGGCCGATCGTATCAAATCATCGATCAGGGCCATCTCACCGAAATAGCAGAGCGCTCCCAGTCTTCGCAGGCTTTTTTCGTTTTTTTGGCCTAGATTTTTGACAACTTCCACTTGGCCGCTAATGATGACAAAAAGACTCCCGTCTTTCTCACCCTCGTTGATGATCTTTTCTCCCCTGGGGAAGGTGCAATGACGGCCCAGTTTGGCGATTCGTTTCAGATCGCTGTTCTTCAGATGGGAGAAAAGTGAAACCCGGCTTAAAATTTCTGTATCCTTCATCGATCGCGCTCCTCCTCATACCTATACATCTGGCAATTTCTATAACGTATTTAAATCATACAGATTTTAACGGCGCTGGTTTTATGAGACTGTCGAAGTTGTATTATTATAGATTTCTCCCCGTCAGTCTGTTCGTAACACATTTGGCAATCTAGATTCAAACCAAAAGATTAGAAGCGGTCCTTAGAACAAAATCCGATATTTCGTTGGAAACTTTTTTTGTCGAAATCAGGCCCAGGGTGGATCCTCACTGGTGCCTAAACGCCGCACCATATCCGTCTGCTGGATAACCTCATAACCGTATTCCTGTGCCATCCTAGCGTCTTGTGCTCCCGTATAGCCCCAGGTTGCCAGCAGCAGTGTGAGCACTTTTTTTTCTGTATTAAAATATAGGTCGAGTTCTTGCAGATTTTTTAGGGAATCATCTATAAAAGAAAATTGCTTCCGGCCGAAACGCTCCTGAATCCGCAGCATATTCTCGATCTTGGTCACGCCGTTATCTCCGCTGTAAATATCCATGGCATCAATATTGAGACCGAAATGGCGGCAGAGCCGCAAGGTGGCGTCATGATTTTTGTTCGTCAAAATAGCAAACGGAAGATTTTTGTGTCGAATCAATTCGTCCCACAGGGGCTGATAGGGTTGATGCAGGGCAAACCAACGCCCTATATCGTTTTCTATAAAGCGCTTGCGGGTATCATAGATCAGGTTGGTTCTATCGCCCAGCCCGCTCTCTGCGCCCTTGGCAATGGTTCGATATTCTTCCGGACGAAGAATTTTGTGCGGATTTCTTTGCTGGTTTTCAATACACCAGTCCATTAAAGCAACGGCATCTCCAATCGGCTGAATATGGAAGCGATTGTTCTTAAACACCTGTACGAGATCAGCCGGAACTTCGGTCATGGAAGTAAAAAGGCGGTCCGTGGCAGCATTATAGGCAGTTAAAACCACTTCATCCAGAGAGTTGATTAAAACACCGTCAAAATCAAATATAAGCATCGGAAGGTGTCCAGGTATCAAATTTAATTTGAGCTTGGCTGCATGGGGATGACCGCTTCAGGCTATATACCTGGGCTGACAATATTGTCAAGCCTGCAAAGGCCTACTTGACACGGTAGGCAAAAAAGGGCTATAAAAAAGACCGGATTTTGGTCTTGGAAACAGTGATTCAAATTTCAAGCCAGGCCCGCATAATTCAACCAGCTCATTCTCCCTTAGATCTTTCCCCGGCTAAAATCTGATTACCCCATGTTGTCATGGCAAGCCGCAGGTCTTATTATGTCTCAGTGCGCTTGAAATGTATCGGTTCATTTATCTTTCCACTTCTCACACTTTTGGCAAAGGAGGCCATCATGCATAGAATATTGAAAGTTTTCTGTACCGGGGTTGAGCAGGACCGGCTGGCAGAAACCCTTCAGGTTGTTGCCAGGTATGAGGGTTTTGTGATTGTAGAAATTGCTGAAAAGAAAATGGCTGAACTTGCCCGGCGTTTCCCGGTCGAAGATATAACAGATCTTTATTTCATTCAGGTTGGCGATCGAACCATAGACACCGCTCAACCCCGCATCGATGCGAAGGGGAAATTGCGCGCCCATCCCGCCTACAAAGGCGTCAAAAAACTTTCCCCGGGTCCCCATCATCATCTGGTTCAATTTATCGGTCCGATTAAAGAAGAATGGCTAAAAGAAATTGAAAAAGCCGGCGGGGAGTTGCGGGTTCCATACGGGGCGTTTACCTATGTTGTCCGCGCGGATGCCAACACCCTTGCAAGAATTAGCTCCCTGTCCTTTGTGCGCTGGGTGGGACATTTATCCCACAGGGATCGGATCGAGACTTCAGTCCTGGCCGGGCGTGAGTCTAAATCAGGCGAGGTTCCGGAATCATTGCCGCGAACCAAACTTCTACCCGCTTTATATACCGTTGACTTCTTTTCTGCCAAAGAACTCAAGAACGCGCTTGCGGAAGTCAAAAAGATCGGTTTTAAAGTCATGGATCAGGACAAAAATGCGACCATCGCCGTGATTGAAGACCCCAAAGGCGGGGTGGCCGCCGCCAAACGATTGCGTGAATTGTCGACCGTTCATGGGGTGCGATTTATCAGAAAACGTGCTTTCAAACGAACTTCAAACGATGTGGCAGGACGAATTATGGGAACCCGCACCACTTTAAACCCGGCTGATTTAGACTTAAGCGGCAAGGGTGAGGTGATTGCGGTATGCGATACGGGGCTGGATAATGCCGACATGCAGACAATCCACAAAGATTTTGCTGGCCGCGTTAAAGCGATAATAAGTTATCCCATTACCCAGGATTTTGCCTCCTATGTGAACAATCCCGGCGGCGACGACGGCGCTGCTGACCTCGACAGCGGTCACGGCACCCACGTGACCGGATCCGTGCTGGGCAACGGGTCGGCCAGTCTTGATCTCCCCGGCCAGACAACTCCTATCCGGGGGCTGGCCTACAGAGCCCAATTGGTATTTCAGGCCATCGAGCAGGAAATGAAGTGGAAAGATTCCGCCAATTTCCAGCGCTACGGAAGGTATCTTTTGAGCGGCATACCGCTGGATCTTGCCCGCTTATTTGATGATGCCTACCAGCAAAAGGCGCGCATTCATTCTAATTCCTGGGGCGGCGGCCAGCCCGGTGAATACGACGATCAAAGCGAGCAGCTGGATCGCTTCGTCTGGGAACATAAGGATTTTTGTGTTCTGGTGGCCTGCGGCAATGATGGCACGGATCAGGACGGAGACGGAAAAATCAACCCCATGAGTGTCACTTCACCCGCTACTGCCAAAAATTGTATCACCGTGGGTGCCTGCGAAAATGAGCGCACAGCCTTCAATACGGACACCTATGGGGCCTGGTGGCCTTCGGACTATCCCGTGGCACCCTATCGCAGCGACCCCATGGCCAATAACGCTGATCAGGTTGCCGCCTTTAGCAGCCGGGGACCGACCCGCGATGGTCGCATAAAGCCCGAAATTGTCGCTCCCGGCACCTTTATTCTCTCGACCCGCTCAACGATGATCGCACCCAACAATACGGCCTGGTCCGCTTATCCGCCGAGCAGACTCTATTTCTATATGGGCGGCACGAGCATGGCCACACCCTTAACCGCCGGAGCCATGGGCGTGATCCGCGAATATTTGCGCACCCATATTGCCATTCAGAATCCATCGGCCGCGTTACTGAAAGCAACCCTGATTGCCGGAGCCAAAAGACTGAACAGCTATGGTGCGCCCGGAGCGGTGGTGGATAATGACCAGGGTTATGGCCGCGTAAATCTTGATGCCATCCTGGCGCCTCCTAATCCGGCTGAATGCGCCTTCATGGAAATCACACCGGGGCTGCGCACCGGTGAAGTCTACACAACGGATATCGATATTAAATCCGCCGATATACCGCTTCGCGTGGTGATGGCCTACAGCGACTATCCCGGACCGTCGCTGGTAAATAATCTTAATCTGATTCTGGTGGCACCCGACGGCAAACGCTTTGTTGGCAACCAGACGGCCGGCGCCTCCCTGGCCATGGATGTGAATAACAACGTCGAAGTCATCCATGTTCCCAATCCGGAGCCGGGCAACTGGACGCTCCAGGTGGTGGGCTCCAACATCCCCCAGGGCCCCCAGGAATTGGCCCTGGTTTATCTGGCGCATTTGAGCGGGGCCTCAGAAAAAGAAGAAGTATACGAAGAGGTCGCCCCCGATCTGGCTATTCCCGATAACAATGCCACAGGGGTGTCCAGCATTATTGCGGTGTCCCGGCCGGGAATCATCGGCAATGTAAGGGTCGGCGTCAATATCGCCCACACCTACATTGGCGATCTTCGCGTCGTTCTGGCTGCGCCCGATAATACCCAAGTCGTGCTCCACAATCGCACGGGTGCCAGCAGCAATGATCTGGTCAAAACCTATGATGTCCAAACGACACCGGATCTGGCCCAATTAAACGGCCAACCGGCAAGCGGGGACTGGAAACTCACTGTATCCGATCATGCCGGTATTGACGTCGGTAAACTGCGGCGTTGGGATCTGGCAATCCAACTCGCATCCACCCGGCGCATCGAACAGGAAAGCAACCCCGCGGTCGCGATCCCGGACAATGACCCCACGGGCATCTCCGATAGCATTGATATTATAACCACCGGGAATATAAGCAAGGTCGAGGTCTGGGTGGATATTACCCACACCTGGGTCGGCGATTTGCTTGTCAAGCTGGCAACGCCTGCCAGCAGTGAAATTATTCTGCACGATCGCAGCGGTGGAAGCCAGGACAATTTGATCAAGACATACTCGGAGGAAAATCTGGCTGCAATTAAAACGCTGCTGGGCCAATCAGCACAAGGGACCTGGACCCTTCGCGTCCTTGATTTGGCCGGGCGCGACCTAGGCAAACTCAATCGCTGGGGTTTAAAACTGACGCTTTAACCCTGATTGAGCGAAAAAAGCTCAATCAGGCGTTAATTGTTAGGCTTGACTTTGGAGCGTGTTAATGCTTAAATTCGCGAAACTCCTATGGCTAGTCTAAAATTATACATAGTTCTGTTAGCATTGCTCGTGGTCGGATGTGCTTCTGTAACCGAAATGAAGAAAATGGATAAGTTCGAGCAGACCACGGCTGCCTATGAGATTGCGATACGATGGTCGGACTTCGACATGGCCAGCGCTTTTTTAAAAGACCCGCAAAACCCGGAGATTGCCTCCCAAACCGAACAACTTAAGCAATTCAAAGTTACGGCTTACACGGTGAAGGGTTATTTTCCTTCCGCGGACAAATCCCAGGTTCTTATCATTGCCGATGTGCAGTATTTCAAAAAAAAAGGGCTGATCGTTAAAAATTATACCCACCGGCAGGTGTGGCAATATGACAAAGACAAAGAAAGCTGGTATCTCTCCAACGGCCTGCCGGAATTAAAATGACCAGGCCGCGAATCTTCTCCACCACGTGCGGCAGCGCGCTAACTCCCACCCAAAACCCTTTAATCTCGTAAGCCAGCCAGATGGCCGTGACGGCTAAAATCAGCCCGATAAAAATTGGGGTGTACCTTTGCAGGCTTTGACATCCAGGCCTCGTTCCGATATGCTTTGTCGGTTATAGCGGTTGTCAAAAAATCGGCCCGTTGAGTTATGAATATGGAAAATATAGATGTATTGGTGATCGGGCGAAGCTGTCTGGATTATATTGCCGTTATCGATCAATTCCCGGAAGAGAACCAAAAGGTGCCTCTGGAATTTCGATTGACCGAAGGCGGCGGTCAAGGGGGCACGGCATCCTGCTGCATTTCGCGGTTGGGCGGAAACGTTGCTTATGCCGGCAAACTCGGTGATGACGATGAGGGCCGCTTTTGCCTGAAAAGGCTGGAAGAATTCGGGGTGGCCACGGATTTTATCGAAGTTGTCCGCGGCGGAAAAACTCCCGTGGCCTATATTCTGGTCACCGCGGCCAGCGGACATCGAACCATCATATATGAGCGCAATTCTTTACCCAGAATCAGCCCAGATGAACAACTCGAAAATCTGGCCGCACGAGCGGAAATTGTGCTGCTGGACCCCGAAGTCACCTATCTGGGAGGATCATTGAAAGCCGCCGCGGAAGATCGCATTAAAATTGTGTATGATTGCGAAAGATGGCGGGAGGGCATTGAAAATATCATGGATACCGCCGATTATTTTATCCCTTCTGCCGAATTTCTGGAATCTGACAGGCTGAATTTCGGAGATATACCGTTTACCCGGAAAATAATTAAATTAAATGAGATGGTCACCGGCCAATTAATCGTTACCCGCGGTGAGAAGGGTGCCTACTACCCTGCCGGCGATAAACTTTATCAGGTGCCCGTGCCGGCGGGAAAAGCAGTCGATACCATCGGTGCCGGTGACAATTTTCACGCGACCTTCGCACTGGCCCTGAAAAAAGGGTTTGATCTGCATCGGTCGGTCAAATTGTCGGTGGCTGTAGCATCTTTATCCTGCCGAGAATTCGGCGGTCGCAACGGCATTCCGGAAATGGAAGAAGCCATGCAGGTTGCAGAAAAATTAAAAGCGAAAGTGCTTAAAACCTGAATGTCACATTGAACCAAATTTTATTCAAAAATGACGATTGAAATATGCCACGAATTTAGCTTTTTCATGGTCATTGTGTGCTTTTAGCTGTTTAAATTTTTCGTGTTCATTCGTGTCCATTCGGGGCAAATAAATTTTAAAATGAGAATTTAAAAATGAGAAGTGTCAACTATGTTGAAAAAGGTGCCAGCCGCTATGTCGTCGGCGATGTGGCGCCATATGACCAGAAGCACGAGATGTTTAAGCGTCCGTTCTGGGATCCGGCGATGATGGATCTGGGAAAAAAATTCTATTTCACACCGATCATTCCCAGAAAAAAATCCGGCTACCGATTATCCGATATTGCAGCGACCAATGCATCCTGGCGGCTGGAAAGGGAATTCGCCCTGGGGGTTCGCGGGGGCCGCATGGGATTTTATGCCTGGGATTGGAACGGTAAATTTGGGTATCCCCGGGCCCAATCCGGCTTGAAAATTAAAATCGATGACCCCGAAACCAATACCCGGAGAGTCAAAAAAGCCGCTGCCTTGTTCGGGGCCTCGCTGGCGGGCGTCTGTAACCTGGATCGAAGATGGATCTACTCTCCGGCTTATTTGCTGACCCCGGAAGGCGGCAAAACCGACGCCAATATTATTCCAGAAGAATTCAAATATGCCATCGCTATTGCCGTGGAGATGGACTACGATGCCATTCGATGTTCACCCGCCGGTCCGGCATCCATCGCCACCGGCCTGGGTTATTCGAAAATGGCATTCAGCGCCGGATTACTGGCCCAGTATATCCGGGGGCTGGGCTATCAGGCCATCCCCTGCGGCAATGATACGGCCTGCAGCATCCCGATTGCCATCGATGCCGGACTCGGAGAAATGGCCCGCAACGGCTTGCTGATCACACCCGAATACGGACCCAGGGTACGCCTGGCAAAAGTCCTGACGGATTTACCGTTAATTCCCGACCGGCCGATTGAATTCGGTGTGCGCGATTTTTGCTTGACCTGTGAAAAATGCGCCAAAAAATGTCCCAGCCACAGTATCATGTTTGGCGAGCCAACGGACACCCCCCACAATATCTGCAACCGCAAGGGGGTCATGACCTGGCACATCAATGCCGAAACCTGTCTCAGTTTCTGGGCTGATAACCATACTGATTGCTCAAATTGCATTCGGACCTGTCCCTTTAACAAGCCTTCCGGCCTGCTCCACGACGGAGTCCGCTGGGGAATCAATAAAGCGCGCTGGTTGAACAAGCTGTTTCTCTGGAGCGATGATATCTGGGGCTATGGCCGCAAGGCAGATGCAGATGAATTCTGGCAGATTTGAACTCCACGTCCTGTAATTGCTGCTAGCGGATGGTCACAAAAGGTTTCAGGTGCCGGGTGTCAGGTGTCAGGAATTCTGAACCGCAGCAACTGATCCGCCGCCGGCGGAGCACCTGAAACCTTGCATCGATCCTCGATAAAGGGCGTGAGATCAGCGGCCAGCACCAATGGCGAGAGATCTGGCAGGAAGCAGCATAAAATGCAGAAATTTTCCCTGACAAAAACCGTCGGCATCGACGACCCTGGAACGGCCTGTGATTTTCTGGCAAAACATACCGGACTTTCCAAAAGCCGGATCAAAGATGCCATGAACAAAGGTGCGGTTTGGATTAGAAAGGGAAAAGGAAAACAATATCGAATCCGGCGGGCCACCGCCACCCTTAAAACCGGTGATTACCTGTCCATATATTACGATGATAAATTGCTGGCCTTAGCGCCCCTCCGGCCTGAATGCCTGGGCGATCAAAGCCGCTACAGCGTCTGGTTCAAGCCTGCCGGATTGATGGCCCAGGGCACCAAATACGGCGATCACTGCTCGCTGTTGCGGCAGGCCGAGCTTTTTTTCAAATCCAAACGGAAAGTGTTCCCGGTTCACCGTCTTGACCGCGAAGCATCAGGCATTGTGCTGATTGCCCACGATAAAACAGCTGCCGGCAAGCTTTCGCGCCTGTTTCAGTCGCAACAAATCATTAAGCGCTATCGCGCCCGGGTGCTGGGAAATCTGGCCGCGCAAAGGCCCCGGGGGAAAATTGACCAGCCATTGGAAGGCAAACCCGCCGTCACCGAATTTGCAGTAAGCGGCTATGACCCGGCTTCAAATATTTCGTCAGTGGATATCATTCTCCACACAGGCCGCAAACACCAGATTCGCCGCCACTTTGAAGCCATCGGCTTCCCGGTTATGGGCGATCCCCGGTACGGAAAGGGAAATAAAAATAATTGCGGCTTAAAACTTATGGCCACCACCCTGGAATTTCACTGCCCCTTCAAGAAAAAAGACCGGGTCTTTGAAAGCCCGCACACCGGCTTTGACGCCGTCGCTGATTAAACATCATCGCTTTGGGAAACTTTACATATGGAACCCCTAAACCCGATCCCACAGTGTATTGACTGCCTGCTGACACTGGCCAAAAACACGGCCTTACTGGCAACTGACGACAATCCCGGCCTGGTGGAGAAATCAGAAAGAGCAGCCCGCCAAATACTGGCGGAGGCCGAAGTCAACCCGACCAGCTCCCCCGCGGTTGCCAACCGGATCATGCGGGAAGTCAGGCGCCTCACAGGAGTGTCAGACCCTTACATCGAGTTCAAAGCCCGTGAAATGGAACAGGCCCGAAAGCTTTTCTCGCAACTCAAAGCGAATGTAGGCGAAACGCTGCGGTCGCGTGTGAGCCTTGCCACACTCGGAAACACTCTCGATTTCTTTATAAGTCCGGAGCAGGCCCTGGCCGGGATCCCGCCACAATTTCTCAACGAGATCCCCTTTTTCCGCGATGACATCGATCAACTCGAGGCCTGGTTGCGGAAAACACCAGGTTTGGTTTTATATCTCACCGACAATGCCGGCGAAATTTACTTTGATGGGCCGCTGTATGAATACATTCGCGAAAGGTCCCGTAAAATCATACTGGTCGTAAAAGGCGGCCCCTCCCTGAATGACCTGACACGAGCGGAGCTGAAGACCGCCGGATTAGAAAAGATGTTTGACCCTGTGATGGACACCGGCACAGATGGTGCTGGAATCGACTGGGAGAATGCTTCCAGGGATTTTTTGGATCTGATGGCTTCCGCCGATCTTGTCATTTCAAAAGGCATGGCCAATTTTGAAACCCTCTATCCCCGTGCTATGGTTGCGCCGGTTTTTTTCCTGTTCAAGGTGAAATGCGTACCGATCCAGAACTATATTCAAGCGCCGGCCAACAGTTTTCTGGCCTTATGTAAAAAAGGAATCTAAAGTGAAACTTTACGACGCAACGCTTGCGATCCACGAAAAAATGGTGGTCTTCCCGGGGGACCCGCCTTTTAAAAAAGAGCCTGTTTCCCAAATCCAAACCGGTGACGAGTTTAACCTGACCCGCATCACCATGGGTACCCATCTGGGCACCCATGTGGATCCGCCGGCCCATTTTATTGAAAACGGCGCCACGGTTGATCAGCTGTCCCTGGAAACCCTGGTGGGACGCGGTGTGGTTGCAGATCTCAGAGGCTGCTCTCAAATTGACCGGCGGGCATTGGAGCAAGCCTCGATTGCAGATTACAAACGCGTTTTGATGAAAACAGATAATGGACCGCGGCTTTTGGAATCACCCTTTCATAAGGACTACGTCCATCTCACTGAAGACGGCGCGCGTTATCTGGTGGAACGCAAGGTGTGTCTGGTGGGAATTGATTATCATTCAATTGAACATCATGAGAATCCGGGATCCCCCGTCCACCACCTTTTATTGGAAGCCGGTGTGCTGGTGGCGGAAGGCGTCCACCTGCTTGAAATCCCCCCCGGTGAATATGAAATTTTCTGTCTGCCCCTCAAAATTAAAGGCGCAGACGGTGCGCCGGCCAGGATTCTGTTGCGGGGATGAACTACCCCGCCGCAAGCAGCGGGGTATCAATTGCAATATTTATAATCGCCCCAAGGGGCGGGGAATTAAACCATCATCCGGCGGATTAAATAGGGTTGTATCCCAGATATATCTTTCAGGGGCGTCGACCATTAGCCAGCGACCAGATCCACCGAAGCCTGGTCGATGGCGATCGGATCAGTGGAGGCCACCACTCCGACACTATAAATTCCACGCCGCAAGCGGTCGGGTATTGAAAAGATTTCAAGAGATAAGAATAATAGATCAGAATACGAGATAAATTTAAAATTATAAAGAGGAAATACAGTGGCTCTTGCAAAAAAATTGGAAGCCTTGAACCGGGTTTATGGGATTTACGCAGCATTTGGTTCAACCCTGGATTTGGCCTGCAAGGCAAAATGCGACCATTGCTGCACCGCCAGCGTAACGATGACCACCCTTGAAGGCTATAAAATTGTTGATGATCTTATCGCATCCGGCAAGCTGGACGTCATCGACAGACTTAAAGAAATGGAAGCGATGCCGCGGTTTCAACCCCTGCTCACCACCAATCGCATGGCCGAGCTGTGTGCTGCGGATGCCAAAGTCCCGCAAGAGGATCCCGCCGGCGAAGGGCATGACTGCTCCCTGCTTAGCGACAGTCTTTGCACCATTTACGACCTGCGGCCTTTTGGCTGCCGGTGTTTTGTTTCTCGCCAAAATTGTGCTCAAACCGGATATGCCGGTATCGACGATTTCACGGCATCGGTGAACACCGTGTTTTTGCAGGTCATTGAACACCTGGATGCCGAAGGCTGCTCGGGCAATTTAATCGACGTCCTGCAATTCATGGCCTCCGAGGACAACCGGCGAGCATACGGGCAAGGTGAAGCAAACTGCGCAGCTAGCGGACTGATCGTAAACTGGGAACTGAAGGTGTTGATGATTCCTCCCGAGCACCGCGACAGAATTGAGCCGATTCTGCAACAGCTCCGAAAAATTAATCTATAAATAATTAACTTGACAGCCATTCCAATCACCTGTATGATCGATAAAAATTAACAGTGTTCCTGGTTGTAATTAAAAATCACGTAAGCCCCGGAATAACCCGGGGCTTTTTTTATGGAAACACAGAAAGAAGGTACTATTGAATTTTGAAACATTTAATTTTCATCCCACCGTTGCCGCAGGCGTGGCAGCGGCGGGCTATGAAACCCCGACCCCGATTCAGGCTCGGGCAATCCCGCAGGTACTCAATGGTCGTGATGTAATGGGTCTGGCCCAAACCGGCACCGGTAAAACGGCGGTATTTGTTCTGCCGATACTCAATCGACTGATGGGGGGTAAATACGGGTGTGTCCGCGCCCTGATAATCGCCCCCACCCGTGAATTGGCCGAACAGATCCATCAGGCTATCGAAACGCTGGGTTGTAAGACGCGCCTGCGAAGTGTGGCTGTTTACGGCGGCGTGGGAATTAATCCCCAGCTTCAGAAACTGAAGCAGGCCGATATTGTTGTTGCCTGCCCTGGCCGGCTTCTTGACCATATCGGACGCCATAGCATCGATCTTGGCCAACTGGAAGTGCTGGTTATAGATGAAGCCGACCAGATGCTCGACATGGGATTTATTCCCGATATCCGCCGAATTTTAAACCATCTTCCACGAAAGCGCCAGACGCTGGTCTTCTCGGCGACCATGCCCCCCGATATCCGTCGTTTGGCCGGGGATGTCCTGCGAGATCCGACCACCGTCCAGGTGGGAATCCCCGCACCTGCTGATACGGTCAGTCATGCACTCTATCCGGTAGCCCAGCATTTAAAAACGGCGCTGCTGTTAAAGCTGCTGGGAAACACCAACCCCAGGTCGGTGCTGGTCTTTACCCGGACCAAACATCGCGCCAAGAGCCTGGGAAATAAGCTTGCTGCGGCAGGATACCGATCGGCTTCACTGCAGGGAAACCTTTCCCAGACACGGCGCCAGGCAGCGCTGGACGGCTTTCGCGACGGGACATTTCAGATTCTGGTGGCCACCGATATCGCCGCTCGCGGCATTGACGTTACCCAGATCTCTCATGTCATCAACTATGATATCCCTTCCACCCCCGAGGCATACATTCACCGCATCGGACGGACGGGCCGGGCAACTCACAGCGGCGAAGCTTTTACCCTTGTGACCGGAGAAGACGGGGATATGGTGCGCGCCATCAACCGACTTATCGGTTCTGAAATCGAGCAACGCACCTTATCAACTTTTAACTATGGATCCCCGGCGCCAAATCGTGAAAGCCGCTTGCGGTGGATGGGAAAACCGCAACGGAAAGTATCCGGGGTGAAAAACAGACGGAACAAAAGAATGTCGTTTTCGAATTCTTATATTTAGCCATTTATACAATATAAACACGATTGCTTCACATTTCCTCCACAATTGATTGCTATCATATGAGTAAAGCTCATAACAACTAACGCCTGTCTAATGCGTTTCAGGGAGGATTGATTGATGCAACCTCTGATAAAAAAAACCGTCATCGCCATAATTGTCTTGGGAACGGCCGCTGCTGCTGCCGGCTGGTATTTCAACCCCCGCACTCAAGGGACAATGGCGTACCGTACGACCCAGGTCACGCGCGGGAATCTGCTCGTTGCCATCAGCGCCACCGGAACCGTGGAGCCTGAGGAAGTCATCGACGTCGGTGCCCAGGTCGCCGGACAAATCCTGTCTTTCGGCCGGGATGCGGACGGCCGGACCGTTGATTACGGTTCGAAGGTTACGGAAGGTACGGTTTTGGCCAAGATCGATGAATCGTTGTACGCGGAGGAATCCGCCCAGGCAGCAGCGCAGGTTCAGGGCGCCAGGGCAAATCTGCAGCGGGCCGAAGCCGATTTGCAGCAATTGAATGCCAGGCTTCACCAGGCCGAACGCGACTGGCAGCGGGCCGAGAAGCTCGGACCCTCCGAAGCTTTGGCCGAAGCCAGCTACGATGCTTACCAGGCGGCCTATCAGACCGCGGTCGCCAACGTGGCGATAGGCAAGGCGGCGATCCTGCAAGCCCGGGCCGGCCTGACCCAGGCGCTGGCTGTCTTGCGCCGGGCGCAGCGTAACCTCGGCTACTGCACGATCACCTCGCCAGTCAGCGGCGTTATCATCGATCGGCGCGTCAATATCGGTCAGACGGTCGTCGCCAGTCTGAATGCCCCCAGCCTATTCCTGATTGCCAAAGACCTTACCCGCATGCAGGTCTGGGTAGCGGTAAACGAAGCCGACATCGGCAAGATTCAGCAGGGCCAACCGGTTACATTCACGGTGGATGCCTTCCCCGGTGAGACGTTTCAAGGCCAGGTCGCTAAAATCCGTCTGAACGCCTCCATGACCCAGAATGTGGTGACCTACACGGTGGAAATCGCCACCGACAACCGCAGCGAGCGGCTGTTGCCTTACCTGAGCGCCAACGTGCAGTTTGAGTTAAACCGCCGCAGCGATGTCCTGCTCGTGCCGACCGCCGCCTTGCGATGGCGCCCGTCGTCGGCGCAAGGCGCCCCACAATTTCAGGAGACGGTGGCCGCAAATGTCGCCCAAAACGTTTCATCCGACGGCCCCCGGCCGAATCACTCAAAAACGGGCCGGGTCCGGGACGACACGGCCAAACGGGGAGTTCTCTGGATTCAAGACGGAGAGCAATTACGGCCTTTAGAGGTGCGCCTCGGGCTGACGGACGGCAGCATGACGGAAGTTGCGGGCGACCACCTTGCGGAAGGACTTAAAATTGTCACCGGACAGCAGAGCCGGGCTGCCGCAAGCAGCGACACGACCAACCCGTTCGCTCCGAAGCTCCCGCGGCGTGGCTCCGGCGGCTCCAAACGGGCGTCCGGCTCTTAGGAGGCAACAATTTCATGGAACTGATTGAACTGCGTCATATCTGCAAAACCTATCACATGGGGGACATCGACGTGCCGGTGCTCAAAGATGTGTCGCTGACCGTGGCCCAGGGAGAACTGGTTGCCCTGATGGGGGCATCCGGGTCCGGCAAGAGCACGCTGATGAACATCCTCGGGTGCCTGGATCGGCCGAGTTCCGGCCAATACTGGCTCGACGGGAAGGAAATGTCACGACTGCCCTCCGATCAGCGTGCCCTGGCGCGCAATCGCAGGATCGGCTTCGTTTTCCAGAATTTCAACTTGCTGCCGCGCACCAGTGCCCTGGAGAATGTGGCTATGCCGCTGGCCTATGCATCCAGACACCTCTCCGATCGCGAGACCCGGCTCAGGGCCGAGGAAATGCTCTGCCGGGTCGGGCTGAAAGACCGACTCGATCACCAGCCATCGCAGCTTTCGGGCGGCCAGCAGCAGCGCGTGGCAATTGCCCGGGCGCTGGTCAACCAGCCGGCCCTGGTCTTTGCCGACGAACCAACGGGCAACCTCGACTCGCGCACCAGCGAAGAGGTTCTGAACATGTTTCAGCAGCTCAACGGCCAGGGCCACATCACCATTATTCTGGTCACCCATGACGCCAATGTGGCCCGCTATGCCGGGCGCGTCATCCATATTCACGACGGCGCAATCCTGGACCGGCGTTCAGACGCCCGCCTCAAAGCCGGAGGACTGCAGGTTGACATCCTGCCTGTCGCTGCGGCAATGGGAGGTGCCCGATGACAGCCTACCGCATCGTGCGAACGTCCATGAAAGCGTTGCAGCGCAACCCGATGCGCGCCATGCTGACGACCCTCGGGATTGTCATCGGCGTGGGAGCCGTGATCGCCATGATGGAGATCGGAGCCGGCTCGTCGTCGGCCCTGCACAAAACCATTGCCAGCATGGGTGCCAACGTGGTGCTGATCAGGCCCGGGACGGCGGCCAGCGGAGGTATCAGCTTCGGCGCAGGGACGATCACCACCCTGACACCCCAGGACTACGAGGCGATCCTGCGCGAGTGTCCATCTGTTGGCAGCGCGGCCCCGGTTGTGCGTGCCCGTACCCAGGTGGTCTATGGCAACCGCAACTGGGTCCCGGCGGCAATTTACGGCACGACACCGTCGTTTTTGGACATCCGCGAGTGGACCACCCTGGCCGAAGGCGAGATTTTCAGCGAACGTGACGTTCTAACCGCCAACAGGGTCTGTGTCCTCGGACAGACTCTGGCGCGCGAGCTGTTTCAGGGGGAGTTTCCCGTCGGCAAGGAGATCCGTGTTAAGAACGTACCCTTTCGGGTGGTGGGTGTGCTGAGCGCCAAGGGTGCCAACATGATGGGCAGCGACCAGGACGACATCCTCCTGGCGCCCTGGACGACGATCAAGTACCGCGTGACGGGCGCCGCTCTCGGCAATACGAATCAAAGCACCGCCAGCGAGAGCAGCGCCGGCTCGGTCAACACCTTGAGCAATCTTTATCCCGGCGATTCGCCGAGTCTTTATCCCGAAAGGTCCGCCGTTCAGGCGGCCGCTAACCCCATGTCGGTGCGTTTTGCCAACATCGACCAGATCATTACCGCGGCGCGGAGCACCGCTGAGATTGCGGTCGCCATCGAGGAGATCACGGCCGTGCTGCGCGAGCGTCATCACCTTCTGCCCGCTGAGCCCGAAGACTTCATCGTGCGGGACATGACCGAAATGACCGAGACCCTCTCCTCCACCACGACCCTGATGACCAACCTGCTGTTGTGCGTGGCCTTGATTTCACTGGTGGTCGGCGGCGTCGGCATCATGAACATCATGTTCGTTTCGGTCACCGAACGGACGCGCGAGATCGGGCTTCGCATGGCGGTCGGGGCCCGGGCCCGGGATATCTTGCGCCAATTCCTGGTGGAAGCCGTGGTCCTTTGTATGGTGGGCGGTGCCATGGGTATCCTGCTGGGCCATGGCGGATCGTACCTGGTCTGGCTGCTGCTGCGCTGGCCGGTAGAGACTTCCCCGGCGGCGATCGCCGCTGCCGTGCTGGTCTCAGCCGGCGTCGGCATGGTCTTTGGTTTTTACCCGGCCTGGAAAGCCTCGCGCATGGATCCGATTGAAGCCCTGCGCTATGAATGATTTCGGCCCGGCCCGCCATAATCCGGGCCGGGTCTTTAAAGGACTTGGAACATGGGACGTACTGCAAATCAGATAATACCAAAACGAATGGGCGGGCGAAGCCTGGCCTTGATGGTCGGGCTCTATTTCGCTATCTTGAGCGGCTGTATGGTCGGTCCGAATTTCCAGCGACCGCCGACATCGCTGCCGGCCGACTGGACCGGGCCGACCGCCGAATCCCGGCCGGTCACCCCGGCCGAAGCGGAATTAGCCCGTTGGTGGACCCTTTTTGACGATCCGGTCCTTGTTGCGCTGGTTGAAAAAGCCGTCCAATCAAACCTGGACCTCAAGCAGGCCGAAGCGCGCATTCGCCAGGCGCGGGCGGCGCGCGGGGTCGTTGCGGCCGGTATCGGGCCGGCGGTGGACGCCACCGGCGCCTATCAGCGCAGCCGGTCGTCGGGAGCCGGCAACGGTAGAAACGAGGGCGTTATTAGCGATCAGTATCAGGCCGGCTTCGATGCCGGTTGGGAACTGGACATCTTCGGCGGTGTGCGACGTGCGATCGAGGCCGCCGACGCCGACCTGCAGGCTGCCCTGGAGACGCGCCGGGACGTGCTGGTAACATTGACGGCCGAGGTCGCACGCAACTACATCGATCTGCGCGCATTTCAGCAGCGCATCGCCATTGCCCGGCAGAATCTCGCAGCGCAAAAGCATAGTGCCTCCCTGACCCGCCAACGGTTCCAAAGCGGATTCGTCGGCGGTCTGGACGTCGCCAACGCCGAGGCCCAGGTGGCAACCACGGCGGCCCAGATCCCGCTGCTGGAGTCCTCGGCCCGCCAGTCGATTTACAGCCTGAGCGTCCTGCTGGGCTGGCAGCCGGCGGTCCTGCTGCGGGAATTGTCCCCGGCAGCCGTTATTCCCGCCGTTCCACCCTCGACACCGCTGGGCGTTCCGGCAGATCTGCTTCGCCGGCGCCCGGACATCCGCCGGGCCGAAGCGCAGATTCATGCAGCCACAGCGCGCATCGGTGTGGCCACGGCCGACCTGTTTCCCCGGTTCACAATCTCCGGTTCCGTCGGCCTGAGGGCCAGCGATTTCAGCTCATGGTTCGACTGGGCCGGCCGGGTTTGGTCTTTTGGTCCTGCCGCCAGTTGGAACCTGTTCGACATGGGCCGCACCCGCTCCAACATCGAGCAACAGCGTGCCCTGCAGGACCAATCGTTGATCACCTATCAACAGACGGTCCTTACCGCTCTGCAGGAGGTCGAAAACGCGCTGATTGCCTCGGCCAAAGAAGAGGAACATCGCCTGGCCGTGGTTGAAGCGGTCGGCGCCAATCGAAAAGCCGTGGGCCTGGCGACCACGCTATACACCCAGGGCAATACGGATTTTCTGAACGTCCTCAATGCCCAGCGATCGTTATTTGCTTCCGAAGAAGCCCTGGTCCAAAGCACCGGCAGCGTGTCCACCAATCTGGTGGCCCTTTTCAAAGCGCTGGGCGGCGGCTGGGGTGATGGGCCGGAACAAAAGGCAGCGGCGCGGCTGGACTGAAAGAATCTCGCCCATCAAGCATGCCCCAGCACTGGATGCGCCTTGTAGGAGGAGGCCAGGAGCTGAAGCTCTTCTGCGCTGAGCTTGATCTGGGTAGCCGCCACCGCCTCTTCGATATGAGCGATCCGGCTGGCACCGACAATCGGTGCTGCCAATCCCGGCTGATGCAGCAGCCAGGCGTAGGCGATTCTGGCATTGCTTTGGCCGCGTTGGGCGGCAAGCTCACCGAGGCGGTTCACCACGGCAAAGTCTTCTTCCCGATAGTAGAGCTTTTGAGCATACTCGTCGGTCCTGGCGCGCGAAGTGCGGCCGCCCGTGACATCGTCCGGTGTGCGGTTGCCGGCTAAAAAGCCCCTGGCCAGCGGGCTCCAGGGGATCAGAGCGACACCCAGATCGCGGCAAAGCGGAATCATCTCACGTTCCTCTTCCCGATAGATCAGGTTGTAGTGGTTTTGCATCGATACGAACCGCACCCAGCCATTTGACTGGGCGGTGTGCTGCGCCTTGGCAAACTGCCAAGCCCACATGCTGGAGGCCCCGATATAACGCACTTTGCCCGATTTGACGAGATCGTGCAAAGCTTCCATGGTCTCCTCGATGGGTGTTTCGTAATCCCAGCGATGGATCTGATAAAGGTCGATGTAATCAACCGCCAGACGCTTGAGGGAAGCCTCTACCGCCGCAAAGATGCGCTTGCGGGACAACCCGGAGGTGTTCGGCTGCTGGGGGACTGAATTTCCGAAGCCACCCTTGAAGGCCATATCGACCGGAAAAAACACCTTGGTGGCAATCACGACTTCGTCCCTGCGGGTGAACTCCCGCAGGAACTTGCCGGTCAGTTCCTCCGATGCACCGGCTGAATACATGTCGGCGGTATCGAAAAAGTTGACACCCAGCTCAACGGCGCGCTGCACGATGGGACGCGCATCGGCTTCATCGAGTATCCACGGCCGCCATTGCGAAGTTCCGTAAGTCATCATTCCAAGGCAGATGCGTGACACCTTGAGGCCGGTTTGGCCTAAATTGGTAAAGTCCATGTTATCCTCCCTTATGGCTTTCTTATTTCATGAATAAAAACTCTTATGTATCGCAAGCTCGATAGTATCAGTGCCAAACCGATCCCGGTGTACAAAATAGCCAGATACTGGCGTGGAATCGCTGAATGACGAAGTAATGTTCCCAGCGCGACCATCACCAGAATGATCATATAGCTTTTCCAGGTAATAAAAGAGAACAGGCATTTCTTCTCAACCATTGGCAGTATCCGCTCTATATTTTTATCGACAATCTTAAGAAACCCAAAATGGTGTACCAGCAAAGCCAAAACAATCCCGAAACCAGAAAACATAAATGCGTTTGTTCTCGGAGCATCTGATAACCATGCATAGGCGATAGCCAAAAGCATTGTTCCAACACAAAGCCAGACAAGACCCGCGAGAAGCAACAGAACAATCTTGGTCACGGCAGGTTTGAATAGGTCTCTTTTTTTCATCTTTTATTCGCAGTTCAAGATTTGATAACCCTTCTTGGCTCGGATGGCGTCAGGAGGCCGGTCTCGACTTCGGCCTCGCAGTACTGTTCGAGCATGCGGGCCACGCGATCACGAACCGAAACGGCCCGTTTTTGACTGTCCTCTCCGAGTCCATCAATGTTCATGACCATGGCTTGCGTTTCTGCGGTGATCCGGCTCTTAAACCCGTTCCGCCAGTTCCAGCGCCGGCACATGACCTCCCGGGTCTCCGCAACCACGTAAATAATCTCCCCGGGATCCGGGTGCTCGGCTCTCTCCGGATCATTGAGGGGGGTAAACAGTTCACCCCCGTCTGCGAAACGAAGTTCGAGGATATCCCCCGCCCGGAGCAGGTCATCCCCACCGACGGGCAAGACACTGCGGATAGAGTTGTCGTTCATGATCGCCACCGCCTTGTTGATAAATGGAATGGAAGCCCCGGGTTTCTGAACCCGCTTCAGGAGCGCAAGGTGAGCGGGTGGAAATTTTTTCGGATTGCATCCCAACAGCCGGTAGGTTTCGTTCCAGACCGCCGTTCGCGGGTCTGCCGTCAAATCGATGGGGCCGGCAGCCGCGGTGGCGAGAGCTTCATTCAGAAGAGACTCAAGTTGCGGGGAGGCTCCCCGATTGTTCATTTTACGGGCGATAACGATGCCGCGACGAAAGCTCGGAAACTTTTCGAAAATCAGGTTGTCTACGCGAGTTTCAGGCATGAGTTTGGACTCCATGATAGGGTTTCCCGGATTCCTGGGATGGAATGCGGGTTTGTTGTCTGCGGTCGTCCTGATTGTTTCTAGAGATACTGAGATACAGTGTCAAGCCTTGTCTCTTAAAAATCCAGGGCAAATTTTATAGCCTTACGCACTTGTTCCAAATTATCTGGTGACAGTTTCGTTATAATCGATCCAATTTTTGCTTTTGATACTGTCTGAATATGATCGAAGTTTATTGCACAATCCATTGCCATTCCGTCCTGTTCAGAGAGGAATACTTCACTGGGTATATTCCGAACCGTCGCCGTAATAGGTGCCACTGTGACTTCTCCAAGATATTCAATTACAGAATCACGGGTTAAAATTAATACCGGTCTATTCTTGTCAGGAGCTTTGAATCTGTACCATCTGATCTCACCCCTCTTCATTCATCCCCCCAATTCTGTTCTTTTTCCCAAATACTGAACTCCTCTTTGTTGACGGGGTGATCCGAATATCCCTGGCGATGCATTAATTCAAGACGGTGAATATTGTAATGTTTGACCGCTTCTCGCAACGCATGGCGCGTAAATGCGGAGCGAGAGGTATTAAGCTCTTTTGCTATGGCGTCGACCCATTTTACAAGATCATCATCAAGGGTCATTTGGATGGTGCGCATAATAGGCTCCTGTAATGTGGATAGTTATAGCTATAATATGCCAACATTATTGTGTGTGTCAACATCAAAAATAGAAATCTAATTTCCATTTTTCAGCCGTAAAAAAACCTGTTGCTTCCTGAATGCTGACCGTGTACAAATCGGTCGGGCGCTGCTATCGGCCGGGCGACCTTGGGCGCCAGGCCCCTGCCGGCATGACGTTTTCGGGCTGGAAATCCTCGAAGTTCCACGGGGGTGGCTCGGCAGCAGATGGGCTGCTGGACCACGGCCAACCTGCCGGCAGCGGTGCGCTGAAAGTCAGGGGTTGCCTCTGGGTCGGATGAACGATCGTAAGCCGGCTGGCGAAAAGGGCTATCTGGCGGGCGCTCAGTGCCTGGGCGGCTCCGTAGCGGCAATCGCCGATGATCGGGCAGCCGATGTGGGCCAGTTGCAGCCGGATCTGGTGCCGCCGGCCGGTTTCCAGCTCAACCTCCAGCAGGCTCCTGCCATCGGCTGAATCCAGCAGGCGGTAAGACAGGCGCGCTTCGCGGCTGCACCCTGTTTGCCGCCGCACAACCCGGCTGAGCCGGTCCCGGCGTTCGATCTGGTGGACCAGGCGCGCTGAAGATTGAGGCGGTTCTCCTTCGACCACCGCCAGGTAGACTTTGCGGACGCTGCCGATTCGAAGTTGCTCGCTCAGGCGCGCCGCCGCCTTGGATGTACGGGCAAACATCATGACTCCTGCCACCGGCCGATCAAGGCGATGAACCAGGCCCAGAAAAACATTGCCCGGTTTCTGGTGGCGCTGCTTGACCCATTGTTTGGCAAAATCCAGCAGGCTGACATCGCCGCTCGCGTCGCCCTGAACCAGAAGCCCGGCCGGTTTATAGAGAACGAGCAGGTGATTGTCGGTGTAAAAAACCGGCCAGCGCCTGTGAAAAAATGGTATCATCATTAGACCTGGAGAACGTTTCAAAAGAATATGGCTCGCAAACGTCGTGACTCGCAACTTGCCGCAGATACACCCGCCATCGAGAAAATGAAGGCACTGCTTCTGGACAGTGGAATCCAGCTCAGCCACCAGCAGCTCGAAAGTCTTTGGATTTACCACGGTTTGCTGCGCGAGTACAACCCCCAACTCAATCTGACCCGAATCCGTAATTTCAGAAACATGGTCCTCAAGCTCTACGTGGACGCACTGTTGCCGGCCAACATGGTGGCTCTGCCCTCTCCCCTGCTCGATCTCGGCACAGGCCCCGGCATGCCGGGCATTCCGCTGAAGATCTGCCGGCCTCACATCGAGGTTATCCTGGCGGAAAGACGGGAAAACCGTGTCGACTTTCTCCGCAGGGCCGTCGAACAGCTCAGGCTCACCGGTATCCGGGTGGTCGCCGGCCAGATTACGCCGCGCTTTGAAGATCCCGTGGCCGGGGTGATTACCCGGGCCGTGGAGACCATCGTCCAAACCCTCGAGCGCGTCACGGGCTGCCTCGCTGCCGACGGCCGTGTCATTTTCATGAAGGGGCCGCACTGCGATGCTGAAGTTGCCGAAGCCGGCGTCCGCTTCCGGCAAACCTATTCCCTCGAGCTTGACCAGCCGTATACCATTCCGAACACACCACATCACCGCCGGCTGCTGGTTTACCGCCGGTTGGACGCGCCGCCTTTTCAGCGCCGGGCCGATGCCGAGGCCGTTTTCGCCGTTCGGACCATCAGCAGCGGACAGAACCCGCTTTTCAAAGATCTCAAGAAACTTCTGAGCGTGCGGGGCATCCGCAAACGTGGACAGGCGCTGGTGGCGGGAGTCAAACCGGTATCCGAAACGTTGGCCCATACCCCCGAGCGTTGTACGGCCTGGCTCAGCTGCGATGAGCCGCCGCCTGCCGGCGGCCCGAACCATCTCGAATGGTTCCGGCTGGCCCCCGCTCTGTTCAATGAGCTTGATATCACCGGCACCCGCGCTCCGTTGCTGCTCATCAGTCTGCCGGATATCGCTCCCTGGAAACCTTCCGAGGGGTTTCCCCCGGGCTGCAGCGTGATCCTACCGTTCCAGGACCCGGAAAACGTGGGGGCCGCTATCCGCTCGGCGGCCGCGTTCGGTGCCGCCCAGGTCATCCTGCTGGCCGAATGCGCCCATCCTTTTCACCCCAGGGCGCTGCGCGCCTCCGGCGGGCTGGCAATGCGCATCCGCCTGCGCCAGGGACCGGCTCTCGGTAAGCTTTCCGCCGATCTGCCGATTATCGCCCTGTCAGCCGAGGGAACCGACATCCGCACGGTCGCCTTTCCATCGTCCTTCGGGCTGCTGGCCGGCATGGAAGGCCCCGGGCTTCCCGCCGAGTGGCGCAGTCGGACCGTAAGCATCCCAATCCGCCCGGCGGTTGAATCCCTGAATGCTGCCGCCGCCATGGCAGTCGCACTCTATGAGTGGCAAAGAAGCGCGCGCTAGTATCAAGCCCCAGAAATAAAATGCCAATCATTCGGATTCATATGCCTCCCTATCCCTGTCATTCTGTCACCTTCCGGCACTCCCCAAAAAGCTAAAGCAATATTCCATAATAGCCGAATATACAAAGTGGAAAAATAATCCTGGTAAGGAGGAAGTAATGCCCGTTTATCTATTTGTATGCGAACAGCATGGAGAGTTTGAAAAAATAACGATTAAAGCGGAATGGGACGAAATCAGGTGTCCAAAATGCGGAAATAAACCAAAGATAAATAAAAAATCGAGTGTCAGGAATCGAACCGGCAGCCACCCGTATCCAATGACAAGCGGCCAGTAACCAGATTCCAGAAAGCAGCCTCACCCCCCTAATTAACTTTAAAAAAGGCCTCATCATATTCGGGTTTATCTTTGTACCGTTCCATATAAAATCCGGGCAACGCTTCAATATTTTCAAATAACCCGGGATCGGCTTCGATGCCGGCCTGGTGCAGGGCCTTGAGCATATCGGCCGGTTTGGGTGGGCAGCCCTTGATGGGGATGGCCTCCTGGATATCAGGGTTGTCCTTGTGGGCCTGGTAGATGCATTTTCCCAGCATGATCGTCTTTTTCTTACCCGGCGTCGGCCGCATGGATTTGCCGGTCAGAATCTCCACATCATCCCAGGCTTTGCCTTTCCACGCAAAACGGATGGCGGCAATCATCAGGCCGTTGACCCCCGAGCAATAGGTGCACATGGAAAGATCGTACTTGTGGTAAAAAACCCCTTTGAGACCCTGCTTGACCAGCGGGGTGGGCAGAATCACTTCTTCGGTTTCGCTGTATTCAAAATTATAGGCATGATGCTGCGCAACCGCGCCGATGCTTTCACCGACCACCTCGATATCCGAAAAATCCCAGGGGCGCCCGCGATTTTCGGCGGCATGCATAAGGTGGGGCACCTGCTCGGGCGTGTACCCTAATATTTTCGCACCCACCAGGTCGGCTGACAAAACGTCGGCCGAGGCCACCAGCAGGTTCGTGCGGTGCAATTTGCCGTCAGGCCCCGGACCCCGTTCGTTGGTGTAAATGCCATCCTGCAGGGTTAACATGGGCGGCATCTTGTCCGCCAGTTTGGAGACCCAGAAATGCAGATCTTTGCCGGGGGTCATGTTGTGGCATTTTTTACGCGAGGGGATATCAATCAACCCTTTCAGGTTTTTAATCCCCAGGCTGACCACCGTCTGGTTGTGGGCTTTCATGACCGGCAAATCCACCACAAAATCGCTGTCCAGCGCATCGGCATTGAAACGCAGCTCGACCCCATCTCCGAAATCCACTTTTTTAAACGGACGCTCGAATATATTCAGGTATTTAATGCCGTATTTCTGTTTCAATTTCCCGTAACCAAGGGTTTCAAAAGCATGGGCCGGTGTGGCCAGGTCTTTGGGATTCATGGTCACCGTGCCTTCCCCGATGGTAATGTCATCGATGCCCCGCTCCTTTAAAAGAAGGATCACGTCTTCCACCACCCGGGAGGTGGTGATGACCCCCCACTTGGGAAACGCAACGGCCCTGGTCCAGAAAACAATATTGGGCTTGATGAACACCCGGGCCTTGGACGGCAGGTGATCCAGTCCCCGGGCAAGCTCTACGGCTTGGCGCACCGATTCCAGAGGTTTTTCATAGCGCACGATGGCGACCCGATTTTTGCTCATAAGAATCCTCCAAGATTGAAAAGGCGCTTGGCATTCAATCCGCAGATTTGATCGATTTGGTCCTTGGCCAGCCCGGATTGCTGCATTTCACTGAAATATTTTTCAGGGGCCAGCAGGGGATAATCGCTGCCGAAAAGGATTTTGTCAATCCCGGCAAATTTGCTGGCAACCCGATAAACCTCGGGATCATAGAGATAGGGGGAGGCGGCGGTATCAAAATAAACATTTTTCAGACTTTCTTTGACCTCTTTTTTCATCATGGTGTAAAAAAACAGGCCGCCGCCCCAGTGGGCCAAAACAATTTTGTTATCCGCAAAGCGCTTGATCAATCCGTAAATCTGAGACAGGGTGATCGCGGTCTTGCCGTGATAGTCATGCCCCACCGGTTCATTGGTATGAATTAAAACCGGCAGGCTGCGTTCAGCGCACAGGCCCATGACAGGCTCGAGTTGCTCCAGGGCCAAACCATCAATCCCGGATTGGTAAAACGCCAGTTCACCGATTCCGGAAAGCCCCCCGGTAAGACAACGCCCGGCTTCATCCGCCGCTCCGGGGCTGGCCGGATCGAAACACCCCAAGCCAATGAACCGGTCGGGGTCTTTTTGAACGGTTGCCATGATGTAATCATTATGGGTTTTAGCCAATTCGATATCTGTCCAGGGGAAGCCGAATACCACCGCTTTGTCCACCCGGTTCTCATCCATGGCGCCAATCAGCTCCTGGCCGCCGATCAGTCTGGCCTTGGGGGACTGGTATAAAAGTTTGAAGGCGGATTCCGATGGGAAAAATTTTTGCCTGTTTTGGCGAATATCGGATGGGAAAATGTGGGTGTGTACATCGATGATCATCAATTCGTTTCCTGCTAGAGGGTATAAAGGTTTACATAATAGAGATTTCGACAATTTTCAACTGGTATCATCCTGGTTTTTAGGAACCCATTTTGCAAAGGAAATAAAAACAAAAAAAACAGCCAACTGGTTTTTGCCAGTTGGCTGTTAAGGAGGAGAACAGATGAAGAAATTATTAGGCTTTGTGCTTATGGGTTATTGCAATACCCTTGCCAAAATCAGGTAAAAGATATAAAAATTATTAAATTAGATATTATTGGTATATATTTCAAATAGATAAAAATTTAGACGCCAAAAATAAGTTTGCAATATCATCGGCCAGGCAACCGGCGAAAAGGGCAATTGGGTTCACAATTATTAACCTTTTTAGGCAAAATTCGATAAACCTCTTGTTTTTAAAGCAATTTTTTAATATGAGGTGAAGTTCAAAATTTTGAACCCGATATATCAGGCCAACCTATATATCCGTAACTATCTAAATTCTTTATATTTAACAGGGTTCACATTTCTAAACCCCGGACAAAATACCACCTGTTAACGACTATTACCAGGCTTGCAGCCGGAAAAATTTTCACTAAATACGGCCAGGCGAGCTAGGTGAATTGGAATAATATATGAAAACCATCGAACAGGCCAAAAAAAATCCCATGTATATGTTCATGATTGTTTTAACGATCGGCTCAACCATGGGCTTGCAGACCTGGAACACCCTGTTTAACAATTTCGCTGTCGATGTGGCCGGTCTGACCGGCCGCCATATCGGTATGATTCAGTCTGTCAGAGAAATTCCAGGATTCCTGGCGCTTCTGACCGTTTTCGTGATCATTTTCATCAAGGAATATCATCTGTCAGCATTGTCGATACTGTTGCTGGGTTTGGGCGTGGCGGCCACCGGATTTTTCCCATCATATGCCGGTCTGCTGTTGACCACCCTGGTGATGAGTTTCGGTTTTCACTATTACGAAACCACCAACATGTCGTTAACCCTTCAATACTTTGATGCCGCAACATCTCCCTGGGTATTCGGCAAGCAGCGCAGTTATGCTGCTGCCACCAACATAGCTGTCGGTCTTTTTATCTATTTAACAGCTTTCTGGTTGGATTTCACCAAAATTTATCTGCTTTTCGGCGGGCTGATCATGCTCGCCGCCACCTGGGGATTGTCCCGCAACCCTTCAGATACAACCCTGGTTCCCCAACGCCGCAAAATGGTTATTCGTAAAAAATATGCGCTTTTTTACTTTCTAACGTTTATGGCCGGTGCACGTCGACAAATTTTTATTGCGTTTTCCGTATTATTGATGGTCGAGAAATTCAATTACACCCTTCAGGAAATCACCATTCTTTTCGTGATCAACAACGCCATCAATTATTATTTGAGCCCCCTCATCGGCAGAAGCATTATCCGATTCGGGGAACGCAAAGTGCTGTCACTTGAATATTTGAGCCTGATTTTCGTTTTTCTGGCCTATGCCGCGACCGGATCGAAACTGATTGTGGCTATTCTTTACATTTTTGATCACATCTTTTTCAATTTTGCCATTGCCATTCGCACCTATTTTCAGAAGGTGGGCGACCCCAGAGACATCGCTCCGAGCATGGCCGTCGGATTCACCATCAATCACATCGCGGCTGTTTTTCTGCCGGCCCTCGGTGGGCTGCTGTGGATGATCGACTATCGTATTCCGTTTGTGGGCGGTGCCATGATGGCTTTGGTGTCGCTTGCCGCCGTGCAGTTTATCAGGACGCCCGTGAAGGCTCAGAACACTTAAAAAGAGGAACGTCCAACATCGAACGGACCGAACATCGAACGTCCAACGTCGAACTCGCCAAAGGCGAGCAAGTCCGCCTTCGATGTTCGATGTTCTTTTTTTAGTCCCAAACTCCATCAATCTCAACCCCACAGTGGATGCACTTGCCGTTTTCAATCCCCAGCTCTCCCACCCGAAACCCCCAGCGCTCGATTACGAGTTTGCCGCAGCCATGGCAGAAGGTATTTTCACCGGCATCACCGGGAACATTGCCGGTGTATACATATCTTAGGCCGGCATTTAAGCCGATATCTCTCGCTGCGGTGAGGGTGGCAACCGGTGTGGAGGGCCGGTCGGTAAGTTTGTAGGTCGGGTGAAAGCGGCTGATATGCCAGGGTGTCTCCGGACCCAGATCTTCAACGATAAAAGCGGCTAAATCTTTTAGCTCGGCCGGATCGTCATTTAAACCCGGCACGATCAAAGTGGTCACTTCGACGAAAATACCAAGGGTTTTCATCAGTTTCAAGGTCGCCTGCACATATTGGAGCCTGGCGCTGCAAAGATCTTTGTAATATTTGTCGGTAAAGGCTTTCAGGTCGACATTGGCGGCATCCAGATAGGGACTGATCATCTCCAGGGCTTCGGCGGTCATATAGCCGTTGGTGACAAATACATTGCGCACCCCTCTGGCATGGGCCAGCCGGGCGGTCTCATAGGCAAATTCGAAAAAAACCGTGGGCTCGGTGTAGGTGTAAGAAATGCTCCTGCAACCGCCCTGCTCAGCTGCCTCAACCACTTCCCGGGGCGAGCTGATGCTGCCCATGACTGTGCCCTCTTGATCTGCGGGCATCTGGGCGATGTCGGCATTCTGGCAGAAACGGCAGCGAAAATTGCAGCCCACCGTGGCAATCGAATAAGACAGGGTGCCGGGCAGGAAATGAAAGAGGGGCTTTTTTTCAATGGGATCAATGTGCCGGGCAACGAGATTGCCGTAAACAAGGGTTTCGAGGGCACCACCCCTGTTTTCACGCACCGCGCATATTCCGCGGCGGCCGTCCTTGATCACACAGCGATGACTGCAGAGGTTGCACTTAACTTTATTGTCTTCCAGTGAATCCCAAAGATAAGCTTTCATGATTGCTCCATTGATCAGGTTGGCCGGTTTGCCTTTTAGCCCGTTGACCCGTTCGCCGGTTTTCCTGTTAATAAAGATAGACTGGTGATGGCTTCGTAAAATGAGTCAAATTCAAGGCGCGCGAATTTTTCGGATCGAGGCGTACTAATAGTACGCTGGAGTGACGATAAAATTATAGCGCAACGCGGTCCGCCTGAGGCGGATTACGAAGCCATTAACCCGTCGCGGCGCCAGTGGGATCTTTAGCCTGATACGGTGCCGTCAGCGGCCGCGTTTTAAACCGGGGCACCAGTACCACCACCATCCCGGCGAAGGCGCCAAACGGACAGCGTTGAACAATCTTTGATTGTTCCAGATTGTGGACGAATTTTCCTGATGGAGTCGGCAGCTGGCAAACAGTGCGCCAGGACACCGGCACCTGCCCGATAATCGACCGGATCATTTGCTTCAGCTCCCAGACGCTGAAAAACTGAGCATGATTGAATATGGTGGGTGTAAAAATTCCCTTGACCCGCCGCTGAATTCCTTTAAGGGCATAACGGTTGAACACACCGATAAAGACACGATCTTTGGTTACCCGAAAGGCCTCTTGCAGCGCTTTTTGGGGGTCATCCACAAATTCAAGAGTCGTAAAAAGACAGGAGTAGTTAAACGAATTGTCATCAAAGGGCAGGTCTTCGGCGAAACCTCGATACAGGTCAACACGATTTCCCATTTTTTCCAATGCAATATCCAGCATATAAGTGGAGGGATCCAGACCGGTAACCTGCAGTCCCATCTCAAGAAAGGCAGACAAACAGGCCCCGGCCCCGCAGCCGATATCCAGAACAAATTCACCGCGCATAGGTTGAAGCAAATCCCGCATCAACTGCCTTTCCAGGTCAAAGGCGGCCTTATTCTGCGGTCTGTTGAACCATTGCTCATAGCTTTTCGCTTCGTTAAAATCAAAGACATGTCCCATGTTTGGTAATTTAAGGAATAAATCGCACTTAATCAAGGGGAAATGCTGTCGCAGGGTTCAGAGGTTTACCCGCGGCGCCGAAGGCGACCAGGGTTCTGTGTTCAAATGTTAAGGAGTACGGAGGTTTCTGAATACCCCTGCCTCCGGCCCCTGAGGGCCTACGGCCCGGCGGGAACGTTGAACCGGGAACCCTGAACCTTGAGTTATTCTTCCTTTGATTCAACAGGCGAACTTTTAGGAGATGGGCGTCTTCTTTTACGATGAGGTTGCCTTTTCTTTTTGGGAGGGTCTATTTTAGGCTCAGGTATTGGTTCAGGTTGAGGCTCCGGTTGCGGCTCCGGTATCGGCTCTGGACCAAAACCAAATAAAGCCCCTGGAAAGCGAGAGGACCTTGGTTTCGGACTGGGTTTACGATGGTCCCGGCGGTTATTTTCCGGACCTCTGGTTCTCCGCGGGGTGGCTCTTTGCGGTTGGGGTTTTCTTTGGCGTGCAAGCGGTTTGGAACGGTCTTCAACAAACCAGTCATCGCCGGGCCAGACGACCGGGATCTTGTAACCCAGCATCTCTTCCACGGGCTCGAGGTGAAAAACATAATGTTCGCAGGCCAGGGACAGCGCCCGTCCGGTTTTGCCTGCCCGGGCGGTTCGCCCGATACGGTGGATGTAGTTTTCTGCATCCTGGGGCAAATCATAGTTAACGACATGGCTGATATCTTCAACATGAATGCCCCGTGAGGCCACATCGGTGGCCAGCAAAATTTTAATCTGACCTTTTTTAAACTGCTCCATCAATCTGAAACGCTTTGGCTGGGGGAGATCCCCGGTTATCCCCTCGGCCGGCCATCCGTTGCCTTTCAGTTTGTGGGTCAGCATTTCCACTCCGGCCTTGGTGTTCACAAAAATAAGCATCCGGCTCCACTCCTCCCGTTTCAAGAGACCCAGAAGAAGGGAAACTTTTTTGTCGATGCCCACATGATACAAAGATTGCTCGATACCCTCCACCGCCACGGTCTCAGGGGTAACCGAAATAAACTCGGGCAGATTCATGAATTCGTATGTTAGCTCCATAACCCGGTAGGAAAGGGTTGCTGAAAACAGCATGGACTGTCTTTTTTCATAAATGGGGAGCTTGCGCAGGATATAGCGCATGTCTTTGGCAAATCCAAGATCAAGCAGGCGGTCGGCCTCATCAATAACCAGGGCTTTAATACCTTCGGTTTTAAATATCCCCTGCTTATAATAATCGATGATGCGTCCCGGTGTACAGATGATGATGTCTACCCCCTGGCGAAGGGTGTCGGCCTGTTTGTGATAATCGACACCGCCCACCACCTGGGCCAGGGTTAAATCCGTATGGCGGGCAAGAATTTCGGCCTCCTCATAAATCTGACGGGCCAACTCCCGGGTGGGTGTCACAATCAGGGCCGAGGGCAATCCGGGACTTCTTTCGGGCAACGCTAACAGCCTTGTTAAAAGGGTGACCAGAAAGGCGGCTGTTTTTCCGGTACCGGTCTGGGCTTGACCGGCCACATCGTGACCGGCCAGCGACACCGGCAAAGTTTGTGCCTGGATCGGGGTACAGTAAATAAATCCGGCATCGCGCAATCCGTTTACAACACTGGCAGGCAGGTCAAACTCGTCAAACCTTGTCTTGGTTAAGAATTCAGGTTTTTCCGCCCGCTTGATTTCTAATGATGATTGAGGGTCTTCTACCATGGTTTTTGGCGTCTATAAATGCCGGCATTTCCTTCTGATTTTATATTTGGCTTTATTATACTCACATTTTTGATTATTGCAAGAGTTCTGGTGGCTGGATACTGGTCAAGTTGCGGGTTTCGCGCTACGGGGTAGGCGGTACGGGGTGCGAGGAGTGAAACACAATTGAGGAATTTGGATTGAAGATTTGGGGCTTCGATTGGTCTGTCTTTCGCCGCGCAACACGCAACGCGCAACCCGGAACAGAGGACCAGGCTCCAGCAACCAGTGACCAGTGACCAGAGGCCAGTACCGCTTGACAACAGTCAAGCACTGGACCATATTGGAAACGCGCACGGATTCAGCGGCTCCAAGACGAGGAGGATGATGAAAGAATTTTTCAAGGTAAAGACAATCGAGGAAGTTCTCGAATACAGAACCCGGTTTGCCCCGATGGAGACCGAAGAGGTTCCCATAGCGGATTCGATGGGGCGAATCCTTGCCGAAGATATTCATTCCGACATCGACCTGCCTGATTTTGCCCGTTCGATAATGGATGGTTTTGCAGTCCGGGGCGCATCAACCTTTGGTGCCAGCGAGGGAAATCCTGCCTATCTTGCTGTCAAAGGCACTGTGGCCATGGGAGAATCGTCGAATTTATCCACGGGGCCGGGAGAGGCGGTTCGGATTTCAACCGGCGGAATGCTGCCTGCGGGTACCGACAGTGTTGTCATGGTTGAGCACACCGGGGCAATTGACGACACCACCATCGAGGTTTACCGCAGTGTTGCCCCCGGACAAAACATGGTGGCGATAGGAGAAGATATTAAAAAGGGGGAAGCCATACTGACCGCCGGTCGGAATATCCGGCCTCAGGAAGCAGGATTGTTGGCCGCCTTGGGCAGGCAGGCGGTTGCCGTGTATAAGAAACCGGTTGTCGGTATCATTTCCACCGGGGACGAAATCGTGCCGGTTGGTCAAATACCCGGCCCGGGTCAGATTCGAGATGTCAATACCTACACCCTCATGAGCCAGGTCCTGGAACTTGGCGCCGTTGCCGTCCCGTTCGGCCTAGTGGGCGATGATTATGATGCCCTGCTGGCAAAAAGTCTCCGGGCTCTGGAACAGTGCGATCTGGTCCTGGTGTCGGGCGGCAGTTCGGTAGGGGTTCGGGATTTTACCATCGACATCATCTCCGCCATGGAAGATTCGGCTATCCTGTTTCACGGTATTTCAATCAGTCCGGGAAAACCGACCATTCTGGCCCGCGTTCAAAACAAGCAATTCTGGGGACTGCCGGGTCATGTGGTATCGGCAATGGTGGTCTTTTCGAGAATAGTCAAACCCTTTATAGAATATATCAGCGGTAGGGGTGATGACGCCCGCAAAGAGA
>Ga0075304_1000002_pt1 | contig 92303 bp, 84 predicted proteins | sample Joice_CattailNLA_FD_120067 | JGI IMG/M metagenome (GOLD analysis project Ga0075304, IMG submission 120067) | Natural and restored wetland microbial communities from the San Francisco Bay, California, USA, that impact long-term carbon... | ecosystem: Environmental > Terrestrial > Soil > Wetlands ... | reverse complement strand
TTTTCGTTGTCTGCTAACCGATTTGAACATCAAAAAGAAAGGAGGAACCCATGAAAAAACAACTTGTCAATTATGAAACGCTGACCAGGATTACCGCGGCCATCTCCGCCACCAGGGAGCCTGAAGAGATTGTGCTGATGACGGTGGAAGGCGTCAAAACCGCCCTGAATGTCAAAGGCTGTACGGTTTTTTTAGTCAACCGTCAAACCGATGAGCTTGAAATCGCCGGATCTTACGGACTCAGCCAGGAATATCTCGATAAGGGGCCGATCAGCGCGTTACAGTCAATCGCCGCTTCATTTAAGGAGGGCCCGGTGGCCATCTTTGATGTTGCCGACGATCCCCGCATCCAGTATCCCGAGGCAGCGACAAAAGAAGGCATCGCCTCCCTCCTGTCGGTTCCGATCAACGTTCATGACCGGGTGATCGGGGCTTTGCGCGTCTACGCTGCGGAACCTTGGGAATTCACCCTGGAGGATGTCAACTTTGTTCAGGCCGTGGCCCAGATCCTCGGTATGGCCATTGATCTTTGCCGCCTTAACAAGGGATACAAGAGCAGCATCGAGGTGCTGAAAACCATGCGGGATCCGAAATTTTTCAAAGCGGTCTAACAATGTAAAAAAAATTAGCAGGAAGGCAGGTTTTGTATAAACCTGCCTTTTTCTCTCACTGATTATGTTTTCCCGGTTGAATATTGCTGAACAAACGCACCAAAGGAGGGATTCAACCGGGGTATTCTTATAGCTGTTCTCCGGTTTCCGGTCTTCGTCCTCTATGCGCGAGCAAATCCCCCAACCTTGACAGCTGCCAACTAATGCCTAACCTGTTTTCATGTATCTTTCTTAAATGTGTCTGCAGAGTTCAAATCGTCTTCCAAAAAATCAACACAACCATTCAGGTTTCCATTCGTATTCCAGACACAGCCTCAACTGAACCTGAGGAGGAATTATGAATACACAGCATATAAAATCTCTGCCATTCATTTTTTTATTATCGACAGCGATAATCTTTTTACCGTCAGTCACGCTTTCAGAAGAAGATGTTTTTGTTCACCGGGCGCCAACGGATACCGTCCAATGGATCAGCCGGGATGACGGTGTCATAAAACCACCCCTGGGTGAAACCCAACTTGAAGGACCGGGGGAGCAATTGGGGCTGATTGGGCCGATTATCGCCACCGGCGGAAGAGGCGATAAGGAGTTTATCGCGATTTATGATGCGGCCGGTGTGCTGGTTGCTACCATTTCGAAGAAAGAAGCCAAGAAAAACCCGGATAAATTGGTTGCCCTGGTCCGTCTGGCCCAGCTCAGATCCGAAATGCAAAATACGCATGCATTGACTTCTTTAAGGAACCGGGCGCTTGAAAACAGGAAAGCGCAAGCGGGCGACAACTGACTTTGCTCGATTGCACTCGCGCTGCAAACGGTATCATCGGGCAAAATTGAGGTTTATCTGCCTAGGGCATGGTTTCGTTTCTAACCACTTCCACCATTGAGGTGTTTAATCTTTACTGGAGGTCGCTATGAAAGCAGACCCAATATATTCAATCATAATTCAGAGCCATATGAACATTCAAAAGATTTACCGATATCTATCCCGTCATTCGACTGGATGGTATATGCTTTTGTTTTTATTTATCTTATTTAATATCGTGAGCGTTTCCTCGCTTCCATTCCGCCCTGCGCAAGCAGGTACCACCCCTCTTCTTGGGACGACTCGGACTGAGTCTGCATCCTCAATCACTAAAGTTCAGATTGAAGCATTGCCCCTGTCGTCGAGAGATATACTCGATTTCGCTTCTATTACCCCCAATTCAGGATTATCCGCTGATAGAACGCCACCGTCCAATGTTCACATCCGTGGCGTTAATCCATGGAAAGGCAATCTGGATGGTAATAGATTACTAATGCTTGTCGATGGAAACCCGGACCTTTTCGGACTCCAAAGAACTTCCGGTGAATATACTAATATGCAGGTTGGCTGGGGCGGAAAGCCGATGCCGGAACTTGACGCTGCCAGCGATATCGTCGTCCTGCAGCAACCGGCTTACGGTTCGTTCGGTGGCGTTATCAATGTCATCACCAAAACAGGTTCGGATTCTCAATCCTTTGCATATTTGCGGGATGATTGGCAAAATAAAGATTTTGACACATCACGCAATCTTGGCTATCGCCTGGGTGAATGGGATCAATCTGAGGAAAAAGCTTTTGAGCCGGGCTTCACTCTGGGCGGACCCATCATCAAAGACAAACTCTGGTTTTTTACCAACTATTCCCTGGATAGCCGCACACGGTCCAATCGGGATACCGATCTGGATTGGCAGAATGTATTACCACAAATTTCATTGAAAAATATTGCCACTGAATTCATACCCAAAGTACCGATTTACTATGGCACCGCATTTACTGAAGTCAATGGAACGCTTACCCCCTATGTCGGAACCGACACGGCACCGAACGACCCGATCTACAATAAACAGGGATCCTCGGATGTGTCTTCGACCGTTTCAAAAGGCCTCGGCGCGCTTCTCAAGCTTGGCAGCGGGGGTGGGATCGGTTTTGGGTCTTCCGGTGACGACGGTCCCAGGCCTTCCAATCAGTGGGGGTTGCTCAAAGTCGGTTACACTCCGCGTTCGGATTCAAACTCGGCCTGGAATATCGAAGACGGCAGCCAAAAAAATGTGGTTGTTGCCGTGATCGATTCCGGACTCGATCTGACGCATGTCGATGGACCCACCTACCTGTGGACCAATACAGAAGAAATCCCCGACAATAACATCGATGATGACGGCAACGGCTATGTGGATGACATCCATGGCTGGAATTTTGTCGATGAAAACCATCAACTCAACGACGATTACGGGCACGGCACCTTTGTCACCGGCATCATTGCCGCCAAAACAAACAACGCTGAAGGCATCGCCGGCATTAACCCGGGGGCCCAGATTATGGTGCTTAAAACCGGCAATAATAAAGGCAAGTCACACAGCCTGAGGATCTACCGGGCGATCCGCTATGCCGTTGATAACGGAGCCCGGCTAATCAATATCAGCCTGGGAACCAAAGACGTATCGCGTCTGCAGCAAATTGCCATAAACTATGCTTATACCCAGGGATGCTTTGTGGTGGTTGCCGCCGGCAATGCAGAGGATTATATCGCCAAATTCAGTCCGCCGGGGTTGCGGCGCGTATTTGCGGTTGCCGCCATAAATCCCGATGGAAAGAGAAGAAAATCGTCTAACTACGGCCCTAATGTCGCGTTAACTGCGCCCGGCGGTGAAATCTACTCGCTGACCGCCAAAGACGGTAAAGCCGACGGAGTTATTACCCCAAAAATCCCTACCAAATACCATCGATTAAGCGGGACTTCATTTTCGGCTCCGATGGTGACCGGAACCGCTTCGCTGATTCTGGCCAAATATCCCGACCTGAGCAATCGCCAGCTGGAGGATATTTTGCTGGGTTCTGTGACGGACACCTCCCTGGCGGGCTGGGATCGATATAATGGCATGGGCGTTCTAAATGCGAGTACGGCCCTTGCGCGTGCCGACGGGAAATTTTTGACCGTGCGACCGACAGAGATTTATGTCAATAAACGCAAGAAGAATGTAGTTTCCCTTGATCTTTACGGGATTATCAGGGGCAATCTTGACGAATACAAGGTTGAAATCGGCAAGGGAGAAGATCCCGATGATTGGCAGCAGGTATTTGGGCCTTCTCAGGCACCTGCAGAATACGCGCTTATCTGTCGCATCGAAAATAAAATATTACAAAAAGGCGAAATGTGGACGGTCCGTATCACAGCTAAAAGCAAAGCTGGCGAAACCAGGCTTGCTTCCATGCTGGTCAAGGGCGACTGAGACGTTTCAGTCGCCAGCCGATTTTTTCAGAAGTACTATTCTTGTTCTAATTATAACCATCCTTGCTCATCCGGTAGCCTTGTATCTTAAAGCAGGGACAAGTAGGACACCTGAAAAATCTCTGGTGCTTTCATAATTAGTGCTTATTATAATTGTACTGCCGCCAACCTTCGATACACATTAATACACCATGCGATGGCTAAAAGCCTCCAACGGTCATTTTATCAAAGGGGAGTGTTGGCGGCAATAAGTTGGATTCTCAGGCGTCGATGTATCTTTCCAATCGCTCATCCTCAAATAAATTTAAGAAAGGAGATGCACTGGAGGAACTATCGGCACCTCAGGAAGCCAGCATTCGGCAGCGTCAGAATAGCTTTTAACAAGAAAGGGGGTGGGTAAAATGGCTCAAGAGGAAAAACGAGTTGTCGCCCCTATGATCAATATCAACCACAATGACGATGATACTGGTTTAGAGATACGGGTGGAAATGGCCGGAGCGTCAAAAGAAAGTGTTGATCTTGACGTGGGTGATAAAGGTTTTTGCATTAAAGCCGAAGCCGAGGATTTTCGATATGAAAATTGCTATATGCTTGCCCATGAGGTTAAGGGCGAGAAAGCGAAGGCAAAATTTGATTCCGGACTATTGAAAATTACCGTTCCTTTTAAGGATACCCTGCATGGACATAAAGTGACCATCCAATAGAACATTGCATCATGTTGCCCAGCAGGAAAAAGATGAACAGAAGACCGGATGTAATTTCCGGTCTTTTCTTGGTTGTGCATCCCACGATTTTGACCGCTTGCATTCTCTGAAGGAAACCTCAAATGGCTGAATTTAAATTTTCCAATGCCCAACGGGAAATGGAAGTCTGCGGTTACGATGCCGTTGTCAAAAGCCATTGCCGGATGTGCCATGGGGGGTGCGGGGTTCTGGTTTACACCCAAAACGGCAAAGTGGCCAAAATTGCCGGTGATCCGGACTGTCCCATCAACCACGGCACTGTGTGCAGCAAGGGCCTGGCCTCCGCCCAGCTCGCCTACCACCCCGACCGGCTGACCCATCCGGTACGCAGGATCGGCCCCAAGGGCAGTGGAAAATGGGAGCGTATTTCCTGGGATAACGCCCTGGATACCATTGCCGAGCGGATGCTGGAGTACAAGGCGCGGCTGGGCGCAGAATCCATCGTGCTGGGTTACGGCACCGGCCGGGAAAATGAGGCGGTGATCTACCGCTTTGCCAATCTGCTGGGGACCCCCAACGTTTTGACGGCCGGACATTTCTGTTACGGGCCCCGGATCGCCACCAGCATCATCACCTGCGGATCCAATCCCATTGTGGATTACGAAAACCACCCCAAGTGCATTATGGTGTGGGGCAACAATCTGGTGATCAGCAACCCGGACTGTTACAAAGGCGAGCCCTTTTCCGTGAGTCTCAACAGGGGTGCCAAACTTATCGCCGTCGATCCCCGGCTCACCCGCCTAGCCGCCCGGGCCGACATCTGGCTTCAGCTGCGGCCCGGTACCGATACCGCTCTGGCCCTTGGTATGCTCAATGTGATCGTGAATGAAAACCTTTACGACAAGGAATTTGTTGCCGATCATGTCTACGGGTGGGAGCCCTTTGTAAAGCGGGTTAATGAATATCCACCTGAAAAGGTCGAGGAAATCACCTGGGTGCCCCGGGATAAAATCAGAGAGGCCGCCCGCCTGTTTGCCGCAACCAAACCGGCTGCCATCCAGTGGGGAGTTGCCATTGAGCAACAGATAACCTGCGCTGACAACAATCGTGCCCTGATGGCCTTGATGGGCATTACCGGCAACATCGATACGGCCGGCGGACAGGTTCTGTTCAATCCCCCCAGGATCAGAAATGTCGGGCAGTTCGGCGCCCACCGGATGCTGCCCCATGAACAGGCGGAAAAACGTTTGGGAGGTGAGCGCTTTCGGTTGGCCGGAAATTTTGCCATCATCAATCCCAAATGCGTCTGGGATGCAATCATTGAAGAAAAGCCTTATGCGGTCAAGATGCTCTTTTTTATCAGTTCCAACCCTTTGATGACCCGGGCCAATGCCAGGGAGGTTTACCGCGCCCTTGAAAAAGTGGAGTTTATGGCGGTGGCCGACTTTTTTTTAACACCGACCGCCGAAATGGCCGACATTGTATTGCCGGCTTCAACCTGGCTTGAGATGGACTACATCGGAGATTTCTGGAAGCGCCACGGCTACCTTTTACCCCGCCGCAAGGTCGTCCAGGTCGGCGAATGCCGATCCGACCATGAAATGCTCAATGATCTGGCCCACCGGGTCGGGCAGGGAGAGCACTGGTGGGATACTTTTGAAGGCGGCCTGGACCATATCCTGGAACCCCTGGGGGTCACCTGGCAGGATTTTAAGAAAATGGAATATATCCGCGGGGAAGTCAGCTATCAAAAGTATAAGGAAAGAGGCTTTTCCACGCCGACGAAGAAGTTCGAACTTTATTCAACCTTGCTTGAAAACTGGGGCTACGACCCGTTGCCCCAGTACCGGGAACCGCCGGAGAGCCCTGTCAGTGCGCCTGATTTGCATAAACAGTATCCCTATATCCTGATCACCGGTGCGCGTTCGCCCGGTTTTTTTCACAGCGAGAACCGCCAGGTGCCCTGGCTGCGGGAACTTCACCGGGACCCGGTGGTGGAGATACACCCCGATACGGCTGCCAAAGAGGGCATTAAAGAAGGCGCGTGGGTTATTATCGAATCCGTCCGGGGAAAAATCCGGCAGCGAGCTAAAATTTACGCCGGCATCCATCCCGGCGTTGTAGGCGCCCAGCATGCCTGGTGGTTTCCCGAAAAAAAGGACCCGGGCCACGGCTGGGATGAATCCAACGTCAACATCCTGACCGATAATGCCTATGAAACCTGTGACCCGGCCATGGGAGCGACCAGTGTCAGGACGCTTTTGTGCAAAATTTACCCGGAAGACGGGTAGTGAGACAGAGATTGAGCACAAAAAAATAAATGAATGGATTCTATTTTAAAAAATATTTTTAGACAGGATTTACAGGATTATTAGGATTTTTTTATTTCCGGTTTCCTGAAGAAACCGGAAATCCTGGTTATCCTGTAAATCCTGTCTAAATGTTTTACTAAAAATAGAATCCATTCCTTATGGATCCGAATTTCTGATCATTTCCTCGATGGTCATTAACGAGACAAAGGCAGACATTATGTCCAAATTTGAAATAAAAATAGACCATGACCTATGCTGGGGATGCAAAACCTGTGAGGTGGCCTGCAAGCAGGAAAATCGGGCGGCCGACGGCGTCAAACTGATATCGGTTACAGAGGATGGCCCCCGCCCGGTCGGTGGTAAACTGGAATTTAGTTTTCAGGTGAACCTGTGCCGCCATTGCGACGATCCCCCCTGTGCCGAGGTATGCCCGGTGGAAGCGATCCGCAAGCGCGATGACAGCATTGTCGTCATGGATTACGATTTATGCACCGGTTGTCAGGCATGTATCGACGCCTGCCCCTACGATGCCATTTCATTTGACGACGAAAAGAGCATCGCCCACAAATGTAACCTCTGTCACCACCGGATAGATCAGGGGCTCATCCCGGCCTGCGCCGACAATGTCTGCCTGGCGCACTGCATCCATTTTATTTCCTGATAATGTTCAACTTGAGTCAAAAACCATCCCGTGCAAGGCACGGGATGGTATGAAACTTGTCCGCCTCTGGAGGGCTTGTCCGCCTCTGGAGGTCTTTTCCGCCTATAACCAGCAGGCTTGATGGTCTTTATTTCACATCCTTGCTTGATAGAAATCGATTCACTTTTGTACCACAGTCCGGACAGGTGCCCTTGGCCATCGGCTTGCCTTTGGCCGTTTTTTCGACGGTGCCGTTTTTGATCTTTTGCTTTTTGCGACACTTGACACAGTAACCTTCGAAATCCATGACGTACCTCCTTATAGTTGTTTGGAAAGCTTGAACTTAAACCGATGCATAAACGGGGCAACTTCTTGTTTGATAGCTCGGGCCCCAGAATTTTTATCAGTGCCGAAACGTTAAAGACCATTCTACAGTATTAATTCTACAATTTCCATTTATTTCTCTAATTTTATAGAATTGTTCCTTAATTTCGATTTCTCCCAATGCATTGTAAAAATCAAGCAAATTCATATTTTATAGAATAAGATTGACATCCACTAATTCATGATATACTACATATGTATCTAATGTTGTACATAAATATAAAAATAGGTGACAACCATGCAAAGTTCGACTTTACACATTAAGGTAACTCCGGAAGTCGCCAATGCCTTGAAATCGCTGTCGAAAAAGCGTGAAACGTCTGTGGGCGAACTGGTCCGGCAGGCCGTGCATTCATGCTATCAGCTTGACATGCTGAATTTAAACGAGAAGCTGAGACGTGCAGTCGAAGCATTTAAAGGGGGATACGTCAGCCTTGGAAAACTTGCCGAAGAAATGGGGATGAATGTCTGGGATACCCAGAAGTGGCTGACAGAGCATGATATTGCCCAAAACAACTCATTTCTCGAAGATGATGTAAGCAATGCCTGAGAAAAAATGGATCTTCGATACCGTTGCGCTTAGTAATTTTTTATTGTCTGAATCGACTTTTATCCTTGAAAAGCGCTATCGAAAACGGGGAATCATAACATGGGAGGTCTATGACGAGATTACTGCCGGTATGCAGGTATATCCGGCGCTAAAGGATGTTGACAAACTAATCGATAAAAAAATCTTTGAGCTGATTTCTTTATCCAGAAAGGAGCATAAGAATTTTCTGGAACTGATCGGGCATCTCGGAAAAGGAGAAGCCGCCTGTATTGCGCATGCAAAAGAACAGGCCGCCATTGTGGTTACGGATGATCGCACCGCAAGAAAGCAGTGTACATCTATGAAAATTCCCTTCACAGGAACTGTTGGAATTTTAAAAGCATCCATGTTGGACGGACAAATAAGCTTATCCCGGGCAGATGAAATTCTACTCAAAATGAGAAATGCCGGGTTCTACTCCCCTGTTCGGAGCATTAGCGACATATCGTAACCGCATGATTCATATCTCGACAATTTGAGGCCTTCAAAACAGAATGATAAACCTAGATAATACTAAAAAGCACAAGATTCACACCCGCCGGATTGATATCGCCACCTATGAAGGGGGCTCTGATTCAATTGTTGTTGAAGGGGTTTTAACAGATGAACGCCTGGCAACTTCTTATCGTCCCACCGGGGAACCCCTCCCACCGGGTACGGTTCATCATATGGTCATCCGGATGGAAGTCCGGGGCCCCAAACTGGTCATAGAGGATATCGAGGTCGAGATGCCGACAGTGCCAATGCCGGAATGCCGGGAAACCCTTGATTCACTTCTGCCCATAAAGGGGCTGCCGATTGTTTCCGGTTTTACCAACAGGGTAAAAGATCTTGTGGGCGGAGCAAAAGGGTGTGCCCATCTGGTGGCCTTGATTACGGCCATGGCATCTGCTGCGGTTCAGGGGGCATGGGCTGCGATGACAAGCAAGCCGAGAGATCCTGCAACTTATTTGCCGGGTGCCGTGGAGAGAATTAAAGACACCTGCCGGGTCTGGCGTTCGGATGGCCCTTTGGTTAAAGGTATTGAGAAATAAGGGTCTTCTTTTAAAAAAAAGTCCACCTAGGTCATTCCCGCGGCGGCGACCTGTTAAAAAGGCCCTCAGCTCTTAAGTATTAAAGCGCTGCGTTATGTTTTCCATACGCGACAGATAGTGAAACGTATTTTGCCCCGCCCAATTTTTTTCTGCTAATTGATGCCTGTGCCTATTATAGAAGTCGATTAAATCTTCAAATGTATCCAAATCGTTCCAGCGTGGGAGCAGCTCGGCTTTAAGGCCGAGCTGCCCGGCTCTTTCGAGGGTGGCGGCGAGCACTGCTTCGGTGCTCCAGGGAATATGCTGAAACAAATCCGGATGCGGTCGGCGCATGGCAACTAAATAATAGCCGCCGTCGTCGCACGGTCCGAATACGGCATCCACACCATTCGACATTAGTAACTGAAAGGATTGCTCCACGATGGATCGCGGCAAGTCGGGGGTGTCGCTGTCGATGATCGAGACACCATCATATTCCTCAGCCAATTTATCCTCGAAGATATTGCTCAGGCGTTCCCCCAGGTCTTTTCCGCGCTGGGGAAACAGGTGAAATCCGTTTGATATGAAACGGGTAAAATACTGCTTTGAATCCTCAGGTGTATATGAAATTGCCAGATCCACAGACGTGAGGTTGCCAATTTCCTTTATCCTATCCTGAATGAAACAGCTATACAGATGGGTTGCCTCGTCAATTGCTAAATCAGGGTATAGACGGGTTTTAACCTCTCCCGGCACCGGGGCTTTGGCAACCACAACCAGAAGCAATTTCGCATGTTCTTTATTCATTACAGACTCCATCGGACCCCGCATCCCCGGCAGCTTTTGGGCGGTGCTTCAGATTGATGCTGTTTTCTGAAATTTTCATATTTAGAACCTGACCAGATCTCTTCCAGCGAGTTTTCAAACACATTACCCAGTATAATCGAAGAATAATCAACGGTGGCGAAGGGGGATATGCAACATGGCAGCACGTTGCCGTTGGCCGTAACGTACATGAGGGTTAACGGTCGATAGCATTTGCTCCATGGCAATCCGGCTTCTGCTTTCCCCTGCAGACTCTCAGCCGGTCCTGTCTGGCCGGAGGCATTAAGCTGGATGCCCAGTTTCGCTGCCGTCTCCCGGCATTTCTGAATTAACTCCGACGACCCGTCTGCTGAATTCTGGAGGGTTTTCGCGGCGCGGGCAATGCCGTAGCCCTCGTCATCCTGGAAATAAACCAGGCGCTGGAGATATACTTGCTCAATTTCGATCTCGGCGGCGAGCTCCACAAAACCCGGAAGCTCGGAAATATTATCCCGGGTTCCCAAAAACCACAGGGACAGTTTCGGGGAAGCAACCTGCAACTGTTTTTGAAGTAATCGAAAGGATTTCAGATTTTTGATAACGCCCTCAAAGGCGTTGCTGCCGCGAATTTTTTCGTACCCCGGGGAAGACGCGGCATCCAGCGAGATGCGCAATTCGTCCAGCCCGGCGGTGATGAGCTCTTGCTGGCGCTGGCGGTTGAGAAGGATGCCATTGGAATTAAACAGTACATACACTTTACGTCTTTTAAGGTGCTGAATCATCTCGGGAAGCTCTTTATTTAAAAGCGGCTCTCCGATGCCGTGCAGATAGGCCTGTTCCAGTCCGGGCAGCTGATCTGTGATCCACAGTAATTCTTCCAGCGAAATATCTCGATCCGGCTCCCAGTTTCCCCGGTACAAAATGCAGCCCTTGCATCTGAGGTTGCACCGGTTCGTCGTCTCAATATACAGGACTTTCGGCAGTGGTATATTTTTTTCTTCGATTGGCATAAAATTGTCGCAGTCTATTATCTGGGCGAACCGTAAAAAGTCTTAGCTGTTATGTTGGTGAGTTGGTAAGCTGCAATGGATGCATTCTTTTAAATCACCCCCACCTAACCTCCCCCATCAAAGGGGGAGGAACTTGTTCAGATATATAGAGCTTAAGAACTTATCAACTTAACAACTGGGCGCCTAAACGCCCCGCACGATGGTAGTGCAAATGCTCCCGCTGCGAAGCGGTTTGGCCGTTGAGGATGATTGCCACGCCAGCTGTATCTTCTTGCCCTGATAAATCGGGCAGTATTCATCAGGATGTCCCAGGCGGCTGCGCAGCTTGCGTCGGGCAGCGCATCCTCCCCCGCAATTTTGAACATGCTCACAGCTCAAACAAAATTCTGGTGTCGAATGGGTCTGCTGAAACAGCGGGGTATCAAAAATGGCTATTTTTTTTTCCACCAGGTCATCAATGCTAAGATCCGACTCGGGCCAGTAAACACAGGCCTTTAGCTTTCTGTCGGGGGTAACTCGCAGGCTGCGACCACCGCAGGGTGTACCCTTTAACCCGTTGGCTCCCAGAAAGGTATTCACCAGCGGCTCGGTTACGGAAATGATTTTGCTCTGATCAAAGAGAATTCTGTATGCCTCCCAGTATTGTTCAAAGTTCGGCATGAACTCTTCAGTGTACATGGGCTGGTAAGTGTTAACGCGAAAATTGGAGCCGAATGATGCGGCCAGTCGGGCAAGACTCCCCAGATCCGTATAGTTCAGATTCATCAGAACCGCCAGAATCGAAACCCGGATGCCAAGCCGCCGGCAGCGCTCGATGCCTGCCATAATCGTTTGCCAGTTGCCTTCGCCGCGGAACTTGTCCTGCCGGCGTTGATCCGGAAAATCCACTGAAAATTCCACATCTTCGAAATACCTGAGTTCTTCATCAGGGGTGATGGACAAGGTGTAGCCGTTGGAGGCCAGGGTCATTTTAATATTGCGACTGTGCAGGTAGTCTAAGATTTGGAAATAGTCCGGATTTAATCCGTTTTCACCCGTACCAAAACCGATGGAGCTGATTTCAAGATTTTCGCACACTTTCCGGACATCGGCCAGAGTCAGATCGTAAATTCGATTTTGATCACGGTAACAGTGGGCACAGTTTAAGTTGCAGTTACTTGTCAGGCCAATTCCCAATGAGATCATTTTCTTACTCCGAACCAAAAGAAATCGAAAATGACAAATTACAAATCGCAAATTACAAATAATATCCAATGACCAAAATACAAACCCTCAAACTTCGGATCTGATATTGAAAATACATAGTCCCATGGTTTCGGTCATTGAAATTTCCAATTTTGCCTGCCGGTTCTTGGGCGGGTTCGAATTTATTTGAAATTTGGTGCTTGTCTTTTGGTTATTTTGCCATGGAAGGCAGAACTATTATTTTTGACGTACTTGCTAATTAAACCTTACAAAAAGGTATTTCAGCGGTACAAAAAACATATAGTACGTGGCCAGAATCGTGCCTCGAAGGGTTCCCGTTACTTTGGATTCACCAAGGCGTTTGCGATAGTTAATCGGCACACTTTGAATTCTCAATCCCCTGCGGGCGGCTTTGACCACCATTTCCACCGGCCAGCCAAAGGTCATCTGTTCCATTTTCAAATCGCGCAGGGTTTGCGCTTTTATGGCGCGAAAAGATCCAATATCGGTTATGTTGGCACCGTAAAGCCGGCGCAGCAAAAAGACGATAAGGCGGTTTCCCAGGCGGCCGTGGAGCGGCATGGCGCCCTTTTCAAGGATGCCTTTGATGCGGCTGCCGATCACCAGATCCGCCCGGTTATCCAGGATTGGGCCGGCGATTGCCTGTAGCTGCTGCGGATCATCGCTGCGGTCACCGTCCAAAAATACGATGACATCAGCCCCCGCGGCAGCCGTTGCTCCGGCCAGACAGGCTGATCCATAGCCGGACCGTGATTCCTGGATGACCCGTGCTCCGGCTGAAGATGCACGCTTGGCCGTATCGTCGGTGGACCCGTTGTCTACAACGATAATCTCGTGAACCCGATCAGCGGGCACGGCGCTGACCACTTCGCCGATGGCCTGCTCTTCATTGAGGGTCGGTATGACGACGGTTATTTTCATTTTGACCGGTTTTTGTTTTTCACCACGTAATCTCACGGAATTACACGGATGCAAAATAGCTTATCAACAAATTTTTTATTGGCCGCTTCCGTGAATTTCGGTTTCGTTCCGTGGTTAAACTCCCCTTGTCTGGTTACTTCAGCGGTTCCTGGGCATTCAGCGCCCAATCATAAGAAAGATATTTGATCGTGGGGTTTTTCTCCACAAAGGCCAGTGCTTTTTGACCAAGGTATGGCTTTATAAAATTCAGAACCGATCCTGATTTATACTCGAAATCACCGGCAAACCAGTCAAACAGCTTTGAAAGATAAAGCGTATTTTCTGCCGGATCGATTTTAGTCCCGCGTTCGGAATTAATATATTTACGGGTTTCTTCTTCCAGCATCGTCTGCACATTTTCTTCCGTATAGGCAAACCATGGAAGCAATGGACAACCGGAGGATGCACAGATGATGGCAAAATGGATTCGGGGGTCCTTAAACTGCTTGCGCAGGATTTCGTTTTCGATATCATCCTGGCTCAAACTCTTACCGGCCACGGTGTGCTCCCGGGTGGTAAAAAATTTGGTGCCGGTCCAGACCCCGGGCACGAAGGTTTCGCGCACACTTTTTTTGGGCTTCCACTTGATGACTTTATCAATGGTGACCGCGTTGTAGGCATTTATCCAGAAAGCCAGCTGTCCGTCCCGGGACATGGCGTCTGGTTGGGCGGACTTCAATGTTTCCATATATATTTTGAAAGATTGATCGCCGGCGATGCCGTTGTAGTCAACCAGTCCCTGGTTGTTAACATAAGTTTTTAGAACCTGATCAAATATTGAATGATCAAAACCAGCGGTAGAACCGGGCCCATATAGACCGGCGACCAATAGAATAGACACAGCAAATATGATTGCGTTTTTTTTCATTCTTGCACCCCCGCCATCTCTTCTTTTTTGTGGTTGAATCTCATATCGGAAATTTTTTGCCGTTTGGCATACTGTCTCAAGATAAACCCTGCTGCCAGAAGTGCAAACAGGGGCAGATATTCGACCAGTAAAATCCAGGCGGGCATAACTCCCCGGGGAGAGGTATATTTTAAATAGGACAGGGTTACGGTACAGGTGAAAATCAACCAGGCCGCGCTGGGATAAATTGTCAGAAAGGGGATAATCAGGATCACATACCAGGGGTGCAGCGAGGCCGGCATCAGGATCAGCAACAATCCGGTTAAAAAATACGCATACCATACTACTTCACTATCTTCTTTGTTTTTCAGGAAAACAACCAGCCCGGCCATCGCCAGAAACGTGAGAAAAACCAGGGATAGCAGGTAGTATTCGAGCCCCGGAAGCAGGCGCATCAGAAGGTATTTTAAGCCTAGATTGAAGCTTTCGTACCGATCTTTGAGATATACAGGCAAAAAGCCGGTTATTTTATTGCCCGCTCCAATGAATGGCAGATAAAGCAGCAATATGGTTAAAAAAAACGTAATAAGGCCTCTCATTCTGCCACCGCGATTTAAGAGGGCCGCCAGCAAAAGCGCCGGATACATTTTTACCGCAGCGGCGAGAGCCAAGATGAAAACCCCCGCAAATTTTTTGTGAATGGCGGATAAATACAGGGCCGTTACCATCAAAAAAACCGTCAGACCTTCAAGATGACCGCTATAAGCAATTTCAAATATGACCAGAGGATTCCAGGCATAAATGATGATGCGCGACAGGTTTAATCCGAGATTCTGAAGCAAGGCCATCAGCACCAGCACGGTCAATGTGTCAAAAAGCACCATGATGGTTTTAAAACCGGTGATACTGTCGCCTGCCAGGGCATGACAAATCCGGAAAAATACCTGGGCGCCGGCCGGGTAGAGGGTAGGGTAGTCTTTGCGGTTAATATTCGGAAATATCCGATCATCCCGCATGTTTTTCAGTTCATCGGCACCCGGCGGGTACTGGTAGGGGTTAATCCCCTTTTGCTGGACACGTCCGTCCCAGATATAACGATACATGTCTTTGGAGAGCTCTGTCGGCTCCGATGGGAGCAGGCTGATTCTGAAAATAATTGATAGCAATATGATTATTCCGATCAGGCCCCGGGGTGTTGCCCCATTGGGGATCGTTTTTAAAACCAGAACGACACCACCCAGATACAGGGCGCTTAGAAACAGGAAGATGACGACATAAAGCCGAATACCCGCTATCCCTGAAAAACCCGGAGCAAGATCGTGGATTCTGAAATTAACCAAATAGATTGCTGCAGATAAAACCCCCAACCCGGTAATGGCGGCAAAAGCCGTGCGGGGATTTAAGCTGTTTGTCTGTTTATGACTGGGTCTTCCCATATCCGTGTTTGACTGAAAGAATAAAGACGTAAAAAAATCCTGTGGTGTAAATAAGCAGAAAGGGGCTGACAAGGTATTTACTGAAAAAAAGAAACATTAAAAGCCCGGCCAACGAATAAAGCCCCAGAATAAATTCGAGAATCGATATGGCATTCAGAGGAATCGAATAGCGTTTCCCATGCCAGCTGTCTCCCTGAGCTTTGATCCCGTATTTGGGGGTGCGAACAAAACCGCTTTTGATATTAAAAAATGCCTCCAGGACGGCCTTGGTGTTGTTGACTGCAATTCCGGTTCCCAGGCACATGAGAAACGGCAAAAACTTGATGCGGCTTTTCCAATCGCGATAAAGAATTTTTTGAGAGAACATGTACATGGTCGATGGCCCGCAGGTGGCCAGACACAGAAGGGTGAATATCATGATCGGAAACGCCAGGCTGTCAAAGAACCATTGAGAATACAGCATCGGTATAGAGGTCAGCACCACCAGGAGCATCATCGGATGGACCATATAGTGGGTCAGATGCAAAAAGGCCTGAATTTTAACCAGGAAGGAAATATCGGATTTAAAAAGTTGGCCGAGATTTTTTTTAGCGGTCTGGATGGATCCCTTGGCCCAGCGATGCTGCTGGGATTTAAAAGCATTAATGGTTACCGGCACCTCAGCCGGGCAGACCACATCGGTGACAAATTTTAGTTTCCAGCCTTTAAGCTGGGCCCGGTAACTCAGATCCAGATCTTCAGTAAGCGTGTCGGCCTGCCAGCCGCCGGCATCTTCGATGGTTGTTTTGCGCCAGACCCCGGCGGTACCGTTAAAATTCATAAAAAAGCCGCTCCAGGCCCGGGATGCCTGTTCAACACCGAAATGTCCGTCGATTCCCATCGATTGTGCTCTGGTGAGCAATGAATAATCGCCGTTGATGTGCCCCCAGCGGGTTTGCAGCATTCCGATTTTAGGGTCGCTGAAATAGGGAACCGTTTCCTTTAGAAAATCTGCGCCGGGAATAAAATCGGCATCAAAGATGCCCACAAGCTCGCCCTTGGCCGTTTTGAGGCCTTGTCTCAGGGCACCCGCCTTGAAACCGGTGCGATGGCTACGGTGGACATATTGAATATCAAAGCCCTGGCCCTGCAGCTGGCCGGCCATGGCTTGCGCGATATCCATGGTGTCATCGGTGGAATCGTCCAGAACCTGGATTTCAAGCAGTTCCCTGGGATAATCAAATCGACTAATCGATCGGATCAAGCGTTCAACCACATAACGCTCGTTGAAAATCGGCAGCTGGATGGTGACTTTTGGCCAGTCTTTTGAGGAAAAATTGCGGTAAAACTTTTTCTTAATCTCGGCATGCTCTTTGAGGGCTTTGGGGCGTTTCAAGCGATAAAATATCATGAGCAGATAGCAGTTCATACCATAGGTAAACAGTGCCGCCAGGGCAAACAGATAAATTACCAGCCAGACATATTGAATGTTGTCCGTCATATTTCAACTGGTTAAAGACGCTGCAAAGGATTGAAATTTTTTTATGGCAAATGAACCTTAGTCTTCAATTTCTCGGAAACCTTACTTAAAAATACCCGGGGTGGTGGATTTACCCCCGGCTGGCAATGATGGTTACCATCCCGTTTTGGATATCAAACTCTTCAACCCTGAATCCGATCTTAAGCAAACATTCTCTGGTCCAATCGGGCGCGATGCGCAGTTTCCGGTAAAAGCCTTTCTTCATCTGCCACTGGTCTTTGGTTTTTTCATAAATGACGTCATGAACCTTTACGTGTTCTTTTTCATATTCCAGGAAACAGGTAAAGATTAAATTGGACTCGCTTCTCACCGGTATGAAGCGATCCAGGCCCTTCAACTCAAAGGTCAGATCTCTAAATGTCAGTACCAACCGGCCGTTGCCCCCAAGCGCCCGGTAAACGTTTTTGAATAAAATTTGAACTTCATCCAGAGTTTCAAGATGGGTCAGGGTATCGCCCATGCAAACAATTAATTCAGTGTTTTCAGGGTGGTGGACGAGAAAGTTCTGCAGGTTATCTTCTATGGTTTCTATCGGCAGCTCGCGGGCGCTTCTTTTCAGATCTGCCAGCAGAACGTGGCTGATGTCTATCGCGATGACCTCAAAACCTGCTTCGGCAAGGGGAATTGACTGAAAACCGCATCCGGCACCCAGATCCATTGCAACGCCTGAAAGCACCGGCTGTATTCCATGATTACTGAAAAAATTTCGATTTTCTCTCAATTTCTGTTCAGATCCACCAAAAATCCAGGAATAATAGGGCGCCAGCAGGTTGTCATAGTGTGCTTTGACATCGGCCATCGCGTCGCCTCCCGAGGCTTATAGCGGTTGTCAAAAAAACGTTCCGTTATTCAAAAGTTTTTTCCTGCAACCCCTTATACCAGCCGGACGTTTTTATGAAAAGCGGTATAATATTTAACCACGCAGAACACGAATCCCGAGAGATAAAAAAATGGTGCCGGGTGTATGCAGGCTTCGCAAAACACCGGACACCATTTTAAACAATCACTTTCGGCAGCTTATTCACCACCACCGTATTTAAAGGAGAGATTTACCCGGGTACGATAGGCCACCACTTTGCCGTTTTCAACTTTCATGTCCAGCTTGGACACCTCGGCAACTCTTAAATCTCTAAGAGTTTGTCCGGCCTTCTCGACGGCATTTTTGGCAGCTTCTTCCCAGGAGTTTGGGCTGCTTCCCACCAATTCAATAACCTTGTAAATACTGTCAGCCATTTTTTGCCTCCTTTCTGTGCGCGCAACACCAGCGCAATTTTAGTTCCCGTTTTAGCAGCGGTCGGTTGTGGATATTCCTTCCTCTGCCCCCTTTTGTCAATTGCCGCAAAGCCTCCGCTTCGAATCATCCCGTTAAACTAAACAATGAAACGGCTAAAGTCAAGTTTGAAAATAGTACTTGCCAATGATTCGAATCCCTTATATTTATATCAATTTACAAATAAAGAAAGGTGGAGTTGGATGAAATCTGAGGCCTCGATAAGCAGATCGGTATCCGATCTTTCTATAAATATTGATGACATCTGTAAGGTGATCGTTGACACTCAATTAGCGAGCGGCGAGATACCGTGGTGTGATGGCCAAAAAACCGATCCCTGGGATCACGTTGAAGCCGCCATGGGACTAAGCGTTGGCGGTTATCTGCCGCAAGCCCGGCGGGCCCTTGAGTGGATGGTCCGAAACCAGAATGAAGACGGGAGCTGGTTTTCAGCCTATATGCAGGGAGTGCCTGAAGACAGGACCCGGGATGCCAACATGTCCGCTTACATTGCGGTGGGGGTCTTGCACCATTATCTGATAACCGGTGATCTTGAATTTCTAGAGTGCCTCTGGAAAACCGTATCGGCAGCCATTGATTTTGCGCTGAGTCTTCAGACTCCTGACGGCGAGATACACTGGGCGATCAGTCCTGAAGGCAAAGTGGATCCGATGGCGCTTTTAACCGGCTCCAGTTCAATTTACACGAGCTTGAAATGTGGCCTGGCTATCGCGAGAATACTGGGACACCAGGCACCTGCCTGGAAATCCGCCTTAACCAGGCTGGGCGACGCCATTCGAAATAAACCCTACCTGTTTAATGTTACCAAATCCCGTTTCTCAATGGACTGGTTCTATCCGATTCTTGCAGGCGCCCTGACAGGCGCAGGTGCCCAGGCGCGAATTGATAAATACTGGAAAAAGTACATCATCGAGGAACGGGGTGTGCGATGCGTCCATGACGAGCCCTGGGTGACCATTGCCGAGTCATCGGAACTGACAATTGCACTGGCAGCGATGGGAAATTTTGAACTGGCCGAAATTGTATTCAGCTGGATCGTCGACCGCAGATATGATGACGGATCTTACTGGTGCGGCTTTACCTGCCCCGATATAATTGTCTGGCCGGAGGATAAAATTACCTGGACCAACGCCGTTGCCCTCCTAGCCGCCGATGCCATTTACGACCTGACACCTGCCGGACGGATTTTCAGCCATGAATTCTGGAAAAGTATGGACTTTACGACCTGATAGCAATCCAAAATGAGGGTGCTAAATTCTTGAGAAGAGATCACCGTCCATACTTCATCAAAAAAGCCTTCCTGAAATTCCAGGAGTTTTATGTCCTCCACTTCCTGAGTCCTCAGCTTGAACACCTTGGCAAAGGGTTCACCTTTATGAGGCCCTGGCATGTAGAATTATTCGGTGGCCCCATCGAACTGGGTGATTGCGTGAATGTGGTGGCCTCATCCGATAAAAAGGTCCGCCTGGCCATCTGGTCGGATCAAAAGGACAAAGGGCGTATTCGAATCGGCAACTACTGTTTAATCTGTCCGGGAGTGAGGGTCGGCGCAGCCCATGAAATCACTGTCGGTGACAATTGTATGATCGCCAGCAACGCCTACATCACCGATTCCGATTGGCACGATATTTACAACCGGATAACACTGGGGAAAACCGCTCCTGTTAAGATCGAAAACAATGTCTGGATAGGCGACAGCGCCATTGTCTGCAAGGGTGTTGCCATCGGTGAAAACAGCATCATCGGTGCCGGGGCGGTGGTGGTGGATAGTATCCCTGCCAACTGCGTGGCGGCCGGTAATCCGGCCAGGATTGTAAAACAGCTGGATGTCGGGGAAGCATTTACCACCCGGGCGCAGATCTTTTCGGATCCGGACAAATTATTTCAAGGATTCGACCAGATGGACAGGGAGTTGCTACGAGAAAATTCTCTTCTTCACTGGCTGAGATATCTTCTGTTTCCATCAAAAGAAGACTGATGATAGAGAACAGAGGACAGAAGCCAGAGGACAGAAGACCGACGGCAGAGGACCGCCGGGCACCCAGAATATCGCTCCGCGAAACTCGAAACCCGGAACATTCCGAACTCAATAAATTCAATCAACTCAATCAACTCAACAAACTCAACAAACTCAATCAACTCAACAAACTCAATAAACTCAACAAACTCAATCAACTCAATAAACTCATTAAACTAATCAACCAATTAAATCCCCTCCAGTGCCTGTCTCAGATCATCGATCACCAGATCCACCTTTTCGACGCCGACGGAAAGCCGGACCAGGCTTTCACTGATACCTGCTTTGGCTCGATTTTCCGGACTTAAGGCGACATGGGTGTTGGTAATGGGCTGGTTGGCCAGACTGGTTACCCCTCCCAGGCTGGTCGCAAGCTTGATTACCTTCAACCGGTCCATAAAAAGTTTGGTCCTGTCAAAATCGCCGTTGACCTCAAAGCTGAGCATGCCGCCATAGCCCGTCATCTGTTTGCGGGCGATTTCGTGGTCCGGGTGGGAAGCCAAGCCCGGATAGTAGACGGTTTTTATTTTTTCGTGCTGATCGAGGCAGGTCGCAATCTCCATGGCACTTTCATTCTGGCGCTGGATGCGCAGCTCCAAGGTTTGGATTCCCCGCAAAGCCAGAAAGGCGGTCATGGGGTCCATGATGCCGCCCAGGATTTTGCGATAAGTCCAGAGCCGATCATAATGCTGCTGATTGCAGCAGGCAAACCCGGCGGTAATATCGTGATGCCCGCCGATATATTTTGTGGCGCTGTGAATGACGATATCCACGCCTAAATCAGCCGGGTGCTGGTTAAGCGGTGATGCAAAGGTCGAATCCAGTATCACAAGGGCGCCTTTTTGATGGGCAGCCTCGGCCAGCGGTTTTATATCGGTCACCCGCAATAAAGGATTGGTGGGTGATTCCAGGTAAAGGATCGAGACGCCCCTGTCTATTTCAGTCAGCAGTTCCGATTTTTTCCAGCAGTTTACGAACCCGGTTTCAACATTTAGTTGCGGCAGGATATCATTTATAAATTCAAAGGTGGCGCCGTAAATTTCCCGGGTAGCAATAACCCTGCTGCCGGATTGAATATGGGCCATAATTGCGGTGGTGATGGCCGCCATCCCCGATCCAAAACCGAGGGCTTTGTCATAGCCTTCAATCTGCGCCAGTGCATTTTCGACATTTACAACCGTAGGGTTGTCCCAGCGGGAATAAATATAGCCGCTGTGATTTTGCACCACATCGATGAGTTCATCCGAATTTTCAAATTTGTAAGTAGCTGTCAGATGAACGGGATAAATGACGGGTTTGCCTTTCACTTGGGTTTCTCCTTTTGAAAAGAATCTAATATATCATCGGGCGTCGGTAAAACTAATCTGGCGCATAGTGAGCCCTCACAAATTAAGATAGATCGAGTTTAGCCAATAAAGTATTTATTATCAAGATCGGGATTAAAAATCCTCAACATTTTAATCCGTGATCGGTTGAGATGCTTTACTGCAATTTTTTTGTCAAAAAATCGTAAAAATCGATTGACATTCATCGAGCAGAATTATAAATAAAAAAGACCGGTCGGTATATTAATGGTTTATGAGATGTTATCCCGACCAATTTAGAAACAAAACACTAAAGAAAAAATACAAAATACGCCTGCAATAGTCAGCGCGTCCAGCTTTGTATCAGATCCCAACTATTTTACTATTTAACCAATCAATTTACCCCGTTAAATTTTTCGAAGAAAACGAGCGAAGCGAATTTAACCGGGGCTATTTAACTAAATTACCATGGCAACCAAAGGCGCCCGGACCCGTCGCAAAATCATCGAAAGATCCATGCAGCTTTTTTCCGTCAAAGGCTATTACAACACCTCTGTCAGCGATATTATCCAGGCCGCTGATCTGACAAAAGGCGGTCTCTACGGCCATTTTGCCAGCAAAGAGGATATCTGGTATGCCGTTTACGAAGAGGCCGTGAGCATCTGGAAAGGTATTGTTTTCAAAGGAATTCGCAACAATTCGGATCCGCTGCAAAGGATTGAGAAATTCATCGAAAACGACATGTGGGACTATCTGGGCACCGATGTTTTTGAAGGCGGTTGCTTTTTCCTCAACATGCTCGTGGAACTCTCCGGTCAATCCGCCTCGATGAGCAAACAAATTATACGGGGATTTGTCAGATTATCCGGTTTGCTGCGGTCCTGGCTGGAAGAAGCCGATCAAAAAAGGATGCTGCAGGAAAATCTCGATCTCAAGGAAGTTTCCAATTTTATAATCATTTCATTAAATGGCGCGGCGGCGCTGTATATCTCCAGCAGAGACAGAAACATCCTGGATCAAACGGTTCTTCAACTGAAGTTTTATATCAATCAACTAAAACGGTGATGGTGTTTTGTGCCTGGTATTTTGTGTTTGGTCCTGACTTCGAGAAGTCCAAGTATCTAGAATTGTTTAAGTAAATAAAAAAAATGTTGATGAATTTTATCTTCATGGGTTCATCTTTGATAAGAATTAAAAATAAACCGACCGGTCTTATTAATTAAATATGATTTAATTGATTTAAATTGTGGGAGGGAGAAAATGATGGCATTTGATAATCTGCTCGCGGGTCGAACCGGCAGGATGGGTGTGAACGTTATCAGAGAAATATTAAAGGTAGTCGCACAGCCGGGGATGGTATCCCTGGCCGGGGGAATCCCGGCCCCGGAAAGCTTCCCCATTGAAATCATCCGCGAGTTGACCGAGATCGTAATTGATAAATATGCTTCGGGGGCTTTCCAATATGGTCCAACCGAAGGTTTCTGGCCCCTGAGAGAAGCCCTTGCAGATTATCTTAAAAATAGTGAGATAAATGCCGGCGCTGGAGATATTCTTATTGCCAGCGGTTCCCAGGGTGTGCTGGATGCCGTCGGTAAAATCTTGATCTCCAAAGGCGACAGGGTGGCTGTCGAGGCGCCCACTTACCTGGGTGCCCTTCAAGCCTTCACCCCCTATGAGCCGGAATATGTCAGAATGGATACCGATGATGACGGTCTGATCCCCGCATCCCTTGAAGCCGTTCTGGCTTCCGGTAAGATAAAATTCATTTACCTGGTTCCGACCTTTCAAAACCCTACCGGAAGAACCATACCTCTGGAACGACGCCGGGAGATTGCCGGCCTTATTACCCGATACAATGCCCTGCTGGTGGAGGACGATCCTTATGGCAAGTTAAGATACCGCGGCAGGGATATCGCCTCTATCAAATCCCTGGCGCCGGATAATGTTGTTTATATCAGCACCCTTTCCAAGGTTTTTGCCCCGGGTCTTAGAATCGGATTTTGTCTTGCGCCCGAGCAGATCAGAAAATGGCTGGTCATCGTCAAACAGGGCATCGACCTGCACACCAGCACCTTTAACCAGGCCCTGGCGGCCGAATACATTGCCGGAGGATATCTGGAGAAGCATTTACCGAAAATTATCGATCTCTACCGTCCCAAGCAGGAAGCCATGCTTTCGGCTCTGGGCACCTGTTTTCCGGAAGGCTTTAAATGGTCGCGGCCCGAGGGCGGAATGTTTCTCTGGGTCGAGGGCCCGCAAGATTTCGACATGGAAGAATTGTACTGGAAAGCGGTCAAGCGCAATGTGGCTTTTGTGCCCGGAAAATACTTTTATACCTCACAAAATGAGGGCATTGAAACCATGCGCCTCAATTACACCATGGCGGATGCGGAAACGATTCATAGTGCGATCGGAATACTTTCCGAGGTCATTAAAGGCTGACAGCGGATGATGTCATTTTATCAAGGCTGAAATCAAAAGGAGGTTCCAGCATGGATGACAGGATCATAAAGAAATACGGGCAGCGGGTCAATTACTGCGACTCGGAAATGAAGCTTTTTGAAGATTTACGGATATTATAGCAGGATATCTGCAATCTCGGCTCAGCTTCGTTGTCGTTATTTTCAATTCACTTATGTGATGACTTGCTATTTTGGAATCTGGTTTCCGTACCATTTCCACTGGCTATTCTCTTTGATTATCATGCTGCCGGGCATAAGCGGGGCTTCAAAATATTTATCCTTAAGGATACCCTCAATTTTGGCGATATCTCCTCCAGGCTCAAACTTGGTGAGAATGATTTTACCTTTAGACCAATAAGATATCGTTCCTATTAAAATTCCTAAAGTCATATGTTTAGTGCTGCCATCATAAAGAAATCGATCCGAAAAAAAATTGGCGATTTTCGTCCTATCTAATTCAGAAATAGCCTGATTAAAGTCAGATATGAATGCTTTTACATCAGTTGGCAATTCCACAGCTTTTAGTAGTTTTTTGGGTGGCCGTTCTCTTTTAACAGAGCTTGCAACCAAGTCAAATAAGGGACTATAATGAATCGAAGTTGGGTAAGGGGCAGGTCTTGTTTCTGATGTTACAACAATCACCATGTCAAGTTCTGGAACTACTACGACAAATTGCCCCCTTCTCCCCCATGCCCTGTAGCTGAAACAACCATCTACTTCTTTTACCCACCAGTGATAGCCGTAGCCGATGGGTCCATACATACTATTACCGGCAGATATCGCCTGCCTCGTTGATTCTTTCACCCAGTACTCAGGAACAATAGACTGGCCGTCCCAATATCCATTATTTAAGTACAAGAAACCGATTTTTGCTAAATCTCGTGCTGAGAGACCTAAACCAAAACCGCCAATATAATAACCTTGTGGGTCTTGATGCCAATAGGCTGATTTTATTCCCAACGGTTCGAAAAGGTTTTGCTTTGCATAATCCAACGTGCTGGATTTCGTCGATTTTGTCAGAATGATGGACAGAAGATGCGATATCGAAGTGTTGTAATTAAATACCTCTCCCGGATTATTTTCTTGCGGAAGTTGAATCGTAAATTTTAACCAATCCGAAGAAGTATACCAGTTACTCATATCTGGACCCCAATCGTTCCATTTAAATCCTGCGCTCATTGTCAAAAGGTGTTTAAGACTGATCGCTTTTTTCCTTGGATCAAGGTCATCAGTGATATATTCAGGAAAAACTTCGATTAGTTTTTGATCCAAACTGTTAAGATTGCCTTTTTCAAGTGCTATACCAATTAAGGCTGATGTAACACTTTTGGTTACGGAATGAACGACAGCATATTTTTCAGGGCTTCCCCATGAGTAGTATTTTTCAAAAATTAAATAACCGTTCCTAACAACCAACAAACTAAAAGCATCTGGAAGTCTATTTTGGATAAATTCGTCTGCTATCTTCAATTTAGCGGAATCTATACCCTGCATCTCCGCGGTAGAAATCTTCCATCCGTTGGTGGGCCAGTATTCCCGTTTTTTTGATTGTCCGCATACTGCATTTTCAGTCAAGAATGCAAAAAGGGAGAAAATCAGAATATAAAATATTTTCTTACTACAACTCAATTTAAATATTTTCATATTTTCCCTCCTTTTTGCTGAAAATATGACGCATAAAACTTGTTATACCATGAAATATAACAATTTGGCCGAAGTTACAGATAGGTAGATGGTTTCGCGATTTTGCAATTTTTAGGATAAAAAAGCAATATCCAAACTAATTTAAAGTGTCCCCGACCTTGCATATGTTGGAGGTGTCAAAGGTTTTACAACCCCTGAGAAACCTGTGATATTATCAATGACAGCTGTCCAACCCAATTTGGCCACCACTCTACTAGTAGACCATCATTTATTAAATTCACAGAAATCAAATTTGACACCTTGTAACACAATGTAGTATGTATCCTTAAATGTTACTTATTTCATTCTATACCTGATCTGAAGCGCATTTCATTTTGTGAAATCGATCCGGGTTCTGCATTTCATATCGCACTTTTCTGATCCATCAAATTTTAATAATCTTGCTTAATTTAAAACCTAAAAAAGAAGTGGCATCATGAGTGAAGAACGTGTCAAGCGCAAACTCAGCGGAATACTCAGTGCTGATGCAGTTGGTTATAGCCGTCTTATGGAAGAAGATGAGGCGTCAACAATTCGGATTTTAGAGGACAGTAAAAGATTGATGAGCGAACTCATCGAACAGTTTAAAGGAAGGGTTGTGGATGCACCCGGTGACAATCTGCTGGCTGAGTTTGGCAGCGTTGTGGATGCCACTGAATGTGCCGTTAAGATTCAGCAGGAGCTGAAAGCGAAAAATGCGGGGCTGCCAGGTAACCGTAAGATGGAATTTCGCATAGGAGTTAATCTGGGCGATGTTGTCGAAGAAGAGGACCGCATATACGGCGATGGGGTTAACATTGCTGCTCGCATCGAAGGACTATCAGATCCAGGTAGGATTTGTATTTCAAAGACCGTCTATGATCATGTGAAGAACAAATTAAAGCTTGGTTATGAATATTTGGGCGAGCACAGTGTAAAAAACATCATTGAGCCAGTGAGGGTATATCGTATCCTTACAGAAGCTGAAACTGTAGGCAAAGTGATCGGTGAGAAAAGATTTATTGGAAGAATTTCACGCAGCACGGCCATAACAGCCATAATTATCTTACTTGTAGTTGCTGGAGGGTTAGCAGGCTGGAACTTTTATCTTCACCAATCTAAGCGGATAGAGGTTGCCAATTTAGATAAAATGGCATTTCCTTTGCCGGATAAACCCTCTATTGCCGTACTACCCTTTACGAATATGAGTGGGGACCCGGAGCAGGAGTATTTCAGCGATGGAATCACCGAGGACCTGATCACTGATCTATCCAAAATCAGCAAACTTTTTGTCATTGCCCGCAACTCAGTTTTTACCTACAAAGGTAAATCAGTGAAAATTAGCCAAGTTGCGGAGGATCTTGGTGTGCGATATGTGCTTGAAGGCAGCGTGCGCCGGGCCGAGGACCAGGTGCGGATCAATGCCCAGCTCATCGATGCTACCACCGGCGGCCACTTGTGGGCCGAACGCTATGACGGGATGATGGAAAACGTCTTTGCTTTACAGGATAAAATTACACAACAGATTGTTGCCGCCTTGGAAGTGACGCTGACCGCTGGTGAAGAGAAACAGGCTGCGAGCCGAAAAACTAGCAATCCGGCAGCTTATGATGCTTTTCTGAAGGGTTTGGCGCATTACCGGCGTAATACGCCGGAGGATTTAATCAAGGCGGTCTCCTATTTGGATGAGGCTGTCGAGCGCGACCCAAACTACAGCCGTGCTTATGCTGCACTCGCAGCCGTCTACTGGGTAGGTGCCCGATCTCTTTGGGGGAAATACCTGGATATGTCAAAGGCTGAAGCTGAGATGACGGCAAATATCTACCTGGCGGAAGCCATGCAAGATCCGACACCCCTTGCCCACTGGGTTGCCTCCGATATAAATAGATCATTCGGCCGACATCAGGAAGCAATCACGGATGCCACGCGTGCCATCGCCTTGGATGCCAATGACCCCATCGGATATTATGCAATGTCCAATGCTCTGATTTGGGCCGGCAATCCGGTCGGTGGCGCAGAATTTATCAAAAAAGCGATGCGACTTGATCCCCATTACCCGCCTGATTATTTGTATTTTTTGGGTAAAACCCAGTTCTTTATAGGGCGCTACGATGATGCTCTTGCAACGCTGGAAGAAGTCAAACGGCGCAACCCGGATTATGACTGGGTGTTTTTTTATCTGGCTGCAACCTATGGACATCTGGGTCGTGAGCAGCAAGCGAAGTCCGCCATTAAGATGTTTAATGAACGGATGACAAAAGCTGGATTAAGTACCATCCTTTCATTGCAGTGGATCGATGCTTTTCCTTTCAAAGAGCGCAAAGATATCGAACGTCTGCGTGAGGGACTTCGAATTGCCGGTGTCCCGGAACAGCCCTCCGGCTAATAACCGGTCAACCCATCCACATGACACCGTGGGTATTTTGGAGGTGATTGTCACTTTTTTAAACCAGATGCTATCGAATCATAAACCCATTGACATTTATGCCACATTGTGGCAATTTATCATCGGGTGGTGCCCGAAAAGATGATATCCCCTCTAAGCTTCTATGCGTTTCTGGATATTGAGTTCAGATATATGGCCAAATTGATAAAGCTGCATGCATCTGCATTACGCGAGTGAGACCCTCTTTTTGTATGTTCCACAGAAAACGACCCTGTTAAAAAAATGATTAGTCGCCTTCCGCAAGCTTAAAAATACATTTTGGTTCAACCGAAAGGAGACTCCGCATGCTAAAACCCATGCCAAAGATGAAAAAATGGTGGTTTACCGGAGTTGTGGTTTTTGCCTTTCTTGCGATAGGATTCTCACCCGGAATCGCCGTGGATAAAGTTAGCAAATCGAAGTCTGGTGTTGCAATCAGGGGGTTTGACACGGTTGCCTTTCATACGGATAAACGTGCCGTGAAAGGAAAAAAAGAGTTTTCCTACCATTGGAACGATGCAACGTGGTATTTTAAAAGTGCTGAAAACAGGGATTTATTTGCAGCTGATCCGTTGCGCTATGCCCCCCAGTTCGGCGGCTACTGACCGGCTGCCTTGTCGGAAGGGCAGGTTGCCCACGGAAATCCTCATTTATTTAAAGTTATTGATGACAAAGTTTATTTTCCTGCGAGTATAAGGTCTAACATCAATGAATCAACTATTAAGTGGGCCGAAAGCGAATGGAAGAGGATTGACAAAAAACATTGAAAGTTTTTGGTTTGGCGTTGGGTTGCCATTATTTTTGCTACATTACTTGCCCGATGATGGAATTTGGATAGATCGAAAATTAGTAGGATCTGCTGGCGCAATATGAAGTTTTAAGATTTTGTAGATTGTTTTAAGCAGCTGATACCCTATTAAAACTTAGGATATCTGGCAGAAAACCAAATTTCAGCCAACTACCGATATATTGAGATATCCAAAAATTTACCATAGTACAGATATCCTGAATTTCACAACTTCTCGAACCTTTCCATTTTTCCGACGGCAAGAATTTGTCCATGAACTGTGCTGGTACAGAAAAATTTAAATTCATTTATTGCCAACCCTCGCTTTAAATCCGAAACCACACCCTCTGCTTGAGCGGTTCTGGAAAGCAATGCCACCGGAACGATTCAGATCCGATCGACACATATTGGCTTGAATTCGTAAAAAACAGGCTTAGTGTAAAAGAGGTTACCTATCCTTCGATCAGGTTAATAGCCTGTTTTGTCTAATTTGGATTTAAAAGAGCATTTAAAGTTAAGGCCATGGGAAAGTCAACCACCATTAATCGGAAAACTCAACCCTATCAGACGTCTAAAGCTCAACAGTATTTAAAAAAATGGGTCGCTGTCGATCCAAACGAACTGCCGGTGCTGGTATGGTCGTTTGTGTATTTTTTCGCGCTGCTGTGCAGCTATTACATTATCCGTCCCATGCGCGATGAGATGGGCATCGCCGGAGGCGTACAAAATTTGCAGTGGCTGTTTAGCGGGACTTTTTTATCCATGCTGGCAGTGGTGCCGGTTTTCGGCTGGGTGACCAGACGCTATCCCGTCCACAAATTCTTGCCGTTTGTCTATTACTTTTTTATCGTCAACATTCTCCTGTTCTTTGTCCTGTTTAAATCCGATATCACCCACGCTTACGTTGCGCGGGTTTTTTTCATCTGGGTCAGTGTGTTTAATCTGTTTATCGTATCGGTTTTCTGGAGCCTGATGACAGATGTATTTTCCAACGAGCAGGCCCGGCGGCTGTTCGGAGTGATCGCGGCCGGCGGCACGGCCGGCGCTCTAACCGGGCCGGCCCTGACGGCTGCCCTGGTCATCCCCCTGGGACCGACCAACATCCTGTTGATATCGGCCGCTTTTCTGGTGATAGCTGTCTGGTGCATCCATCGGATCATCGCCTGGAAAGAGATGGCAGCACCTGCTGCCCCTCAGGGCAGCCTTGTAAAACCGGACATTGAAATATCAAAAGCCCAACAGTCCATGGGAGGGAGCATCTTTGCCGGTGTGCGCCTTGTGCTGCAGTCGCCCTATTTAATCGGCATCTGTTTTTTAATCATCCTGTATACAACCCTGGCAACTTTTTTGTATTTTCAACAGGCTCAGATTATCCGTGACAACTTTGACAACCCGGCCGATCGTACCGCCGTTTTTGCGGCCATCGATTTTTCCGTTAACGGTCTGACGATCATTTCCCAGGTATTTCTGACCTCCCGGCTTGTTCACCGGATAGGGCTGCACTGGACCCTGGCGATGGTGCCTTTTTCGCTGGGGGTTGGTTTTTTAATGATTGGTTTGATGCCGGTGCTGGGCGTCCTGATCGCCGTGCAGATACTGCGGCGGGCGGGAAATTACGCAGTGATGAAACCGGCGCGTGAAATGCTATATGTCGTGCTGGGCAAAGAAGAAAAATACAAGGCTAAAAATTTTATTGATACGGTTGTCTACCGCGGCGGCGATGCCGTCAGCGCCTGGGCGTTTGCCGGGTTGAAAGCCGCGGGACTCAGTCTGGCAGCCATCGCCATTGTGGCGGTGCCGCTGTGCGGGGCCTGGACCTGGATTTCATTCAAACTTGGCAAACGCCAAACAGAAATGGCCAGGGCTTCCGCCGCCGGTCAATAGCTTCTAAAAGAAATTAGCGTCATCCGACGCCTGGGAGATAAAAATGAAAATCATCGACGGAAGTAAAATTACCCGCCGTTATTTTTTGCAGGGTCTGGGTATGCTGTCGGCCGGTATGGCCTTGATGCCGAGAACAACTTTCGCGCAAAACCCCAAACCGATCACCCGCGCAATTCCGTCCACCGGAGAGCGGCTGCCGGTCATCGGAATGGGAACATCGCGCACCTTTGATGTCGGCAATGACCCGGCCGCCTTGACCCAATTGCAGGAAGTGTTGCAAGCCTTTTTTGATAACGGCGGTGCCCTCATTGACTCCTCGCCCATGTACGGGAATGCCGAAGCAGTGGTCGGGGATTTATTAAAAAATATCCGCAATAAAGACGCGCTTTTTGCCGCCACCAAAGTGTGGACCGACGGCCGGCAGGCCGGCATCAACCAGATGCAGAGATCCATGCAACTGATAGGGGTAGCGGTGATGGATTTAATGCAGATCCACAATTTAAGGGATTGGAAAATTCACCTGCCCACCCTCAGACAGTGGAAAAAGGAAGGCAAAATTCGCTATATTGGCATTACGACTTCCAGCGGTCGCTCCCACGCTGAGCTTGAGCAAATTATGCGAAGCGAATCTCTGGATTTTGTCCAGTGCACCTATAACATCGCGAATCGCACGGTGGAAGAAAGGCTGTTGCCCCTGGCCGCCGACCGCGGGATGGCGGCCCTGATCAACCGTCCCTTTCAGCGCGGAGCGTTATTTAAAAAAATACAAGGCCGATCCCTGCCGCAATGGACTGAAGAATTTGACTGCCGGACCTGGGGCAACTTTTTTCTCAAATTTATCGTCGCGCATCCGGCGGTTACCTGTGTTATTCCGGCAACCGCCAAAGGGCATCACATGCAGGACAACATGGCGGCCGGTTTTGGGAAACTACCGACGGAGAAAATGCGCAAGCGTATGCTGAACTACATGGAATCATTATAGATCGGAAATTTGCAACCTGGCATCCCGGGCTAACCGCCAGCTGGCGGCTATTTAACTGCAGGTGGTATTATTCGTCCTGCGCCACAGGATATTTTGCTCCTTTCCAGGCGAATATGCCGCCGGGATACCGGTAAACATTCTTGTAGCCGAGCCTTATGGCCCAGGCCGCGCCGTTATGGCTGCGCGTGCATTTGACAAACCCGCAGTAGATAATGATCGGTTTGGTTTTGTCGTTTCCAAGAAGCTTGACGAAATCCTCCTGGGTTTTGCCGGCGGTTTCATTGGTGTCCCATTGGGTCATCTCCGGAATGGGAAATAGAAACTGAACAGCCCCCGGCACATGATTTTTTTTGTAGCTGGCCTCATAAGGCATGGTGTCCACTATGACCATATCTTTGCCGGAGTCGATCCATTTTTTGAGTTCTTCAGTGGTGACCACATCGTAACCGCCCCGCTGGACCTCCCGCACGAGTTTGACCGCTCCGGTTTCCTTTTCAACTTCTTGTTCGAATTTGTTGTCGAAAAGGGCCATTGCCGGGGCCACGAGTCCGAATACCAGAATACCAACGATCATGGGTTTTAGCACCGATTTATTCATACGCATCCCCTGTTCTCCTTTTTTTTCCCAGTTTTTCGATTATCAATCTTATCCTTGCCGGTTTGATGGCGAGGTAGCGACGCCCGCCATATATAAAAGCGATTCCCGCCAGCATGACCAGGTCACGGTAGAGGGAGCGCCTGAGACCATGAAATGCGTGGGCTTCAGGACTTGCCGGGCCAAAGCACCCGCAATCAACATCCAGTCCCATCCAGATGCCGTAGCCCAGGATGGCGATAAACAGCACCAGTAAAGCGGTGACCGCCTCAAGGCTGTGCCCGATGTCGAACAGCAGCCCGATACCTGCAACCACCTCCAGGGCCGGCAAAACAATGGCCACGGACATCAGCATACCTTCAGGGACGACACCATAAGCCCCTATCAGAACGGCAAAAGTTTTGGGCTCCAGCAGTTTAATGCAGCCGGCATATATGAATACGCCCGCCAAAATCCAGCGGGTCAGTTTATACATCCAACCAATCATACGGTGCCTTTTCTTTACAGTCCGCATCAGGGTTTTAAGGACAGCTTCCACCCGCAAGGGTCGTTGCGTCCAGAATGAAACCGGCAGATGGTTTAAAGCGCTGCTTAAAATAAAACAATATATTCCGATATGTCAAACAGGAAATTCCGATATTATTGAGGGGATATGAAGGTTTTTCCGATAGAGGGAGACGCTCGCGGCAGCCGGATCAGCTGTTATCCTGTGGTGGTCATCAGAAAATCAAGCATCGCCTGGCACGACGGTGAGGCGATCCGCAGTTTATTGCGGATCAGGAAAAAGTTTCGAGACATCAAAAGTCCTTTGACCTTCAGGGCTTTGAGCAGCCCGGCTTTCACCTCCGTATCAATGGCTCTTGCTGAGAGGATGGAAAGGCCAAGGCCTGCTTTGATACCTTCTTTGACAGCCGTCGATGAGCCGAAGCGGGCGGAGACGTTAAGGGCGTTGGTACCGTCCTTGCCCGATTCCTGAAGATAGGCATCCAGGATTTTTAAAGTCCCGGAGCCTTCTTCCCGCAATATGAACGGTGTTTCCCACAGCTCCGGCAGGGAGATGGTCTTTCGCCGGGCCCAGGGGTGCTCAACGGGAACAGCAAGCACCAGTTCGTCATGCCACAGTTGCCGGCACAAGAGGTTTGTATTCAGACTTTTTGACCCGATAACACCGATCTCAAGCTCCCCGGCCAGGACGCGATTTTCAATTGCGCTGCTGTCTGCGATGGTCAGTTTCACCGATAAATGCGGATGCTGTTTGTTGAATCTACCGATGAGCTCCGGAAGAATATACTCACCCGGAATGGTGCTGCCGCCCATGGAAATGTCCCCCTGTTCCAGTCCCAGGAAGCGCTCTATTTCTAATTGAGCCGTTTCTTTCATTTCAAGAAAAAGAATCGCATGTTTGTATACAAGTTCGCCGGCAGCTGTCGGAATCACTTTTCTCCCCAGGCGATCCAGCAGCCGGATCCCAATCTTTTTTTCAAGAGAGGCGATCCTTTCACTGACCGATGCCTGAACCAGATAAACTGCTTCGGCCGCCTTTGAAAAGCTCTCCAATTCCACAACCTTGCAAAAAATTTCAAGCTCACGAAAACTGAAATCAATGGTCAGCATTTTAATAGCTCCGTGTTGTGCGTTGCGTGTTACGAGTTGCGTCAATCCATCATCGCCTGCGGACCGTTAGTTGATGGCTTTTGAATATCAACCCACCGGCCAGGGCAATCAGGCTGCTCATCAGAAACAGGGTGAAAGAGCCGGTAATCTCGTAAACATAGCCATTGACGAAAAAGCCCACCCCCAATCCAAGTCCATAGGTTAAGGCATTGTTGACCGCCTGACCCAGGGTTTTGGCCTTTTCCGGTGCCAGCCGGTCGATATAAAGAATACTGGCCATATGAAAGGTGCCGTAGGTAACCGCGTGCAGGGGCTGGGAAAGCAGGATTAGCGTCGCCGATTGGGCGAAAAACAGAATCATCCACCTGACGGCTGCCACCAGAAAAGAGAAGAAGAGGACATTTTCCAGGGAAAAGCGATTGAATATTTTGTCCGATTTGATCATTACCAGGATCTCGGCTGTTGATGCCAGGGCCCAGGTGATGCCGATAAAGGTGGTGCCGTATCCCAAATTCGCCAGGTGGATCGAAAAAAAACCATAATAGGCGCCGTGGCTGACGAGCATCAAAAAGGCGCAGAAAAGAAAGATGATGACCCGCTTTTGCAGCAATGATCTTGCACCCGGTGCCAACAAATCTTTTTTAGCGGGCGGTATGGCGGGTATGCCAAGGGATATGACAGCCAGCATCAATGAGCCGGCCAGAATGAGCACCACGATGATATCAACCGAATACAAGTCGATGATTTTTCCCAGCACCAGCACCATGACGATAAAGCTGATGGACCCCCAGGCCCTTATTCTACCGTAGCTCTTTTTTTCGGATCCCAGCACATCCATGGTGACGGCCTCTAGAAAAGAGATAATGGGGGCATAAAACATTCCGTAAAAGGCAATAATAATCAGCATGAACCAGAATTCAGTGGTGACCAGAAACATGACCCAGGCGGCGGTGCTGACAAAATTGCAGAGAATATATATGGGCCGACGCATGTTGAGGCGATCGGCCAGTATCCCCCAGATCAATGGGAATATAACCATGGCCACCGACCTCAGCCCCGACAGAACCCCTATCTGCAGGCCCGAAAACCCGAGATTGTAACAATAAAGGTTAAAATAGGGCAAAAAAATTCCCAGCACACCGAAGTAAATAAAGTACTGGGAACTGATGCTGAATTTAAGCGACCGCTTTTTGTCCATTATTCGACGTTGACGGTAATCTGTTTGGGTTGTTCTTCCTCCGGTCGGGGGATCTCTATCTCCAGCATACCGTCTTTAAACTTGGCTTTAATCAGATCGGGCTGAATGTTATGGTGCAGTGTAAATGAGCGTTGAAATGTCCCGTAGCAGCGTTCCTGGCGGTAGTATGCTTCCGGTTTGATTGCGGATCTGGCAAATCGTTCACCTTTGAGGGTCAGAATATTATCTTTGACTTCAACCGCAACGTTTTCTTTGCCAACCCCGGGCAGTTCGACCGCCAGAATAACCCCGGTTTCGGTTTCATAGATGTCAACCGCCGGCCTCCAGGCACACACGTTCATTTCATCCTCCCGATCCCGGGAGGGGCCGAAGGAATCCTCAAACATGCGGTTGATGCGATTCTGAAGCTCTGCGACATCCCTGAACGGGTCCCATTTTACGAGTGCCATGCTTATTTCTCCTGATTGTGTCGTTGTTTTTATCAAATTTAAGCATGCCTAAAACTCTGTCAAGATTTGTTACGAGTTGCGGGAAGCGCGTTGCAGGATGTGTGTTGCGAGTTGCTGAGCACAGGCTTCGGATTCCGCGCAGATATATTCGGTGACAAGGGTCGTTATCTGTCATCTGCCCTCTGTCATCTGTCCTCTGCTATACCTTTACAAATATTCGATTAGGTGTTATTTTCGAATAATTCTGATATGGGGACGAAGAAAATATTCCAATTGGGGCGAAGCCCCTAATTTCAACCTTAGGAGCCGGAAATGGAGTATATTAAAATACGACTATTAGATGATTTCGGTCATATTGGTTCCAAATTCGAGAAGACAGTCGAAGAGATATTTCGATCGGTGGGCACGGGCTTTACCCTTGCTGAACGAACCTGGAAACCTCCAATGGACATGAATGAAACCCCGGAAGAAGTCATTATTGTGGCCGAGGTCCCGGGCGTTGACAAAGATGATCTGGAGGTTGAAATCAGCAGCAAGGCGGTTAGGATAAAGGGAAATCGTTTTGCCCGACACTGCTCCGGCAATGCCACCTATCGACTCGCTGAATTACAATATGGCCACTTTGAACGGATCCTGTTTTTGCCGGCACCCATTGATCCGGAAATAGTATCTGCCGCCTATCAAAACGGCCTGCTTGAGATACGATTGGCCAAACAGCCACCTGAGAAAATCCACAAAATACCGATTCAGGATGGCTAAGGCAATTATTCGATTATAATTTCTTTTCGTTTTAGGAGGCGGCCGGAGAAAATCTCAGAATTTCTTCAGGCATGATTATGTGAATACAAAATGAGGTGGGGAGGAAAATATGGCTGATGAACAGTCTCCCAGTGAATTTGATGCAGAAAAATTACCGGATGTTCTTCCGATTCTGCCGCTGTATGATGCAGCGCTTTTTCCCAAAATGGTCTTACCGTTGGTGGTTTTACAGGGGGAATCAGTCCAGCTGGTTGATGAAGCCATGGCCAAAGATCGTATCATTGGCCTGATGGTTTCAAAAAAGCCCGAGAATAAAAAGAGGCCTGATCGGGAAGACCTGGCCGCGGTGGGCACCAGTGCGTTGATTCTCAAAATGGCAAAGACCCAGGATGATCGGACCCAGCTTTTGGTCCAGGGGCTGAGCCGGTTTATGATAAAAAGCTTTGAAGACGGCAAACCCTATCTCGTCGCGCGCGTCGAACTGCTCAAAGATGTCGAGAAAAAAGACAATGAAACCGAAGCATTGATAGCGAATATTGTCGGGCAGTTTGAAAGAGTCGTCGAATTGTCGCCGGGACTGCCGCCCGAGATAGCTCAAATGGCAAAGACCATCCAGGAGTCCGGCACGCTGGCGGACATGATTGCCTCTACCATTAACTCCACTCCCGAAGAAAAACAACGAGTCCTTGAAATGCAGGACGTTAAACAGCGACTGAAAGAAGTCACCCGCCTGTTAAACCACCAGCTTGACATCCTGGAGCTGGGCAATAAAATTCAAAGCCAGGTCAAGGGTGATATGGACAAGAGTCAACGCGAGTATTATCTGCGCCAGCAATTAAAGGCCATTAAAGAGGAGCTGGGTGAAAAAGATGAGGCTTCCGTTGAGATCGATGAATACCGGGCCAAAATCGAGGACAAGAATCTTCCCGAAGAGGCCCGCAAAGAAGCCGATCGGGAACTGGAGCGTTTGTCGCGGATGCATCCGTCGTCGGCCGAATATACGGTGGCATCGACCTACCTGGACTGGATTACATCGTTGCCCTGGCATGACAGCAGTCCGGATAATCTGGACATCAAAAAAGCCAGGAAAATATTGGATGACGATCACTTCGGCCTGGAGAAGCCCAAAAAGCGTATTATCGAATATCTGGCGGTCCGCAAACTGAAACCGGAATCCAAGGGACCCATCCTGTGTTTTACCGGCCCCCCGGGAACAGGCAAGACCTCGCTGGGGCAATCCATCGCCCATGCCCTGGGCCGTAAGTTCCATCGAATATCGTTGGGCGGTGTGCGCGATGAGGCCGAGATCAGGGGCCATCGACGGACCTATGTGGGTGCGCTGCCGGGTCGAATCATCCAGGGGTTGCGAAGGGTAGAAACCAAAAATCCCGTATTTATGCTGGATGAAATTGACAAGGTCGGAAGTGATTTTCGCGGGGATCCTTCTTCGGCCTTGCTGGAAGTGCTGGATCCGGAGCAAAATTTTTCCTTCTCCGATCATTATCTGGACGTGCCCTTTGATCTTTCCGGGGTAATGTTTATCACAACGGCCAATATTCTGGACACCATTCCACCGGCGTTGCGCGATCGCATGGAAGTGCTGATGCTCCACGGATATACGCTGGATGAAAAGATTAAGATCGCCAACCGCTATCTCATACCCCGTCAGCGGGAAGCACACGGCATCAAAGCAAAACAGATCAAATTTACCAACGGAGCGTTAAAGCAGATCGTGATGGGCTACACCCGGGAAGCCGGCCTGCGCAACCTGGAGCGTGAAATCGCTAATATATGTCGCGGGGTGGCCAGCAAGATTGCCCAGGGCAAGGTAAAATCGGCCAGCATCAAAGTCGATGACCTGCACGAATACCTGGGACCTGTTCGTTTGACCTCTGAAACCAGAGCCAGAATAACCACCCCGGGGGTTGCCACGGGGTTGGCCTGGACACCGACCGGAGGCGAGCTGCTGTTTATTGAAGCAACCGCCATGAAGGGCGGCAAAGGTCTGACCATGACCGGACAGCTGGGAGATGTTATGAAGGAATCGGCCACCGCCGCCTTGAGCTTTGCAAGGGCAAACGCCAAAGCCCTTGGCATTGATGAGGATTTTTTTACGAAGAATGACATCCATATCCACGTGCCCGCCGGCGCCATTCCCAAAGACGGCCCCTCCGCCGGGGTGACCATGTTGGCGGCGCTGACGTCCCTGCTGACCGATACCCTTATCAGAAAGGATCTGGCAATGACCGGTGAGATCACTTTAAGAGGGCAGGTATTGCCGGTGGGCGGTATTAAGGAAAAGGTGCTCGCCGCCCATCGGGCCGGGATTAAAACCATCATATTGCCGGAATTGAATCGCAAAGACCTCGAAGATCTCCCCAAAAAAGTTCAGAAGGACATTCGGTTTCATTGCGTCAATAGGATGCAGGATGTGTTGAAGATTGCGCTGGAAGCCAAAAAACCACGCAACGCAGCAAAGTCCCGAAAGAAGAAGTAATCCCTGGACCGGGATTTTTATACAGATATTTGCTTTTTGGGGATTTGGAATTTTAATCTTATATCTATCTTCGGAATATTAGAAATTTGTGCCCACGGAATTCAAAACTCATTATAAATTCATCTTCATTTTCCCTTACATTCAGGCTTGTGCCGCTTTTATTCATCGGTACCTTTCTATATCTTATTATTGGTTGTGCCTCCACTTACAATCCTCCTCCCAAACAGCCGGCAGGGTATCCGAAACCTTATAAAGTTTTAGGGAAATGGTACCAGCCGCTGCCTCACGCCAAAGGATTTCAGCAGCGTGGAATTGCATCCTGGTACGGGAAGGATTTCCACGGCAAAAAAACCTCCAACGGTGAAACCTATGATATGTATGCCATGACGGCCGCGCACAAAACGCTGCCACTGGGCACCTACGTGCTGGTTCGCAATCTCGAAAACAACCGCAAGGTGGAGGTGCGGATTAACGACCGGGGACCCTTTGTGCGAGGCCGAATTATTGATCTCTCCTATACAGCGGCTAAGGAAATCGGCATCGTCGGACCCGGAACCGCCGAAGCTGAGGTGGTGGCTCTGGGAACCCCGGCCACCGCTGACGGAGGTTCAAGCCCTTCCTATGTGCAGGGGGACTATTACTCCGGCAATTTTACCTATCAGGTTGGCGCCTTTGTGAACCGTGAAAATGCCGAGAGACAGAAACGCGAGCTTGCGGGAAAATATAAAAATGCACACATAACGGTTTTTGACCGCGGCGATCAGATTTTTTATCGGGTGCGGGTCGGAAAATTCTCGACCCTGGAAGATGCAGTAAAGCATGAGCTGATATTAATCGACGACGGATATACGAACGCGATCTTAGTCGCTGAATAGCGATTAAAGCTAGGTTCTGAGTTCAGGGTTCTGGGTTCAGAGGTTAGGGATTCAGACCTAATCGGAGTTGTTAATCAGTGAACGATTAAGAAAATAATTGACGATCGATAGCCCCACGGAATTAATTTCCAAAGGAGTGAAAAATTTGCTGACCAAGGTGGTTTTCCTGGATCGGGACGGTACGATCAACCGGGATTCCGCGGATTACGTTAAAAGCCGGGAGGATTTTGAATTTCTACCCGGCAGCCTTGAAGCCATTAAAAAATTGACCTTAAATGGTTTCGCCAGTATTGTTATCACCAACCAGTCTGCGGTGCCGCGTAATTTGATATCTTTAAGTGAACTTGAATCTGTCCACAAATTGCTGACCGAGACGGTTGCCCTGAACGGCGGAGAGATTAAAGACGTTTTCTACTGTCCCCATATGCCGGAAGATGAGTGTGATTGCCGTAAACCCGAACCGGGTTTGATTTATCAGGCCCGGGAAAAATACGGGATCGACCTGACCGCAGCGGTGATGGTGGGAGACAGCGCCAAAGACATAGAGTGCGCCCGCAGGGCCGGATGCGGCCGCGCAGTGCTGGTTAAAAGCGGCAAAGATGATGACGTGGAAAATGAATTGAAAACACGGCAGATCCGTGTGGATTATGTTGCCAAGGACCTGTATGAAGCTGCAGAGTGGATCCTTAAGAGTCACTCCCCAGAAAATGAAGCCTAAATCCGAAATTAGAAGTCCGCCTAATCTTAGAAAATTGGTCGAAACAAATTCTAAATCCGAAAATTTTAATGACCAAAACAAAAGTGATCTCTGATCCCGTTTGGATCATTAGAATTTTGGTAATTCGATTTTGTTTCGGCAATTTTATTAGATTTAGCGGGCTTCGGGTTTCGGATTTCCTTATTCCGTGAGAGTTTATCCTGAATGAAAAATACAAAGGCGAAATATGCTGGCGTCACGACCATCGAGGGTCAACTGGAGCGGATTACCTATTTTAACGAAGATACCCATTATACCATTGCGAGACTGAAGCCCGCCGGGTTAAGTGCCGCAATCACCGTGGTTGGTTATCTGGCAGGCGTCAGCCTCGGCGAAACCATAAACCTTAGCGGCAGATGGGAGACCCATCCCAAATATGGCCAACAGTTAAAAATTGATTCATTTGAGGTGCTGCTGCCGGCCGGTATGGACGGCATCCGTACTTACCTGGGATCGGGTATCATTAAAGGCATCGGTCCATCACTGGCCGCGAGAATGGTGAAAGCGTTCGGGGCCGAAACCCTGGAGATCATCGAGGGTCACCCGGAAAGACTCGTTGAAGTGGACGGCATCGGGGAAGCCAAAGCGTCCATGATACAAGGTGCCTGGAGCGAGCATCACGCCCTTAGAGGCCTGATGCAGTTTTTGCAGAAAATGGGGATTCAGACTTCCTACTGCGCAAAAATATTTAAAGCGTACGGTTCCGATGCGGTGACCCTTATTCAGGAAGATCCTTACGTGCTGGCGGACGATTTTCCGGGTGCCGGATTTTTGATCGCCGATACCGTCGCCCGCATGCAGGGTGTAGAAAACGAAGACCCGCAGCGCGTGCGTGCCTGCATCCTGCACCTTGTTCAGCAAAATGCCGAGGACGGGCATACCTTTGCGGAAAGGGAAAACCTTTTTTTGCGGTGTGAAAATCAGTTCCAAATCAGCCCACCGGCCATTGAAAAGGCAATTGATGAATTAATTGAAGCCCATATTATCATTGTTGAGCCGATTGCCGATGATCCTTGGACCAGCGCTGTTTATCTGAAAGAATTATACCAGGCCGAAAGCGGGTTGGCCGAACGCCTGCAGGCAATGCTGTCTGTGCCGGTAGAGCCTGCAGAAACAGAGGCAGAGAGCATTGCGAGAGAAGTTCATCAAAAGCTGGCCATAAACTTATCTTCCGAGCAACTGCAGGTCCTCGAAAAGGTTTTCTCCCATCGCATCGCAATTATCACCGGCGGGCCCGGAACCGGTAAAACAACTCTTTTGCGCTCCATCAGCACCGTATTTCAGGCCCAGGGCAGGCGGCTGCTATTGGCAGCGCCCACCGGACGGGCGGCTCGGCGCTTAGCCGAGGTTACCCGCAAAAAGGCAAGCACCATTCACCGCCTTCTGGGATTTAACTTTACCGAAAACGGCTTTATGCGCAACCGGGACAATCCGCTGGACGCCGATGCCGTCATCATCGATGAAGCCTCAATGGTCGATACGGTATTGATGTATAATCTTCTGGCTGCCGTGCCATTGTCGGCGAGGCTGGTTCTGGTGGGTGATGTATCCCAACTTCCATCTGTCGGGCCCGGTAATGTCCTGGCGGATATGATCAATTCAGGCTGCATGCCGGTCTTTTATTTGAATAAAATTTTCCGCCAGGACCGCGAAAGCGCGATTATTATCAACGCCCACAGGGTTCGTGAGGGCGAGCTCCCCGATCTTCCAGACTCAACTGAAATAGATGATCTCGCCGATTTTTATTTCCTAGAGCAACCTGATCCGGACCGGGCAGCCGCCAGGATTGTTGAGTTGTGCTGCGAAGAACTGCCCGCTAAATTCGGTCTGGATCCTGTCAAAGACATCCAGGTATTAACACCGATGCATAAAGGCGCGGTTGGTACGATCAACTTGAATAGCCTTTTGCAAAAAGTTTTAAGCCGCCACCCTTTAGGTGTAAAAACCACCGGAATACCGTTTAAACCCGGAGACAAGGTGATGCACCTTAAAAACAATTACCAAAAGGAAGTGTATAACGGTGATATTGGAATAGTTGATAGAATTGATAATCAAAATGCGGAATTGGTGGTAAATTACTACGGCAAAACCGTCAGTTATGATTTCAGCGAGCTGGATGAAATGACCACGGCCTATGCCATTTCAATCCACAAATCCCAGGGCTCTGAATACCCGGCGGTCATTGTGCCGCTGATGACCCAGCACTATGTGCTGTTGCAGCGGAATCTGCTCTACACCGCCATGACCCGAGGTAAAAAATTAGTTATCCTGATCGGCACCCGCAAAGCACTGAACATTGCCTTGAAAAACGACAAGCCCGACCGGCGCCTTTCGAGTCTGGCCGCGAGGCTCAATTCAGAGGTTGATCCCAATTGACAGCAGGCTATATGGTAGACTAAAGGAGCCTGCTCCGAAAATATTTGGCTTCAGATGTTTAAAAGGTTTCAGGTGTCAGGTGTCAGGAAAGACACGGAGAAACATCAGATTTGCTTGAATCTTAATAATGAGATTCGCAGCATGTCCTTCGCAAGTTAGGCATTTTTTATTCCTGTTGATGGATAAATATATGAGCATGATTGAGTGTTCCAATTTAAGATTCTGCGCTTAATTCCTGACACCTGACACCTGACACCTTTTGCCAGCTTGCTTTTGGAACTCCTGAAATTTGTGTGCCCCTATAATTTTTAACAGACGAGAAAATTCAATGGAACTAAAACCTACCTACGAAGAATTGAAAAAAAGAGTTGCGGATTTGGAGAAAGAGGCCGCGGATTGCAAATCAGCAGAGGAGTCGTTCCGCAGGAGTAATGAAATCGTCACCAGCATTTTATCAGCTGCTCCGATCGGCATCGGTCTGGTTGAAAATCGAATCATCAAGCGAATTAATGGCTCCATGATGAGAATGTTTCGTTTTGAATCAGAAGTCGATTGTCTTGGAAAGAGCGCGCGGATCATTTATCCGTCGGAGGAAGATTTCCAAAGGGTTGGCGACTTTATTTATAACTATCTGAAAGCCGGTAAAGAGGCCTGGCTGGATGCAATTTTTCAACGCCGGGACGGCACGACCTTCTGGGGTCATCTAAAGGTGAACACGCTTTACCCTCCTGACCCAATGCAGAGAGCCACTTTTACCATTTCGGATATTTCGTGGCGCAAGCGTGCTGAGGCCAAGTTGTTGCAAAACGAGAAATTACAGGCTGTTGTTGAAATGGCGGGTGCGGTGTGCCATGAGATGAATCAACCCATGCAGTTGACTCTTGTGGAACTGGCTGAATTTCTGGTGATGGAGACGTACAATAAAAGTGAGATCGAGAAAAAAGTCGCCAGAATCAGGCAACCGCTGAATGCGTTGCGGGACATGTCGCGCAAACTAATGCACATCACCAGGTATGAAACACGTGATTACGTAGAAGGCGAAAAGATCGTTGATATTGACAGGTCGTCGGGTGCATCATGAATCCGTATCCGGTCTTACCGGCATCGGAATTTTAATAAATTGGACTCCCTCGTCCTTGAGTGTTTTTTCTTCCTCTTTGGTACTTACCCCCCGAATGTTGCGGGGTTCAGTCGCACCGTAATGGATTTTCAGGGCTTCCTTGGCAAAATCAGCTCCGACGTCGTCAAAATTTTTTATAACAAATTCAGCGGCTTCTTTTCCAAATTTTTCCAGGCTCGCTTTTTCAGCCGCAAGATCCTTCGAAATGGAAGGCGAGCCTGATTTAATGGCAAATGTTGACGGAACAATGTCAACAGCGGTAACGTTACAGACCGGGCAGGCGATCAGGCCTTTTTTCTTTTGATCGAGATAGGCCTTACGGTCTTCGAACCAGCCTTCAAAGGTGTGCCCTTTGGTGCATTGTAAATCGTATGCGATCATACGAGGGTGGCCATCCTTGTTGAGTTAAAATTCTTAATAAATTTAGATAAATACGCACAAATTGGATCTATATTACCATATGTGGTAAGATTTTTAAAGAACAAGTTCACATAATTTGCTATTTTTTCAAAATGTTGTAAAATATAAAAATATAGAAATTTCACTACTTTTAATGGGAGTCTGCCATTTATGAAACAACCGCTTAAGCAAATAGTATTTTTGGGAATTGTTTTAATGTGTTTTTCTGCCAATGGATTTGCTGAAACCATGTATGTGACGGATTTTCTAAAATTAACCCTGCGCAGCGGTCCTAGCATTGAGAACAAGATTCTCTCAGTTATAGAGTCCGGACAACAAGTTGAAATGCTGGAGCCGGGAGAAGAGTGGTCCCTGGTTAGAATGGCAAACGGCAAAGAAGGCTACGTTTTGACCCGGTATTTGGTGCCTGAGCCGACCAACAATATACGATTGGAACAATTACAAACCAAACATAAAGCTTTAATGCAGCAGGCTGCCGCCTTGCTCGAGGAGAACACATTCTTCAAAGATGAAAGCAAACAGCTTAAGTCGACCCTTGATGAAAATGAAAAAGCCCTCAAAAAAATAAGCACCGATTATGATAAGCTGAAAGCCGGTTCGGCCGAATACATTGAACTTAAGGAAAAATACAAGACGGTTAGCGGGCAGCTTGCTCAACAGACCAAGCGAGCGGATGCCCTGGACGAAGAGTTAAGGGCCATTGAAATAAATCAATACATCAAATGGTTCTTAGCCGGATCCGGCGTCCTTCTGGTGGGTTTCATCGTCGGGTTTTCCGCCCGCAAGCAGCGCCGGCGTCCCTCTCTGCTCTAGTCATCACAGCAAAGCAGCATCCCGGATATCTCGGCCCTAAACTGAGTATATGCGTCTGAACGCATGAATCAGACTTCTCATTGACATAACCGCTGAATATCATTATATTTGAATAATTATCGAGACTAACACCGAACTGGCAGCTTAGCGAACACAAAGCGATTTTAACCCCAATGGCCCGGCCTGGGAATTGACGCTGCTTATTGGCTGTTGCCGCCATGCAAATTTCTTACCAGATAAAAAAAGAGGACAACTACGATAAAATAGTTGGCTGTATTGGGAACACAAATGATAGTTGATCAGATAGGGGTCTTAATCGTCCTCCTTTTGCTCTCCGGGTTTTTTTCTGCCGCCGAAACGGCATTATTTTCCATCAGCAGAGCCAAGGCCCGACACATTGCAAAAGAGAAGGGTTTAACAAATGCGCTTATCAAAAAAATGAAAGACGACCCCCACCGGCTGCTTTCAACCATCCTGATTGGTAATAATCTTGTGAATGTCAGCGCGGCTGCTCTGGCCACAGCTATAACGATTAAACTGGTGACCAGCAATGCAGTGGGAATCGCCACCGGCATCATGACCTGCCTCATTTTGATCTTCGGTGAAATCATTCCCAAATCAGTCGCAACCCGCAACAACATCCTGATTGCCAGATTGGTGATCATGCCCCTGTACTGGCTGTCGATTCTGTTTGCCCCGATAATTTACCTTCTGAATTTTATTCCCAGACTCACCCGTAAGTTTCAAAGAAAGTCGCGGGTCACCGAAGAAGAGCTGATGACTTTTGTTGAAGTCGTTGAAGAAGAAGGGGGCATTGAAGAAGAAGAGAAAGAGCTTATCCATAATATATTTGAGTTTGACGATACCAGTGCATCGGAAATCATGACCCCCAGAGCGGATATGTTTGTCATCAATGTCCATGAAGAACTGAATGTTGAACAAATCATCCGTTCCGGATTCAGCCGCATTCCGGTTATCGAAGAAGATATTGATGATGTCATCGGCATATTAAATATTAAGGATCTGTTCATGCATCAGGTGACCTCGGCCAAGCAGACAGATGCACGCAGCGTCATGGGCGAGCCATATTTTGTGCCGGAAAATAAAAAGTTGGACCATTTGCTCAGGGAGTTCAAAAAAAGAAAGCAGCATATGGCCATCGTCGTGGATGAACACGGAGGCGTCTCAGGATTGATAACTTTAGAGGATGCCCTGGAGGAGATCGTTGGCGAGATCGTCGATGAAACCGACAAGGTTGAACCCCACATTGTCAAGCTGAATAGGAATGAATGGCGGGTGTTGGGAAAATCCGAAATCGATGATGTCAATGAAAAACTGGCGATGGATATTCCCGATAGCAAGGAATACGACACCTTCTCCGGTTATGTCTTGGATCAGATCGGCAGGATTCCCCATGAGAAGGAAGATATCTTCCTGGGTGACTTTGTCGTCACTGTTAACGAAATGGACGGAACACGGATAAAAGAATATATTGTCAAAAAGGCTGAAGAAATATCTCAAGGAGCCGATTCGGCCTCCTAGTACCAAAAGGTTAGCTACAACCTACCAGTCAATCCCCGCGTAATCCCCAAAACGCCTGCCATGCAAGGCACGAGCGGGCAGGCCGGCCCCGCCAGGGTAAACCTCTCCCGCCAGAGACTGTGTCGCAATTGGCCAGTCTGCAGATGTTGCTGTTTCGTCATTCCGGGCTTGACCCGGAATCCAGAGCTGTTTCAAGACGTCACATTTCTGGATGCCGGATCAAGTCCGGCATGACAGGCAGAAATGAGTCGCTTTTCTGAATTGTGAAACAGTCTATCAAGGGAGAGGGAGATTTTTGACTTTTTACGAGACCATCAAGATGGTTTTCCAAATAAAACCCATTATTTCACCCTTTCAATATTCCAATATTTCGAATAAAAAAAGCAGGGCCTTGAGACCCTGCTTTTATTATTTATGATTTTGTAAACGTTTACTTGTCACTCTGAACAAATTTAAACTGCACCCCGAATCCCCCGGATGCAACCCATACAATTTTACTGTTGGAGCGAATCGGGATTTCAAAATTGGGGAAGAAAAAGCTCTGGGCGATTTGCTGGTTCACAGCAAGCTCATGCCGGCTTTCAATTAAGGCACCGTCAAGACTGATATTTCGCATGATGCCTTTGTGCGCCTGGTCGTTGATGAAGTATTCGGTAATAATCGTGCACGGCATGCGAGGCTGTCTGCGCTGGTCCCTTTTTTCCCAGGTATTTAAAAGCCTCGATAACACCCGTTGGTCATCAATGGACAAATTATCGAGGAATTGGGCCAAGTGCGGTTCATCCGTTCGAGAGTTGAAGCGGTCATTACCAGTTGCCATAAGAGCCCTCCTCATAAAATTAGGATTTGCGGTGTTCTTCGGCAAACTTACGGAAAAGTCGATTTCGAGGTAAAATTCAGAAAAATAGCTGTCTATTTTCGGTACAACTAAAAAGTTTAAGCACTGGGCCTTAAAGAGTCAAGGAAAAAGAAGGGTTCAAAGTTCCTCCGGTGTAAATGCCACGACATCATCAATTTCTGTGGTGTCGGCGAACAGCATTACGAGCCGATCGAGGCCCAGGGCATTGCCGCAGGCGGCAGGCATGTCGCTTAAAGCAGTCAGGAAAGATTGCGGCATCGGGTATACCGGCTTGTGTAAAGAGTTGCGAAAATTTTGTTCCGTTTCAAAACGTTTGCGCTGCTCCAGCGGGTCGGTCAGCTCGCTGAAACCGTTGCATAGCTCGATTCCGGCGATGTAGAGTTCAAAGCGTTCTGCCACCCGTCGGTTTTCCGGCTTTAATCTTGCCAGAGCACCCAGCGCCGCCGGGTAATCATAAAGAAAGAGCGGCCCGGTTGCCCCCAGGTTCGGTTCAATTTCCTTAACCATGACCTCTTCAAAACAATCCTTTGCCAGGGCCTCTTCCACCGCCATGAATGCATACCGCTGAAAAGCCTCGTCAACCGACATTCGCGTCCAGGGCGGGTCCAGATGGATGGATTGTCCCTGATAACTCAGGGTGTTGTGCCCGGATATCTGTCCGGCAACAAACCCTATCAGTTCCTGGCAGTCATCCATTAAGTCCGTGTAGTCACCTCCTGCCCTGTACCATTCCAGCATGGTGAGTTCCGGAAGATGTTTGCGGCCCCGTTCTTTGTTGCGAAAGCATTTGCAAATTTGAAATATCCGTGAATATCCGGCGGCCAGCAATTGCTTCATCCACAGTTCAGGGGAGGTCTGAAGAAACCAATCCTCTGTGGCAACTGCATCTATGTGGGCTTCCGGGGCCGGGGCCGGAATGCGGATGGGCGTGTCGACCTCAAGATATGTGCGCTCAATGAAAAATCTGCGAACCGCCTGAATAATTAGAGCCCGCAGGTGAAGATTTTTCTCAATTTGCGACTGTCTGTATTTCTTCAATCTCCTCACTCCAGTCTTGAGCCGGATGAAAGATCAAAATCCGAATTATTTTTTGGGGGGGCATCCGCCGATTTGTCCAGGATCTCTCTGATCTTTTGTGAAAAGTGCTTCAGATTGAATGGTTTTTGAATAAAACCGTTGCAACCCCGCTTCATAATTTGTGAAGCCTGCCCGTCAATGCTGTAGCCGCTGGACAGCAGCACCTTAATATCCGGTGAAATCGCTTTTAATTGATCAAAAGTCTCGCTGCCCCCCATATCCGGCATAACCATATCCAGGATGACGAGGTCGATTGTGCTGTGCAGCTTTTCAAATATTTTCAATGCCTTTCGACCGGATTCCGCCAATACCACCCTGTAACCCAATTTTTTAAGCATTTTCCCGCCGATATCGGTTATCATTTCCTCATCATCGACCAGCAGGATGGTTTCCCTGCCTTTTATGGTCTTTTCTGCAGCCTTCCTTTCTTCAAGGAAATCTTTGCTGGATTTCGGCAGATAGATGGTGAACGTGGTCCCGTCAGCTTTCTGACTGGTTACATCTATCATACCGTTGTGATTTTTGATGATGCCATAAGCAGAGGCCAAGCCCAAACCGGTCCCCCGACTGACTTCCTTGGTGGTGAAAAACGGTTCGAATACCCTTTCGAGGGTAGCTTTATCCATGCCCACCCCTGTGTCCGTAACGCAGACTTTGACGTACTGTCCCTGTTGCAGTGCGTAGGGTTTATCCCAATCTTCTTTTTTCAGAGTTAGATTTTCAGTTGATAAATAAATGTCTCCGCCCGATGGCATGGCCTGCCAGGCATTGACAAAGAGGTTCAACAGAACCTGCTCGATTTGCCCGCGATCCACTTCAACCGGCCAGGGATTTTCTTGGAATCTTTTGTGGATCATAATTTCTTTTTTGGTACGGCCGAACATCCGTGAACATTTTTCCAGCAGGTCATTTAAATTGGTCGGCTTGACCTCATATTTGCCGCCCCTGGCAAATCCCAGTATCTGCCGGGTCAGGTCGGAGCCTCTTTTGACATAATCTTCCATATTGGTCAGAAAATCATAATAGGGGTTGTCGGGACTCATTTCCATCAGCATCAAAGAGAGATTGCCCTGAAAGCCCATCAATAAATTGTTAAAATCATGAGCAATTCCACCGGCCAGGGTTCCGATGGCCTCCATTTTCTGAGCCTGTTGAATTTGGGCGGCCATTCGTTCTTTTTCCCGTTCGACAACCAAATGCTCGGTGACATCGCGGGCAAGACCCCGAAAGCCGATGGGATTGTGGTTAGAATCCCGCATCAGGGAGGCCGAGACTTCCAGTATCTTTTTAATGCCGTCTTTGGTAGTGATCTCATAGTTTAACACCCGGGCGGAACGACCCGTGTGGTAGATCCGGTTGAATACGTGGAATATTTTTTGGGCGGTTTCCTTACTGGTGTATTCACGGTTGTTGGTTCCCAGAAGTTCTTCGAGGGAGAAACCGAGTATTTTGCCCATGGCCTCGTTAAAAAACGTGAAATTACCGGCGAGGTCTACTTCAAAATAACCCTCCTCAATGCCTTCGAGGATGCTGCGGTATTTCTCTTCGCTTTGACGAAGGGCTTCTTCAGCTTTTAGCCTTTCAGAAATATTTTGAAATAAGCCGACGTTGCAGTCGACACCGTCGATGACCATTTTAGTGGAATTGATATTAACAAATATCTTTGTCCCGTCTTTGCGAAGGCACGGAATATTTTCCGCCAATCCCTTCTCTCCTCGCGCTATGGCCTTGAATTCATCCAGTACGTATGGCAGATCTTCTTGCGGATGGATGTCCTGAACTCCCATCCGGGTCAGTTCCTCCGGACTATACCCCAGCATGTTGCAAATGGCATGATTGGCATATTCAAATTTTTGATTTTCTATTTGGGCAACTAAAATCCCCTCCGCGCTGCTTTCAAACAGCATCCGGTATTTTCTTTCAGATTCTGCCAGGGCCTCTTTCGCTTTTTTGTGCTCGGTCAGATCTTCCATCAAGCCCAGCCAGTATTTAATGGAACCATTATCATGCCTGATGGCAGAAGCCCGGACAATGATAGATACAGATTCACCGGTCTTTTTGAGGTAGCGTTTGGTAGCTCGATAAGAGTCGATTTTACCTTCCCTGACCGCCTGGCTCAATTTCCGGGTTTCCTCCCGGTCATCCGGATGGGTGACATCGACAAAAGTGAGTTCTCTGGTCTCTTTGCGGGTGTAACCGATCATTTTAATAAACGCATCATTGACATCGAGAAAGTATCCCTGGGGACTGGCAATGGCGATGCCGATGGGGGCGGCCTCAAACACCATTTGAAAGCGCATTTCCCCTTCGCGGAGATCCGCAAGTTTCACCCGCTCGGCTTTGCTTTCGTCTGCAACCGTCTGATCAGGTTCTCGGTCATCAATCTTTTCGTGCGTCGGGCGCTGACTGCCCTTGGCGCTTTTCCCTTCTGGAATATCCTGCGGCATTTTAAACCTCGGTTGGTCCAATTTATTCAATTTTGCCTGTCCAAATACAGGTCCTCGGTGCGGTCCTGAAGATAAATCCCATCGAATTGTCTCCTGTTCGCCTCATCGTACCACCGGTAACCGATATCCTTGCATTTGCGGCAGGCTTTGCGGGGGAGGTGGACGGCAAGGATATGGGCCCCGCGATCCGAGGATGAATCAATTCTCAGGGCTCCGGCGCAATCCGGGCAGACTTGAATCTGTTCCGCTTGAGACTCCAGGATTCCGTCGGTATCGTAAAATATGGTGCGTGTTCGCTTCTGAGGATCTGTTTTTTCCAAGAGTTGATCCTTCAGGGTTTCCCTGTTTTGCCAGATGGACAACACAACGCCACCGATTTTTTCAATGGCCTCCGTCACCTCCGGGGGTTGGCGAATACTTTCCGGATCATAGTTCGGCTCTTTAATCCTGCTGTAATCGACACCGGCCATGGCAAGCACGATTCCCAGATTGACATAGGGCAGAGCACCTTCAATGGAATAGCCCCCTTCCAGAACCGCAATATCCGGTTTTAGCATCGCCGTCAGGTCGGCATAACCCTGGGCCGAAAAGTTCATGTTGGTGAGAGGATCTGTGTAATGGTTGTCCTGGCCGGCGGAATTGATGATAATGTCCGGTTTAAATTCGTCCAGGATCGGCAGGACGATATTTTTTACGGTATACAAAAATCCCTCCTCGGATGTATTCGGCGGCAGGGGAATGTTCAGCGTTTTTCCCACGGCATTGATACCGCCAAGCTCCCTGGGAAAGCCCGAGCCGGGGTACAACGTCCGCCCGTCCTGGTGAATCGAAATAAAGAGGGTGTCCGGATCATGCCAGTAGATGTCCTGGGTGCCGTCTCCATGGTGGCAATCCGTATCAACAATGGCGACCCTGTCAATGGCGTAAGCCTGCCGCAGGTATTCAATCATAACAGCTTCGATGTTGATATTGCAAAATCCCCTGGCGCCGTGCACAATGCGCATGGCGTGATGTCCGGGGGGCCTGACCAGAGCAAAGCCCCTTTCAATCTGTCCATCGAGCACGGCCATGCCGATGGTCTTGGCGCCGCCGGCACTGATGAAATGAGATTCGGTGGTCACCTGCCATACGTCGGGCACGCAAAAATGCGTGCGCTGGATATCTTTTAATGTAACCGGGTCCGGCTTGAGTTCAACCACGCCTTCAATATCAAAGACACCCTCTTCAAGCATCTGGTCCTGGGTATAGAGCAGGCGTTCTTCCCTTTCCGGATGGGTCGGGCTGATAGCCCAGTCAAAAGCGGGGAAGAAGACCAGGCCGGTTTTGTGTTTGGCTTGCAGCATGTCAATTACCTATGGCTAAATTGCAGTCAGATTTGTTTCTTTATTACTATGGCGGCGTCAATTATATCGCCAAACGATCGCTCCGCTTAAGGATCGCCTGCCTGCGGCAGGCTTTAGGAGCGCTTCGCTTCAGGTTTTAGGCAAATAAGGATTTTCTCTATTCTATTTCTGATTGTTCGGGTTTTGCCTCCAACCTCCAACCTCAAACCTCAGGTCCAACGGGCCGATCCTTAATCAACGGTTTGCAAGATTGGAGAATATGCATCCCAACGGCTAGCGGGTATGGTTAACCAGGTTGGCAACGAGTTGATCATAACCGTCGATTAAACCCGGCTTGACCTGCACTGTGACCCGGATGTTTTTGCCGATGGTGCTAAATCCGCGCACCATGTTGAATTCCAGGGTTTCAAGCACCTCCATTTCTAAATGGTCCGGATTGGCACCCCGCTCGACAGCCTTGGTTTTGAGTAATTCAAAAGCCATTTGGACGGCGGCCTGAGCGTCAAAACGATGGTCAATCGTTTGGCAGAAATTTTCTTCCGGGGCTTCGGCTATCCGCCGCTCGGTATCTGCAAAAAAAATGACCTGGCAGGTGGTCCGGGCCAGGGCGGCACCGATGGCATTGGCCACCTGCCATTTGGGGACCACGCGGATCCGGAAATCAGACATGCTTTCAAGATACCTGGCAAAAAACGGTGCCGGCCCGCCCAGAATGTAGATCGTTTTCGGCCGGACAAGATATCCTTCAAGGAGTTCGTGGACGGTGTAAACCGGCTTGCTGTTGATTCGATAGATCAATTGCCGGGCGGCGGTTAATATTTGTTTGCAGGTGACATCTATGATTTCGGCCGCCAGGGCTCTGACCGAAAATCCCAGCTGGGCGGCCAGCGGCTCAATTCCTGCGGTCGCTTTTTCGCGGTCGCCGTCGTGGATATCTTCCAGAAGGCAAAGGGCATCGGTCGGCGTGGGTGCCGGCCCGCCATAGGCCATCGCCGGTCCCAGCCGTTCCGGGCCGATGACGAGTTTACCATCGATGACCCTGACGGCACTGTCACCGCCCAGGCCAATGGAAAGCGTCTCGAGAGACCTGATCAGCGTTTTGTACTCGCCCAGATTAATTCCCAGGGGATCGAGCACAGGTGCCCCTTGGATAAGGACCGCCATGTCCGTGGTCGTCCCGCCGATATCCATTACCAGGGTGTCTTCGTCTTGCGACCCGAAGGCCGCGGCTCCCATGACGCTGGCAGCCGGGCCGGATTGAATCGTCTGGATCGGATATTCAATGGAGGTGGCGAAATTCATGTTGCCGCCGTCTGCTTTAAGCAGGCGCAGGGTGATTTTCAGCCCAATGGCGTGCAGAGATTTCCGCACGGCATGGTAAAATTCTTTGTGGAGCGGGTAGACCGAAGCATTTAAAAAAGCGGTTGCGACCCGGCGGCCGAAATTCAAATTACCGGAAACGCGGTGGCCCATAAACACTTTTTCAAAGGAATTGTTTAAAATTCGGCTGATTTCCAATTCATGGCAGGGATTACGGACGGAAAATTTGCCCACCACTCCGACGTACTGGATGCCCTCTTTTGCCAGGTCAGCGGCAATCTGTTGAATTTCGCCGGCATCCAGCGGTTCAACTTCCCGTCCCCTGTGATCGATGGAGCCGGCAACCGCAAAATAATGGGAGTTGGTGCGGTAAAATTCAGGATCGATGCCGGGGCCGCTGGAGACGATCATGCCCACGGGCGGCGTTTTATGTTGAACGACGGCATTGGTTGTGAGGGTGGTGCTCAAAACCATGCGGTCGATTGCGGCAGGGTCAATGTCCTCTGTGACCGCCGTTAAACCCGATAGTACGGAGGTAAAAAGGTCTGAGGCATCGGTGGGGACTTTGACCTCTTTGACAAGCCCTTGTTTGTCGAGCAAGACCACATCGGTATGGGTGCCGCCTACGTCTAACCCTAGGATCATTGATTTATCCTGACCACAATGTTAATAGTTTAGACCTCATGCTATCTAATATGAAACTTTGTGTCAACGTTCTGAGAATCCCAACTATCCTGAGAAAAACTCCCAGCCGTTGCCAAAAAGGCAAATTTATCTTACTGGAATCAGTATAAAAGCTTTTTTTTAAAAGGAGGAAGCCAGAATGAGAATTTTTAATATTTTGCTCATATTATTGTGCATCGCCGTATCTGTCACCAAACTCCCATTTGATGAGGTGCGGGCCGATGACACTATTACCATTGGTGAAATCAACACCTACAGCCAGCTGACTAGCTTTACGGTCCCTTACAGAAATGGCTGGCAGCTGGCGTTGGAAGAAATTAACAATGCCGGAGGCATCAGGGGCAAAAAACTTAGAGTCATCTCCCGCGATGATGCCGGTAAGCCGGGAAACGCGGTCACAATAGCCGAGGAATTAATAGGAAAAGATAAAGTTGTTTTAATTATGGGATCCTTTTACTCTCACGTCGGGCTTGCTTTGACGGATTTCGCCAGGCACAATCAGGTTTTATATGTTGCCGCCGAACCGTTGTCCGATGCCCTGGTCTGGTCGAAGGGAAATCGATATACATTTCGCCTGCGGCCTTCAACCTATATGCAGGCAGCCATGCTGGCGGAAGAAGCCTCGAAGCATCCTGCCAAACGCTGGGCGACCATTGCACCCAATTATGCTTATGGTAAAGATGCGGTTAAGGCCTTTAAAAAAGTATTGTCATCCAAACGGCCGGATGTTCAGTTTGTCGCCGAACAATGGCCGGCGTTGTCTAAAATAAATGCCGGTGCCGAGATTCAAGCCCTTTTAGATGCCAACCCGGAAGCCGTATACAATGTAACGTTTGCCGGTGATTTGGCCAAGTTTGTTCGCGAAGGAAAACTGAGAGCTTTTTTTAAAAATATATATGTGGCCAGCTTGCTTACGGGCGAACCCGAATACCTGGACCCCCTGAAAAATGAAGCCCCTGAAGGCTGGCTGGTGACCGGATACCCCTGGTATGCTATTAAACGGCCGCAGCATCAGCGGTTTGTAAAAAATTATAAAGAAAAATTTGACGATTATCCGCGAATGGGGTCTCTCGTTGGCTATAATGTGATGATGGCAGTTGCCGCAATGCTGCAAAAGGCAAACTCCGTCCAAACGGAAGAAATGGTGAAAGCAATGGAAGGATTGGAATTTGATTCACCGATCGGGCCGATAACTTTTCGTAAAATTGACCATCAGTCAACCATGGGCGCTTATGTCGGCCGCATCGCCCTGGCAGATGGCAAAGGGATCATGGTGGATTGGAAATATGCCGACGGCAAAGATTATCAGCCCGGCGACGATGAAGTAAAACAGATGAGACCGCAGGAGTAGGTTTGTTGATGATTCAACAGGAATTCAGGGATTGAGGAATTAGTCCATTTTGGGTTTTTATATTGTACAATTCTTAACTGGGTTATCAGATGCTTCAGCCCTGTTTTTGATTGCCTCTGGTTTGTCTCTCATATTCGGCGTTACCCGGATAGTCAACTTCGCCCACGGGTCTTTTTACATGGTTGGCGCCTATGTGGCTTATGCCCTCATTTCTTTCCTCCCGCAAAACTTCTCTTTTTTTTGGATTGGCGTGCTGGGTGCCGCCCTGGTGGTTGGGGTCCTTGGTGTTTTGGTGGAAATTTCCTTATTGAGGCGGCTGTACCATGTCCCGGAACTTTTCCTGCTGGTTGCAACCTTTGGAATTGTTTTAATCCTGCAGGACGGAACCCGTCTGATTTTCGGAGCCGAAGATCTTCTTGGACCGAGGGCGCCCGGCCTGGAAGGCAGCGTCAATATTATGGGCAGCCTGATCCCTCAGTATGATCTGGTATTAATATTCCTGGCTCCGCTGGTGCTCGGGGGGATCTGGCTGATGTTGCACCGCACTCGCTGGGGCATACTGGTAAGGGCCGCTACTGAAGACCGCGAGATGGCCAGCGCTTTGGGAGTCAATCAAGCCAGACTTTATACCGGCGTATTTTTTCTGGGCTCATTTCTGGCCGGACTGGGTGGCGCCATCCAATTACCAAAAGGCGGTGCGGATCTCCTAATGGATATGAATGTGATTGCGGCCGCCTTTGTTATCGTCGTCGTCGGAGGGATGGAGAGTATAACCGGTGCCTATCTGGCAGCCGTTCTGATCGGCGAACTCAGCGCCTTTGGCATTCTGATTTTTCCGCAAAGTACGCTGGTCATGATGTTTTTAGTAATGGCGGTTGTTCTGGTTATCCGGCCCTATGGGCTTTTCGGAAAACCTGAAGATCGCGGTGCCGGTTCCGGGGATGTGACCTTGGCACGGCTTCAGCCGGCTTCAAAAAAAATACGAATCCTGGGGCTGCTTCTGCTGACAGCTGTTGCTTTGCTGCCCCTCTATGCGGGTTCTTTCCAGCTTATATTAATGACAGAGATTGCTATTTTCGCGCTGGCCTCGATGAGCTTATACTTTGTCATGGGGCCCGGCGGCATGCTGTCTTTCGGGCATGCGGCTTTTTTCGGCGGCGGTGCCTATGCCGCGGCCCTGATGGTTCACTATGTTCAGACACCGATGGAACTGGCCCTATTTATGGCGCCTTTGGTGATCGGACTGTTGGCACTTATCATCGGCTGGTTTTGCGTGCGTTTGTCCGGTGTTTACCTTGCCATGCTCACCCTGGCCTTTGCCCAGATATGCTGGTCGATTGTTTTTCAGTGGGGTGGCTTCACCGGAGGCGACGACGGCATTTTAAGTATCTGGCCATCGCAGTGGGCCGCTGACAAAATTGTGTTTTATTATCTGACCATGGTGATATGTATCGGCGGCATTCTGGCACTGCGCTATTTAATATTTACACCCTTTGGTTACACGATGCGGGCCTGTCGCGATTCCGCTCTGCGGGCAGGCGCCATTGGGATTCATCGGCCTAAACATCAATGGCTTGCGTTTGCCGTCGCCGGCGGCTTCGCCGGACTTGCCGGCGGAATTTATGTATTTTCAAAAGGGAGCGTATTCCCGGACGAAATGGCGCTAGCGCGCTCTTTTGATCTTTTGTTAATGGTGTTGCTGGGCGGCGTTGATACCGTTTTTGGCCCGGTTATCGGCTCGGGAGCCTTTATCTGGCTGCACGATACAATTGCGCGCATTGAATTCTGGCAATTGATTCTGGGACTCGTTTTCATCTTGCTGGTTGTGGCCTTTCCCCGGGGCATCGTCGGCTATTTTAACCACCGCCTGGGTCGGTATTTTGACGATAATTATGATCAATCAGGTTCCCTGGAATAATGGCTAAATTATTGGAGGTCTTAAATTTATCGAAGTCCTTCGGCGGGGTTAAAGCTGTAAAACGCGTTAGTTTCGACCTGGAGGAAGGTCAAATTCTTGCCATGATCGGTCCAAACGGGGCTGGAAAATCCACCTGCTTCAATTTGGTCAACGGGCAACTGCACCCGGACGAAGGCCATATTTTAATTGACGGCCGGGACGTTGTCGGGCTAAAGCCGCGACACATATGGCGGCTGGGTGTCGGCCGGACCTTTCAGGTAACCGCAACCTTTGGTTCCATGACGGTTCTGGAAAATCTGCAGGTGGCCCTGGCATCTTATCATAAAAAAGCGCTGTCGCCGGTGCGGAAACTCGGAGATCTTTACCGCGATGAAGCCAGGGGTTTGCTCCAATTGGTGGGGATTGCCGATCACGCTAATCTGGTTTGCGGCTTTCTTTCCTACGGGGATTTAAAGCGGGTGGAACTGGCGTTGGCCTTGACGAATCAGCCCAGATTGCTGTTGATGGATGAACCCACAGCCGGCATGGAGCCTGCAGAGCGCAAGCGTTTAATGGATTTGACCTCCGGCATTGTTCGGACCCGCAACCTGGGTGCCCTGTTTATCGAGCATGACATGGATGTCGTATTCACCCATGCGCATCGCATTATTGTGCTGAATCGGGGTGAAAAAATTGCCGAAGGAACCCCGAACCAGGTCCGACAAAACGATCGCGTACGGGAGGTTTATTTGGGGGGCGAAGCGCCGGGGCAGCAGGGATGAACCGTTTTATATTTAAATATCAACGAATCCGATGCTCAAACTAGAATCTATCAACGCATTTTATGGTAAGGCCCAAATCATATTCGATTTGAGTCTGGAAGTCAGTGCCGGTGAAGTTACGGTCTTGCTCGGTCGCAATGGCGCCGGTAAAACGACGACATTTAAAAGTATCATGGGCATTGTACCGGTGGTGAGCGGCAAAACGTTTTTTAATCACGTCCGCATCGACCGTCTGCCCCCGCATAAAATCTGCCGATCCGGTCTGGGCTATGTACCGGAAGATCGCCGTATCTTTGCCGGACTCAGCATCATGGAAAATTTGGAAGTGGCCCGACAGCCTTCCCGCCCGGGCTTAAAACCCTGGACCCCCGCACGCCTGTTTGAACTCTTTCCCAATTTAGGAGAAAAACCCGGCCAATGTGGAGCAAATCTGAGCGGGGGAGAGCAACAGATGCTGACCATCGCCCGCACCTTAATGGGCAATCCCCAGCTGATCATCCTTGACGAGCCTTCGGAAGGATTGGCGCCTGTGATCCTGTCGGAACTGGCCAAGACGGTCGGCAAGCTCAAAGCGGAAGGCGTTGCCGTACTGATGGCAGAGCAAAATTTGAATTTTGCTCAGGCCGTCTGCGATCGCGCCTATATCATTCAACAGGGACGGATTCGCCATGCAGGCGCCATCAGCGACCTGTCCCGGGAAACCTACGAAAAATATCTATCGATTTAAAGCGGCAGGTTGAATTTTTTCATTTTTTTGTACAGCTGCGTGCGGTGAATTCCCAGCATCCTGGCGGCCCCGGCTTTATTGTTACCGCTTTCCAGCAGGGCGTGGCGAATGGCATCTTTTTCCGTCGTGGCCTGAACATCTTTTAAAGATGACTGATATTTTTCGGAAAATTTCTGACGGCCGTGGTGCAGGTAAAACGGAAGATTTTCCCGGTAGATGTTGTCGCCGCCCAGGGTCGGCATGGTCCGCTCAAGAACGTTGCACAGCTCCCGGACGTTTCCGGGCCAGGCATAATTTTTCAGAACCCTGGCGGCGTCCCGGTCAATTTTTATCTCAGAAAAGTTCGCTTCCCCGGCGATTTGTTCCAACAGGTGGCGGGCCGTGGGCAGGATGTCGTTTTTGCGCTCCCGCAGCGCTGGAATATGCAACGGGATCACATTCAGGCGGTAGAATAAATCTTTGCGAAAGCGCTTGCCGGCCAGCATTTCCTCGAGATTCTGGTTGGTGGCGGCAATAACGCGAAAATCCGACTGAATGATTCTGGTGCCGCCGACCCGTTCAAACTCCTTATCCTCGATGACCCGCAGCAGCTTGGGCTGCATCTCGAGGGGCAGGTCTCCGACCTCATCCAGAAAGACGGTGCCGTGCTTGGCCAATTCGAACTTGCCGGGTTTGCCGGCGGTGCCGGCGCCGGTAAAGGCGCCCTTTTCATAACCGAAAAGCTCCGATTCCAGGAGATCCTTGGGGATGGCGGCACAGTTTATGCGCACAAAGGGGTGGGCTCTGCGGGGGCTGGCATGATGAATGGCCTGGGCAAAAAGCTCTTTGCCTGTGCCGCTTTCACCGGTTATGAGGACCGGAAAATGATTGGCAGATGCCCGCAGCGCCTCTCTTTTCAGATTGGTAAGGATTTCGCTTTTGCCGGCGATACTGTCAAAGGTGTAGCGGGTTGAGCGCAGATTGATGAGTTCCTCCTCATACAGCTTGACTTTGGATTCCAACAGGGACAGTTCCCCGGCCAGTTTGCCGACATCTTTGACGTCTTTGAACATAACCTGGCCGAAGACGCCAATTACTTTATCGTCTTTCCAGATCGGAATGCGCTGGACGACCATATTTTGCCCCTTAATCAAATGGCTCTGATTGATCTCGGCCTGGCCGGTTTGGGCTACAAGGTGCATGCGCGTATTTTCAATAACTTCGGTACAGTGTTTGCCGATTTGCTGTGCGGGTTCGAGGTCTAAAAATTGACCATAGGGCTTGTTGAAATGGGTGACGTATCCTTCGGCATCGGTCACCATGATACCGTTGTAGATACAATCGAAAATCAGCTCATACATTTCCAGCTGCCGGTGCAATCCGGCTTTAGGCTGGCGGCGATGAGGAACGCTTTGCCTGCGCCTGTTACCGGTTCCGGTGGTCCTGGTGCCTGAAGTTGCCATAGCGATCCTCCGTATCAATTAAACTACATGTATTTGTTTTGATACGCATGTAAATCTTATACCGCTATAGAAAAAAAATTTCAACTGAAAACGCATCTCTGCTCTATATGGGGCTAAGGCTTCGGGATTATATTAAATTTTTAACAATATGTAACCTGTAAATGGGACGGTAACGGGTCTAAAAATAATATGGCACATATTTCGCACACTGGTATCGTGAGATTGTGCTCCTTCCTTTTATCTACCAATCTTTCGGCTTAGGGGGAAAATTGGATATTCAAGAACCTGAAATCACCAGAAAAGATATCCTGGTTCTGGCCGACAGTCTCTTTAACTCCAACAACGTTTGTATTGTCACGGGAGCTGCCAGCGGTATCGGCAGAGCCACGGCAGTTGCAGCAGCAGCCAACAATTTGATGACAGTCGGACTGGATGTCGATGAGGACGGCGGTAAAGAGACCCAGAAATTGGCCCGGGAAATGGGCGGCCAGATGATCTTTTTAAAAACGGATTTGTGTAAAGATGAGCAAGTGGCTCACGCTGTGGCCGAAGCTGCCAAACTCGGCACGATACGATACCTGGCCAATATTGCCGGCATTCAGCATATCAATTCCATCGAAAATTTTCCCATGGAAAAGTATGACGTTATGCAGCGGCTGATGCTGCGCGCACCGTTTTTTCTTTCCAGACTGTGCATCCCCCTCATGCGGCAAACCGATGACGGCGTGGGGGTGATCGGAAATATGGCTTCCATACATGGCCACATCAGTACGATCAACAAGTCGGTGTACAATATTACCAAATTCGGTTTGCGGGCCTTAGCCCAGTCGATCTCAGCGGAAGGTGAAGGCAGAATCCGGTCATTTACCGTCAGCACCGGTTTCGTTAAAACCGCACTGGCCTTAAAACAAATTCCGTCCCAGGCTGAACAGCGGGGGATCACACCCGACGAAGTCGTGCGCGATGTCATGATGGGACCTTCGCGTATTAAAGAGATGATGACACCCATTGACGTCGGCAACCTGTTTGTTTTCGGGTTTTCACGGTTTGCAAAATATCTCATCGGCGGTGATTTGCTATTTGACGGGGGGATGGTGCTGACTTACTGAGCGGTTGGGTGTTAATTGAAAGATCCTTATTTTTCGATTTCCAAATTTGAAGACCGAAAGGGGGTGATCCTCAAACTGCGAGAATAGGCATGCCGAATGAAATGAATGTGAAGAATTAAGGACAGTATCATTCACAAAAGGAGAAAATCATGAAATCCAAGACTACCATAATCGTTTGCGCATTGATGTTGTTAGGCGGATTCACACTTGCGGGCACCGGCCTGGCGGCGGAGCCCTATAACCTGGGGGTTAATCTGGCAATCACCGGCACGGGGGCGCTCTATTGCAAAGACGGTGTCGACGCCATCGAGCTGGCGGTCGCAGAGATTAATGCCCAGGGCGGCTTTTTGGGTAAACATCCCATCGAACTCTTTATCCGGGACAGCCATACCAAGCCTGATGTGGCCGTGCGTGAGGCCAAGGACCTGATCTTAAGAGACAAGGTGCGGGCCATTTTGGGGACCTATTCCAGTGCCTGTGCCGTGGCAATCAAGCCGGTGGCCCAGGAGTACAAGGTCCTTCACATCCCGGCCATAAGCAACTCGGAAAACATCACCATGGTCAATTTCAGCCCTTACACCTACCAGGTCGTTCCCAACAGTTATATGCAGGCCAAAGCCGTTGTCCTGGGTGTGGCCGAGCTTGCCAAAAAGAAAGGCTGGAAGAATTATATCACCATTGCCTCGGACTATGAGTGGGGCCGATCCACCCAAAACAACACGGTGGCGCTGTTGAAACAGCTCGCACCGGATTTGAAACTGACAAAAGAGTTCTGGCCGGCCCTCGGCGAAACTCAGTATACCTCCTATATTACGGCGATCATGGGGCAGAAGCCGGATTTCGTGATTGGCTCGGTGGCTGCAAAAGACAACGTCGCCTGGATGAAGCAGGCCACGGCCTATGGATTTTTCGAAAAAATTCCCTACCCCGGGTCACTGATCAGTGTCACGGAACTCATCGTTCAAGCAAAAAGTATGACCCGCGGGATGGTCGGCCTGAGCCGCGCCCCCTTCTTTGCCCATTTAGATGTGCCCATGATGGCCAATTTCGTCAAAAGCTTTAAGGCCAAGTATGACCGTTATCCAAGTGACTGGGCCGTGATGGAATATGATGCGGTCTATGTTTTAAAACAGGGAGTCGAAAAGGCGGGCAGCATCGACACGGATAAAGTCAAAGACGCCCTGAAAGGTGCAACCGTTGACACGACCCGCGGCCGGCTCTATTTCCGCACGATTGACAACCAGTTGAGCTGCTCTTCCTATATCGGTGTGGTGGCTGACGATCCCAAGTACCCCTTTCCCATCTACCATGACCTGGTCGAGGTTAAAGGTCCGGATTCCTGGCGGCCCGAAGAAGAGATAGTCGCCGCCAGAGCGAAATAAACCAACCGAGGAAAGCATATGGACGCTTCATTGGTTTTTGCGCAGTTTTTGAGCGGACTGTCCCGGGGCATGATGTTGTTTCTGATCGCTTCGGGATTGTCCCTCATTTTCGGTGTGATGAACATTCTTAATTTTGCCCATGCGACCCTGTGGCTGGTCGGGGCCTACGTTTGCTACACTTTCTGGTTCCTGATGCAGGATTATGCCTTTGGCCTGTGGCTCAGTATACCCCTGGCCGCCCTGGTTCTGGCCGCTATCGGCTGGGTGATCGAGGTGGTGTTGATCCGGCGGGTATACAAGCGTGAACTGCCGGAACAACTGCTGCTCACCTATGCATTGGTCCTGATTCTCGGCGACTTGATCAAGATTGTCTGGGGCGTGGAAGACAAGCTTATCGAACGGCCGCCGCTGGTGGAAGGCCCGGTGTTTATCTTCGGGATGCCGTTTGACTCTTATTTTATTTTCGTCATCCTGGTCGGATTGGCCGTGGCCGTCGGCCTGTGGTGGTTTTTACAGAAGACCCGCTACGGTCATATTGTCAGGGCCGCGGTCTTCAGCCGCGAGATGGTCAGTGCCCTGGGAATCCCGATCCCCAGGATCTACTCCGGGGTGTTTGCCCTGGGGATTTTTATTGCGGGTCTGGCCGGTGCGGTTCAGGCCCCGGTGGGCTCTATCACACTGGGAATGGATATGGCCGTCGTCATTCAAGCCTTCTGCGTGGTGGTCATCGGCGGGTTTGGAAGCCTTCTGGGTACCTTTGTGGCGGCCCTGATTGTCGGAGAAGTGTATGCCTTCTCCATCCTTTTCTGGCCCCAGGGCGCCCTGGTTCTGATATTTGTTGTGACCGCATTTATATTGATCATACGTCCCTGGGGTTTGTTTGGAACGCCCACCAGGGCTTAAAGAGAAAAACCTACTCAAAAAAGGTGCGATCCCATGATTAGATACTGGTGGCTGGGACTGGTCTTTATCGCCATGCTTCTTTTGCCCCTGTTTATCGGGGAATTCTGGGTTCACGTCGCGATTGAGATTTTGATTCTCGGACTGTTCGCGGTGAGCTTTAACATGATTTTTGGCTACATGGGCCAGCTCAGCTTCGGCCATGCGGCCTATTTCGGGGTGGGTGCCTATGCCACCGGCCTGCTGCTGGTAAAGACCTCCGTCCCCCTGCCGGTCGCTCTGGCGGTTTCCATGGTCACAGCCGGATTCTTTGCCCTGGTCATCGGCTATTTCTGTGTGCGCCTGACCGGCATCTACTTCGCCATTTTGACCATGGCCTTCGGCCAAATGCTTTACTATATCATTTTCCAGTGGTACTCGTTTACCGGCGGCGACAATGGTTTGCAGGGCATTGCCCCGCCCGCATGGCTCATGACTGCTTCGGCCTATTATTACTTCACCCTTTTTATTGTGATTGCGGCCCTGATCGTGATGTGGTTTATCAGTGAATCCCCATTCGGGTATACCATGCGATCGATTCGGGAAAACGCCGACCGGACCCGTTTTATCGGTATCAATGTCAGCCAATATATGCTGATCAATTTTGTGGTGGCGGGCATGTTTGCCGGTTTGGCCGGAGGTTTATTAGGGCCCTTCAATCGAAGCATTGCCCCGGACCTGTGTAACTGGCACCAATCCGGCGTGCCGGTCTTCATGACCGTCATCGGCGGACCCCTGGGTTTTTTCGGACCCATGATCGGCTCGGTGATCTACACCTTTTTGTTTGCCTTTGTCACAGGCTTTACCGAATACTGGCCGCTGACCATCGGTCTGGTGATCGTCTTCGTGGTGTTGTTTATGCCCGGTGGGGTCCTGGGGCTGGCCCAATCAAAGTTCAAGACCCTGGGCGCCAGAGATTTAAGGGCCGGGCCGCAGGGGCCTATAGATACGGAGACATAATGATATGGCAATTCTTAAAGTGGAGCATCTCAACAAGGCTTTCGGCGGACTTCTGGCGACCTGCGATGTCAGTTATGAGATGCAGACCGGGGAGCTTTCCGCCATTATCGGCCCCAACGGGGCCGGAAAGAGCACCTTCTTTAATCTTCTGACAGGGTATCACCGGGCAGATTCGGGCAGGGTGCTTTTTCAGGGCAAAAACATCACCAACTGGCCTCCCCACAGAATTTCCCGGCTTGGCATCGCCCGGGCCTTTCAGGTCAGCAATATTTACCTTGCCCTGACTACCTATGAAAATGTCCGGCAGGCGATCCTGGCCCAGCAAAAAAGAACGCTCAATTTTTTTACACCGGCGCACCGCCTGGCAAAAAAAGAGACCTCGGAGCTCCTTGAAGTGGCGGGGCTTTCCCGGCATGCCAACATGATCGCCGGAAACCTTTCCCAGGGAGATAAAAAACGACTGGAACTGGCCATTGCTTTGGGCAGTAAACCGGAACTGCTCTTTCTGGATGAGCCGACGGCCGGGATGTCGCGAGATGAAACCCATGAGACGATGAATCTGGTCAAACGCTTGAACCAGGAGATGAGTCTGACCATTCTATTTACCGAGCATGACATGGCGGTTGTTTTCGGATATGCCAAGCGGCTGACGGTTTTGCATCAGGGCGCCATCATTGCCCAGGGCACCCCGGAGGAAGTCAGATCCAATCAAACGGCTCAGAAAATTTACCTCGGGGAGGAAGCATGATACTGGATGTCAGACAGATCAATACCTACTATGAGACAAGCCATATCCTCTTTGATGTTTCTCTCAGTGTCGACCGCGGTGAAATCGTTTGTTTGTTGGGCCGCAACGGGGCCGGTAAGACCACAACCATGCGAAGCATTATGGGGCTGACGCCTCCCAAATCGGGCAGTGTCCAATTTCATGATGAGGAGCTTCGCGGCCGACCGCCCCATCACAACGCCCAGCAGGGAATGGGCTATGTGCCGGACAACCGCCTGATCTTCCCCGACCTAACGGTTCTGGAAAACCTGGAGCTGGGCCGCAAGATCCCTAAAAATTTGGATGGCGACCCCTGGACGGTCGAGCGCATCTATGAACTTTTTCCGGTTTTCGCGGACAGACAGCATCAGCACGGCGGAACCCTGAGCGGGGGTGAGCAGCAGATGCTGACGCTGGCAAGAACCCTGATGGGCAACCCCGACCTGCTTCTTTTAGATGAGCCCGTGGAAGGGCTGGCGCCTCTGGTGGTCAAGGACCTGGGGCAGCAAATTTTAAAGTTAAAGCAAATGGGGCTGACGATTCTCTTTTCCGAGCAAAATGTCAAGTTTGCCACCCTGACATCGGATCGGGCCTATGTGATCGACAGAGGTAGAATTAAATACCAGGGAAGTATCGAAGAATTAAGTGCCAATGAGGAGATAAAGCAAAAGTACCTGATGATCTAAACTTCCAATTAGATCCTAGCAGGGCCGCTGCAGGGATCTGTTTTTTTTGTTTCTTCCGCATGATTGACAGACCCTGCGGTTGAGGCTACAATTTCGCAGCCGCCATAAATGGGAGTGCCTGGAGGAGCCATGCAGCGATTCGATAATCCGGACGTTATCCTTACCGAGGTGATGGACAGCCACGGTAAATGGCGTGCCAAAAAGACGGCCGTGCTCTGTGGCGATGAGCGCATTAGCTGGGGAGCGTTTAACCGCCGAATCAACAAGGTCGCCAACGGTCTGATAAAGCGGGGCCTGCATAAGGGTGACAAGGTCAGTCTGCTGTCGTCCAACAGGCTCGAGGTGCTGGAGATTCTCTTCGGTACGGTCAAAGCCGGCGGGGTCATCGTGCCGCTTTCGGCCATGGTGCCGGGGGATTCCCTTGCCCGCATGGTGATCGACTCGGACTCCAGGTTTCTTTTCGTCGGGCCCGGGCAGCAGGACAACATCGGTCCCTATCGATCAGGGTTCAGCAATATTGCCGCGGAAGGCTTTTTTGCAGTGGGTGGGCCCGTCGAGGGGTGGAATTCCTACCAATCGCTGGTTGATGAGAGCTCGGATGAGAAACCGGGCATTGCCATGAGCTACGAAGACCCGTTCAACATCATGTACACTTCCGGCACCACCGGTGTGCCCAAAGGAATACTGCACACCCATCACAACCGGACCCAATTTGCCAGCATGTTCGCCATCGATTACCGCATCGATTCCAGCGCCGTCAATATTGTAACGACAGCCCTGTACGCCAACGGCACCTGGCTGACCATGCTGCCGACGGTGTTTGCAGGCGGCACCCTGGTGATCATGCCCGCCTTTGAGCCTAAATCTTTTCTCGAGTTGGTCCAAAGGGAAAAATGCACCCACACCTTCATGGTCCCCACCCAATTCACGGTCCTGCTGGAACAGCCCGACTTTGACAGTTATGATTTAAGCTCGATGAGGATATGGAATTCCGCCGGCTCTCCCCTGCGCACCCAGACCAAGGCTGAGGTGATCAAAAGATTCTCTGGAGAGCTTGTGGAGCTATGGGGTTTGACGGAAGGGGTCGCCACGACCCTGAAGCCGGAGGACATGCAAAACAAAATGGAGTCGGTGGGGCTCCCCCTGGTGGGTTGGGATGTTCGGATCATCGATGAAGAGGGGCGGGAGCTTCCCAGGGGGGAAGCCGGAGAAATTGTGGCCTTCAGCTCGTTTTTGATGCCCGAATACTACAAACTCCCGGACAAAACCGCCGAAGCGATCTGGATGGATGCCGCGGGCAAAACCTATCTTAAGACCGGTGACATGGGAAAGCTGGACGAAGACGGGTTTCTTTACATCCTGGACCGCAAAAAGGATATGATTATCTCCGGGGGGATCAACATTTTTGCCAGCGACATCGAAGAGGTACTGACCCGTCATCCGGCGGTGCAGGATGCCATCGTTATCGGCATCCCCCACCCCAAATGGGGAGAGACCCCCATCGCTATGGTGATTGTGAGGGAGGGCCTGTCGATTTCGGAGGAAGAACTCCTCGCGTGGGTCAACCCCAAGCTGGCCAAGTATCAGCGAATCTCCAGGGTGAAATTCCGTGATGATTTCCCCCGCAATGCCCTGGGCAAGGTTTTAAAGCGCGAACTGCGGGCGCCTTATTTCGAAAGCAAGTAGACCCACTTGTCCCGACAACCTGAAGAAAGGCCGTTAAAGAAGAATTACGGTGTTCGGTGGTGTAAGCGGGAGTAATTGCCTGATTGATCCATTATTTAGAGAAAAGGAAACATGGGAACAGAAAAGATTTTAAAAGATAAAGCCATATTAATCGTGGACGATGAACCGGATATTCTGGATTCCATCACCGAGCAGCTCGATATGTGCCGGATATACCGGGCCAAGGATTATGAGATTGCGATGCAACTGTTGGCCGGGTTCAAATTCGATATCGTTATCCTGGATGTTATGGGCGTCCGGGGGTTTGAACTGCTAAAAAAATCGGTATCCAAAGGGTTTCCGACGGTAATGCTCACCGCCCATGCGCTGACACCGGAGGCCTTGAAGGAATCCATCCAACTGGGGGCGGTGTCCTTTCTGCCCAAAGAAATGATGGCGGAACTGGATACCTATCTGGCCGAAGTAGTCACCGGGAGCAAAAAGGTGGTCTGGAAAAACCTGCTCGATAAATTGGGCGATTATTTCGACAGGCAGTTTGGGGCCGACTGGAAAGAAAAAGACGAATTTTTCAGAAAATTTGAAGAAGAATTAAATGAAAAAAGAAAAGAAAGCGCTTGATGTAAATTCTGGAAGCTTTTCATCAACTAACAACCCCAAAGGAGGAAAGCGCATGAAAGCAATACGAATGTTAAATTGGCTTATTTTGGTTTTGCTGGTTACCGGCCTCATGTTCTCACAGGCCATGGCGGCGGATCCAATCAAGATCGGTATTATCCAGGGATTAAGCGGCGCCTACGAGATCTACGGCAAGGCGGAGGTTACCGGTTTTGAAATGGGGCTTGAATACTTCACCAAGGGATCCAATCAGATCAATGGCCGCGATGTAAAGCTCTACGTCGAGGATACCCAGCTCAAGGCCGAAAGAGCCAAAATGCTGCTTACCAAGCTTTACAGCGACGACAAGGTGGACCTGGCCATCGGACCGACCAGCAGCGGTGTTGCTTTGGCGGTACTGCCTGTGGCGGAGCAGTTTAAGAAGATCCTTATTGTGGAGCCGGCGGTGGCCGATTCCATTACGGGTCAAAACTGGAACCGTTATATATTCCGAACAGGCCGCAATTCCAGCCAGGATGCCATTTCCAATGCGGTCGCCGTCGCCAAACCCGGGGTCAGCATCGCCTGTATCGGACAGGACTACGCCTTTGGTCGCGATGGCATCGCGGCCTACAAACAGGCGGCGGAAAAACTCGGTGCCAGGGTCGTGCATGAAGAGTACTCCGATCCCAAGGGTACGGATTTTACGGCCCCGATCCAGCGGATAATCGAAGCCCTCAAGGATCTGCCTGCGCCCAAGTATGTCTGGGTGATCTGGGCGGGAAAAAATTCACCGATTACCCAGCTGATTTCGGCCGGACTGGACAAGTACGGCATTGAGATTACCACCGGCGGTAATGTCCTGGCGGCCCTGAAGGCGATGAAACCTCTGAAAGGCATGCAAGGCGCGATTTACTACTACTATGAGAACCCCAAAAACCCCGTCAATGACTGGCTGGTGGCAGAACATTATAAACGCTTCAACGAACCACCGGACTTTTTTACCTGCGGCGGTTTTGCAGCCGCCAGCGCCGTTGTTGAGGCCATCACAAAGGCCGGCGGTACGGACACCGAAAAACTGATTGCCGCTATGGAGGGCATGGAGTTTATGACCCCCAAGGGGATGATGAAATTTCGCCAGGAAGATCATCAGGCCCTGCAGTCCATGTACGCCTTTGAACTCGACGTCAAACCGGATGTGGAATGGGCCATTCCCATGCTCACCAGGGAACTTTCAATGGAAGAGACGGCGCCGCCCATTATGAATAAGTAATTACAAAAAGTTCAAAGTGCCTAAAGTGCCTAAAATGCCTAAAGTTAAGGTATTCTGTCGATTTTAATAAATCTACTAAATACCTTATCGGCGGAAGCAGCATTTTATAATGTCTTCCCCAAATTAGTTTCCCCTCCCTTGACGGGAGGGGATCAAGGGGAGGGTGGCCAGAGAGTATCCTGATTCCATGCCAAATTTATCGTACCTGGCCAACCTCCCATGGAAATAATGATTCAGGTTCCGGATTTCCAGGTTCGCTATTATAAATATGAATGAAAAGAATACAGCTCCGATAATCGAAACTAAGGATCTGACCATCCGCTTTGGCGGGCATGTGGCGGTTGATCATGTCAGCTTACAGGTGGAACCCTACACCTTTAAATCCATTATCGGCCCCAATGGGGCCGGGAAGACCACCTTATTCAACCTGCTGACCGGTCAGTATAAAGCCACAGAGGGTGAAGTATTTCTCAAGGGGCGGGATATCACCGATTTGGGGCCCGCCATGCGAACGCGTCTGGGAATGGGGCGCTCTTTTCAGTTGACCAATATCTTCCCGGTTCTAAGTGTTCTGGAAAACGTCAGGGTTGCCATCCAGTCCCGCAAGGGTTTTGGCCTCAACTTCTGGCGCAATTACCTTCATTTTTCAGAAACCGAAGATGAAGCCTATGCCATTCTCCAGGAGATGCTTCTGGATGACAAATGGGCGGATCCGGCCAGTTCCCTGACCCACGGGGAACAGCGTAAGCTGGAATTAGCCATTCTGATGGCGTTGGAGCCGAAGGTCCTGTTTCTGGACGAGCCGACGGCCGGTATGTCCCAGGAAGAAGTTCCGGCAATTTTAGAAATCCTCGAGAAAATCAAATCTGCCAGAGACCGGACCATCCTGCTGGTCGAACATAAAATGGACATGATTATGTCTCTTTCGGACTCCATCGCCGTGCTCCAGGATGGCAGGCTGATTGCTGATGGAGATCCGGAAACCATCCATCGCAGCAAGGAAGTTCAGGAGGCCTATCTTGGCGGAGGTGCCAAACTTGACTGAAACCATTTTAAAAGTTGAAGACACCCATACCTTTATCGGCCACCATCATATCCTTCAAGGGCTTTCCTTTGAGGCCAGAGCCGATGCGGTCACCGTTCTTATCGGCCGCAACGGCGCCGGCAAGAGCACGACCCTGCGGACCGTGATGGGGCTTTTGCCGGCGTCCCGGGGCAAAATAATATTCAACGGGCAGGAGATCCAGAAAAAAAAGCCCTACGAAATTGCACGCCTGGGCCTCGGTTTTGTCCCGGAGGATATGGGCATATTTGCCAGCCTCACCGTGGAGGAAAACATGCGCGTGGCCATGCTGGCTGATGACGAGGCCACGGGCCAGAGGTTGGAGCGAACCCTGGACATGTTCAGGGATCTCAAAAACTTCTGGAAAGCCCAGGCCGGAATCCTGAGCGGCGGGCAAAAACAGATGCTTGCCATTGCCCGGGCCATTGTCAACGAGACTTCCCTGCTGCTCATCGATGAACCCTCCAAAGGCCTGGCACCGATTATTGTAGACGCCCTGATTGAAGCCATCAATCAAATTAAAAAGCACAGCGTCGTCGTTCTGGTCGAACAAAATTTTTACATGGCCAGCTGTGTCGGCGATTACTTCTACATCCTGGATGACGGGATGTCCGTGCACAACGACCATATGGCAGAGCTCATTGATGATGACGAATTGAAAAGCAGGTATCTGGGTATTTGAATAGTTGGAAACTAAATTACACGGGATGGTTTAAGTTAGATGTCCTGGGTTAGAGTGTTTGGTATTTGGTGTTTAGTGTTTAGTTGCTTTCCGGGCAGATGTCAGGCACCAGACACTTTATGAAGCCTTAGTGGGAGCGGCTTCCAACCGCGATGAAAATGGAGGAAGTCAGCATTTCAGAACGTGGCTTAAAGCCACTCCCACGAGTAACAAATAACGATTAACGAACAACTATTGCCAAGTCCGTACAAAACCAGGGTTAAAATCTGTCAGAATAAGGAATACCTTTAGTGTCGCAAATAGCCACCAGACGTTGGAGTACCGAGCACACTATTGTTGCGGTAGCTGCCATTCTTTTGATGCTTCCGCTGCTGCGAATACCCGTTAAAATTTATCTCACCCTCACCATTGCCGGGCTGGCCATGGGGATGCTCCTCTTTTTGATAGCTTCCGGCGTCAGTATTATTTTCGGTCTGATGGATGTATTAAACTTTGCCCATGGTGCCCTGTTTGCCTGGGGGGCCTATGTCGGTTTTAGTGTTTTCGAGTGGTTGAGAAAATGGGTCGAAGCCGATTCGGTTCTTCAGAATATAGGTGTATTTCTGGTGGCCATCCTGGCGGCGACGGCGGCGGTAGCAGTGCTGGGCATTATCCTGGAAAGAGTCATTGTCCGGCGGGTCTATGGCAACCATCTATTTCAGATCCTGATCACTTTCGGTGCCACCATTGTACTGGTAGAGTTGATCCGCGTATTCTGGGGGCCGAACGATGAAGTCATGAGCGTGCCTCTGACCTTTCAGGGAAACTGGGACATTTTCGATATCATTATTGCCAGATATCGGATGATTTGCATCTTAATTGGAATTATCGTTTATGCAGTCCTCCAGCTTATTCTTAAAAAGACCAAGTTAGGTACCATCGTGCGGGCAGGCGTGGAAAATCGCGAGATGGTCCAGGCCATGGGGCATAATATTTTTCTTTTATTCACCGGCGTATTCGCTGCCGGGGCTGCTCTGGCGGCCCTGGGAGGACTGTCGATGAGTATATTCAGCCTGCAGGTGTACCCCGACATGGGATCAACCTATCTTCTTTTTGCATTTATCGTGGTGATCATCGGGGGATTGGGAAGTGTGACCGGCTCGCTGGTAGGTGCTCTTATTGTGGGGTTGTCTTACAATTACGTGGCGTACCTGGTCCCCTGGGCCGCCGCCGGAGTAAACATATTAATTATGATAGTCATTTTGCTTATCCGGCCGACAGGATTGTTTGCGGCGGGAAAATGACTGGTTGCTGGTTCCTGGTCACTGGTCTCTGGTTATTGTGACCAGCAATCAAAAACCAGTAACCAGAGAAAACTGGTAAGGATTAGGATGTGGCAGACCTAACACCGGTACAGATTGTTCGCAACAAGGAGAAGAGGCAACAGTTCACCAGTGGCAGTTCTTTTCTAAAGCTGGGTATTTTAATCCTTTTCTTGCTCGTACCCTTTTTATTTCCATCTTTTAAAACCGTTGATCTGGCGATAAAGATTGTGATCTTTGCGTTGCTGGTCGCCAGTTTCGATATTTTGCTGGGATATACCGGAATTCTTTCCTTCGGCCACGGCATGTTTTTCGGCATCGGCGCGTATTGCGTAGCGTTTTTGCTGGAAAAATATGGCAGCCCTTCTTACGTCAATCTGGTGTTTGGTTTACTATCGGCCATGGCGGTTGCCATCGTTCTGGCGCTGGTTGTCAGTTTCATTTCTTTGCGGGTTAAGGCTATCTATTTTGCGATGGTCACCCTGGCACTTGCGGAGTTGGCCATTGTTTTGGCAAATAAACTCAGTCATTTTACAGGAGGAGAGGACGGAATCAGCATCAGCATGCCGGGCGTTTTTTCGGTGGCATTCAACATGGGCGAATTTATGGGTATCGACATCACGGGCAGGACCGTGACCTATTATTTTATTTTATTTACCTGTTTGGGGCTTTTTTTAATGATGCTGCGGTTTATCCATTCTCCGTTAGGGCGGGTTTTGCAGGCCATCCGCGATAACGAACAGCGGGCCGTGGCGCTTGGTTATAAAACATTTATTTTTCAGACGATCTCGATTACTTTCGGGTGTGTATCGGCCGCGTTAATTGGCGGTTTATACGCCACGTGGGTCGGGTTTGTGAATCCGGAGTCGAGTCTGGAAGTCATGGCCATTATGCTCAATGTTCTTCTCATGGTCATCATCGGAGGAATGGGCACCCTTTACGGCGGTTTTGTGGGTGCTGCCTTCCTTCTGATTACCCAAACCTTTTTGCCGGATCTTCAACATATCGCCCGAGACTTCCTGCCCCAGGCCACTTTCCTGCACAGCGTTTTGGAACGCTGGCTTCTTCTCTTCGGAACACTCTTCATCATGGTCGTCATATTTTTCCCTAAAGGGGTTATTGGCTCCGTTCAGGACTATATTTCTCGGAGAAAGCACTTCTATGCACAGCGCCACAATTAATTGCGTATGCTAAGGGTAAATTAAGGAGAAAATTCATGTTGGAACCGATCATGAAAAAAGTAAAAGGTGACGGAATCGAAATCAATCTGGCGCTATGGGAAGGTGCGGGCAAGCCTGTTCTCTGTATCCATGGGATTACCGCCAACTGCCGTTGTTGGGGTGCGCTGGCGGAGGCCCTGGCACCCGACTACCATGTGATTGCAATGGACCTGCGGGGCAGGGGCCGGTCGGACAAACCACCCCGGGGGTATGCCCTCGACTATCATCTGCGGGACATCAATTGCCTTTTAGATGACCTGGGCCTTGATCGAGCCGTGATCATGGGACATTCACTGGGGGCTTTTATCGGCCTGGATTTTGCGGCTGAATATCCAGAGCGGGTTGACCGCCTCATTCTGGTCGACGGTGGTGGGGATTTATCGAAAGGGCAAATGGAAAAAGTGTTTGTCGGAATAAAGCCGGCCCTGGACCGGCTGGGACAGGTTTTCCCCTCCGCCGAGGCTTATTTGGAAAAAATGAAGGCGGCCCCCTATATCCAGCCCTGGTCTGCGGTTACCGAAGCCTATTACCGCTACGAAATCGAAACGGTTGAAGGCGGCGTGCGTACCAATATCGCCCCGGCCCATATCCAGGAGGAAGCCGCAAACATTAAAAAAGTCGATTGCGCCCCTTATTATCCCCGCCTGAAATGTGATGTCCTCATCCTGCGTGCCACCAACGGCTTATTGAGCCAGGACGATATCCTGTTGCCCGAAGATGTCATCGACAGGATGACCCGGGAAATTCCGCATGCCCGCAGATTTGACGTCGAAGGCCTGAATCATTACGGCATTGTTTTTCAGCCCCATGGGGCCAGGGATGAGGTTATTCGAGAGTTTCTAAAGGAACAATAAGTTTCCATGCGGTCCGTCGAGGGGTTCTCCTGGGTCAGCATGAAGAAAATAAAGGGAGGGTTTTAAATGCGTCTGAAAGACAAAGTTGCCCTGATTACCGGGGGTGCAGCAGGAATCGGCAAGGCCACGGCCCTCAGATTCGCAGAAGAGGGTGCACAGGTAGCTATCTGTGATGTGGATTCCAAAAGGGGCGAAAAGACGGTCAAGGAATTAGGTCCGGATGCCACCTTTTTTCGGGTGGATGTTACCGACCGTGGATCGGTGGACAGTTGGGTGAAAAGAGTCTTGGAAAGATATGGGCGAATCGACGTTCTGGTCAACAATGCCGGTATTGTGCGTGACAGCCTGCTGGTTAAAATAAAGGATGGTGAGCTCATCCGCCAGATGCCGGAAGCTGATTTCGATCTGGTGGTGGCGATCAATCTCAAGGGGGTGTTCAACTGCACCCAGGCCGTGGCCCCGGCCATGATCCGGCAGGGCGGCGGCGTGATCCTCAACGCGTCCTCCATCGTCGGTATGGACGGGAATCTGGGACAAACCAACTACATCGCCACAAAGGCCGGTGTGATCGGCATGACCAAGGTTTGGGCCCGGGAACTGGGCCGCCATAATATCCGGGTCAACGCGGTGGCACCCGGGTTTACGGCCACGGATATCATCTCGTCTATGCCCGATAGCATTCTGGACGGTATGAAAAAACGCACGCCCCTGGGCCGGATGGGACAGCCCCGGGATATCGCCAATGCCTATCTTTTTCTGGCTTCTGACGAAGCCAGTTTTATTTCGGGAGACGTCCTGCGCGTGGACGGCGGGCTTGTGGTAGGAACCTGAATTTGAGGAATTCGCAAAAAGCCGAATTCCTCAAGTTTTTGGTGTTTCGGTTTTTGTGTTTGACAAATGTGGTTATAAATTATTTTGGTTAGACTAAACACTAAATACCAAACACAAAACACTTTATTATTTAGAACAGCATTTCGTTTTTGCCAAGAAAGCAAGGAATAAGGGGTATGCTAAAACCTGGAAAAACATACGAAGATGTGTACAATTCGTTCCAATGGCAGATCCCGGAGTTTTACAACATCGGCGTCGATATCTGCGATAAGTGGGCCGATCAGGGCAAACGTCTGGCCCTGATTTATGAGGATGAAAACGGACGCGTTGCCAGGTATACCTTCCGGGATTTGAAAAATCTTTCCAACAAACTGGCGAATGGACTGCAGGCCGCCAATATCGGCGGCAGGGATCGTCTGGGGATTTTGCTGCCCCAATGCCCCGAGACCGCTATCAGTCATATCGCAGCCTATAAGGTCGGAGCGGTGGCCATACCCCTTTTCACGCTTTTCGGCACCGATGCCCTCGAATATCGCCTGGCCAACAGCGGAGCCAGGGCCATTGTGACGGATGCTGACAATTTGCCCAAGATTATGGAAATCCGGGATAGTCTTCCTGAACTGCAAACCATCCTGGTGACCGGAGACCAAGAGGATGGCCCTGTGCAGGGATTCTGGGATCTGATTGAAAAAGGATCCTCAGACTTTCAGCCGGTCAATTCCCGGGCCGATGATCCGGCCCTGATCATTTATACCTCCGGCACCACCGGGCCTCCCAAAGGCGCACTGCATGCCCACCGTACCCTTCTGGGGCATTTGCCGGGAGTCGAATTTCCCCATAATTTCTTTCCCAGGGAAAATGATCTGTTCTGGACCCCGGCCGACTGGGCCTGGATCGGGGGGCTGATCGACGTGCTCTTTCCCAGTTGGCACCACGGCATACCGGTGCTGGCGCGTCGGGCCAAAAAGTTCAACCCTGAAGAAGCCTTTAACCTGATTGCCAAGTACAATGTCCGCAATGCTTTTATGCCGCCCACGGCCTTGAAACTAATGCGGCAGGTACCGGATCCAAAAAGCCGGCATAAGTTCAATATGCGCAGCATCGGCAGCGGTGGTGAAACCCTGGGCGAAGAGCTGCTCGATTGGGGCAGAGATGTCATGGGAGTGACCATCAACGAGTTTTATGGTCAAACCGAGTGCAATCTAATCGTGGGCTGCTGTGCGGAGGTCATGGAAATCAGACCCGGTTCCATGGGACGGGCCATCCCGGGCCACAGGGTAGACGTTATTGATGAACAGGGCAACCCGGTAAAAGAAGGAACCGTGGGAGAAATCGCCGTCAAGCGTCCCGACCCGGTCATGTTCCTGGAGTACTGGCGCAATCCGGACGCCACCCGCAAAAAATTTATCGGCAACTGGCTCTTAACCGGCGATCTGGCCCAAAAAGACGCCGACGGGTACTTCTGGTTCAACGGCCGCAAGGACGACGTGATTACCAGCGCAGGCTATCGCATCGGGCCGGCTGAAATCGAAGACTGCCTGATGAAACACCCGGCTGTGGCCATGGTGGCTGTGGTCGGCAGCCCGGATGAGGTGCGAACCGAAATCGTCAAGGCCTTTGTCGTTCCAAAAGCGGATGTGACCCCGGGACCGGAGGTTGCAGAGGATATCAAGAACTTTGTTAAGACCCGGCTGGCGGCCCACGAATACCCCCGTGAAGTCGAATTCGTCAACGAACTGCCCATGACCGCCACCGGCAAGATTATGCGAAGAGAGCTGAAAAAGCTCGAGATAGATCGAAAGGAGAAATACAAATGAAACCACATCGAAATCTCGGCAGGGACGGTCCCTCCGTTGGAGCTGTCGGATACGGCGCGATGGGCCTCGAAGGGTATTATGGGAGCACTGATGAAGACAGTTCCATCAAAGTTATCCGGCACGCCCTTGCCGAAGGGTGCTCTTTAATCGATACCGCCGACGCATACGGCAATGGACACAACGAACAACTGGTCGGCCGCGCCGTGGCCGATCGGCGAGACGAGGCCTTTATAGCAACAAAATTCGGCATTGTGTTCGATCCGGACGAAACCGGCACGGATGTGCCGACAGGCTGGGGGTTCTCACTGAAAATCAATGGAAAGCCCGAATACGTGCAGCGCACCCTTGAAAACAGCCTCAACCGTCTGGGCATGTCCCATATTGATCTGTGGTACGCTCACTATCCCGATCCGGCAACTGCCATCGAAGAAACTGTCGGTGCCATGTCCGAAGCCGTAAGCGCAGGGAAGGTCCATTTCCTGGGGCTCAGTAACGTCAGCGCCGAACAGGTTCGCCGCGCCCATAAGGTCCATCCGATTGCCGCCGTCCAATACGAGTATTCGCTCTGGCGGCGGGAGGTGGAAACGGAAATACTGCCGACCTTGCGGGAGCTTGGCATCGCGCTGGTTCCGTGGTCCCCGCTGGGCGGCGGATTTTTGACCGGCACGATTGACGTGCTTGGGGCCGATGACTTTCGCAACAACAATCCCCGCTACCAGGGCGATAACTTCGCCGCCAACAAGCAGCGCTTTGAACCCCTGATGAAATTAGCTGCAGAACTCGACATCACGGCCGCCCAGCTTTCTCTGGCCTGGCTGCTTCATCAGGGCCAGGATATTATTCCCATTCCAGGCACCCGCCAACCGGACCGTGTAACGGAAAACGCCAGGGCAGCTGATATCATCCTTAGCCCTGAGATTGTGCAAAAAATTTCCGATTTGGCTGCACCCGGTTTGGCCCGGGGGAAAACCCTGCTGTAAAGTATTTTTCGATGCACTCAGACCGTACAGGGTCAAACATGAAATTGACAACAGATCGGCTTCGGGTGTAAATAATAACTTTTTATGGGCCGTTGGGGATCGAGGGCACCCGGATCGACGATTCCGGGGACTCTGACCGAATGGGTCCGTATTCAAGAATCTAGGATGATGGCAGCAGAGGCAGAAGTACTCAGGGAGGCTTCTGATGGGCAAGGACCGAGCTCAAAGCGTAAAGACCGACAACCTACAATTTGAGCAGGAAAATACAAAAAATAAGCAGACTGATAAGGCCCTGAAAGAACGCCTCCAGTTTGAACGGTTGTTGTCCGACCTCTCGGCCCGGTTTATCAACATAGCCCCGGATCAGGTCGACCTGGAAATTCAAAGCGCCCTGAGGCAGATACTCGAATTTTTCCAGGTGGACCGCTGCGGCCTGATACGGGTTTCACCGAAAGATACTTTCTTTCGGATCACCCATGTTGCCTATGCTCCTGATATTCCCCCCGTGCCGGAAGATGCCGATCTTCCCATCCATTTGTTTCCCTGGGTCTACGAAAAAATCATTCAGCGCAATGAAGTCGTCTCCTTCACGACACGCGATGAGCTGCCGGGCGCGGCAGCGGTCGACAGGCAAACATACGAGGAAATGGAAATTCGATCCGCCCTGAACATTCCGATCTCCGTCGGCGCCGCGGTCGATTACATCATTTCCATCAATGCGGTCCGCAAAGAATTTGCCTGGCCGCAGGACTATATTCCCCGGCTGCGCCTGCTGGGAGAGATCCTTGTCAATACCCTGATGCTTGCCCAGACGAGGCAGCAGTTGAAGGAGCGGCTGCGGTTTGAAGGCCTGATTTCCGATCTCTCGGCCGGTTTTGTCAACATTTCGCCCGGAGATGTCGACACCGAAATCAATAAGTGGCTTCAGCGCATCACTGAATTTTTCGACGCGGATCGGTGCACCCTCGGGCTATTTTCCGAAGACGGGACTCAGTTGATGAGCGCCTTTGAGTATCATCTGGAAGGGGTCGAACCGGCGCCCGGTTCCCTTTCGAAGGATCAAATGCCGTGGTACATGGCTCAATTGACTCAAGGAAAGCCGGTGGTGATGAATCGGCTGGAAGATTTGCCGTCTGAAGCACAACAGGAGCGGCAACTTTGTCGGGCCAAAAGCATGAAATCGCTTCTTTCAATCCCGATGGCAATCGGGCAAAAAGCGCTGGGGTCTTGCGTGCTGGTGTCAGTGAATGCGGAGCGGGTATGGCCGGGGGACCTGGTTCACAGAATGCGGCTCATTGCGGAGGTATTTGCCAATGCGCTCGCTCGCAGGCATTCAGAGGAAGTGCTGCGCGAAAACGAGGCGCGCCTGAACCTGGCTGCCACTTCGGCGGAAGCCGGCCTGTGGATTTTAGAGATTGCCAGCGGTCATATCTGGGCCACTGCAAAAGCCCGGGAGCTTTATGGCTTTACCCCGGATCAGGAGTTGCACTTCGAGGATTTCGTCCTTAGAGTCGACTCCGATGATCGCGAGCGGATTCGCCGGCGCGTGGAGCAAACCATACTGACGCACGAGGATTTTCGGGAGGAATACCGCATCATACACCCGGACGGTGCCATCCGGTGGCTGGATGCTCGCGGCCGGCCGTATTTCAATCCGTCAGGGGAGCCGGAGCGCCTGATGGGTGTGTCCCTCGACATCTCCGAACGCAAAAAAATGGAGGAGCAGCTGCAGGAAAGACTGCGCGATATCGAACAGCTCAAACGGCAGCTGGAAAAGGAAAACATCTACCTGCGGGAGGAAATCGAGCTTCAGAACGTGCACGAGGAAATCGTCGGCCGCAGCCAGGCCATGAAGCAGATCCTCGCCCAGGTTGAGCAGGTCGCCCGGACCGATGCCACCGTCCTGATCCAGGGGGAAACGGGCACCGGCAAGGAGCTTCTGGCCCGGGCCGTTCATCGGCTGAGCGCGCGCAATAACCGGCCCCTGGTGACCGTCAACTGCGCGTCGCTGCCGCCCACCCTGATCGAAAGCGAGCTTTTCGGCCGGGAAAAGGGTGCCTATACCGGCGCCCTGACCCGGATGACAGGACGTTTCGAGGTGGCCGACGGGGCCACACTGTTCCTGGACGAGATCGGCGATTTGCCGCAGGATGTGCAGGCCAAGCTGCTGCGGGTGCTTGAACAGGGCCGCTTCGAACGCCTGGGATCCACCAAACCGCTGCAGGTGAATGTGCGCATCATCGCGGCCACCAACCGGGATCTCGCCCGGGATGTCGCCGAAGGCAAATTCAGAAAGGACCTGTATTACCGGCTGAACGTATTCCCTATTAGCGTAGCCCCCCTGCGGGAACGTTCGGAGGATATTCCCCTGCTGGTCTGGGCCTTCGTCAGGCAGTATGAGAAGAAGATGGGCAAGCGCATCGACCACATCCCGCGCCCAAGCATGGAAAATCTGCAGCATTACCCCTGGCCGGGCAACGCCCGGGAGCTGAGAAATGTTGTCGAACACGCCATGATTGTCTGCAGCGGCAAAACCCTGACCGTGCAAGCACCCCGGATGACGTCGTCTGAAATCTCATCAAATCTAAGCCTGGAGGATGTCGAACGCAGGCACATCCTCGGCGTTCTGCAGAAAAGCGGCTGGCGCCTTACGGGCCAGGGCGGTGCCGCCGAAGTTCTGGGGCTCAAGCGCACCACCCTGCAGTCGAAGATGAAAAAACTGGGCATCAAACGTCGCACCGGAAGATGACGAAATATTGCCTTACTGCCGATATTTCGGCAAAAGCATTCTGTTTTCGACAACCTGCTCGAAGTCTCTATTTATCAAGAAAGCTTTTGTTTTCAAGAAGTTATCTCGTCATCGGCCTGGGGTCACAGGCCTGGCACATTTTTCGCTTTTTAATTAAGTCTAACTCATACTTTCGATCTTCGTCTGGTCTAAGATCATTCCAACCCCGAAATGAGAAATGGATTGCGGCCTGCGGCTCCCCTTCCAGCCCGTGGGGCTTCCATGCCGGTGGTTTAAGCCTGCGCCTCGGAGAGGATACAGGGCATGAAAAGATGAAAACGATCTATCCCAGCATTCCTTTTACTTTCGAACCCGAGGAAATGTGATGGAACAACTATCGACCCTGTTCGTCGGGACGTTTACGACGCTGTTGGCCATGGTCAATCCGCTCGAGGCCCTGCCGATATTTCTTAAACTCATGCAAGGCAAAGACGACCGGGAGCATCGCCAGGTCGCCCGCCGCTCCTGTTGCTATGCCACCGTGCTGATGTTTTTCTTCCTGGTCTTCGGCACCGTGATGCTCAAGGTTTTCGAAGTTCCGCTCAGCATGGTTCGTATCGTCGGCGGAATTGTCCTGCTGCGCATCGGCTTCAGTCTTTTTTTGCCGTCCGACGCGAGTGACGTCGTCCCGGCCGGCGGCAGCGAGTCGGCCCGGCAAGATCAAAACGTGGCCTTCGTGCCACTGGCCATGCCGATCATGTTTGGTCCGGGGGCTATCGCCACGATTATCGGCATGTCCTCGCTGGTGAGACATCCTTTTACCAATTTTAGTGCCATGGCTGCGATCGTCGGGGCGATTTTGGCAACGATGTCCGTCACTTGTTTAATTCTGTCCTATGCCAGGAAAATTCTGGGCCGAATCGGTCCTCAGGGGGTCGATGCCGCCACCCGCATTGTCGGTTTTTTCGTGTCCGCCATGGGGATGGGACTGATTTTCCACGGCCTGCTTGAGGTATTACACCAATACGGTGCCATTGCCAAGCCCTGAGGGGCTTCACGGAGTAACTGGAGAGGTAACTCTCAGCCTTCAGTGTCCGGAAGCCGCGGCACTCTGCGAACCTGACCCGGATTCGCAGATCGCTCACCAAATTCGTGAACCATTCCGTCGTCAACCGGGGAGCAGTCAAAAAGGGATCTAAACAAAGGGGGAGAACATGGGTTCTCAACTAAACTTCTGGGATTACGCGACGTTTGCTGCTCTCATCATTATCGGCGCGGCAATTGGGGGCTGTGTTCTTCTAATCCTGGGGCTCCCGGGCAAGCTCGCGATCGCCCGCAAGCACCCCGAGGCCGAGGCGGTGAACCTCATGGCCTGGGCCGGCTTTTTGGCTATCGTACCATGGATTCAGGCTTTGATCTGGGCCTTAAAGCCTACCGACGTCATCGACATCCGGCGCTTTCCCAGCGAGGAGCAGGCGGCCATTGACGAGGACATTCAACGACTCACCGGAAAGCAGGCATCGGATGCATCGCAGGCGCCGGCAGAGGTGAAAAAACCCCGGGACCCAGACAAGGAAAAATAGGAGGAACTGTGATATGGCAGCCGGACTGCTCATCACCGCCATCGCAGGGTTCATCTTCTGGCTGGTCTTTTTCAAGTTCAAATGGATCAGGCTGACCTACGGATGGGGGCTATTCTTTATAGTTTTCATACTGCATCTGATGTTGATTTTTCTCATCGGCCTGCGCTTCGTAACACCCTATACCACCAATTCCACGGTGATCCAATACACCATTCAACTCGTGCCACGGCTCCCGGAGCCGACGTTGGTCACAGCGGTGCTGGTCGAACCCGACGTTCCGGTCAAGAAGGGCCAGCCGCTCTTCCAGTTCGATCGCCGGCCTTACGCGTACAAGGTCAGGCAACTTGAAGCGCAGCTGGCCCAGGCCAGGCAGAACGTCGAGGTGATGCAGGTCAATACCGAGGCGGCCGCCCAAAAGGTTGCGAAGCTCAAGAGCCAGCACCAGTTCGCCGAGTATCAGAAAAAGCTTTCGGCCGACCTCGCCCGCAAGGGCGCCGGCCGCGAAGAAGATGCCCAGAAGTGGACCGCAACTGAGGCGGCCGATCTGGCCGCTGTCAGGCAGGCGCAGGCGGAGCAGCGGCAGGCCCAATTGCGCTATGCGTCGCAGATTGACGGCGTCAATACGGCTGTGGCGGCCATCCAGGCAGAGCTCGATCTGGCGCGCTTTTACCTCGACAACACGCTTATGGTAGCCCCGGAAGACGGCCGGATCGTCAACCTCCAGGTGCGTCCCGGCATGGTGGCGGGCATTGTTCGCTTCGGGGCCATCGCGTCATTCATCTGCGACGAGGGCCGCTACCTGCGGGCCGACTTCTTCCAGGAAAACCTGAAGTACGTGAAACCCGGGCAGCCGGTGGAAGTCGCGCTGAACCTGTATCCCGGTCAGATTTTCACCGCCAAGGTCGAGGCCATTTGGAAAGCCAGTGGCGGGGGCCAACTGCTCCCGAGCGGCACACTGCCGGACTTCGAACCGCCGCCGCCCGAAACGATGCAGGGCCAATACGCCGTGAAGATTTTGTTCGACGGAGCGGACCAGTCGAAGTTCCCGATCGGCGCCCAGGGCGCGGTAGCGATTTACACCGACGGCATGCACGGCGCCTGGGCCGCGTTGCGCCGCATCAGTATCCGTGCATACACATGGTTCAGCTGGCTGTACCCCATGCCCTTCTAATTTGAACTTTTTTTGATTTTGACTTTTTCCGGAAATGAGAAAGAAATGTGAATATCAAACCGGAGAACGCGTTTTGGATTGTGCTGAAAACAATCCATGGCGATCCCGAGGATGAAGTCAAGGATTGGATAAAAACCTGGAGAAAATAAAGCCGTGGGTACGGGGACATTGTCTTCCCGAATGAACCAGGAATCTCAAGAAATCAGAGGATAGAAACAAGAGCGGGATCGGACGCGTGCTCGGATATGCACTTTCCGGCGCGTATATTTACTTTTGATCCGTAAGGAGGTTTGGACACCATGTCTTCCGGCGCGAAACCCCAGCTGGGTACATTCTCCACACTGTCCATAGGAATCGGCGGCATGGTGGGCGGCGGAATCTTCGCCGTGACCGGACTCACGGTGCAGATAACCAAAGGTTCGGCCCCCATCGCCTTTCTGATTGCAGGATTCGTGGCACTTCTGACCAGCTATTCCTATCTCAAGCTGACGCTGCGCTTCCCCGGCGAAGGCGGCACGGTCCTATTTCTGGTCCGGGCGTTTGGCGGCGGCCTCGTAACAGGCGCGGCCAATATCCTGCTGCTGCTCAGCTACATCGTACTGCTCGCGGTCTATGCCTACGCCTTCGGCAGCTATGGCACCGGTATGTTCCCCGAGCCGCAAAGGGGATTTTTGCCTCACGTCCTGATCAGCGCCGTGATTGTCGGTTTGGTCAGCGTCAATGTCTTCGGCGCCAAGTTGGTCGTTCGCTCCGAGAACTTTTTCAACGCGGTAAAGATGCTTCTGCTGGCCGCCTTTATCGTGACCGGCCTCTTCACGCCCATGGAGTGGAGCCGGCTCGGATCCGAAAACTTTGTGTCGCCACTCGGTCTGGTCGCGGGGGCCATGCTCATTTTCCTGAACTATGAGGGTTTCGAACTCATTGCCAACGCCTCCGAGGATGTTGCCGACCCGAAGCGCTCGCTGCCGATAGCCTATATCGGTGGTGTGCTGATCGTCATCGTCATCTATGTGCTGATTGTGATGGTTGTGGTCGGACACCTGAGCTTCACCGCGGTGGAGAAGGTCAGTGACAATGCTTTGTCTGCTGCGGCTCAGGATTTTGCGGGTAGGGCCGGCTATATTGCCATCGCGGTTGCCGCGTTGATGTCCACGAGCTCGGCAATCAACGCGACCTTTTACAGCACCGGACGGCTGGCCTACATTATTGCCAAGAGCGGCCAGCTGCCCAGAGAACTCGAACGCTCGGTTCGTGGCCAGCATTTTGAAGGCACCCTGATTACCGCTGCGCTTGCCCTCATCGTCGCGAACTTCGTGCCGCTGGAGGCGATTGCGACCATGGGCAGCGCCGGCTTCCTGCTGTTGTTTATGGCGGTCAATATCGCCAATGTGCGGCTGGCCCGTGATACCAACAGTCGTGCCTGGGTATCCGGATTGGCAGCGCTGAGTACGGCAATCGCCTTGATTGTGCTGTGTGTTGAAGTGGATGAGAATCCGGCGACGCGCAACCATCTGTGGATTCTGCTGGGCATGATTCTGGTGTCTTTCGGGATAGAGTTTGCCTACCGCCGCATTACGGGACGAAAACTGGATCTGGTGCGCAGAGCGCCTGACGGTGGCGCCGCAACGTCTCAGCACTAAGCACTTGGGAAAATGCACACACCGGCTTTTGGATCAAAGCAATATTGAAATAAAGGAGAAATGATGTCAGAAGAAAACGCAACACCTGTTTCCAGGGACGCTGGCCTCAAAAAGGGCTGGCAGCATCGATTCTTGGGCATTTATGAGATCGTTATTGTTGGGTTGATAGGGCTTTCGATCATCGGCATCGGCATTACCGATTTTTCTCCGGCCGACAGCTATAAATACTGGGTGGCGATGGTGCCCATCTTTTGCGGGGCCTGTTTGATCCTTGAATGGGCGCGTGTCCGCGGCAAGGGATCCAAGTGGACAAGCATTTTGCGGACCCAGGTTTTGCACTGGACCGGACTTCTGGTGGCCGTCCGCCTGGTATTTGAGATGCTGCACAAAGGTCGTCTGGACAATGAAAATACCGGGCTGGTGATTCTGCTTTTACTGGCGCTGAGCACCTTCATTGCAGGCATCCACCTGGGCTGGCGTTTGTGTCTGGTGGGGGGATTTCTGGGTGCGGCCCTGGTGGCGGCAACCTACCTGGAAGAGTATGTCTGGATTTTGCTCATCATCGGGCTTGCGGTGTTGGCCATAGTTTTCTTATGGAAGCACTTTGCCGGCAGTCAGGATCGGTGATGGAGGGAAAAATTCCTGTGGAAGGCAAGCTTTATCCCGGAAACGAGTTGGCCATTGCACGTACCGTTTTGGCAAATGAAAGAACGATGCTGGCTATTGTCCGCACTGCACTGGGGTGTTTGATAGGCGGCGCAAGCTTGCTCAAATTTTTTGGTCATCCCGGGTATGAAATTGTTGGGATTTTTCTTATGATTATCGCGGTCGTAATACTAGGTGTCGGGATTAGAAGGTACCGGACGATTAAAAAGCTGATTGGCGCTATTGACCCTGAAGACTGGCAGGCCCTTGAGGCCATGGTTGAAAAGAACCGATTGGGCGGTTATGGCGATTAAAAAAGGAGATTATTATGAAAAAATGCGCTGCTTATTTTTTAATTCTGGCAATCCCGTTGGTGATATCTTTGAATGCCGATTTTGCACTTGCAGCTGAGGAGGTATCTTCCATGATGTGCGCTAACGGTGTTGTGAACATCATGGACATGGACTATACGGTCCGGGATGTCTGTGGGGAGCCGGACAGCAAGAGTGAGGACCAGTGGGTGTATAATTTTGGTCCGACCAAGCCGGTTTATACGGTGATATTTAAAGAAGGCCTGGTCGAGCGGATTTTGAAGGACGCGGGGGGCAATTAGACCACCTGGTCGGAAATCGAAACCAGAATGCACCTTCGTCCTATATAAAGGAGAGCCAACGTGCTGGAAAGTTTTTTAGCCAAATACGGTTATGTTGCGATTTTGCTGGGAACGGCTTTCGAGGGTGAAACCATCATGATTATGGGTGGGTTTTCAGCACACCGGGGATACCTTAAACTGTTGCCCTGGGTAGTTCTGGCGGGTTTTGTGGGAAATTTTATTCAAAATCAGGTTTACTTTATCCTCGGCCGCCGCTACGGAAACCGGACGGTGGAAAAGCATCCTGACTGGAAACCCCGTCTGCAACAGGTTGACGGATGGTTGGAGCGCTTCCGATCCGCCCTGATCATCGGCGTGCGTTTTGTGCCCGGCTTTCGAACAATTGGCGGCGTGGCCATCGGAATGTCCGACGTGTCAACAGGCCGATTTATCGTTTTGAATCTCATCGGTGCTGTGCTGTGGGCGCTTGTCATCGGTTTTTTAGGCTATTTGTGCGGCCATGTTCTGGAATTGATATTGGGCGAGATCAAACAGTTGGAAGCGCCGATCCTCCTTGGAATCGCTGTGATCGGAGGCCTTTGGTTTTTCTTTAACCGCCTTCGTCGCGGCAAGGCGCCGGCGACTGTGAATTCTTAGAACCGAAAAGTAGTGACTGTATGAACCTAAAAAAAAAAGAGAAGGATATCATGAAAAATCGAATGAAACCAATTTGTTCTATCATCGCTGCCGGGCTCCTGGTGGTTTTGATGAGTGGGCAACCGGCGACAGCGGCAGAAGCGAGGGAAGCCAAAGGAGGAACTAAGGAAAATTCCGATCGGCCATCGGCGCAAGAACTCGCGAGACAGCTGAACAATCCGGTTTCGGAAGTATGGAGCCTCACGTTTCAATACAACCACAGCCTTTTGAAAGGCTTCCCCGCGGATGGCACCGAGGATCAGGATTTGTTGAACTTTCAGCCCGCACTTCCCCTTCACCTGACCGAAAACTGGAATCTGATTGTTCGCCCCGTTTTTCCGTTTATCTTCAAGCACCCGGTCCTGTCACCCCAGATCGACCCGAACACCGATCAAATCTATGCCGATTTCAAGGATGAAAGCGGATTCGGGGACATCTCCCTGATCACCCTGCTGTCACCGGCCAAGTTGAAAAGCCGTTTTTTGTGGGGCATCGGGCCGACGTTTATTTTCCCGACCGCATCCAAAGACGAGCTTGGCCAGGAAAAGTGGCAGGCCGGCCCTGCCGCGGTTGGCCTCTGGATGGGCAAAGACTGGATCTGGGGGGTATTTCCGCAACAATGGTGGTCTTTTGCCGGAAACAGCGACCGCAAAAGTACCAACCTCACCAACATCCAGTACTTCATCTGGCGCATGCTGCCCGGAGAATGGCAGATCGGCATGTCGCCCAACATCACGATGAATTGGGAGGCCGACCAGGACAACCGGTTCACGGTGCCGGTCGGGCTCGGCGTGGGCAAACTGGTCAAGCTGGGTAAGCTTCCGGTGAAGATCCAGCTGCAGGGGCAGTATAGTGTCATTCACCCGGATGACTACGGCCAGCGCTGGAACTTCCAACTGCAGGTAACACCCGTGATCCCCAACATGATAAAGGGCACATTGTTTAAATAGGAGGCTCTAAACGCATCTATGGTTTTACCGGGATGGGGCCGCATCTGCGGCCCCGCCCGGATGAATCCATTTCGGCATTAGACCATTTTGAGGACCAGCATGCCGGCGTTACTGCGTTGAACGAGCAGCGAGACCCCGTCGCCGCCCTTATACTTGGCAAGCAGCTGCTTCAGCTCGCCTGTGGAGGACACGTTCTGGCGGTTGACCTCCAGGATCAGGTCGCCCTGCTGAACCCCGGCCTTGTAGGCCTTGCTGTCGGGGCGAACACCGACCACGACCACGCCGGTCTCCCGGTTGACGTTCAAGTTCCTGGCTATCTCCGGCGTCAGGTCGGTAACCTGAAGGCCGTATTCGCCCTCTTTTTCAACCTGGGGTTTGCCGGCATCGGCGAGGGTCAGGGGCCGTTTGGCGACCTTCACGTCGAAGGTTTTCTCCTGTCCGTCGCGGACGACCGTAATTTTAGTGGTTTCGCCCACAGGCAGGGTGGCGGCCTTGGCCGTCAGTTCGCGGCTGTTTTGGACCTTTTCTCCATTGACCGCGGTGATGATGTCCTTGGCCCTGATGCCGGCCTTTTCCGCCGGGTTGCCGGGGACCACGCCGGTCACCAGCACGCCTTCGGAATGCTTCAATCCGTAATATTCAGCCAGATCGCCCTTGAGGTCCTGGATGGTCACCCCCAGCCAGCCGCGAGTGACTTCGCCGTTTTCCTTGAGCTGGGCGACGATCTTGGCGGCCATGTCGATCGGGATGGCAAACCCGATGCCATGTCCCTGGGCGATGATGGCCGTGTTGATGCCCACCACCTCGCCGTTCAGGTTCAGCAAAGGCCCGCCGCTGTTGCCCGGGTTGATGGAGGCGTCGGTCTGGATGAAATCGTCGTAGGGACCGGAGCCGATGGCGCGGCCCTTGGCGCTGACGATGCCGGCCGTAACGGTCTGCTCCAGGCCGAAGGGGCTACCGACAGCCACCACCCACTCGCCGACTTTCAGGTCCGCGGAGCGGCCCAGGCTGGCCACGGGCAGATCGCCCTTGGGCTCGATCTTGATCAGGGCCAGGTCGGTCTGGGGATCGCGGCCGATAATCTTGGCTTCGAACTCGCGTTCGTCCTTGAGTTTCACCTTGATATTGTCGGCGTCTGCGACGACATGGTTGTTGGTAACGATGTATCCGCTCTTGTCAATGATAAAACCTGTGCCGACCGCGCCCTGCCGGTGCTCCTGGGGCGGTACCTGCTGGTCGAAGAAATCCTTGAAGCGCTCGTCGCCGAAAGGGTTCATTCCGAAGGGGCGGCCTTCAAACTGACGCAGACCGTCCTCGCCCTTTGTCGTCTTCTCAACCTGGATGTTGACGACAGCCGGGCCTACCTGTTCTGCCAGTGTGCTGAAGTTGTCCGGGATCATCCGGGGTACGCTCGTGGCAGCCTGCAGGCCGGCCGTGGATATCAACCCCACTGCCAGCAAGATGGCGACAATCTGTGTGATTCGAAATCGTCTAGTCATTTTTTTTAACCTCCTGAATTTGGTTTTGGCCCTTGTGGGCGCTGTATACAGTCAAATACTAAACCGCCGACTTCACGGGAGAATGACCTGAAAATGATCAAAAAATCATCTTGGTGTCGCCTCGAAAAACGTCTGCGATGGCTGGCAATGGCTTAAATCTGTTTACAGTTGACCCTCTGAGTTGGTATATGCTAATGCAAATTGCCATAGGCCTTGAGAGGAGAAATAAGATGCGCATGTTTCGCCCCGCTTTGCTTCTGATGATGGTGAGCGTGCTGGGTTGCGCGGATTCACAACCGGTTCGGCTGCAGCTGCCGCCGGAATCCCGCATCGGTATTCTCAACTTGTTGGAGCCTGATATGACCCACGTGGATGTTGGATCGTTGCGTTTCAACGGTTTTACCAAAGTCTACAAGGTGGATTGGGACATCCCGGATTACCTCAACCGGACAATCGAAAATGACTTGAGAGCCGGCGGAAACTTTACGTTCATCCCCGTAGCGGGCAATGCTCCGCAAGACTGGAAGCAGTCGATGTCACCCAGCATCCTCAGCGCCGTTACCGGGTGGATGCCGGATGATCTCAAGGCTTTTATGAACCAAACCGCCGAAGAGAACCGCCTGGATCTGATCATCTCCGTGAGCAGCTACGACTCCGGCAGGTGGTCGCAGGTTGCCTGCTTTGAGATCGCTAAAGATCCGGTGGCCATGAAAGGCTACGGGATCTACACCCGGGCCAAGGCTCTGTCGGGACTCTCCCAATTTTTTTCGCCCTTCCAAAACAAGGCAATTCCCTATGCCAACATCGTTGTCGCGGTTTTTCAGACTCGGCCGGCGACCCTGGCAAGCCATGCGCCGGCGCCCTGCAGCCAATCATCCCTGCCGGAGTTTCCCTGGAAGAGCGATCTGCGGTCTCTCAGTCCGGAGGTGATCCGGCAGGTCAGACCCTACGTCGAGCGGCTGAGCGCCGAAGCAGCCCGGACCGCACTTGCGAGCGCCGGTCTGCTGCCCTGAGGGCGATGCGAATGCGGCTTGCCGCTGCGGGAGCCGACAACAACCATTCGGCGACCGCCGCCTCCGCTTCCAGTCCGGACGGAAACTGAGGGGCAAAGGCGCAGACAGCTGCGCCAAGGCTAAGCTGAAAGGGGGTTATTTCTGATGTCGGAGCCCCGATCAGGTTTCAAGCCGGCAGGGGGTTTTCCCCGCGGCTGCCGAGATGCCGGGCCAGGAAGCTTTCCATCCGGCGGTAGAAGTCAAAGCGGTTCTCCTCGTTGTGGAATCCGTGCCCTTCATTGTTTTTCACGATGTATTCGACATCGACCCCCCTTTGCCGAAGGGCCTGCACGATCTGGTCGGATTCGGCCTTCTTGACCCGGGGGTCGTTGGCGCCCTGGGCCACCAGCAGGGGGACCCTGATCCGGTCGGCATGAAATACCGGCGAAACCTGCTCGAGGAGATCCCGGTCATTCACCGGGTCGCCGACCATTTCGTACATCATTTGGCGTCCCAGCTCCCAGTAGGGCGGCAGCGTTTCCAGCAGGGTGAAGATGTTCGACACCCCGACGTAGTCAATGCCGCAGGCGTATAGATCCGGGGTAAAGGCCAGACCGGCCAGGGCTGCATACCCGCCGTAGGAGG
>Ga0075304_1000001_pt1 | contig 164392 bp, 147 predicted proteins | sample Joice_CattailNLA_FD_120067 | JGI IMG/M metagenome (GOLD analysis project Ga0075304, IMG submission 120067) | Natural and restored wetland microbial communities from the San Francisco Bay, California, USA, that impact long-term carbon... | ecosystem: Environmental > Terrestrial > Soil >... | reverse complement strand
TTGCCCTTGTTTTTATTGTGGGTGCAGATCAGCTGGTGGGTGGTTCTTTTCGGGGCCGAGCTGTCTTTTGCCCACCAGAATGTCGGCACCTACGAATATGAGCCCGACAGCCTCAAGGTGAGCCCGGCTTTTAAAAAGATTCTCACCCTGCAGATCGCTCACCTGTTAATTAAAAACTTTGCCGGTGGCCAAAAACCTTTCACGGATACCGAGATTTCGGCGCAATTGAGAGCACCCATCCGACTCGTTCACACGATATTGTTTGATCTGGTCGCAAGCCGGGTGATCTCCGAGACCACAACCCGGGAGGATAAAAAATTCGGCTATCAACCGGCCCGCGATATCAATACGCTCACTATCACATCTGTCCTTGATGCCATCGAACAAAACGGCACGCATAACATCCCCGTTGTGAAGGGCAAGGAATTTGAGGCCTTGTCGGATGCTATTCAAAAATTCAAAGACGTCATGGAAACCTCGCCCGCGAATAGGCTGTTAAAGGATATTTAGGTGCTGGTTGCTTGATGGCAGAGCGCAAAGCGCATAGGGCATAGCGTAGAGGTCAATAATTCTGAGATTTCTGAGAACTTCAACGCTTTGCACCATGCGCTATGCTCTCTGCGCTATGTGCCATACGATAAAGGTCCGAAATCCGATTAGGAGTAAAATTTGACAATTCCTGGGAACCTACTAACCACCGCCATGGCGGTTATGCCGCATACAAATGCCGAGGCTGCCCTTGATGCGGCACTGTCGCTGGACATTCCCTTCTGGCCCCAGCTGCCGCGCCTGAATTATTATGAAGATATGTATGTTCAGGCATCCGAGCACTTTCCCGGGATAGTGCTGAATATGGACAAACAAACCCTGGCCTTTTCCATGGACAAGTTTGTGGTCGAACTGGAGGAAACTTTAGCCCACTTCGATGAACCGGCCTATTTTGACATCAGCACTCAATATTCGGATGTCTATCACCGCTTTCTCAATCTGGATTTTACCGATCGGCCTGCTATCCGGGGACAGCTGGAAGGGCCCGTCAGCTTCGGGCTGAATGTGCTGGACCAGGATAAACGCCCGATTATCTTTGATGACACCGTGCGGCCCTTTATGTATGAATTCATGGCCAAGCGCATCAACGTCCAATTGGAGCGCCTTAAAAAACTCAACCCCAATGCCTTTATGTTTATTGACGAGCCCGGCCTGCAATTTTTGTTCAGTGCGCTGTCCGGGTACGACAGCAACGCCGCCCGCAAAGATATGCAAGAATTTCTTTCCATGATTGAACGCCCGCGCGGGGTTCACCTGTGCGGCAACCCGGACTGGGATTTTTTACTCAACCTGGACATGGACATTCTATCCATGGACGTTTATCTGAACGCAGAAATTTTTGCCAACTATGCCGATTCGATTAAACGATTTCTGGGCAGGGGCGGGGTGATTGCCTGGGGAATTGTCCCGACCAATTTCGAACCCTTTGAAGCCGAAACCATTGATACCCTTACGGACCAGTTAGAAAAGGTATGGAGCGTACTTGCAAAAAAGGGAATCGAAAAAGAGCACCTTCTTTCCCGCAGCCTGATTTCTCCCGCCACCTGCTGTCTGGTTAACCCGGATGGCGAAAAAACCGTTGAAAAGGCCTTTAAAATGGTCCAAAACCTCTCCCGGAGACTACGTGAAAAATATTCTCTGACTGAGTAGAAACGGTTCCAAAATTAGGATTTTGAAAGCGCTTCTATCCACTTTCGGCTTCATTATTACAACCAGCGTTTACGTTTGAACCACAAAAGCATAGCGACACAGACCGTTACCAGCACTACCCACAGCAAGGGATACGACCATTTCCACTTGAGTTCCGGCATATATTCAAAATTCATTCCGTAGATGCCGGCAATAAAAGTCAAGGGAATAAACATCGTTGCCATAATGGTCAAGACCTTCATCACCTCATTCATGCGGTTGCTGATCGTGGACATGTGAAGATCCTGCAGGCCGGAAAGCACGTCGCGCAGGGATTCGATGGTATCGATGATCTGGATCGTATGATCGTAGACGTCCCGCAGAAAAATCTGGGTCATATCTTCAATCAGATTCGACTGGTCTTTTACCAGCGCACTGAGCACCTCGCGCAGGGGCCACACCTGTTTGCGAAAGTAGAGTATTTCGTGTTTCAGGCTGTTGATGGTTTGCAGTGTTTTAACAGTTGGCTCCTTTAAAAGTTCTTCTTCCAGGTCCTCTATTTTCTCCCCCAGTTTTTCAAGCACCACAAAATAATAATCCACCACGGCATCCATCAGGGCGTAGGCCAGATAATCGCACCCGCTGCTGCGGATGCGCCCTTTTGCCTGGCGGATACGCTGGCGTACCGGGTCGAACACATCACCCTCCTGCTCCTGGAAGGAAAACAGATAGTGCTTTCCCAGTATCAGGCTGATCTGCTCAGATGAGATGTGACCGGCCCCCTCGTCAAAGGTGAGCATTTTAAGAACCACGAAAAGGTAATTTTCAAAATCCTCGACCTTGGGACGCTGGCCGGTGCTGACAACATCCTCGAGTGTCAGCGGGTGAATATCGAAGTGCCGCCCGACTTTCTCGATGATATCCACATTGTGCAGGCCGTTGATATTGATCCAGGTAACCGGTGGAGAATCCTTGTGCGGGTAGGCCTCATCGATGGACAGCAGTTCTTTTTCGATAAGGTTTTCCTGATCATAGTTGATGATGGAGATGGTGGCTTTTCCCATCTTTTGCTCGCCGGTGTGAATCAAAACTCCCGGCGACATCCCGGTTTTTTTTGAAGTTGTTTTGACAAAGCGCGGCATCGGGTTATTTCTCCTTGATTTGGTCCTCCTGAGGCGGATAAACCCTCCGGAGGCGGGTAAAAATTTAATTTCCCGCCCCTTGGGGCGATTATAAATCTTGCGATTGATACCCCGCTGCTTGCGGCGGGATAGTTCATAATTGGCTGTTGCTTTTGGACTTACCCTGGGAAAACTGCCTGATGCCGGCCCTGTTCCCCAAGAGCTTCGTACTATCTTTGATTGACGGAATTTAGCAGTTCGCTGCAGCGGTTCAACCGTTTGATGGCCGACTGGATCGCCAGGCGCTCATTCCTGACAAGGGGCGCCTCAAAAAAATTCGGCGGAAATATGGTGTAGTTGATCTGTATCTGTTGGTACATGGTTTCAATTTGCCGGACCGCTGTTTCCAGGCTCATAATTCTGACATCATAGTACTTGCGTCGATTTTTTTCTTTTAGATCGATAAACAGGGTCAGCAGGTTGGTTTCGTATTCGCAGACCGAGATGATGGTGGAAATAGCCAGCACGGAGGACAGGAATATATTTTTTTGCTGATTATAATTGTCATTGGCTTTGCCGGAAGCATCCATGGCCCGCTGGATCGCCTCGAACTGCTCGATGTCGCCCGCCAAGGACCCGACATTGGCTTCAAGTTCCGATTGGATATCAGAAAATCGAACCGCCTGGCTTTGGGCTGCCGGCGCGCTCTGCACCCCTATCAGAAAGAGCAAGATGATAACTTCAAGGATTTTTTTCATTAAATTTTTCTCCCCCAAATTTATTAATCATCCAGAGGCGGGTAAATCCTCCGGAGGCGGATAAAGGTTTAATACCCCGCTGCTTGCGGCGGGTTAGTTCATCAGGAGTTGCATTTGCCGGACCGGCTTTTGGACTCTTGCCCGTCAGGGAAATCTTTTATGCCTTCCGCCAGCTCTTTTAATTTCTGATCAACCATAAAATTAATGGTTTTCTCGGGATAGCCTCCATCCGCCTGCAGTTCACCGGCCGGCCGGCCGGTAAGGATTTCAATGCCTTCATCGATATTTCTGACCCCGAAGATAGTAAACCGGCCCTCTTTTACGGCGGTGACAACATCTTTACGCAGCATCAGATCTTTGACGTTGCTTTGGGGAATCATAACTCCCTGGTCCTCGCTCTGGCCTTTGTGCCGGCAACAATCGAAAAACCCCTCGATCTTTTGATTGACACCGCCGATGGCCTGGACTTCGCCTTTTTGATTGACCGAGCCGGTTACGGCAATATTCTGTTTGAGGGGGACCCCGGATAAACTGGACAGCAGGGCATAAATTTCCGTGGAGGATGCACTGTCCCCGTCAACCCCGCTGTAGGATTGCTCAAAAGCAATGCTGGCGCTCATGGTGATCGGTTTGTCCTGGGCATACTTCTGTCGCAGGTATCCGCCGAGGATCAAAACGCCTTTGTTATGGGTATTGCCGGACATGTCGGCTTCGCGTTCGATATTGATCAGGCCGGCACGGCCCATCGATGTCGAGGCGGTAATCCTCGAAGGTTTGCCGAACATGTAGTCGCCCAGTAAATAAACCGCCAGCCCGTTGACCTGACCGACGACTTCTCCCGCCACGTCGATCATCAGGGTGCCCCGGTCGATCATCTCCTGGATCCGCTCTTCGGCCAGGTTGGACCGGAAAATACGTGCCGCGATGGCGCGGTCGACATGGTGTTCGGTAACCACGGTTTTGTTTTCTTTGCCCGCGAAAAAATCAGCTTCGCGGATCAGGTCGGTGATGGCCGGGAAACTGGTGGAAATTTTTTCCTGCCGGCCGGCCATCCGGACGGCCTGTTCGACGAGAGCAGCCACGGCCGTGCGGTCAAACGGTTTCAGCCCCTCTTCATCGGTGGCCATTTTTATGAATTCGGCAAACTTTAGAATGTTCTGGTCGTCTCGGGTCATGACCGTATCAAAGTCGGCCCTGACCTTAAAAATCTTTCGCAGATCCTCATCGTAATATCCTAGCATCTGATAAAGGTAGGCATCCCCGATAAGGACCACTTTAACCTTCAGCTCAATGGGCTCCGGTTTCAAACCGGTGGTGGTAAAAAAATACATCGGATCGAAGGTCTGAATTTCAAGTTTTTTGCTTTTCAGCGCCCGCTTCAGCGCCTGCCAGACACCCGGCTCGATGATGGCATCCTTTAAGTTGATGACCAGAAAACCGCCGTTGGCCTTTACCAGGGAGCCGGCTTTGATTTTGCTGTAGTCCGTGCGCCAGACACCGCCGCGATCCACAACGCGTTCAATCGCCCCGAAAATATTGCGATAGGTGGGGTAGCCTTCGATGATGACCGGCGGGCTTTTGCTTTCGCTGTTATCCACCATCAAATTCACATCGTAGGGTTGAAACAAATCAATATCGGGCATCACCGGGGGCAACCCCGGAAGCTGCAGCGGGCTCTGGGGACTGAATATGTTGAGGTTGTCGGCCATGTCTTCAAGCATTCCCTGAAAGTACGCTTGAATTTTTTTGGTGCTGTATTTTTCGGCAAGCGGCTGGACCAAATCGGTGGCCGTTTTCATGAATACGGCGCGATCCATTTTTTCGATATTTTCATGGACCTCTTTTTGCAGGTCGCGCAGTTCCAGAAAAATTTGTTCGACTTGCTGACGCAAAACGACCTGCTTTTCCTTGAGGCTCTCATATTCTTCTCTGGGAAACCGGCCTTTTTCAACCAAGGCTTCAAGCTGTTCAATAAGAACGGGTTTGTCATCCACCACCGGCATCACCTCCGGGCGCTTGAATTGACCCATCTGGACATCGACGATGGCAAAACCCTCTTCTTTGACCCTTTTTTCCAGGGACTTAAAAAAACTGCCGGCCTGGCTTTCATAGGATTCCGTGATCTCTTTTTTCATATTCAGGTATTCCTGGCTTTCAAAAAGCTGCGGGATTTCCTTTTTCAGCCGGTCCACCAGGCTTTTGACCTCCCGTTTAAAGGTGCTGCCGGTACCGCCGGGAAGTCGAATCAGAACCGGAGACTCCGGATCTTTGAAACAATTCACATAGCAGAGGTCTTCAGGGCTTCCTTCTTTTTTGGACATTTCCTCCAGCAGGCGCTTGACGGTGGCCATTCTCCCCGATCCGGCGGTCCCGGTGACAAACACATTATAACCCGGTTTATCCATATCGATGCCGAAACGAAATGCCTCAACCCCCCGCTGCTGACCGAGAATGTCTTTTAAGGGTTCAAGGGTCTGGGTCGTGTCAAAGGGCAAGGTAGATGGATCCAATCGCCACCGGAGATCTTCTATCGGGATTCGGGGGTCAGAACTTTCCTGGGTCATCGCTTTCCTCCTTAAACAGCCGGCCTGTTATTTCAGGGTACCGGATTCTGTGACCTGGGTCACTTTAATTCTTTTTCGCGGTGCCTTTCGTTGCAACCCGCGCCTGTTTTACTTCGATGGTTATTCCACGGGCTTCTTTGGGGCGGTCTTTGCGCAGCTCAATTTTCAGGATGTTATCCTGGTAAGTGGCCTTGCCATCCTCGACCACGATCCGGCAGGGAAGCGCAATGGTTGTTGAAAAAGAGCGCGTGCGCTTGACAAAATTTTGAAAATCGGCGTCCTGTTCGACGGATTCTTCGCTGGATTTTACTGCCAGGCTCACCGTATCCTCGGTGACAGACAGCTGAATATTGTCGGCCTGGACACCCGGAAGTTCGGTTTTCAGAACCAGGTAGTCTCCGGTGTCCGCCAGGGATGTCGCAAACCGTTCGGTCCTTTCCAGAAGGGCGCGCGGCACGCCGAAGCCCCTCCTGAATCTTCTGAACCGGGAATCGATATCTTTTCTGAGTTTGTCCAGCTCTTCTTTTTTCCATAGGGTTAGCTCTGTCATTTAACCACCTCCGTTACCCGCAAGGCCATTTGAGACCCGGGCTATGGTTCTTGACAAATCCTGCAAAATGAATGCAAGTGTTAATTTCGATTCTCTTCCAATCGAGCCGCTATGTCAATTACAGTATAAGTCCGATTATGGGGGATAATCAATAAGCAATAATCATAAATGCAACCATAAACAATAATCAAGATGGAGCCCGCAATAATGGATCCCACCCAAAAATCGATTGTTAAAAGATCGATGCTTTCCTGGGTTTTTACCGGAAATCACAAACTCAAGGTTTTTTTGACGATGACAGTGATCGTGGTCGTGTTAATTCGCATCATCCCTCTGGAAATGCAAAAACGCATTGTCAACCAGGCCATCAATTTGAAGGCCTTCGATTTGCTTTTGATTTACTGTGGTTTCTACCTGGCGGCCGTCGTCATTGCCGGAGCCCTCAAATATCTGATCAGCTATCTGCAGACGATCATCGGACAGCGCGCCCTGACCGCCATGCGCCGGGAATTGTACCGTCACATGCTGAGTTTGCCGCTGGGTTTCTTCAGAAAGACCCAGCCGGGGATGGTGGTCCAATCCTTTGCATCCGAGCTCGCGACCGCCGGCGATTTTGTGGGGCTGGCCGTTGCGGTCCCCCTGACCAGTGTCATGAGCCTGATTGCATTTACCGGGTATTTGCTCTGGCTCAACCCGCTACTGGCTGCGGTCTCGTTTGCCATTTATCCCCTGGCGCTTTTCGTTCTCCCGAGTCTGCAGCGACGCGCCAACGCTGAAAATAAAAAACGGGTTGATGTGTCCCGGGACTTTGCAGGTAAAATAGCCGAAGCTGTTTCGGGCATCCACGAAATTCACGGCAATGCCGCCCATCACGTCGAAAGCCGCAAGTTCGATGTCCTGGCCCAGAAACTGGAAAAAATAAGGATCGCCTGGAACCTCTACCGCCAGGGCATCAAGGTCAGCAGCAATTTATTTACCAGCTTCAGTCCGTTCATCATCTTTCTGCTGGGCGGTTATCTGACCATCAAGGGTCAAATCGAACTGGGCGGCCTGGTGGCCTTTTTGTCAGCCCAGGAAAAGCTTTTCGATCCCTGGCGAGAACTGATCGATTTTTATCAGTCCTATCAGGATGCGTCGGTCAGCTACCGTAGGACAATGGCATATTTTGACTTTATGCCTGAGTTTGCAACCGAGCCCGAAGGTCGACAGCCCTTTGAACTGGAAGGGAGCATCGAGATTAAAGGCCTTTCATTGACTGCCGAAGGGGGTGTACAGCTATTGAATGGTGTCAACCTGATCCTCGGCGCCGGGGAGCAATTGGCCCTGGTGGGTTTTTCAGGCAGCGGCAAAAGCACCCTGGCCGGCTGCATCGGCCAGCTGCACAAGTATACCGGCGGAAGTGTGCTCATCGGCAAGCGTGAAGTGGCTGAATTGACCAAGAGAGATATCGCTTTAAACATGGGGCTGGTATCCCAAACACCCTTTATTTTTGACGGCACCATATCGGAAAACCTGCTCTACGGAGCTGTCTCTAAATTGGGCCCCGGCGCCCCGGATATTCAGCCTGCTTTACCTGATCGCGACCAGATGATCGAGACCATCGAGCAAACCGGTCTGTTTCCCGACGTCTTGCGGTTTGGCCTGAACTCCGTTCTCGATTACAGCGTCCATGGGGAGTTAATTCCCAGACTGATACGGATTCGCAAAAAACTGGTGCGCCGCATGAGTGCACCCTTAGCCGATCATGTGGAGTTTTTTGACAAAGAAAAATATCAATTTTACTCAACCCTAGCGAAAAACCTGACGTTTGGCAGCGCCAATCTGGATTCCTTCCGGGAAAACAACCTCTCAAAGAATACGTCTTTTCTGGGATTTCTCCAAGAGGTCGCTCTGACCGAACCGCTCAGCGCGCTCGGCACGCAACTCTGCCGGCAGACCGTCGACATCCTCGGCGAGCTTCCGCCCGACGCCGCATTTTTTGAGCAGAGCCCTATCCGGGCAGATGAATTTCAGGAGTATAAAACCCTGGCCGAACACTTAAAAAAGAGCAGCCGGTTGCAAACGGATGAAGGGCAGAGCACCATGTTGCTTGAATTGGCCCTGCGCTTTATTCCCGGACGCCACAAGATGGTTAAGCTGCCCGACGACCTTGTCCGGCGGATTGTAACCGCGAGCCAGCTTTTTAGAAAAAGGATATCCAAAGAACATCCCGGGGCTTTTTCCTTTTACCGTAAATCAGACTACATCGTCTCACACACCATTCTCAACAATTTGTTCTTCGGCAAATTGAAAACAACCAGTCCCCAGATTCAGGATGCCATCAACGAGCAGATCGTCCAGCTTCTGATCGAAGAAGATCTTCTGGAAACCGTACTTGAAATCGGTTTACAATTCCAGGTCGGCACCCGGGGCGACAGGCTATCCGGTGGCCAGCGGCAGAAAATAGCCATTGCCCGGGCGTTTCTTAAAAACCCCAGAATATTAATCATGGACGAGGCCACCTCAGCCCTGGACAACCGTTCCCAGGCACGGATTCAAAATGTTCTCAATACTCACTGGAAAGGGAGCACAACCTTGATTGCCGTGGTGCACCGCTTGGATATCATAAAAAATTTCAACAAAATCGGGGTGATGAGATCAGGCAAAGTCGAAGAGATGGGAACCTATGAGGAACTCATGGCGCAAAAAGGGTTGTTATTTGAGCTGGTTGCAGGTAAAAGATAGTCGGACTCCGGCCGCCGGCAGTATGTCCCTGGCCTTTAGTATAAATGGGACAATTTCCTCAGCGGCTTTATGTCGCCAGTATTCCAATCCCTTGGCTGCAATCTCCCCCATTGTCAATCCGCGCGCTGAATGTTATGACTTGTACAACGCTGAAAAGAATGCCGGATTTTCATAAAAATTAGAAGTGATTATTTAGAAGATTAAGGATGTCTTCAAATGGAACCATGGCTGCATGATATTTTAATGATCTTCCTCGCAGGGTTGCTGGTTCTGGTAAATGGCTTTTTTGTCGCTGCTGAGTTTGCTCTGGTGAAAATTCGGGAAAGCCGGCTGGAAGAAATGGTCAAAGAGAGACGCCCCTTTGCTTCGACAGCCGGCTGGCTGGTTGAGCGCCTGGACGCATCCCTGTCGGCCTGCCAGTTGGGAATCACGATGGCATCGCTGGGCTTAGGCTGGATCGCAGAGCCGGCGGTGGCCCATTTGCTCAGGCCCCTTATTTTCTCCCTTGGCATTACGTCTGAGATGCTGATTCACGGGATTGCCTTTGCGATTGCCTTTACGGCAATTACGGCCTTTCATCTGGTTTTAGGAGAGCAAGCCCCTAAAATTGCCGCTCTCAGGCGACCGGAAACGGCCGTGTTGGGGGTTGCCCTGCCGCTGAAATTTTTTTATTACCTATCCTATCCCTTCATGGCTGCGCTGAACTCAACAACTGCCTTTTTGCTTCGAATGGCCGGCATCAAGGTGGCCACGGAGCACGAAATCCCGCACAGCGAAGAAGAAATCCGCGCCTTGCTGATGCAGGCTCACATTGCCGGAGAGTTGAGCCGATCGGAACACCGCCTGATCAATGCCGTCTTCGAATTTGATGAGCTGATCTGCCGCCGCGTCATGCTGCCGCGAGGGGATGTGGTATACCTGGATGCCGGCCATTCTCTTTCGCAGGCAATTGATGTTTTTCATCAAACGAAACATACGCGCTATCCGGTCTGCGACGGCTCCCTGGATAAAATTGTTGGCGTCGTGCATATCAAGGATCTTATCGGATTGTCCGCTGATGCAGATTTTGATTTGAGTTCTGTCATTCGGCCCCCGCAGTATGTCCCTGAAACGATGCCGGTGAGGCGTCTGCTGCGCCAGTTCCAGTCGACCCACCAACACCTGGCGTTTCTGGTGGACGAGTATGGAACGGTTTCAGGAATCGTCACCCTGGACAATATTTTAGAGGCCATCATTGGGCCGGTGGAAGATGAATTCGACGATGAGCAGCCGGAAATTGTAAAGGAAGGGCCGCAAGTGTACCTTATTTCAGGCAACACATCCATTGATACAATCAATAAGCATTTCGAGCTCAAGCTGGAGGCCCATGACGTGGATACGATTGCCGGGCTCATGATGAATTGCACCGACAAAATGCTGGCCCCGGGTGATCGGGTCGAACTGTCCGGTGCAACCGCAGAAGTGCTGGAAGTCAAGGGACCTCGGGCGATTCGCATCCGCTTGACGCTTTCAGAATTGCCCCCGGACCAGACGCAATGACGAACACCCTATCTGGACGCTGGCGCTTTTCCTGAAGCACATGGACAAGCTGCCGCCCGCGGTGCAGCACAATTGGCATCAAGTCCGGAATTGGCCGCTGACGTGTCCGTGAGCCCGGCGGACCAGAAATAGATAGGAGATTCCAATGTTTCATTGGTTTATCAATCGTTACCGCAAGAAGCTCACCCAGGCTCCTTTCCCTTCCTTATGGGAGGACATAATCCGCCGCAACGTTGCCCACGACTGCATGCTGGAAGATACCGAGCGTGCTCACCTGCGGGCCTTGATCCAGGTGTTTATCGCCGAAAAAATTTGGGAGGGAGCCGGCGGACTGGAAATTACCGACGAGATCCGGGTCACGATCTCCGCTCAGGCCTGTCTGCTTCTTCTGGGCCTGCCCCACAACTACTACCGGAATGTCGAATCCATCATCGTCTATCCCTCCACCGTTGTTCCGCCTCAACGCCATCCGGGTTTTTTTGAAAATACATTGGCACCGTTGGCGCTTGAGCATCCCATTATCGGGCAGGCTTTCCAGCAGGGGCCGGTAATTATTATCTGGGATGCAGCCCTGCGTGGTGGCCGCCATCCTGAGTCCGGTCACAATGTTATTTACCACGAATTCGCCCATAAACTGGACATGCTCGACGGCGCGGCCGACGGCACGCCGCCACTGCGCGACCGGGCTGAATACCGTGACTGGGTCCTGACATGTTCGCGTGAATATTTACGTCTCAAACACGACACCGAAAAGGGCAAGAAATCTTTCCTCAGTGTCTATGGCGCGACTAACGAAGCGGAATTTTTCGCCGTCGCCACAGAGCAATTCTTCGATCAGCCGCGGTTAATGATTGAGCATGCGCCGGACCTTTATCGTGTCTTGCAGGAATACTACCGTCAGGATCCTGCCCAACGGGTATCCCGGAAAAACTGCACGGGGGAAAAAACAGATGATCGCCAGGACGCTCTGGCGCGTTCGCGGCTTGGGATAAAGGAGAATTGAACCATGCAGACAAAAACGCTTTCGCCGGAACTGCAGGCCAAGCTGGCGTCATCACCGGACGGCCTCAGTCAAGCCGAGGTGCACAAACGCCCGACCCAATATGGGCCGAACGAGAAGGAAGCCGATATAATCAGATCTTTATTAATTAACCAACAAATGTTCAAGGAGATACTATGATTTCAAACATTCTTGTACCGACCGACGGATCAGCGGCAGCTCAAAAGGCTGCCAGGTATGCCATTGACCTCGCAAAACAATTAAAGTGCGCGATAATTGTCTTGAGCGTTATTGATAATCGCATGCTTATGGCTCAGACAATTTCCGCCCAGGAGAACGCTCGGCTTATTACAGAGCCGATTGAGGATTATCTGAGAGAGGCTGCAGAAGAGTATGCAAAAGAAATAAAGGAAATCTGCGACGAAAATGATGTCCGCTCAAAGGTTTTGGTAACATCAGGACATCCTGCTGAAGAAATTGCAAGAGAAGCTCAGAGTTCCAGGGCAGACCTCATTGTTATGGGTTCTCATGGGAGAAGCGCTTTAGCTGCCGCGTTCCTGGGCAGCGTTGCCTATAGCACAATCCACAAAGAGTCAAAAATTCCTGTTCTTGTGGTCAGGAGATAAGGAAATGCTATTTATGTGACCATTAACAGAATATAGGAGACAATTTGGAAAGATTAGGTCAAATCATCACCGCAATTTAGGATCTGATGGAGATCACCGGCCACATTTTCAGCAAAGGGGATAGTTAAAAGACAAAACGAATAGGGAATTGGTGGGTCTTTGCACCCTAAGGTGAAATTATGGAAAGAATGAAATCGTTTTTAAAAACGTCACTGCTCGGAGGATTTGCGGTTATCCTGCCGATTACGGTATCAATTTTTATTTTCAAATGGATTTTCAGTTTCGTCATTCAACTGATCCATCCCCATCTGGAAGCATTTCACAGTGGCAAAACAAAGCAAGTCAAATATAATCCGTATGGCAAGGAGACAAAAGCTAAATGAAAACCAACACGCTAGCAAAGGCGTATCTGGTGTTCGTCACGGCTGTCTTTTTCGCAATGGCTTCAGTTTCATTTGCAGCCCAAACCTCGGCGGACCAGACGGAGACGAAAGAGGTCAAGGAGAAGGTGGCGGACGCGGCTGAGGCCATCAAGAACTATTCCGTCGATCAGCGCGATGAAGCCCTTAAGAAGGCCAAAGCCGTCTTGGATGAGCTGGACGCCCGCATCGACCGCATGCAATCCCAACTCAATGAAAAATGGGATCAGATGGATCAGTCCACTCGCAAAAAGGCGATGGATGCCCTGACTGTGCTCAGGAAACAGCGCAACGAGATCGCCGAGTGGTATGGCGGATTGAAGCATAGCTCCAGCAATGCCTGGGAAGATGTCAAATAGGAAATTCGAATGAGAACCAAGAAATGGATCGTTTTTGTTGTCTGCCTGGCGGGGATGGCTTTTATTTTTGGGCGGACAAAGTCAGCCGGCGAGGAACAATTTGCTCCTTCGCGGAATTTGACGAGAAACCCGGAGTTGAAAAGCGGCGCGGGCGTTATCCCTTCACGGGAGCCCCGCTATATTTCCGTCCGGCTGAAAAGTCCCTTGCAGACCCTGATTGCCGGCGAGACCGGAAGTTTTGAAATCGAGGCTTATCTCAATGAGCCGAAAAGTGTCCATGGCAGCCGGCTCGCATGGAATCGGAAGGCAGCGGGGCCAGTCATCATATGGATTGCCTCGCCCCCGGACAGTGGGATCGCTTTCGTTGACAGGGTCCGCCCGGACAGGCCCTATCATCATCTTTTGGTAAAATATGCCCTTCCGCAAGAACAGAATTCACAACCTATACAAGCCAAGGTAGAGTACACCCTAAATCCTGATACAAAGGCCGGACAACATTCTTTTTGGCTGGATATATCGGCGGAACTGACCACCGCGGATGGACAAGAGATTCATGACATGGGTGTCGTGACCTTACCTTTCGCGGTCGATACCCATCTGCGGACCAAGCTCCTCATGTTACTTGTCGTCGGCGCTGCCGTATTTCTTTTTATTGTGGAGTGGGTGCGTGTCGACGTCGTCGGCATATTGATGATGGTCTTGCTTCCCGAATTGGGACTGCTGAATGCGCAAGATGCGTTTCGAGGTCTCAGCAGCAACGCAGTAGTGGCCATCATCGGGGTCATGATCATCAGTTACGGTCTAAACCGGGCCGGTCTGGTCAGCCGCATCATTCAGCCCGTGCTGGAATTTATCGGAAAGAGCTCTACCCGACTCGTCGTGATCTTTTCGGCTCTTATCGCAGCCATATCGAGCGTTATGCAAAACACCGGTGCGGCCGTACTCTTTTTGCCCGCTATCCGGTTGGCGGCAACCCATCGACTTAAGACCCATATTTCCCGCGTTCTCATGCCCATCGGCATGGCGGCGATTCTTGGTGGAACGTTAACCATGATTGGGACGAGTCCCCTGATTCTGCTCAACGATATTTTGCCCCAGGGAATGCCCAAGTTTGGTTTCCTTGAATTGACGCCTATCGGCCTGGCCATTGTCATCGGGGGAATCGCATATCTTTCGACCGGGGGAATGCATCTGCTCGCCGGATCTTCTCCAAATAGATCCGACGTCAAAGAAGGTTCAACCGACGCCCTTGAAGATAGTGTTCTCAGTTCCTACCCCTTGATCAGCGGACCCTATGAAATTTTGGTGCCTGAAGGTTCCCTGGCGGAGAAAGACCCCCAGGAGGTGGTAAACATTCGGCGGCGTTATGCGGTTAACATCGTGGCTTTGGCCAAAGATAACGGGACGTACGATGTCGCCCCGCTGCCGAACGCAGTTATTCGGGCCGGATTTGCATTGTGTGCCTATGGGCCGGATAAGGCCGTTCGGGACTTCGTCCAAAATTTCGGGCTGGTCCTAAGAAAAGAGCCTCTACTTTTCAAGAATACGATGTTCAACCCCTCCATGGCGGGAGTCGTCGAGGTAGTGGTTTCTCCCCGATCGAGTCTGATCGGCAAAACAATCAAAGAGATCCGCTTCCGCGAGACTTTCGGGATGAACCCGCTGGCAGTCCATCAGTCCGGCAGGACCTATTATCGCAAACTGGCAGATCTGCCCCTCCAGGCCGGCGATATGGTTCTTGTCCATGGCACCTGGGAACAATTTCATGCCCTGCAAGAGCTTCACCAGAACTTTATCGTTATCTCGCCATCCGAAAAAGAATTTCACAAGCCTGAAAAGGCAAAAAGGGCCTTGGTATGTTTTTTGATCGCCCTGTTTCTGATGGTCTTTTCGAGTTTTTATTTTCAAAAGCGCCCCTATAATCCTCTGCCTTTATCGGTTTGCCTGATGGTGGGTGCATTGGGCATGATATTAAGCAAAGTCATGACGATTGGTGAAGCCTACCGCTCTGTGGATTGGCGCACCGTATTTTTGCTCGGCGGACTTATCCCGCTGGGAATGGCCGTAGATCAGACCGGGACCGCTCAATGGATCGCGAAAGGAATTATCATCGGGATAGGCAATTACATGTCTCCCCTTCTGCTTTTGGTCATCCTCGCCTGCATGAGTTGCGCTTTTACCATGGTGATCTCCAACGTCGGGGCCTGCGCCCTGCTTGTTCCCCTGGGGGTGTCCCTTGCACACCAGATTGGCATCGATGCTCGCGTAGCGGTTATCGTCGTCGGTTTAGGGGTTTCCAATTCTTTCATCCTCCCGACCCATCAGGTGAATGCGTTGTATATGGGACCGGGAGAATACCGAACCAGGGACTATATCAGAATCGGTGGATTTCTGAGTTTGATTTACATCGCGGTTCTGGTAGCGATGACATATGTTTTTTATCTTTAAAGCGGTTCCAGCAATGGCTGCGGCCCAAATAAAGCTGAATCCTCTGGAATTTATTTTGCATCAAAACGCCAAGTAACCGGGAGGCAATCATGGCCGTAATTACGATATCACGGGGTTCTTACAGCAAAGGGAGGGAAGTGGCCGAGAAGGTGGCGGCAAAGTTGGGTTATCGTTGTTTAAGTCGTGAGGTGATTCTTGATGCCAGTGAGATTTACAACATTCCTGAGATCAAGATGACTAAAGCCATGCACGATGCGCCTTCCGTCCTGGAGCGCTTCAGCCACGGCAAGACCCGTTTCATCGCTTATTACCAAAGTGTGCTCGCCCGCGACGTCCAAAAGGACAACGTCGTCTACCATGGTCTTGCAGGGCACCTCCTGCTAAAGGGCATCCCCCATGTGCTCAAAGCCCGGATTATCGCCGATCTGAACGAACGGGTGCGCGAAGAGATGGAGCGTGAGAGAATTCCCAGACAGGAAGCTTTAAGTCTGATTTTAAGAGATGACCAGGAACGACGTAAGTGGACCCAAAGGCTCTATGGGACGGACCCCTGGGACAGCTCTCTTTATGACCTTGTGCTCCATATTAATAAGCTTACGGTCGCCGATGCGGTGAAATTCATTTGCCAGGCAGCGGACCTGCCGCAGTTCAGGACCACTAAAGAATCCCAGCGCAAAATGGACGATCTGGCACTGGCGAGTCAGATTAAGGCAACCCTGGTCCATGACTATCCGCGTATTGCCGTGACAGCCGAGTATGGCAATGTTTTGATTTGTGCCAAGGCCGGCGACCGGCTTTCGCACAAACTGGAGGAAAAAGCAAAAAGCCTTTGCAGCGATATAGGGGGAATCAATAACCTGGAAGTCCACATCGGCGCAGTGGTTCCCCCCCAACGCTATTTAGGCGATGGCTAACCGAGTCCGATCCCAGGCAGAAAGGCACCCTTGATGCAAGGCCTGCAAAATAATCTTCAAGTGGATCTGCACCCGCCCGGCAGGCGCAGATTCACTCTCTAATGGACCGGGTTCAATCGGATTGACAGATAAGTTAGTTTAGCGCCAGTTTAGATATGCCGGATAACCGCATATTGATATTTCAGTGAAAGGAGAAGGTTGTTATGAAACAAATCGGCATTTGGATTATCAGCGTTGTTTGCATGGTTGCCATGAGTACAGCGTGGGCGGATGAAGGGGAAACGATTTTCAAATCCCAGGGATGTATGTCATGTCATAAAAAAGAGAGCACCTCGAAGGTGAATCCGTCTCTGATTGAGATTTCAATGGCCTATCAGGGCAAAGAAGTGCAACTCATTAAATACCTGAAGGGGGAATCGGAAGCCATTGTAAGGCCGGAAAAATACAATCTGATGAAGGGTAAAATAAAAAAAACCAAAATGCTTTCCGATGCGGATCTCAAAGCGTTGACTGATTTCCTGTTGCGCCAGCATTAAGGTCAGGTAAACCCACTCTTGGGAGGAGAAATTTTTGAATCGGCGCCTTTATATTTTCCTGGTATTATTTATAATTTTGTCAGGTTGTGCCTACACACCCCAACCGGCGCGGTCTCCCTATCTGGGCCACGACACTCCGGCTGGCCAATGTGCGGATTTTTTTGCTGATTTGGATCAAGCGGTGAAGCAAGCCGGAGTTCGGGACCCGGAAGAATTTCCCCTGGAAAATCACCCCTATCTGCGGGTCAATCGATTTTTAGCCTCATTTTCCAATGAGATCGCTGATGGGGCGGCTTTTGACGATTGGGTCAAACGACTGCAGCGCCTCGATCAGAATGCCCGGTTTTTTGAAATTGCCAACCTGCCGCCCAAAAACCTCTCAAATTTGCATCTTGAAACCGGAGAGACAGACATCCGTCAGAAAGTCATTCAGTGTGGTGATTTTCTGAAGGCGCTTGATTTTAAAGACGCCGGTCAGCGCCAAAAATTTAAGGCCGACGTAAACGCCATTGATGATTACATCCTGTTAAGGCGGATTTTGGGATTATACCCCATCACCAGCATGTTTGTCGCTTCAGGTATATACCGCTACCAGAGCGAAGTTCACAAGTCTTTCAGCAATCAGCCGCCTTCTGGCTGGCAGAAAATACGCTATCTTCCTGCGGTTTCAAATGACTCACAGCCTTCTGCCGCCGCTATTCTTGAAACAGTCGGCCGGGACGCCCTCGGCATTCCTGAATATTCATCACGAGATCAACGGGTCCTGTTTGATTTTTTTGCCCCGGTCTGGGAAGTGCAAACCGGGGGAGACTTTGATCAAATCGGCACTCCTTTCTGGACGGCTGATAAAAAGCAGGCTATTGATACGGACCGGCCCATTAGTTTTCAACGCCTTTCTTTTTCGCGCTTTGAAGGAAAAATTTTAACCCAGCTCAATTATGTGGTCTGGTTCCCGGCGCGCCCCAAAATAGGCGCATTTGATATCTATGGCGGGTTTTTAGACGGCCTGATCTACCGGGTTACCCTGGACGGTGACGGACAGCCGCTATTGTACGAGACCGTTCACAACTGCGGATGCTACCACAAGTTTTACCCGACGGACCGTTTGCAGATTTTGAAAAAGATCGACTATGCTGAAAAGCCGCTGGTGCTGAAGGCCCCCGCGGCCGATCCGGATTCGGTGCGGATGGTGGTCGCCCTGGAAACCCGCACCCACTATGTGAAAAGTTTTTACACCTTGCCCCGGCAGTTGAAGACAGCGGCTGTCAGCTATGCATTTGCCGACTACGATCGGCTGCGCAGCCTCAACTATTTGGAGCATGAGCAGCGAAGTTTTTTTGGAGAAGACAGCATTGTCAACGGAAGTGAGCGTCTGGAGCGTTACCTGTTATGGCCGACGGGGGTGCTCTCCCCCGGTGCCATGCGGCAGTGGGGGCGACATTCAGTTGCTTTTGTCGGCAAACGTCATTTTGATGACCCGGATCTGATTGAAAAGATTTTTCAACGACCTGAATATGATAAAAAATGATTCCCACCTGGCCGGAGTTGTTAAATCGCTGGGACTTGTGTTCGGGGATATCGGAACCAGTCCGATTTACACCTTATCGGTCGTATTTCTATTAACCCGGCCGACGCCGGAGCACGTCATCGGGGTCCTTTCTCTAATTGTCTGGACCCTGGTAATCCTTGTTTCGCTGGAGTACGCCTGGCTGGCCATGAGTCTCGGGGAGCGCGGTGAAGGCGGTACGATTGTCTTAAAGAGTATTTTAGTTAAGCTGCTCAAGCGCAGCCGTCAGGCCGCCTTTGTTACCCTGCTATCGTTTATCGGCATTTCGTTGCTGATCGGCGACGGCATTATCACCCCGGCCATCAGCATCCTCAGCGCGGTGGAAGGATTGCTGCTGGTCCCCGGTTTTGAGCATACCGCCCGTGATGTGCTCATTGTAATTGCCTGTGCCATCGCCATTTTTCTTTTTGCATTTCAAGGGAAAGGAACCGAAAAGATTGCCGGCGCTTTTGGCCCTTTAATGGTGCTCTGGTTTCTGGTTCTGATGATTTCCGGCGTCTTTTCCATTTTTAAAACCCCTGCAGTGGTCAAGGCCGTCAATCCCTACTTCGCGGTGCGGTTTTTAACCGACAACGGGATAGCCGGTTTTTTTGTTTTATCGGAAGTCATTCTGTGTGCCACCGGCGGGGAGGCATTGTACGCCGATATGGGTCAGTTGGGACGCAAGCCCATCGTGCTGGCGTGGTATTTTGTTTTTGGCGCCCTGCTGCTGAATTATCTTGGCCAGGGGGCTTACCTCATCAGATATCCGGAGGCCCGCAACGTGCTGTTCGAAATGGTCTTTAATCAATTGAAATTATTGTATCTGCCATTTTTGATCTTGAGCATTCTGGCCACCGTTATTGCCTCCCAGGCCATGATCAGCGGCATGTTTTCCATCGTTTACCAGGGGATCACCACCCATGTCCTGCCCCGGTTTAAAGTGGATTACACGTCGCCCGAATTACGATCCCAGATATATATCGGTGCCGTTAACTGGTTTCTTCTGATCGCGGTGCTTTTCATCATGGTCGAATTTCAGGAGTCCCACCGGCTGGCAGCCGCCTACGGCCTGGCCGTCACGGGAACCATGACCCTGACCGGCATTATGATGACATGGATCTTTTATCTAAAAGGCCAATGGGTAAAATTGATGATCGCCGTTTTGGTAACCCTGGTCGATGTGGTTTATTTCCTGTCGAATACTTACAAAATACCCCATGGCGGATACTGGTCGATCATTTTGGCTGCCATACCGTTTGCCATAATCATCATCTATACCAGAGGACAGAAAAGGTTGCATCGGTCTTTAAGGCCGCTAACACTGGAGCGTTTTCTGGCAAAATTCAACGCCGCCTACCGCAGCATGCCGAAGATCAGAGGTACGGCGCTTTTTTTCCTGCGGGATGCCGCGAAAATACCGCCTTACATCATCAAGACGATGTTTACCAATGACATCGTTTATGAAGACAATATCCTGGTCTCGGTTATAAGAAAGGATTTGCCTTTCGGCGTTGACGGCCGCTTCAAACAGGAACTGGCATCCGGGCTGAGGATATACGAAATAGTCGCCGGCTACATGGAAGTCATTTTGGTTGAGCGGCTGATGAAACATGCCGGAATCGATGAAAAAACCATTTTTTACGGTCTGGAGGATATTGCGACCAATCACATTGTCTGGAAAATATTTTCATTGATTAAACGGATTAGCCCCACATTCATTCAATTTCACAAACTCCCGGCCCCCAAGCTGCATGGGGTTGTCACCCGGGTTGAACTTTGAGATGATAAAGGGGGAAAACGGGGGAGTTGTTCGTCTATAAGTCAACTTACAGGAGTGAAAAACAAGTCAGTTCGCTTCTATCATTCCAGGCAGATGACAGAACCCCGGTTTCGTTAAAAACTTAATAATTTAAGTATATTATAGAAATTTGGAGACGTTTAAATCATGAAAGCATCGCAATTAAAAGACATGGCCTGCAATATTTGCGGCAAGACCAAAGCCCGGTCCCGGATGATGCCGGCAGCGCTGGTTCGAAACGCCGTGGCAGAGCAGATTAAAATTTCTAATCCGGACTGGAAACCGGTGGGTTATATTTGCCTCAGTGATCTGAATCGATTCCGCATGCAATATATTCAAAACGTGCTGGAATCTGAAAAGGGAGAACTGACGACATTGGACCATGACGTCCTGGAGAGTCTTCAGCGTCAGGAAACGCTTTCCAGCAATGTCGATGCCGAGTTCGAAAAAGGTTCGACCCTGGGCGAAAAAATGGCCGATGGGGTGGCATCATTCGGGGGCAGCTGGAGGTTCATTATTATATTCGCTTCAATTCTGGTGATATGGATTGCGCTGAATTCATTTCTGCTGCTAAAGAGACCCTTTGATCCCTATCCGTTTATTTTGCTAAATCTGGTTTTATCCTGCCTGGCAGCCATTCAGGCCCCCGTTATCATGATGAGCCAGAACCGCCAGGAGGCCAAAGACCGCCTGCGGTCAAAGGACGATTATCGTGTGAATTTAAAGGCCGAACTTGAAATTCGGCACCTGCACGACAAAATCGACCACCTCCTGTCGCACCAGTGGGAGCGGCTGGTTGAAATCCAGCAAATTCAGATCGATCTGCTTTCCGAACTCACCAGAATAGGGGTTAAAGGCAAAAACCCTTAAATTGTATGCTGAATGTTGTAGCTGTGGCACGCGGGTGATCTATAAAAAGCCCTTGGCAGAGCATTCCTAGCATTCTGAATCGGCATCCATATTCGGCTGAAAAGTACCATCATTCAATTACCATAATGACATCACCGGTGGTCACCTGGGAGCCTTCACCGACCCGTATAGCGGTCACGGTTCCGGAAATATTGCTGGAAATGTTGTTTTCCATTTTCATGGCTTCCAAAATGGCCACCACCTGCCCGGCACTGACGACATCACCGACCTTGACCTTGATCTGCAGGATTAATCCCGGTATGGGTGCCACCACCATTCCCTCTCCCGCAATCGGAGACACTGCAGCGGCAGCCGGTATTGCCGGGCGTGGTGCGGAACTGTCGGCAGTCCGGAGGGCGGCCGTCATTGTTTTGGGCGGTTGAACGCCTCTTGCGGGGGCAACCTCGGCATAGTTTTCGATGTTGACCTGATAGATTGTGCCGTTAACGGCAACCTCGGCCAGGCCTGCCTGGATCTCACCGACCTCAATATCGAATTTCGAATCACCGATAGCAATTTTGTATCTCATGCTAACACCTCTTCATTCCAATCAACGATTTTTGCGATTAAAAACCAGCATCCGTTCTGCCATCATCTGAGCGCGGCCGTGCAGGGCCCAGGAACCCTGGGGGGACCCGGACAGATCCAGGATCGGCGATGTTTGCGAACCTGCAAGATGCAGGTGCAAGGCAGCTGCAACGGCTGCGGCCGCCGCCGGGTCCATCCGGTTGCCGGCGGCCGGGAGTACATTTTCTTCTTCTATTCGAGGAGCGCCGGCTGCGGTCGTTTTATCAACGCCGGCGGCTTTGCGCCTGGCCAGCCATTGAAAAACAAAACCGGAAATTATCATCCCGAGCATGAGGAGGCACAAAACGATAAAAATCCCGAAGAACCGGATGAAAAGGGTTCCCAGGGCATAGCCCCAGAAAGAATCTCTGGGACCACCAACCAGGGTAATACGGCCGTCGGCCTTTCCGTCCGAGTCAAGCGGGCCGCCGTCTTTTACGGTAACCACCAGCTCCTGGACCCGCTCCGGCAGGCTCAGGTTGGCCGCATCTGAAATGACCCAGGGTTGCGGCAGGGTTTCGTTGAACACATAAAACTGAGTCGAGCTGATAAAAAAGTCGGATGTAAGCGATACCTTGGCTTCAGCACCGGGGGTTAGATCGCCAAGATGAATTACGAAAAGTGCTGATTTGAAGTTTTTGACATCGACTTCCGGGCGTTCAGCTTTTTCAAAGTCCATGCCCTCCACGTCGAGCAGCCTGGCGCCCGCCGCGCTGAATTGAATCTGAACACGGGTGCTTTTGGCGCGGGGAATGAGCGTGGCCGTAATGCTATCCCCCTGACGGTTGAACTCGGGAGCGGGTTTTTCAATCACTTCTCCAAAGGCTGCCCACGCAGCCGTGGCGGCTGTCAGGGCCGTCGCCAGTGTCAGCGCCGGCAACCACTTGCAAGAAAACCGCCTGAAAACCTGAAAGGCCGTAGCATTCATAGCTTCCTCCTATTGAAACATGGCGATGAACATACCCGCCGCCGAAGCCGATCCGATGACACCGGCCAGGTTGGGCCCCATGGCATGCATGATGAGCCAATTGTCCGGGTCGGCTTTCAGTCCTTCGCTATGGGAGACGCGCGCCGACATGGGTACGGCTGAAACTCCGGCTGAGCCGATCAGCGGGTTAATTTTTTCCTTTAAAAACAAATTCATGATGTGGACGGTCAGGATTCCGCCGAAGGTGCAGACGACAAAATCCATCAGCCCGAAGCTGAAAATGAGCAGCGGCTTCCAGCTTAGGAATTTATCCGCCTGCATGGTGGCGCCCACCGAAAGGCCCAGAAAAATGGTGACGATGTTCATCAGTGCATTCTGGGCCGTATCGGAAAGGCGCTTGACGACGCCACATTCCCGCATGAAATTGCCGAACATGAACATCCCCATCAGGGGGGCGACCGCCGGAATCAGAAGTATAATCAGGATCGCGGCAATCAAGGGGAAAAGCAATTTTTCGCGGTCCGAAACCGGCCGCAACTGGCGCATTTTAATAAGACGCTGGGCCGGGGTGGTCATCAGGCGCATGATCGGCGGTTGGATCAGCGGAACCATGGCCATGTATGAATAGGCCGCCAGCGCGTTGGCCCCCAATAAATGCGGTGCCAGCTTGGCTGTCAGGTAAATGGTGGTCGGGCCGTCGGCCCCCCCGATGATGCCCACCGACGCCGCCTCCTTCAAGGTAAAACCAAAAAACAACACCCCGATGTAGGTGATAAACACCCCCAGCTGGGCGCCGGCCCCAATAATCAGGGTTTTGGGATTGGCAATCAGCGGGCCGAAATCGGTCATGGCGCCCAGCCCCAGGAAAATAACGCAGGGAATAATCTCCCACTCGATGCCATATTTATAAAACGCCCGGATAAGCTCCGGGTTGCCGTGCTCGGAAAATCCCATCAACGGCACCAGCGGGAAATTCACCAGAAAAATACCGAATCCGATCGGAACCAGCAAAAGCGGTTCGTACTTTTTGGCTACCGCCAGATACAGGAAAAAGAAGGCAACGCCGATCATGAAGACTTCTTTGATCGCCAGGTTCGGTATCCCGGTCTGGGTGATCATGATATTTTGTATTAATTCGAATACATATGCCCAGGACATAGCTGCAGCTCCTTTCTCTGGTCTTACAACGGGATGTTCCCATGTTTTTTGGGGGGATTGGTGTCGCGCTTGGTCTTAAGCATCCGCAGGGCCTGGATGATCTTTGGGCGCGTGTCAGCCGGATCAATCACATCATCGATATAACCCAATTCAGCGGCCCGAAAGGGATTTGAGAATTTTTCCCGGTATTCCGCGATCAATTGGGTACGCTGTGCTTCCGGATCCGGGGCCGACTGGATCTGACTGTGGCTGATGATATTGACGGCGCCTTGCGCACCCATGACGGCGATCTCTGCGGTCGGATAGGCGATATTGATATCGCCGCGAATATGCTTGGAGCTCATGACGATATAGGCGCCGCCGTATGCTTTGCGGGTAACGATCGTAATGCGCGGGACGGTCGCTTCGCAGAACGCATAAATTAATTTGGCACCGTGTTTGATAATGCCGCCGTGTTCCTGGTGTGTTCCCGGCAGGAAGCCGGGCACATCCTCGTAGATGATCAGCGGAATGTTGAAGGCATCACAGAAGCGAACAAAGCGCGCACCTTTGTTGGACGCATCGATGTCCAGGCAGCCCGCCATCACGGACGGCTGGTTGGCCACCACCCCCACCGGCCTGCCGTCGAGTCGTGCGAATCCGACCACGATGTTCTTGGCCCAGTGTTCATGAACCTCGAAGAAATAAGTGTCGTCCATGTTGGATCTTACAATCTCGCGAATATCGTAGGGCTTATTGGGATCGGTCGGAACGATTTCCCGCAAACGCTCGTCCCGGCGATCGGGATCGTCGGGGCTGTCCATGCGGGGAGGGTCTTCCATATTGTTCTGGGGCAGAAAAGTCATCAGTTCACGGATTTTTGCGAGGCAGGCGCGATCATCGGGGGCTGCAAAATGGGCCACACCGCTTTTCACGTTGTGGGCCATCGCCCCACCCAAATCTTCTTTGCTGACTTCCTCGCGCGTAACCGCCTTAATCACCTCGGGCCCGGTGATAAACATGTGGCTGGTTTTTTCGACCATGAAAATCCAGTCCGTCAGCGCCGGCGAATAGACGGCCCCTCCAGCCGACGGCCCCATGATGGCCGTGATCTGCGGCACCACTCCGGAAGCCATGACATTCAGCAGGAATATGTCTGCATAGCCGGCCAGGCTCATGACGCCTTCCTGAATGCGGGCCCCTCCGGAATCACATAACCCGATTACCGGTGCTCCGGTTTTCATGGCGATCTTCATGATCTTGCAAATCTTTTCGGCATGGGCCAGAGAAAGGGACCCACCGAAAGCGGTAAAATCCTGGGCAAATACAAAAGCCTGTTTGCCATGAATCATGCCGTATCCCGTGACCACACCGTCACCATATATTTTTTTATCCTGCATATCAAAATCGGTACACCGGTGTGTTTTAAAGCGATCCATCTCAACAAACGTTCCCTGGTCCAAAAGGTTGTCAAGGCGTTCTCTGGCTGTCAGCTTTCCGCTGGCATGCTGCTTTTTGACCCGATCCGGGCCTCCGCCTTCCAAAGCCTTGCGGTTGAGCAGTTCAAGCTTTTCAAGCAACCGTGAAGATTCCATGTCTGTCTCTCTTTCTTGAAATAGTATAGTAAATAAAATCCGACCGGAATCGGACCAAAAGATATGCAAAATCAGCGCCAACGATTGACAACGTCAGTTTCTTTCACAAAGCATCTTAGATTAACATCCTTGATGCGATACGGAGGATGTCACGAATTCCTGCCAAACAGTTACCAGAATTCTGAGTTCTCAAATTGTTTGCCTTCCGGAATTTTCAGTTCCGGTTTCTGCCGCCGCATGTTAGCCGACAAAACGGCTTTGGGCAAGTTTATATTTGCACCGCAAACCGTTTTAAACTATAAAAGGTCTCAGCGGATATAATTGGCAGGCAAATTGCTTATGGACGTGAACCAGGCCAATTTCAGAGCGAATTCATTTTTTTTCAGATCAAAATGAACAACCCTGCCGCAAGCAGCGAGGTATCAATTGCAATATTTATAAGCGCCCCAAGGGACGGGGAATTAAGCCCTCGTCCGCCGGCGGATTAAACAGGAAACAGAACATGGAATCATCCCCGGTACTCACCTCACCAGAACCTGAAGTTACCTTTGCCCGCAATCTCGGTCTGTTTGATGCCACCATGATCGGCATCGGGGCCATGATCGGCGCCGGCATTTTTGTGCTCACGGGCATCGCCGCCGGTGAAGCGGGGCCCGGTGCGCTGCTGGCCTTTGCCCTCAACGGTCTGGTAACCCTGCTGACGGCCCTCGCCTATGCCGAACTGGCCTCGGTCTACCCTAAATCAGGCGGCGGGTATGCCTTTATCAGCAAGGCATTCCCCGGACCGGCAGGGTTTGCCTCGGGCTGGATGCTGTGGTTTTGCTACATCATTGCCTGTGCGCTGTATGCCCTTGGATTCGGCAGCTATTTCTGGGAATTTGTTCAACGGTATTTCCCGCCGATCGCTGACCTGGTCTTCAACCTGGCCGGTCACAAAGCCCCGGCCCTGATGATGACCGCCTTGGTGAGCATCATTTTCATTCTCGTCAATATGCGGGGTACGGCCTTAACCGGCAGCGTCGAAAATATCATCACCATGGCCAAGATAATTATTCTGGGCATATTTATCGCCTACGGGCTGAAGCGGATTTTTCAAATCCCCAGCGAGGCTGCAGCAAGCTTCACTCCCTTTTTGCCCAACGGTGCCGGGGGGGTGGTCATTGCCATGGGGTTGACCTTTATCGCCTTTGAAGGCTATGACCTGATTGCAACGGTGGCCGAGGAGATCAAAGCACCTGAAAAAACCATTCCCCGGGCCACATTGATTTCCTTGAGTGTTACCGTCTTCATCTATCTGATGATCTTGCTGGTCTGCATCGGGGCCATTCAACCCGAGTCGGGCAAATCCTGGCAGTTTCTGGGTCAGTATCAGGAAACGGCGATTGCCAGGGCTGCTCAGAGCTTCATGCCGGCTTTTGGGGTGGCGCTGATTATCTTCGGTGGGCTGCTTTCCACGATATCGGCTTTGAACGCTACCATTTTAGCCTCATCGCGCGTGGCCTTTTCCATGAGTCGCGATAAAATGCTGCCGATGCGCCTGAGCACGATCCACACCACGCGCCGCACCCCGCACATTGCCATTGCGGTCACCGGCGTGATTGTCATCGTCATGGCCTTGCTTTTCCCGATTCAGGTCATTGGCTCTGCTGCCAGCGTCATGTTTTTGCTGACATTCACCCTGGTCAATCTTTCACTGATTGCCCTGCGCCGCAAGTTCCCTGAGCTAAAAGGCGGATTTCGGGTGCCGTTATACCCCGCCACTCCGATTGCCGCCATCGCCCTCAACCTATTTCTGGCGCTTTACCAGTTCAATTTTGATCCCCGGGCCTGGTACATCGCCATTGCCTGGGTCATTGTCGGTCTGTTTATTTATTTTATGCACTTTGAAAAAGTCACGGCAGCCGATATGCCCCAGGTGCTCGAGGTCCAGCAGCCTAAAAGCAAAAACAATTATGCCTACCGGATACTGGTTCCGCTTCACAATCCCGATCATGTCATCCCGCTGATGAAACTGGCAATCCCCATTGCCAGGGCCCATCAGGGTGAAATCGTTGTGCTGGGCGTCATCGATGTTCCCATCAACCTGCCGCCCCATGAAGGTATGCGATTCGTCCATCACAAAACACCGCTTTTGCGGAAAGCAATCGAGTACGGCAGCGAGCAGGGGGTCGAAACCCGCTCGGCGATCCGCATTGCGAACCAGGCATGGGATGGTATCCTCCAGGCAGCCGAGGTTGAGAAGGCAACACTGATTCTGATGGGCTGGAAGGGGTATACGACCACCCGTGATCGAATTATGGGAGAAGTTACCGATAAGGTGGTAAGGCAGGCGCCCTGTGACCTGATCACCGTGAAGCTCATGGGCGACCGGGTGATTCAACGCCTTTTAATCACAACGGCCGGCGGCCCGCATGCAACCCTTGCAGCCGAATATGTAGGAATTTACCACCACTCGGACGGACTGGCGGTAACCTGCTGTTACGTGGTGGATCCCAATGCCGACGAACGAGCCCGGGAATCCGCCCGTCAGTGGATGCACAAAACCACCCGCCTCACGAACCTTGAGGGCCAGATTGAGATGCGCCTGCTGGAGGGCAAAAGGATTGCGACGACCCTGGTCAAAGCTGCCGTCGACTACGACCTGGTCGTACTGGGGGCATCCAGGGAAGGGGTTTTCTCAAATACTTTGTTCGGTGAAATTCCTGAAAAAGTTGCCCGTTACGCCCAAACACCGGTAATGATCGTGCAGCGCTACGAAGGTCCGGTCAAATCGCTCGTAAAAAGGGTGATGGGATAGCCCGAGGGGGCAACCGGCATAAGCGCTAAGTTGTTTTAACATGGGATGGTGCATTAATGGCTGAGAGCATCCAGGAAATATTTAAACGCAAGCTCGTCCCAGTGCGTTTCGAGCGCAGCATGGGGCTTCTGGGTGCCACAACTCTGGGCATCGGGGCCCTCATGGGCGCCGGCATTTATGTGCTCATCGGGCTCGCGGCTGAAAAAGCCGGACCGGCCGTCTGGCTCTCCTACCTGATCTGCGGCCTGCTGAGTCTGCTGTCCGTCTATGTTTTTGGGGAACTTTCCCGCAAGGTGCCGACCGCCGGCGGCGGATATGCCTTTGCCTATAATGCCCTCGGCAGCTTCTGGGGGTTTATAACCGGCTGGCTCCTGGCACTGGGCAGCATCTTTGCATGTGCCATGTATGCCATGGGCTTCGGGTATTACTTCGGCGCGCTGCTACCATTCTCGCTGCCTGAGACGGCCCTGAAGGGGCTGGGGTTGATCATTATCGCCGTTCTTACCCTGCTCAACTGCCGCGGAACCAAAGGCGGCGATCGCATCCAGAAAATTCTAACCTGGGGCAATCTGCTGGTCCTTTTGATCCTCATCGTCCTGGCCGCGGGCAAGGCCGACATCGAAAACGTAAAACCCATGTTCCCGAACGGTTTGACGGGAATCGGCGGAGCGATAGCGATTATCTATGTTTCCTTTTTCGGCTATCAGTTGATTGCCAATACGGCTGAAGAAATCGTCAATCCCGAAAAGACCGTACCGCGCGCCATGCTGTTGTCCATGATTATCAGCCTGCTGTTTTATGTGGCCCTGGCGATTATATCGGTGCTGGTGGTTCCCTGGGAAAATCTTGCCCAATCCAAGGCGCCCCTGGTGGACGTGGCCCTCAAAGGTCTCGGTCACCGGGGCTGGCTGCTGATCGCCGTCGGCGGGGTGCTTGCTTCAGCTGCGGCCCTCAACAGCACCCTGCTTGCTCAGGCTCGGCAGATCTTTGCCATGGGCAAAGATGGATTTCTGCCGACCCTCCTCGGACGCATCCATGCGGTCAACCGGACCCCCCTGATGGCCCTGGGCGCCGGGGGGATAGCCACTGCCGCCGCGCTGACTTTCGGCGACCTGACCTTCATTGTTAAATCCGCCAATTTCTGCTTTCTAACCTCGCTGTTGCCGGCTTCTTTTGCCCTGCGCAAACTGTATCAGACCTCTGAGGCGACTGAGTTGCCCGGGCGCTGGCGACGATACATTCCCGAGGCATCCTGCGGCGCCAACCTGATCCTGCTCTTCACGCTGGACTGGGTATCGATTGTTTTCGGCCTGCAGCTGATGAGCGTCGGGTTCCTGATCTATTTCTTTTACTCCCGTAAGCGCGAAGTTCGTTCGCGCACCGGCATGAGCCTGGTGCTGTCCGAGCAGCACAAATCAATGAATCTTAGCAATTTCAGGATTCTCGTACCGATGGCCAACCCGCAAACCCAACCCGCCCTATTTGCCATTGCCGAATCCCTCCTGGAACGGCAGAGCGGTGAACTGGTTGTGCTGAATGTTGTCCGGGCAACCGCGCAAGTTGACTTCTATTCGGCCCTGTCGCATGCGGAAGATTCGGTCCATCTGCTGGATGGAAGTACCCAGTTGCCCACCTCGAAGCAGGTGAAAATCAGACCGGTGGTTCGAGTTTCGCGCAGCCTGCCAAAAGGCATCGTCCACGCTGCCGAAGAGGAAAATTGCAATCTGATCGTGATGGGTTTCGCCGCTGAAGAAGCATCCGCATCCATCCAACTGGTGGAAAATGTGCTGAATTATGCCCGGACCGACGTCATTCTCTTCAAGCTGAGAGGTGAGTTCGCTCCCAAACGGATCGGGGTATCTTTGGGCGGCAGCGGCAACTTGAACCTGATTGTGCGGCTGGCCGGTGCCCTGGCAGATCGCTATGGCGGGCATATCACCTTTATGAACATTCTGCCGGAAAACTACACGGCTGAACAAAAGGCACACTCCAGCAAAATCCTGGTGGAGGCGATCCGACAACACGGCGCCAAAGCCCTTTACCGGATTGAAGTCGCCAGCTCCGACAAGCCGCTGGATTTCCTGGTGGCGCGCTCGGCCGAATTTGATCTTCTGGTTGTGGGGGCCACCAAAGTTAAGTTTCTTGAAAAGGCGGCGGTGGGCCCCTTTTCGTCCCAGATCGCCATGCGATCTGACTGTTCGGTAGCCATCGTCAGGGTCGCACCGACGGTCAAGAAAATCATGCCGATCTGACACCCAAAAGAGACCGCTGCCGAACAGGTTCCTGAATTCCGGGTTCTCAAATCGACAACCTTCCGGAATTTTCAGTTCTTATTCCTGCCACGGGGGTTTATAGGCAAAAAGTGAATCAAATACAGCAAGGAGGCAATGATGCAAATCAGATCTAAAAAAAACGCCTATTATTTTTTTGCACGGATATTTATCACAATTCTAATCATCGGATTTGTGTTTGGACTCCATCCAACTCCGGCCACTGCAAAAGTCGGTGCCCAAGGCTATCCGTGGTCGTTTTCCGAGTTGATCAAAAAGGTCAGCCCGTCGGTGGTGAACATTATTGCCTTAAAAGTCATTCGCACCTCTGATCAGGGCACCTCGCCTTTGGGATCGGAAGATCCCATGCGCGACTTTTTTGAAAGATATTTCGGAGGGCAGATGCCCAAAGAATTCCGGCAGCATGCGCTGGGAACCGGTTTCATCATCGATAAGGAAGGATTTATTCTGACCAACAATCATGTGGTTGAGAAAACCGAGGAACTGAATGTCCGCTTGAGCGATGAAAAGGAGTATACGGCACAAATCATCGGCCGGGATCCTAAAACTGATTTGGCCCTTATCAAAATCGATGCGCAAAAGCCGCTGACTCCGCTGGATCTGGGTGACTCCGACAGCCTGGAAGTGGGCGACTGGGTGTTGGCCATCGGCAATCCGTTCGGTCTGGGCAACACGGTCACCGCCGGCATCGTCAGCGCCAAATACCGTCAGATCGGCGGCGGGCCATATGACAGCTTCATTCAAACCGATGCTTCCATCAATCCCGGCAACAGCGGCGGGCCCCTTCTGGACATGGATGGGAAGGTGATAGGGGTCAATTCGGTAATTTTTTCCGAAAGCGGCGGCAATATCGGCATCGGATTCGCCATCCCGATCAATATGGCCAAACAGTTGCTACCGCAATTGAGGGAAGGCAAAGTAAGCCGCTCATGGCTGGGCGTGATGATTCAGAATATAACACCGGAGTTGAGGGCCAAACTCGGTTTGGGCACTGACGAGGGTGCGCTGGTTTCGGATGCGGTGCCCGGCGGCCCGGCCGAAAAAGCCGGCATCAAACGCGGTGATGTAATCCTGGAATTTGACGGCAAATCCATTCGAAGTTCCCGTGATCTGCCCTTTGTTGTGGCGTCCACGCCCATTGGCAAGACGGTTGCGGTGGAAGTCATGCGGGACAACCAGCGCATGAATCTGCAGGTCAGAACCGAAGAGCTTAAGGAAGAAGCCGAGACAGCCCCTCCCGGCGAAGAGCGTCCCTTCCTTGGTATGGAGGTCCAAGAAATTACGCCGGAGATGGCCAAAAATTACAACCTGTCGCAGACTTCAGGGGTTATTATCGTTCAGGTTGAAAGCGGTTCCCCGGCAGAGGATGCCGGTCTTACCGCCGGCGACATCATTGTTGAGATCGATAAAAAACCGGTCAAGGATGTAAAGACCTTGAACAGTTTGCTGGCAGGGGTCAAAGAAGGACAAACGATTCTTTTCCTGATCGATCGCGGCGGTACGACGATCTTTGTGACACTGAATGTGAAAAAATGAGGAATATCCAATGATCTGGATTAACATTCTAATCGGCCTGATCCTGCTGTTTGCCGGCCGCAGGCTTTTCTGGCTGTTTGTGGCCTGTGTCGGTTTCGCCAGCGGTTACCATTATGCGCAGCAGATATGGGCCATTCATTCTCCGGCCCTGGTTCTGATTTTGGCCATCGCCGTCGGTGCACTGGGAGCGATTATCGCAATCTTGTTTCAAAAAGTAGCCATCGTAATTGCCGGATTTGCCGCCGGCGGATATATTGTGCTGATTCTTTTCGATCAGTTTGCCGGATTGCCTTCGCAAATGGTCTGGCTGCCATATATCATCGGTGGCGTCATTGGCGCAGTTGTCCTGTTTTTGGTTTTTGACTGGGCCTTGATTTTTCTATCGACCTTGACCGGCGCCACCCTGATTGTGCAAATGGCAGCATTCAACCCCTGGGTTGAAATTTTCTTATTTTTAGCCCTGGTTATTGCGGGAATGGCTTTTCAGGCCAAAACGATGACCGCAGACCGCCGTGTCCAATGACGCAAAAATGCTTTTTAAAATATTGATCCCCCAAACCAACGATTAATTCGTTGGTATAAAAATGAATCTGTTAAGGAGAGTCGGGTATTATGAAAGCCTGTAACCATCGGATCCATAAATGGCGGTCTTTTGCTGGCTGGGCCACATCAATTTTGCTGATTTTACAGGTCCGGGGTTGTGCCGAAGTACCCATCACCCATCCGGCAAGAAACTCGAATTGCCGATATTAAAAAGTATCTACCGGAAGCGCTGCCTTATTATGACAAGACGAAGAAGTAAAGAAGTGGATCGCTGGTTCCGACATTTGGAGCTGGTTTCCGCAGCGGCATTCCCGTGTCAACCACCCACACCATTACCGGGGTGGGCGCCACCACCAAGTTGTCAGCCGTCAGATGGGGGTTGGCTTACCGGATCGTATGGGCCTGGCCGATGTGAATCAGCTCGGTGGCGCCTTCTCCTAGAATATGAACCCCCAGAAGCCGTTGATCTCCTGTACTGAATATCATCTTAAGCATCCCTTTCAATAATTTCAAAGTTGACCCTGCCCATCTGAACTGCGGATATGGATGTCCCTTTGCGGAAAGGGAATCTCGATTCCGGCCTTTCGGAATTCTTCAAAGATTTCAAAATAAAGCTCACTGCGAACATTACGCCGCGGTGTTGTCCTGACATCGATCCATACCAGCAGCTCAAAATTGATCGAACTGTCACCATATTGGATAAACCGGACCACCGGTTTTTGGAATTTCGAAACCATGGGCTCTTTTTCTGCAACCTCCAGTAATATTTTCTTAACCTGCTGGGGGTCGGAGCGGTATGAGACCCCCACCGGCAGATCGATGCGAATCATCGGTGACGTCAGTGAATAATTTACAATCGTGTTCGAAATAAGGTTGGAGTTGGGAACAAGGTGTTCAATATGGTCTCTGGTTCTCACTTTGGTGGCGCGCAGATAGATATCCGTTACCATGCCCAGCCCTTTATCCAGCTCGATCCAGTCGCCTTTTCTGATTTTGCCCCCGAATATGATCGTAAAACCACTGATGATATTGGCGGCCAGATGCTGCAGTCCCAGACCGATTCCGATGCCGGCGGCACCGGCAAAAACAAGTAGAAAGCGAAGATCAAGCCCCACAACTTTCAGGGAAATCAAAACGCCGATGGCAATAAAGCTATATTTAAATGTGGTGTCCAGGGCATATCCCAGACCGGGGTCGATTCCAAGGGCAGGATAAACTTTATAGTCCAGATAGGCCTGCAGCAGACGCGCGGTATAAATAAATGCCAGCAGGATGATAACCGCCTTTAGGATCAACCATAAAGTTACCTGGGTCGCTCCCAGTTCGACCACCGGAAATGAAATAACGCCTTTAAACAGATCCAGCAGGCCCAGAAGGTTCAAAATAATTCCGATCGTTGCCAGTACGGTGGCGTAGGCGAGCAGGGTCTTAAATGATTGGAAAAGAAATTGCGCGGCTTCATCGGCGGCATCTTTAGCGGCGTGCCATTTCTGCAGCCAGCCCCTTATTTTGTGGTAAGCCAGCATGATCAAAATGTAGGCACCACCGGAAGACCATATTTTTATCAAAACAACCCGTCCTAATTGCCTGTAACCGATGCACCAGAGGAGGGCCGTGATGAAAGCGAGAAAAATAAAGGGGTAATAGAATCGGCTCAGAATTCGAATAAAACCCTGATAAGTTCGATAGGGCAGATCCGGCAGGAATGACATCAAGGCATTTTTCATCAGATGAAACAAAAACAGGACCACAACGATTGAAACCGAGATCGCAAATTTCAGCAGATCGATCACATCGGGTCGAATCTGAAAGGCGGCCGCCCCCTGGATTACCGCAAAGCCAACCAGACCATATAGCAGGGCCAGACGCGCCAGCTGAAAGATCTTCTTCCCGTAGCGGGCGGTGGCCTGAAAAAGATTTTGGGTCAGTGACTCCCGCAGGAGGCTGATGACCAGGGAGCCGATCGCCCAGAGAACCATTAAGTCCCCGGTAAGCGCGAACCAGGCGGCCCGATAGTGGATCATGGCATTGATCAGGGAGTAAGCAGCGAGCAAAATCAGCGGTATCAAGGCAGAGACCAAAATTTTGAGGGCTGAAAGGAAAAATGGATAGATGGTCTGCGGAATTTTCGGCTGCAGCGGCTGAACCTTTTTTTCGATCAGTGCCAGAATCCGTTTCCTGCCCAGCAGGCTGTAGAACACGGCGACCAAAAAGATAAATACGATGCAGGACCCCGCCACTCCGAGCACCCGGCTTTGCTCCATAATCTGCCGAATCAATTCCGGGAGTTTAAGCGGCAAGCCGACTGCCCATTGATACAGATACTCAATTGTCTTCCAATCCCAGCCGATAGGCGAACGCTCGAAAAGTGAGCTGGCCCGGGTCGCAATCTCCGTTTTGACACTGGCTGCTTTTTGGGCGATGGTAGTGCCGACATCTTCGGGAAGGGATATTGCCGGTTGTTTTTGATTTTCAGGAGCCGGCTGCGGAGCGGCGGCATGTGAAGGAGACATCCACAGCAGTAAAATCATAAAAACAAGGACAACATAGCGTGATTGTTTTGTTAGCATGTTTATTTCCCGGGGATGAGTATTATAAATTCGTCATTTTAAACGATTTAACTGCGCCTGGTTGAGGGCGATTTTAGCGATGGCCAGCCGTTTGAAGTATTCTCTGATTTTGGCGGTGTTACCCTTGGCCACCGCTTTAACCAAGTCCCCTTCCAACTCGGCAACCTCGAGCAATTTATAGTAATCCAATGATTCTTTGAAATGCGCCAGGACAATCAGACCGGTCAGCAACGGATGATTGTTGGTGACATTGGCATCTTTGAATTGCATGCCATGTTCAAGCTCAACTTCAAGCCCGCAACAAAATTCCCTGGGATCAATATCCATCCCTTTTGGATTAAGCGCAGCCAGGATCACCTTGGCCTCTTTGACGGAGACTTTCGCTTCTTTCCTCTTCGTCCAGTCGCTGATTTTAAGCTCTTTGCAAACCTTTTTTACTTCTTCGACGCTAACGTATTGAGAAATTTTCATAATGTCCTCCTCCATGAATTATTTATTCAAAAGGTTATATGCTCATGAAACGTATTAATGTCAAACCGAAGAAAAAGGGAATTGAATATTATAAGATCCGCTTATTTCATCTCGCCAAGAATGGTCTCGGCTATTTGGGCATAATTGCCGCCGAAATGGTGGGCCCCGGGCAACGCGACTATTTTAAAATTGTTTCCCTGAAGATGGGGGCATAGACTGTCTGTTTCCTTTTCACCGGAAACACAAAGCAGGCGGGTACTGCCCAGTTGCACGATCTCCGGCATTGTGGGCAGCGCCGTTTTGGAGCTCGCTCCCAGCCAGTCGCTGAGATGAAATTCAAAGTCCACCTGAAGGGCAGGGCTGAGCAGCGCAACCAGTTCCACGCGGGACTTCACCGCTTCGTTCAACCGATTGGCCGCAAAGGGCACGATGTCCGCCCCCAGGGAATAGCCGATCAGCACCACCTTTTCTTTTTGCCATAGGGCTGCATACTGCCGGATGATGCGCTCAAGATCTTTCGCGGTTTGCTCCGGTGTGCGGTTGGTCCAGAAATATTTCAACGAATTGACACCCACTACCGGAATACCGTGATCGGCAAGGCTGGCGCTGATTTCCTGGTCCAGCTCGGCCCAGCCCCCGTCACCGGACCAAAACACCGCCATGCAATCGGATCCCGGACCGCGGGCGGCAACTTCCACCAGCGGTAGGTCACCTAATCCGCCGGCCGAGGCTTGAACCGGCGCTTGCGGTCTTTGCGCCATCAACCTGGCAAATTCATTTTTAAACTGAGGCAGCCAGTTTCTCGGTACCGAAAAGCCATGGCCGACTTTGGGCAGCATAACGATTTCGCCCCTGGTGACCTGTTTTACATAGGCTCTGGTTTTCTCGGCATCGCAAACCTGGTCGATGGTTCCCTGAAAAGCAACCCAGGGAACGGCCAGTCTGCGAGCCGGCAGAAAACTCCATCCCTTACCCTGTGGTCCCTTCGTCCATTCCAAACCGCTGCCCCGGCAAAAAGGTTTTGAAAGACCAAGATCCGGGCAAAAGCCCAGACTGATGGCACCCCGGAATGTATTCCCGGGGGCCTGGACGATGGCGGCATAAACCAGCGTTGCCCCGGACGAGTAACCGATCAGCACCGGGGTTATGTACCGGGGAAAATCCAGTTTTTTCTGGACATATTTGCTCAACAGTTCGAAATCCGCCGCCGGATAGACGCAATGCTCGGAAGAGGATTCGAGTTGTTTCAGATAGTAAGTGATATCGATCCCCACCACAAGGGCATCGAGAGCAGCGAGTTCACGGGCCATGTCGACCACCCCCAGGTTCCAGCCGCCGTCTCCGGAAACAAACAGCACCACATGGGCCGGGTGAGCGGATGGATGGTAGAGTGCAATCTTGCCGAAGCGTCCGAATTGGGCGGTGCTTTCCTCAGCCCGAATGCCGGACGCAAAATTTAGCATAAATAACACAGTGAAAGAAAAAACAACTAGGCGATTCATTTTGCGACGACTCCTTTCGCCCCTTCCGAGATGAGCGTTGCTAAATTAGCGAAAACCTGGGGCAACGCCAGACCCCCGGGCGATGCCAGATATTTCGGCCGCCATTCGGGGTCAAATTTTTCCTTGTATTGCCGCAGTCCCTGAAAATTGTAAAAATGTTCCCCGTAGCGGAAGACAAAGGCCCCGAGACGATTCCACAGCGGTGCCAAAGAACGGTTTTCAAGGCCTGAAAACGGCGCCATTCCCAGGTTGAACCAGCGGTATCCCTGCTCTTTGCCCCACAGCATTAAACAAATGAAAAGGTACTCCATCACACCTTCGGTGGCCCCAGGCAGATAGCGCATCAGATCAAGGGACAGCTCCGCCAACTGCGCCCCGGTCCATAAATTGGCGAATGCCTCAATTCGTTCATTTCGAATTGCTAAAGCCACCGGACAGCGCCGGATATAATCCGGTTGGAAAAATCCCAGGGAAAACCCTTTTTCTCTGATATTTTTCTCCGTCAGCCAGGCATCGGAAATATTTTTCAACGTGTCAAGATGGTCTGCCACTGACTCCGGTTGGATCACCTCAAAGCGATACCCTTCTTTTTCAAATTTCCGTCTGGTATACCGCAGTCCTTTGCGGGCACCGCCCTCCAGCGTAAAAGTTGACAGCGGGACGTGGGCTTCTTCCCCGAGTTTCAATAAAGAAAGCCCCAGATCCAGATACAAATCCAGGCGTTCATGACCGATCTCATAAAAAACCGGTCGGCCGCCGTAACGATCGGACAGCTCTCGAAACCTCCAGATGAGCTCCGGCCAGCGCAATTCCGGGCCGACCGGGTCTCCCATCGCAATCCAGCTGCGGCCCTCCACAGCATACATAATAAAGGCATCGCCCTGCGGACTGAACAAAAGACGCTTGTCACCGAGCAGGGCCAGATAGGCGGACACCTCAAGCGAATTGCGCACAATAATATTGGCTTTTTCAAGTTCCTGCTGTCCGGATTCTGTCGGCTCAGGCGCTGCCGGCCGCAAAAGCCGCGCTGCCGCGAAAAACAATCCGAGAACGACAACACCGACGGTGGCCCGTAAAAATCGGGAGGCATCCCCGCTAAAAGCAAAACGCCACCACAGACTGTCGGCATATTCGAGGTGATGATAGGAATAAAACCCGAGCCAGACAGAGCCGCCAAGTATGATGAGAATGGCCGCAATCCATCCGGCATTGAACCGCTGGCTGAACAAAGATGCCTGGCGATAGAAATGCCGGCGCGTCGGCCAGATAGCAACCAGAATCAAAAGCAGCACCATGGCCTCTTCGTAATCGAATCCTTTGGCCATTGAAGCGACAATGCCGGCCATCAGCAGTCCGATGGTCAAATGATAAGCGGCATCGAGTCGACGCTGTAATCCCCGACCCAGCAACAGCAATCCCATGCCGGCAATGCTGCCTAGAAAGTGCGAAACCTCCAAAAAAGGCAGCGGCACCAGCTTTTTTAAAAAAAGGATACGCGACTCAACGACCGGCGTGGTGCCGGAAAACAGCAAAATGGCACCCCCGATGAAGGCCGCAAAAGCAAACACCTGGGGGACCATCGGCGATACCCAGTGTTCAAAAAGCTGAACGAAAACACCCAGCTGTTCCCGTTTGCGTAAAAGCTCCTGCAACCCGAGCAAAAGCGCGGCGATGACCAGCGGCAGCCAGTAATACAAGGCGCGATATCCCAGCAAGGCACCCACAATTTGATTGGCCGGCAACCTGGCGGACAGCATCAGCACGATCACCGTTTCGAACACACCAAGTCCCCCCGGGACTTGACTGACCAGTCCGGCCAGTTGGGCCAGCAGGTAGACTGCCAAAAACTCCGGAAAGGATAAGGTGGTACCGGATGGCAGCAGTACAAACAAAACCAGGCTTGCCAGCATCCAGTCCAGCGCCGCAATGATGAGTTGAAGAGAGAACAGACGGGCGGACGGAAGCTGAAATTCCCACTGATAAATCCTAATGGCGGTTCTTTTGGCTGTCGTTGCGATCCCACACGCTAATACAACGGCTAACATTACCATTCCGATCGCGCGCAGGGAAGTCAACGGCAGATGGATTGACGCTGGGATCATCAGGGGTTCAATCAGAAATACCGCACCGCCCAGGGTGAAAAACCCCAGCCACAGGGTCAAAGTGCAAAACGCGACCACCTGGGTGATTTGTAAAGTTGACAGCCCCCAGGCCGAATACAGACGGTACCGCACGGAAGCCCCGGCAATCATGGACATACCGATATTGTTGCTGAAAGCATAGCCAATAAAGGATGCCAGGCCAATTTTGGAATAAGACAGCGGATACCGGATATAACGCATGGCGAGCATGTCGTAGCCGGTCATCACGGCATAGCTTAATACGGTCAGCCCTGCAGCGGCCCACAAATATGCTCCGGAAATTGCATCGAAAGCGCGCAGGATATCTCTGAGATGATAGGCTCTCAATTCGTTGTGCAGCAACCAGACAGCAGCCGCAAAAAGAATTAGGCTGAGGCCGGGACCTAATATTCTGCGTAACATCGAATTCATTCCGATTCTGGTCCTCATTATGCCGGGCTATCACAACAAAGGAGCGAAAAGTCTTCCCACGCTCTCAATGAGCCCGAAGGTGCTTTTGGGTAGTAATTTCCGAGCTGAACAGTCTGTCTTTAATCCAAGCATCCAGGCTTCGAGTTGTCTGATCGCATCGGCATCGTAAATAGACAGGGCAATCTCATAGTTTAGCAACATACTTCGCATGTCCATGTTGGCCGATCCTACGATTGCAAACCTGTCATCTACCAGGATTGCTTTGGCATGCAACATACGTGGCTCGTACAGCCACACTCGGGCTCCGACTTCCTGCACCCGCGTTAAATATCCCTCGCGTGCCAAGTCCGCCAGACGATGATTGGACTTTTGCGGAATTATGATGGATACATCAACATTGCGAGCGGTTGCCAGGCATAAGGCCTCTAACACCAGTTCATCAGGTACAAAATACGGCGTCACAACCCAGATGCGCTGGTTGGCCCTGAAAATAGCGGTCAGGATTGCATTGCGCAGCGAATCGTTGCGGACATCCGGTCCGCTTGCAACCAATTGGGTGACGCCGCTGGAATCCGATGCCAGTGCCTGTAAGGTTGTCAAAGGATGGCCAAGTGCTTCCTTGCTTGCAAATTTCCAATCCGACCTAAAAATGTCGCTGAGATGATCGGCCACCGGGCCTTGAACCAACAGCGAAAGATCCTGCCAGCGGCTTATGGAGTCCTGCGACCCCATGTATTCTGAGGCAAGGTTCATCCCACCAATGATAGCAGTTTGATTGTCGCAGATGATCATTTTGCGATGATTGCGTAAATTGGCTCGTCCCCGAAATGGCCAATGAATCATCGGCATAAATATGGCCTCCCGGCCGCCGGCCTCTAAAAGCGGCAATAGAAACTTCTTGGATATTCGCACCGATCCCAACGCATCTATGAGGAGACAAACTTCTACACCTTGCGAAGCTTTTCTGGCAAGGGCGCGCACAATGGCACTGCCGGTTTCATCTTTCCCTAAAATGAAAGTCGCGATATAAACGGAGTGACGGGCATTCTCAATAATATCTAATATCGTTTGAAAGGCCTGTTCGCCTTTTGGCAGAAACGTGATGCGGTTGTGCGCTGAAGGTGGGAAAATACCATCGCCTAGCGCAAGCAGATCCGCTTTGTTAATATAAGAATCGCAGCAAGGTTTTGAGTTATCTGCTGAAAGTTTCGGTTTTGTCTCGGCCCTGCTGATCATCTTGCGCCCACCAAAAATGAGGTAAAGCGGCACGCCCAGGTAGGGGATAAAAAAGATGGCCATCAGCCAGGCAAGTGTGCTGGTTGGCGATCGTCGTTCTCTTAAGATGTGAGACAATAAAACCAGCGCCAAAACAAATCCAATGGATGGCAGAAGGTGAATAAGTAACCAATTAAGATTCATAACGTTGAAACCCTGCTAAAAAGAGGCTTGTACAACAGATAGCGCCTATTTCTTGTTGACATAGACCGGAGCACCGGGCGAAACTCCTCTGCCCTGGTTACGTTTCTGAAAAAAATCTGGCCCTATAAACAGGTCTGAATTAACATCACGGTATTCACTTTCTCATACGCCACCAAACGCCCCGGCGGCAAGGTATAATAGGGCTGAGATGGCCGCCGATCCCGGAATGGTCAGGACCCAGGCCAGGGCGATGTTGCCGGCCACGCCCCAGCGCACCGCGGATAGGCGGCGGACCGAGCCCACACCGATGATGCCGCCGGTGATCGTATGGGTGGTGGATACGGGGATGCCGGCCAGGGAGTTGCCGATAATGGAGGCGGCCGCAGCCGACTCGGCACAGAACCCGCTCACGGGTTGCAGTTTGGTCACCCGCATGCCCATGGTGCGCACCACGCGCCATCCGCCCAAAAGGGTTCCCATGGAAATGGCAGCGTGGCAGGATAGAATGACCCATACCGGCACATGAAAGTCTTCCTGCCGTCCAGCAGCCACCAGCACCATGACAATGATTCCCATAGTTTTTTGGGCATCATTGGCCCCGTGCCCAAGACTGAACAGGGCCGATGAGAACAATTGGCCGATTCGAAACAGGCGGTCCACGCGCCCGGGCGACCATCTCCGAAAGATCCAAGCGGTGGCCACTGAAAACACCGTGCCCAGGCCGAATCCGATCAGGGGCGAGAGCACGATAAACAGGGCGATTTTGGTGATACCGCCGATAACGAGAACATTGACGCCGCCTTTGACCAGACCGGCGCCGATGATGCCGCCTACCAAGGCGTGCGAGACGCTGATGGGAAGCCCGAAATGGGTGCAGGTGTATGTCCAGACGACGGCGCCCATCAGGACGGAAAAGACGAACCAGAGCGAAAGCACCTCGGGCGTCACGATGCCTTTGCCGATGGTATTGGCGACCCCGACCCCGAGCCCAAAGGCTGCCACGAAATTGAAGAACGCCGCCCAGGCGACTGCCATGCGCGGCGAGAGCACCCGGGTGGAAACAATGGTGGCGATGGAATTGGCCGCATCATTCATGCCGTTGAGAAAATCGAACAACAGCGCCAGAGCGATGATCAAAACGATATACTGCGTCGCGGGCATCGGTCACCTTCCAGTCAGGCGTTTTTGATGAGAATGGTTTCGATGATGTTGGCCAGATCCTCACAGCGATCGATGGCTTCCTCCAGGCTCTCATAGATTTCCTTGGCTTTGATCACAAAGAGTGCCTCGGTCTGCTGCTGAAACAGCTGCTGCAAGGCTTTGCGCAGCAGCACATCGCCTTGGTTTTCCAGGCTGTTGACCTCGATGCAGATCTTCAGGATGGCCTCTTTGTGCTTCCAATTATCGAGCATCGCCACTGCTTGGGCGATGAGGCTGAAAGCCGACTTCAAAACAGCCGTCATGTCATCCACCCCCTCGGGAGGCACCGGCAAGGCATAGATCGCCATACGCGAATTGGCCTTTTCGGCCAGATCCATGACATCGTCCATGTGATGGACCAATGCCTGAATATCTTCCCGATCAAAGGGGGTGATAAAGGTGTTGTTTAAATGCCGAAAGATCCGGTGGGCCACCTCATCGGCCTCTTCTTCCACCGCCTTGATTTGCGGCATTAATTCTGCCTGGCGGCTATAGTCGTTGAGCAGCTCTTCGAAAAGATCCAGCCCCTTGGCGATCACCGCGCTCTGAACATTGAACAGCTTGAAAAAAGTCTTCTCTTTAGGAAGCAATTTGTTGAACATTATCCACCTCATCTTGATAGCCATTATGCGTCAATATCACGCCCTATTTTAGCACCTCACTGGTTTTATGATTCTCGTTTTTTCATCCAGAGTCAGTCTGCGCCTTGGTCTATCCAACTTTGTAGGTCACCGTAATCATCCAGGAGGCATAATCCGCTGGCCGTGCAAGTTAATCAGGACGGTGAATCTAAGTCCGGTGCTATCGACCCTACCGATTTCATCACCCAGTTTAACCATTTCCCCGATAATTAGGGCATCCGCAACATTGCCACCTGTTTTGCGAAATCGAAGGAGATCATCGACTTTCTGAGATAAATTTAGCCAGCCGTTTGCGGCGACGGTAAAAATGGGAAACCCATATCAATGCACCAACGATTGCGACACCGCCCATAATGTAGATCTCATATGATTTGACCTCGCCGATAAAAACTTCCAGGGCATGGCCGAAAAGGTAGCCGCCGGACGCGACGACGGTCGCCCAGACTATTGCTCCAGCGGCATTCAGCAAAATGAATTTTTTAGCAGATACAGGACTCATTCCAATGACAAAGGGGGCAACCGTGCGCAGTCCGTAAAGAAACCGAAAAGACAGAATCATCGGTGTTTGAAATCGGTTCATCATTTTGTGAACTTTTTCCGCTTTCTGCTTCCAACCTGGCCGCCGGGATAAAACCGCCTGACTGTGCTTGCGTCCCAAATAAAAAAAAAGTTGATCGCCGCAAAGACTGCCCAGAAAAGCAGCCAAGATCACCCAAGGCAGTACCAGATATCCCTGGTGGGCTGCCAGGCCTGCCAGCACCAGGATGGTTTCGCCCTCTAAAAATGTACCGATTAAAATCCCGGCATAGCCATAATGTTCAATTAAACTTGGTAGGTCGATCAAATTCATTCCTTAGTAAATCAAGCCCTGTTTTGGGACAACCCATTTTCAGTTTACAGCTGCAGCTCAGGATGCGTTTTCCTGCTTTTGCGACGGGAGGCGATGACGGTGAGATGATTCCCAGCGTTTATCCAAAAAATAGAGAATCGGCACCGTCATGCGCGAAAACAATAAAGATGCCACCTCGCCGGCCATCAGCGATATGGCCAATCCCTGGAATATGGGGTCAAACAATATGACGGAAGCCCCCACCACCACCGCTGCCGCCGTCAGCATCATGGGCCTGAAGCGCACGGCACCGGCGTCAACGACGGCGCGGTCCAGCGGCATGCCCTGCTGCAGCCGCAGCTCGATAAAATCCACCAGGATAATTGAATTGCGCACCACGATCCCGGCGCCGGCAATAAAGCCGATCATGGAGGTGGCGGTGAAAAAGGCCCCCATCATCCAGTGGGCGGGCAGGATCCCGATCAGCGAGAAGGGGATGGCCACCATAATCGTAAACGGGGTCGAAAAGGATTGAAACCAACCCACCACCAGCACAAAGATGAGCACCAGCACGACGCCGAAGGCCAGGCCCAGATCGCGAAAGACCTCATAGGTGATGTGCCATTCTCCATCCCATTTCATGGCAAAGCGACGATCACTTTCCGGCAGGCCGGCGGTGTGCTGGGCAAGGCGATAGCCCTCGGGAATTGAAATTGCATCAATTTTTTTACGCATTTCGAGGATGGCATACACCGGGCTTTCCTTGGCACCGGCGACATCGGCGATGACATACACCACCGGCATCAGGTTTTTGTGATAGATACTGCGGTCCAACTCCGTTTTTCTGATTTTGATCAAACTTGCTAGGGAAACCATACGGCCGTCAAGGGCTGGAATTTTGATTGCCTTCAGCCGGTCAAGTCCGGCACGCAATTCCAGCGGCGGCCGCAAACGGATCGCAACGTCTTCTTTTTCCAGGGGCTGGTGCAGCAAGCCGGCCTGCTTGCCGCTCAATGTTATCGTCAAAATTTCGTTGATATGGGCGACGCTGATACCGTGCAAGGCAGCTCTCTCCTGATCGACCGCCAATTCGTAACGGGGCTGATTTCCTTCCATGAACCAGTCCACATCGACCACCCCGTCGCTGGTTTCCATGATCTCCCGAATTTTTAATGCCAATGCGCGCTGGCGATCGTAGTCGGGACCGTAGACTTCGGCCACCAAGGTGGAAAGGACCGGAGGGCCGGGCGGTACCTCGGCTATTTTAACGCGCGCCTGGTAGCGGTCTGCAATTGCTTTGAGCGGCGGTCGCACCCTTTTGGCAATTTCGTGGCTTTGCTGCCGGCGACGTCCTTTGGCCGCCAGATTTACCTGGATGTCGGCCTTGTTCGGCGCCTGGCGCAAATAGTAGTGGCGAACCAGGCCGTTGAAGTTGAAAGGTGCGGACGTTCCGACATAAATCTCATAGTCTGTAACCTCGTTGACCGTTTTCAGGTAGTCACCCATCTCGAGAGCGGCGGCTGCTGTCTCTTCCAGGGTGGCACGCTCGGGCATGTCGATGATCACCTGAAATTCGCTCTTGTTGTCGAAGGGCAGCATTTTGACGCGCACCCAACCGATGCCCACCAGGGCACAGGCTGCGATCAGCAGGGCGACCACACCTGCCAGAAAAATCCATCGCCAAAAAGGTCGATGAATCAGAGGGTCCATGACACGCCGATACAGACGGGTGGCCCAGTCTTCCATCTGATGTCCGTGGTTATTTTGCGACGTATTCTTTTCGTGGCGGATCAGCCGCACAGAAGACCAGGGTGTCACGATAAACGCTACCAGCAGCGAAAATATCATGGCCGCGGAAGCGCCGACCGGGATCGGCCGCATGTACGGCCCCATTAAGCCCCCGACAAAGGCCATGGGCAAAATAGCGGCAATGACCGTGAGAGTGGCCAGAATGGTCGGGTTTCCGACCTCATCCACCGCTTCAATGGCAACTTCGAACTTTGAGCGGCCCCGGTTGCTTTCCAGTCGCATATGCCGCACCATATTCTCGACCACCACGATTGCATCGTCTACCAGGATGCCGATTGAAAAAATCAAGGCAAAGAGCGTGATACGGTTTAAGGTGTAGCCGTATAAATAAAAGACTGCCAGCGTAAGCGCCAGGGTTACCGGAATCGCCAAAGCGACGACACCGGATTCCCGGTGCCCGAGGGTAAACCAGATCAGAACCGTCACCGAGACGATGGCAATCATCATGTGCAGCAGGAGTTCATCCGATTTTTCCTTGGCGGTTTCACCGTAATCGCGCGTCACGGTCACCCGTATGTCATCGGGAATGACGGTGCCTCTGGCGTCTGCCAGACGCGCCAACACCTTGCGAGCGATCGTGACGGCATTGGTTCCTTTGCGCTTGGCAACCGTCAGGGTGACGGCCGGATAGACACCCCTGGGCGGCGGCTGGTCGGAAAGGCCCTTTTCGGCGGCAGCCGGGCCGGTCCCGAAAAACACATATTGATCCGGATCCTGGGGACCGTCCACAATCTCAGCCACGTCCCGCAAATAAACCGGTTTGTCGCTGTGTACGCTGATCACTACATTTTTTACATCCTCGGCCGTCTTAAGGAACTCCCCGGTGTGAATGATGATCTGCCCCTCGCGTGCTGGATAACTGCCGGCATCGGCGGCCCGGTTGGCCATGGAAAGGATACCGGCCACCTTCGCAGCATCCAGGCCGAAACCCTCCAGGCGGACCGGATCCAGGCGTACTTCCAGCTGGCGACTTTCACCACCGATGAGGCTGGTGAGCGAAACATTCGGCTCTCGTTTTATGATATCCTCCGCTTCTGCGGCCACCCTTCGCAGCATGTAATAATCCGAATGCTCTCCCCAAAAGGTCAAGGCCAGAATAGGGACATCGTCGATATAGCGCGGTTTGATCAGCGGGGGGGCAACACAGCAAGGAATGCGATCCATGTTGGACATCAGTTTGGTTTGCAGCCGTACGATGGATTTTTCCTCATCCTGTCCCACGTAGAACCGAACCACCGCCAGCGCCATTCCCGGGCTGCTGGTGGAGTATATGTACTCCACGCCGGGTATCTCCCACAGCAGTTTTTCCATGGGCTTGGTGATGCGCTGCTCTACTTCCTTGGCGCCGGCGCCGGGCATCTGGACGAAAATGTCGATCATCGGAACGATAATCTGGGGTTCCTCCTCCCGGGGCAGAGCAACGACCGCGGCAATGCCCAGCAGGATCGAGGCGATGATGATCAGCGGCGTGAGCTTGGAGTCGATGAAGAACCGCGCGATGGTACCGGCAGGTCCTGTTTTCATATTCATGGAATCGCCTCCACGTGCGCGCCGTCCACGAGGGCCGGCGGGGGGCTGAGGACAAAGCGTTGCCCTTCGTTCAGTCCCGTGATGATTTCCACGGCGTCATCAAAACGCCGGCCGGCCCGGATGAGCCTAAACCGTGCGATCTGATTGTCGTCCACGATGAAAATCCCGGTCAATTGGCCCTGGGGTACCACGGCGGAGGCCGGGATCAGCATGATGCGCTCTTCGCCGGTCCGGATGACAACCCGGGCGAACATGCCGGATTTGGCAGCCCCGTCAACCGGGAGCCGTATTTTTACCAGAAAGCTTCGGCTGCGCTGGTCGGCGACGGGGACGATGGTTTCAACGCTGCCCTGCAAGGGTTGATCGCCAAGGGAAGGTATGCGGATCATAACGCTTTGATTGAGTCGGACGGCGCTGAAGTACGCTTCCGGCAGGACGACATCCACCCGGTATCCCCCCATGCTCTCCAATGTGAAAAACGGGGTGCCGGCCGTGGCCAGATCACCCACCTCACTCAATTTTGCGGTGACAATTCCGTCATAAGGGGCCAGAATAGCGGCGTCATCACTGGCAACACCGGCCGCAGACACCGCGGCCGCGGCCTGCTGGACACGATAACGCGCCGCCGCCAGCATTTGTTCGACCTGTTTGAGGGACGCCTGGGCCTGCCGATGCCGGGCTTCAACCTCATCGAATTCCTGGCGGCTGGCCGAATCTTCTTCGATGAGCTTCAAATATCGTTCGTACGTCGCGCGGGCAAGTTGCGCCCCGGCAACTGCCGCATCGCGTGTTGATGCGGCTGCCGCCTCCGCCTGGCGCGCTTCGTCCAGGGCAGCCTGTGCCTGACGAAGCTGAGCCGTGATATTGCGTTTATCGATGACAACCAGCGTTTGACCCTGGTTCACCCGGTCACCTTCCTGCACCCGGATTTCCTTGACTGTGCCCATAAGTTTGCTCGAAAGCGTGCTGGTTGTTACCGGCCGCACCGTCCCAACGGCCTCATAGGACAAAGGCTGAGTGGTTAGCCGGGCAATGGCCAGCGGGACTTTCACAATGGGAACCTCCGAGCGCTTTTCGTTTCCCGGCTCTATTTTGTCCCCACAGCCGAATGGAAACAGGATTAAAAACGCTAATGAAATAAACCCGAATCGTAGAATCTGCATCAGAGTGCTCCTATTCATAATTGCCGTGACTTTTCTGCAGTCTAATTTTTTCACCGCAGACACGGAGGACACAGAGTCCGCCTGAGACGGATTGCCCATCGGGAGACGACGATGGATAAAAAAATCTGCCTCCGGTGACACTATCACTGCTTATTGGAACTAAGATGTCTTTGTTGTATTTTATTTAAATTGAGCAAGCTGGCGATTTATCGGCTACTGGAAATTTTCATCCAGGGTTCCGGCCGCCAGCATCAAGTTGGCGTTGGCAACCTTGTAATCATGAACGGCGCGCAGATGATTGGTGTGGGCCTGCTGTAACGCCAATTCCGAGTTCAAAAGATCGACGATGGTGAACAACCCATTCTTGTAACGATTCCTGACAATGCGCAGGGCTTCCTCCGCCTGGGTCACCGCCGCCCGGGCTACCTGAATGCGCCTCCAGGCGTTGTCGGCTTGAAGGTACGCCTGTCGGGTTTCAACTAAAACGCGCTGTTTCAATTTGCGGCGTGCGGCCTGAACCTGTCTGAGGGATGCTTTTGCCTCGCGCACCTTTGCCGACGTAAGATTGCCGGAAAATATGTTAAACGTCACGACCGCACCGACGCTGTAGTTGTCCGCGCTCTCGTCAAAATGTTCGGTGTTGACCTCATAATTTCCTTCGAGGTTTAAGCTGGGTAGATATGCCGCCTGTGTCTTTTTAATCTCTTCTTCGGCTGCGGATTGCTGAAACTCCATTTGCTTTAAGTCTGGGCGTTGATCAACAGCAATTTCAATCCAACGTTCCATGGGCTCTGCGATCCCCTGTTTGCTTTGCAGCTGGCTGATCAGTTCAAATTTAGAATCAATTGCAACACCCATGGCGGCATTCAGTTCTGCCCTGGCGATCTCCACCTGACTGGCGGCTTGCAACTGCTGCTGTTCTAAATCGGCGATGTGCACCTGGGTCCGCAGCAGGTCACTTTTCACAACAAACCCGCCCTTATAGCGGGATTCGACCATCTTTTGGTGTGCTCCGGCCGTCCTCAGTGTCTGCTGAACAATTGCACGGTTTTCCCGCGCCATAAGCAACCCGACATAGGCGACCACGGTTTGGGCGATGACATGCTGACGCATCCGGATCATTTCAAGACTGGTTTGCCTCTGTCCCAATTCGGCCTGCCGCACACCGTACCAAGTCTGTCCGCTGTCATAAAGCGGCCAGATCGCCGTCAATCTTCCGGCGTAGTTGTCAATGGGATCGGGATTATTCAGCCGATCTATGTTAAAATCGTCCTGGGCAATCATTGCCTGGTTCAATTTTGTCGCAAACGTCTGGGCAGGGTTGGTCGTACGATTGTAGGCGCCGGCGGCATCGATTCGGGGCATAAAACCCGATCTGGCCTGAACAATGCGTTCATTGGAGATGTCCACTTGCGCCTGGACTTCATTAATCAAAGGATTGTGGGTAAGGGCTATTTGTATAGCTTCTGAAAAGCTGAGGAAACCTGAATACGGGGTTGCCGGTTGGGCCCGCGCAGAGCCACTAGCGCATAAAAGAAAAAACAGGCCTGCACAGATCAATATTCTTGAAAAATAAGAAATCATGGCCCCCCCATAAACGCTTGATCTATCATTAAATAACCGAAATTAACAATAAAACGGTTAAAAAAATATAACTTTGCTAATCCAGTCGTTTGCGATAGCGATTGACCGCCGCCGGAAAGACAATTCCCCCTAAAATCGCCAAACCTAAAAACTGAGGCCAGAGTGCGTTCAGTCCGGTCCCCTTGAGGAAAATTCCCCTGATGATCACCAGGAAGTACTGCAGCGGATTTAAATACGTAAACCATTGAACCAAGGTCGGCATGTTGGCGATGGGAAATACAAACCCGCTTAACATAAAAAAAGGCATAATGAAAAAAAAATTCGTCATCATGGCCTGCTGCTGGGTTTTGGAAACCGTCGATATGAACAGCCCGATGCCGAGGGTGGAGATCAGGAAAATAAAGGTGGCACCGAGCAGCAAAAATGCATTGCCGACCATCGGAATCTGGAACCACAATATGGCAAAGGCAATCACCAGAATCATCTGGAGCTGGGAAATAATAATAAACGGAATGGTTTTGCCCAGGATCAGCTCAAAGGGCTTTAAGGGTGTGACGATCAATTGCTCCATGGTGCCGGATTCCTTTTCGCGCACAATCGCCATGGAAGTGAACAGCAAAGAGAGCAACATCACCAGAAAGGCGACAATCCCAGGCACATAAAAATACTGGCTGTCAAGGTTCGGATTATACCAGGTGCGGATGCGGCCGTCGATTTCCCCGTAATCGATTCGGAGCGGATAGAGTTCGCGGATCAATTGGCGGTTGAAATCCTCCAGCAGCGATATCGTATAAGAAATCCTGATGGATGCCATATTGCTCATGCTGCCGTCGGCCAGCACCTGAACCTCGGCGGTGTCCCCTTTTCGAATTCGGCTGCTGAAATCCGGCGGAATGTGAATGCCCAGATCGATTTTGCGTTCAAGCAGCAGACGGTCAAGGTCTGGGGAACGATTCAGATGATGGGTAATCCGGAAGGTTTGGTTGCCGTCGATGGCATCGACGAGCCGTCGGCTTTCGGGCGTGCGGGATTGATCGAGGAGTCCCACCCGGATGTCCCGCACATCGGTGGTAACCACGTAGCCAAAAACAATCAGCTGCACCAGGGGCGCAACCACCAAAAGCGGTCTGTTTTTCTTGTCTCGGAAGAGCTGGATAAACTCTTTTCTGACCAGTTCACGGATTCTCACCCAGCTCATCTCACAAGCCCTCCTTTCTTAAAATGAGGATATTTAGGGTGCCAAGGAAGAAAAACATCAGAAAAAGAACCACAAAGCTGGGCCACAGATAAGACAGCGACACATTGCGCAAATAGAGTCCATTGAGGATGTCGATGTAATATGTGGCGGGAATGATATAGGTGACCATTTTCAAAAGCGCGGGCATGTTCTCCCGGGGAAACACAAAGTTGGAAAGCAAAAGAGACGGCAGGTAGGTCACCAGGATGGCCATCTGGTTGGCGACCAACTGGGATTTGGTCAGGGTGGAAATCAGCAACCCGACACCCAGGGCCACCCCCAGATATACGCAAGAGGCCAGGATCATCAGCCAGAAGCTGGATTTCATGACCACATTGAACAGCAGCTGGCCCATTAAAATTGCCACCAGCACGTCGACCAGCGCGATCAAAAAATACGGGATGGCTTTGCCCAGCAAAAATTCAGCGGATTGCACGGGTAGCGACCGGATGGTTTCCATGGTCCCGTTTTCATATTCCCGGGCGATCACCAGAGAGGTCAGCAAGGCGCCGACGATCATAATAATCAGGGCGATAATCCCGGGTACGATAAAGTTGCGGCTTTCCAGATCTTCATTAAACCAAACCCGGATGCGTCCCTCCACCGGGGTCTTTATTTTGACCCGCCCCTGCCGGTTGAGAAATTTGATCAGCGCTTTCTGATTGGCCTGGGAAATGAAAGCGCTGATGAATGCACGGGCGCTGCCGGCGTAATTCGGATCGCTGCCGTCAATGATTACCTGCAACGGGCTTTTGCGGTCTGATTGGAGGTCTTCCGTCCAGCGGGGCGGAATCACGATTCCGAGAACGGCCCGGTTTTGATCGATGTGGCGCACCACAGCGGTTGTATCCGGCAGATATCCAATCACGTGAAAATAGACGGAGGCATCCAGCTTGCGGATAAAATCACGACTCTCCCGGGTTTGATCATGATCGACGACGACGGTCCTTATATTCTCCACATCCAGGCTCAGGGCGTATCCGAAAAGTAAAATTAAAAGCAGCGGAATAACAAAGGCCAGGTAAAGACTGCGGAAATCGCGGATGAGGTGGAAATATTCTTTGCGGGCGATGGCCTGAATGTTTTTGAGCTTCATGACGTTCTCCGGGCCATCAACTTGACAAAGGCATCGTTTAAATCCGCTTGCGGCCGGTTCGGCAACGCGTCGCGAATTATGTCAACCGGAGAACCGCTGGCAACAATTCTGCCCTCGTTGATCATGACCACCCGGTCGCAATGCTGGGCCTCATCCATATAATGGGTGGTCACAAACACGGTGACGCCCTGGGCGGTGAGCTGCTTGATAAATTCCCAGAAATGGCGCCGGGTAATCGGATCGACACCGGAGGTGGGCTCATCCAGAAACAATAATTTGGGCTGGTGCAAAAGGGCGCAGCCCAGGGCCAGACGCTGGCGCCACCCCGGCGGCAGGTCACGGGTCAGGCGATTGCGCGCGTGGGCCAGGCGGGTGATCTTTAGGACTTCTTCCGTGCGCTCCTGCCAGAGACGCAAAGGAACATCGTAAATACCCAGGTAAAACCGGATGTTTTCAAAGGGGGTCATGTCCAGGTATAAGGAAAACTTCTGGGACATGTAACCGATGGTCTGTTTGATCGCTTCAGCCTGGGTGAAAATATCATATCCGGCCACATGGCCTTGTCCGGCGCTGGGGGCGATGATCCCGCAGAGCATGCGGATGGTGGTGGATTTACCGGCCCCGTTGGGCCCCAAAAATCCGAAGATTTCTCCGGTGCGCACGGAAAAAGTAATCCGATCAACGGCCGCAAATTGGCCGAATCGTTTTTCCAGGTCTAAAACATTTACAGCATCAGGATCCAAAATTGTCCTCAACCGCGGCAGCATCCGTCGCCAGGATGCGCTGTATCATGGCTTCTTCAAGATCGGCAAAGTCGGCCTTGATATCATGGGGTGTGGCAACGTCAAGCACCCGGGAGTTGTGCATCAGGATCAGCTGGTCGCATTTTTCGCCTTCATCCAGGTAAGCAGTCGAAACGAGGATGGTCATCCCTTCTCGCTTCATTTTGGTTAAAATGCCCCAAAATTCCTGGCGTGATACCGGATCCACCCCGTTGGTCGGTTCATCCAGAATCAGTACCTTGGGCTGGTGCACCAGTACACAGGCCAGTCCCAGTTTCTGTTTCATTCCACCGGATAGATCGCCGGCCTTACGATCTAAAAACGGCAGCAGGTTGGAAAAGCCCAGATAATAATCCCGTCGTCTGGTGCGTTCGACACCGGCGATCCCATAAATGTCCATGAAAAAATCAAGATTCTCGGTGACGGTCAAATCTTGATACAGACCGAACCGCTGGGGCATATAGCCCAGGATTTGCTTGACGCCGGATCTTTGGGCAACGACATCCAAACCATCCACAAAAATAGACCCCCCGGTCGGACGGATCATGGTGGCAATCATTCTCAGCAAAGTTGTTTTGCCGGCACCGTCTGATCCCACCAGCCCGCAGATATTTCCCGCCTTAATCTCAAATGAAACATCGAAGACAGCCTTCAGGGATCCAAATTCCCTGGATACGCGCTGCACCTCGATGAGGGACAAATTATCACCGTTGGCGGAGGAGGCGGCCTTTGTCTGATTATTTAAGCCAGGCATCGGCGGGCATCCCTGGTTTGAGTTGGAGATCCGGATTAAGTATCTTAATTTTGACCAGGTAGACGAGTTTCACCCGTTCCTTGTGGGTTTGAATAATTTTGGGAGTAAACTCGCCTTCCGGGGATATAAAAGAAACATGCCCGGTATAGGTCTTGGCGGGAAAGCTGTCGATTTTGACTGCCACCTCCTGACCCGGTTTAACCATTCCGATTTCAGTTTCAGGTACGAAAATTTTCAGATCCACTTTTGACAAATCCGCCAATGAAATGACTTCCTGGCCGGGTGAGACGACCTCGCCGGGTTCGACATTGCGGCTGACGATAATTCCTTTAAACGGCGCCCTTAATTCTGAATGTTTCAGCTGGATCTTTGCCAATTCGAGCACCGCTTGCGCTGAAAGAACCTGTGCTCTGGCAGCCTGCACTTCGCTTTCGGCGGCTTCGATTTTTTTTAAATTCTCTCTGGCTTGTTTGAGCGCGGCCCGGCCTTCTGCCAGTTTGGACCTTGCGGTTTGGACAGATTCCTTGCGATATCCTTCTTTCATGAGTTCAAAAGCCTGCTTGGCACGTTCATATTCCTTTAAGGCGGCGTCGTATCTCAGATCCGTGGCATCCTTGTCCCTTTGGGCAATAATTTTACGCTCAAAAAGTTTGTCAAATCTGGCTTTGTCCTTACGCGCCTCTTCCAGGGCGAACCGCGCCTGTTCATAGGCATAACGGGACTGCTCCACTTCCTGGATCCGATAGCCGGCTTCAAGTTCGGCAAGCTGGGATTGGAGCGCCTGCACCGAGGCCTCAACTCTTTCAACCTCGGCTGGAAGTATTTTGCGATTGAGCTCTAAAATGGTCTCCAGTTGTTTAAGGCCCTCGCGGGCTCGCATCAAATCAGACTGGGCCTGATCCCGCCGCGCATTGAATTCTTCTTGTTCGAGTACTGCCAGCAGCTGTTTATTTTCAACCACCTGCCCCTCGTCAAAAAAAACCTCCCGCACCCGTCCGCTCACTTGAAATGCCAGATTGGCCTCGGTCGCTTCGATGGTGCCGGAATAATAAAGTTCGGTCAGGCCCTCTTGGCGCTGACCCCAGTAGACCAAACCGCCGACCCCTAAAAGGAGGGCCAAAAAACCAATCAAAATCAATCGTTTCTTCAATGCCACCTCCATTCTGACGAAAACAAATTGAAAGCATCAGTCGATAAGTTCGGCGATCAGGCTATATTTACGCTTCAGATTTTTGATGAGCCGGTCGTAGTGATAAATCCGAACGATCGATCGGATGATCAGATACCCCCCCAAAACAGCTAAAATGGTGCACAGGAGCATCAGTGGCAGAAACAGGTGCATGACATGGATGATATCGTAATATTTTGAAGTGACAATCAGTAAACTCGTGACTGATAGCGGTAAAACGAGGACGGCAATTCCGGTCCGCAGGACGGCAAGAGAGGTCCTTTTTTCAGCCAGAATAAGTTGCGCTTCGTTGATAACGAAATTTTCGGACTGATGTGAATTCTTATTTTCGGGCATCGGCAAATCCTTTTACATCGCTTTTCATAAATAAGTCTGAAATACAGAAGACTGGTATAAGGGGCTGTAGAAAGCTAAAGATCTTTCATCCAGTCCGGCTTTATTTCCTGCCGCCGAAAACTTTCGTAAGGTTTAAACAAAAAATCTTTATAATTTTCATACAGCAATTTTTCGACGTAAAGCAGTCTTACAAAATGAGCACTGAGCCTTTGCAGCTCAATGTAAATATTGCTTTTTTCCCAGAGGACGCAAGTATAATTCTCCGTAAAATCTTCACCCATCAAATTCTTTTTAACCAGATCGTATTTACCGTCCAGTTCATCCATTACCGCTACAAACATGTCAGGGTCCAGGGTAACAATGATTGCATCTAAAATTCTCTGGCTGCTGAAAAACAGGCGGATACCCCGGGCACCCTTCATATTCTTCAGCTTGGCAAGTATAAAGGAATTCTGCCCTCTGGCAGGATCTTTTTCATCAATTATCTTAAATTGCTTCTTATCATACTCCAGGAAGTTCCAATTGCGTGATTTGAGGATTTTTATGCAATCTTCGTAGGGGGTTTTGCCGACTTCCAAACCAAATGGGTTGGGCCTTTCGGTCGGAAAAGCCGTTGAATTTGAAATTAGCATAACCGTCAAAACCGCCAACCCAATGATGGTTCTTTTCATTTTTTACCTCCCTTCATGCGGGGCTCGTCTAATCCGTGAAAACATGGTAGGCGACAAAACCCCCATAACAGATGAGGAATATTAAACCTTCCCATCTGTCTAATGAACGCTTTTTCCCGGTGAACATAAACAGAAACAGGAGCAGGCTGGAAATAACCACCACGCCGATGTCCAGGTTGCTCCTTGGCTGAAACGGCAACGGCTTGATGCCGGCGCTGATGCCAAGAACAAAAAAAATATTAAAAATGTTGGATCCGACAACATTGCCCACTGCTATGTCTGCATTGTGTTTATAGGCAGCCACCGCCGAGGTTGCCAGCTCCGGAAGCGAGGTGCCCACCGCGACGATGGTTAATCCGACCAAAGACTCACTCAGTCCGAACTTGGTGGCAAGAACCACCGCCCCATCGACAATCCATTTTCCACCGAGGGTCAGTCCTGCTAAACCCAGAATAACATATAGAGAAGATCTAAGCCAGCCGGACTGCTTTGCGGTTACCTGCGCTTCCATGCCCTCGATGGGGGTGGCGATGGAGCAGGTGTAATAAATAAAAATGATAAAAAATGAGAGAAAAATCAACCCGTCGATCCGGGTCAAAACAGACAACTGAGAGCCGTCCAGCAATTGATCGTTGGCGGTTATAAACAAGACAATCGCCGCCAGCAGACTGAATGGAATCTCCTTCCACACCGTACCTCTTGTGACCGCCAATGGATAAATAATGGATGATACACCCAGAATAAGAAAGACATTGGCAATGTTGCTGCCGACCACGTTTCCAATCGCTATATCGGTATTGCCCTTTATACTGGCAACAATATTGACGAATAATTCAGGCGTGGATGTACCAAACGCCACCACCGTTAATCCAATGACCAGATCGGATATATTCAGGCGCCTGGCAATGGAAGAGGCGCCGTCAACCAGAAAATCGGCTCCCTTGATGAGGAAGATCAACCCTAGGGTAAAAAATATATAAACCAACATGGACGCCGTCAATGCCCCACTTTGATCACCACTTCGACGTCCGGCCAACGCTTGTCTGTTGGCTGGACAGCCGGTGGTGCAATGATTTTACAAAAGAGGCTGGTGTCATTGTAAATGCTCTGCAGGTAAATCGGTGTCGTAATGACATCGATAATTTTTTTCTTTCCGTCAGCTTCGGGAGAAAGGACCTTTATTTTTTGGGGGATCACTTCTATTTTAATAATCTTCAGGCCGGCGGGAAGATTCCCCACCAGCTGGGGCTTTATATAGACTTCGTGTTCTACAATTTCCGCCAGGGTCAGCTCCATACTGGAGGGAACCATATCCAGCAGTTTCACGTCCCTGGGCAATCGCAAATTATCTCCGCTGATCAGAAAGGTCTGTTTTCCGGGTACGGCTTTGGACAGGTCTATTTTTACGCTCAACTCTGCCGGATTGATCGAGTCAAGATCAGACTTCGAGCCGGCCAGATGGAGCCGGACTTCTTTCTGTTTGTCCCCGACCAAAATGAGATCCGCTGGCGAGGCCGTATATTCCACCGGCACCGTTATGATTTTTTCCAGCATTTCGCCCTGGGCAATGATGAGGGCCGTCCAGAAAAAAACCGCCAGAAATAGGCTGACAAGCATTTGTGAAAGCACCAACCATCGCTTTTTTCGTTCGGGAAGTTTGAAGGGATAGGATGCTGTGTGCTTCCAGTGTGACGTGATGGTCCTCGCAAGTTTTTCAGGGTCATCCACCTGCCGAAATTTGCCGCTGTCAAATATCGAAATGGTGCCCCGTTCTTCGGAAACGACAATCGCCAGCGCATCCGACTTTTCAGCCAAACCCATGGCCGCATGATGGCGGGTGCCCAATTCATCCGGAAGTTTTGAGCTCAGTGAAATGGGTAAGCGCACACCAAAACGTGTAAATTTTCCCTTTTGAATGATCAGAGCCCCATCGTGCCCCGGTGAGTTCGGATCGAAAATACTCATGAGGAGAGGAATGCTGGGACTGGCATCCAGTCTGAAACCTCCCGAAAGCCATTGCTGAACAGATTCCTTGCCGGGAAAAACCACAATCGCCCCGCGACGTTGCGCGGCCAGTTTGATCAGGCACTCCACGATCATACGGGGCAGTTCAACTGCGGCATCACCGATTTCAGGCCGCCTGACCGATGCGGCCCGTTCGAATATTTTTCTGAGCTCCGGTTGAAAAATAACAACCAGAGCGATGACGGCCACCTGGCTGAAGTTGCCGAAAATCCACTCCAGGCCTCTGAGGTCCAGTAAATTGGCAATGAAGAACAGGAACCCGGCCAGCATGATGCCGGCCACGATTCTCCAGGTGCCTAACCGCAGCAGGGTGTGATATAAAAAAAACAATCCGGCAGCGATCAGGACAATATCCACCACCGCTTTCCAGCCGATAATTCCTTTAATCAGTCCGATTAGTGCTGAAGTTTCCATTAACCCTTCCTATCCTGCCAACCTGGGAAGAATCATCGACGCAAAGCTTAACACAAAGAAAAACCCTCACATGATGAAGATTAAGACCATTTATTCAGAGTTCCGGTATAAATCGAAGATTAACCGCAAAATAGAGTACAACCGCGACAAAACAGGCAATCGCCGGTGTCAGAAACCATCCGATCAAAATATTGGTCAGGGTTCGCCGGCTGACAGTGTTGACCCCTTTGACGATTCCCACGCCCAGGATAGCCCCGATCACCGCCTGGGAAGTCGAAACCGGAACCCCGACAAGGGTGTAAAAATGAACCGTCAGGCCTTCAGCCAGCACCACCACCAGGGCCGAAAAAGGGTCCAACCGCACCAGTTTTGTACCGACCGTTTCCATCACCCCCCGGCTGAACGTCAAAATTCCCAGGGCGATGCTCAAGCCCCCCACCAATGCTGCAGTAAAAACCGTTAACTGCCCGGCAGCCACGAAGACAGCCGTCACATTGGCAACATTGTTGGCTCCCAGGGCGTAAGCGGCATAAGATCCGGCGACTATCAGCGACAGGCGCAGTAAAATATCGGAATCGAACAAATCAATTTTACTGCGATTGTAGAACACCGCCAGCAGTCGGTAGAGGACGATGGCAATCAGCAGGCCGCCGATGGGGGTGCCGAACCAGCAGGCAACCACTTTGCCAAGGCCGGCAACATTCATCTGCTTGTTCAAAACGCCGATGCCAAAAATGGCACCCACGGCCGCCTGGGAAGTCGAGACCGGCAAACCCAGCACGGTCATGATGGTGACCGTAAGGGCGGCCGCAACCGAAGAAACAACCGCCATCTTGAGGGTCAGCTCTGTCAGGCCCTGCAGGGTTTCAATTCCCGCCCGGCCCTCGAGCAGCGCTCCCAATACCACAAAAATCGAGGCCAGGACTGCAGCGGTCCAGAATTTAACCATGCGAGAGGACACCGCCGAGCCAAAGGCGTTGGCGGCGTCATTGGCACCTAGGGACCAGCCCAGAAAAACTCCACCCAGCAGTGTGAGCATTAGATCCGCCCTTTCATGGTCATGATGTTAATCCGCTTTGACACCCGGTCGGCCTGGTCCGAAATTTCACCCATGACCACCACCATTTCCTTTAATTGCAATTTGAGGAAAGGCTCAAGGTCCGATTCAAAGAGTTGGATGATAAGACGGCGCTCAATGTGATCGCAATGGCTTTCGTTCTGATCGATGGTTGCCATTAAGGCGCGGATACCTTCTTTTTTCTTCATCATCACATCGATCTGCTTGGCCATCATGTCGCAGCTTTCAATGGAAACCCGGATGAGTTCCTGAATATCGGGGTTCATAAAAGCCGGAAAGGTGATCTTCTGGGTTCGTATCATATTCAGAATTTGTTCGAACGACCGCGGAATCTCATCAACCTTTTCCAGCAGCGCCATAATATCCTCGCGCGACTCAGGTATCAGGGCCCGGCTGTACATCAGCTCGTTGGTTTCATCCCGCAAGTCGTCCGCTCTTGATTCAACCTTGTGGGTCTGTTCGATGAGAAATTGAAAATCCTCGCTGATCCCCTCTTTCAGATAAGTATTCATTGCCTTGACAAAGTAACTCTGGACCAGACCGAGGTTCTTCAGATAATTGTAAATCAGAGATTCAAGCTGGCGTTCTTTTTTAAATAAAAAAGTTAACATTCCTCACTCCCAGGGTAATATTGTAATTTCAACTTTTGTCCTTGACGAATCACCTCAACCACCACCACTTTTCCAACAGGAGTGGATGCCTCAGTATAGGGCAGATCGCCCGACGCCTCAATCATTATTTTTAATGGAACCCACGCAAGAGATAGTTAAGCGATATCTATTCAAGGAAATAATCAGAACGGATTTCATTTTTTGAGTACCGATGTGCTCTTGACCGACGATTGGCTGTAGTAGTATAAATCAATAAGAAAAAGGGTGTCTGTCAATTAAAAACCCCTCCCAGAGAGTACTTTTTGAAAGGATCGGAACAAACAGAGAGTAAAAAAGTAATAACAATCGTCGGAATTGTCAGATAAATTATGGATACAGAGGATCTTGAATAATTCGGTTTATGAAACAGCCACTCATCCAGTTTGATAATGTCTGTAAGCGATTCGACACCCTCCAGGTGCTGCGGGGAGTTAGCCTGAGTATTTTTCAGGGGGAAGTTACCACCATTATAGGCAAAAGCGGAGGGGGCAAGAGCGTGCTGCTCAAGCACATGATCGGCCTTATGCTTCCTGATGCAGGAGCGATCTTCTTTAACGGACGACCGCTGTCAAAGATGAATAGGTCCGAGATAAAAAGGCTGTGGGAGAAATTCAGTTATGTATTTCAGGAAGGAGCCCTTTTTGATTTCATGACCGTCTGTGAAAACATCGCCTTTCCGATTCAGCAGGGGAAATCTTTGTCGAAAGCCGACATCCGGGAGCGGGTGCAGGACAAGCTGAAACTATTTGAACTGCAGGAAGCCCACGACAAGTATCCGAGCCAGATTTCGGGAGGTATGAAGCGGCGGGTTGCCCTGGCAAGAGCCCTTGTGACGGACCCGGAGGTGGTTCTTTTAGACGAACCGACCACAGGACTTGACCCCATCCTTACAAACGCTGTTTACAGCATGATTGTCGATTTTCAGAAAAAATTAGGCTTTACGGCAGTAATGATCAGTCATGAAATTCCGGACATTTTTTATTTATCCCAGCGGATTGTTATGCTGGATGAAGGCAGAATCCGGTTCGAAGGCACCCCCGAGGAAATTCTGCGCTCTCCAGACCCGGCGGTTCGACAGTTCATTCAGGGTCAGGAACGACCGCGCGATGCCCTGACAGGCATGGCCACCTCAATGCAGGCAGAGAAAAAGGTCCAGGAAAACTTGGCACACCTGCAACGCCACCAGATCATCTTTTCCGTGGTTATGTTCACGGTTGAAAACCTAGCGGAAATCAACCAGAAAATGGGGCATGTGGCGGGTCAAACCATACTCAAAAACGTTGCCGCCCAGATAAAGCAACGTCTCGATATTACAGATTCCTGCTCCCGCTACAGTCTGGAAAAAATCCTCGTCGTATTGCATAATGCCGACATCGACGATGCCCGGACGTTTGCTACCCGGCTGGCCGGAAAATTGAGGACCGATGATCTGGTGAAAAGAGACAATGGCCGAGAGCTTAGCATTCGAATTAGCGCCGGCTACGCCCAGGCCGAAGAAGGCAGCCTGATCAAAGAGGTCCTGGCAGAAGCAGAATCAAAAGACAGCCGCTACTACGAATTTGAACTGCACTGAACCCATTGTGTCTTCCAGCAACCTATGGGCATCAGGGTCAGCTTATCGCAAGCCCTTTTGCCCAGCATGAATTCATGTGTATCAGAAGAGATCAGGAGTGCCTCCAACGGCTGACATGAAGTCAATTGGGTCAGGGTTGTGCTTTCAGCGGCATCGCTGCTGCGTGCAAGCATGCCTATTAAATCGACGATTTCAAATTCAGCGCTTGATCACAAAAACCGGGTTTTTACTTTTGCGGATAACCTTTTCCGAAACCGATCCGAGAAAAATCTCCTGCAGGTTGCTCCAGCCGTGTGACCCGATGACGATGACCGAAACCTTCTCTTCTTCTTCAACCCTCAGAATCTCTCTGACGGGTATGCCGGTTTCGACCCGCAATTTGACTTTAAAGCCGGCTGCGGTTAATTTTTTTTCGGCACCTTTCAGCAAACTTTTCGTTTCTTCAATTTTGTTTTTTTTCAGCTTATCAAATTCGCTTTCACCTAAAAATCGATGAACGGCATCGATGCCGCGTTCATCGATGACGTGCAAAACAATCACTTCTTTTGCACCGCTGGCTTTTAGCCTTTTGACGTACCCCATCGCCTTGACCGCGACATCCGAAAAATCCGTCGGGTATAAAATCTTTTCAAACATTTTTGACCTCCTTCAGAGGGACTTGCAGTAAATAACTTTGTTGTCGCCCGGAGCGTAGAATTCCGTAAGCACCGCATCCAGCCGGTAGCCGGCATTTTCATAAAAGGCGCGGGTGCTGGCATACTGCAGGCGCTGGGAGGTGTCCACGTATATGCGGCTGCCGCCGGCATCCCGGATCAGGCGCTCGGTCTTTTGCAGCAGCCTTTGCCCCAACCCCTTGCCCTGGACATCCGGATGCACGGCAATCCAGTAAAGGTCGTAACTGCCGGCGGTACACGGAATCTGGCCGTAGCAGGTGTAGCCCACCAGACGGCCGTACTGTTCAGCCATCACGAAATGGTAACCGCTGGCCGCGGCCTGTTCAAGGCGCTCCTGGGCCAGCTCCTCGGCCACATCAACCTCCTCCTCCGAAAAAAATCCGGTAATCTCAACCAGATGACGAATGCGTCCGGGGTCCTCCGCCTGCAGGTCAAAGCGCAGTTCGATGCCATGCAGCCTTTCAGAGGTGACTTTGAGGCTGTCTGCCCAGCTCTGTGCCGCAGCGGACAGCCCTTTAAAGAAATGCAGGGCATTGGTTCCCAGACTGCGGGTGCGGTAGCCCCCTTCCTGGACTACCAGGGTCGGCAGGCCCAATCCACCGATCAGGCGTCCGTTGGCCTCGAAATCTTTGGCATTCAGGGACCAGGTGCCGGTGGGATCCCCTTTGGCCGTATCAAGCCCCAGCGCCACGATCAGGAAATCGGGCTTGAAATCCGCGATGCGGCGCAGTGCATTTTCGAGGGCTTTGCGGTAGGCGGCACCGTCGACGGCTTCGGGCAGCGCCAGGTTCAGGTTGAAGCCCTCTCCTTCGCCCTCCCCGCACTCCTCCTTGAAACCGCTGAAATAGGGATAGGCAAAGTCTGGGTGGCCATGAATCGAAACGGTCAGGACATCGCAGCGGCGATAAAAAATATCCTGCTGCCCGTTGCCGTGATGAAAGTCGATATCCAAAATCGCCACCCTGCCGTAGGCGGCCAGGTATTGGGCCGCGATGGCATTGTTGTTAAAATAGCAGAAACCGCCGAATGTGCGTCGCTCGGCATGATGCCCCGGCGGACGGACCAGCGCGTATGTAATCCTGCGACCCTCCAGCAACTCGCGGGCGGCGGTCAGGGCGCAGTCGACACCCCGGCGGGCCGCCGGATAGGCATTGCGGTTGATGGGCGTGAAGGTGTCGATGCAGTAGTATCCGGACAGTACCGACGGTTCATGCGGCGGCCGCGTTTTGTTGCGGATGGGAAATATGTAGGGGTAGAGGGATTTTTTTTCTTCGATTTCCCGGCAGGCCCGTCGCAGATAGTTGACAAAATGAGAGTCGTGGACGCTGTAAAGGTGCTTGTCCGGGAATTTGCGTGGTTTGACTTCTACAAACAGGCCGTGGGGCATCAGGGCATCCACAATGCTGCGGATGCGAACCGGCGATTCCACGTAGCCGCGCTCACGAACGTGATGGATGTCATGGCGGTCGTTGATGACCACGACGATCTGCTCATCGGATTGCGATGTCACCGTTGCACGCACGGCTTCGGGCTTGACATAGCGCAGAGGACGCAACTGAACCGGGTCGTCGCGAAAGGAATTAACGACTTTGGTCACGTATTCGGGCGGACAGTAGCCGGCGTATTTGCGCTCCAGCAAGGCGCGCACGAATTTACGTGCAAAGTCGCGGCTCAGCGCCCCGCCCTGATCCAAACCGTCATATACCAGGTGCGGCATGCAGCGATCCTCGGATTTGACCGCTGACTCGTAGCGCGTATTTATGATCGGTCGCGCGCCGTAGCGCTCATAAAAGCGCAAACGTGCCCGGTTATCTTTTAAAAGGGCTTCATCCGGGCAGGCTTCAAAGTCATCGGGCAGGCATTCAAAAAATAGACCTTTGGCTCCCAGGGCCACCGCTTCGTGACGTACGCGGTCGTAGAGGGCACTGCCAATGCCCCCGCCGGCATTACCCTTGACGGAGGCAATCCAGTCCAGAAAGCAGAACCCGATCTGCGGCTCGTGCAGCAGCATGGCAAACCCCAGTACACGCCGGCGCAAATTTTCAGCGACAAAGAGGATGCAGTGGAAGCGATGTTTGAATGGGTTGCGCAGCTTTTCACCGATCAGGTCAATCTCCTCGGCCGGCACCGCGCTAAAGCGGCTGTGCAAAATGTCTTTAACCTGTCGCAGGACTTCCCGGTTGACCGGCACGATATCATCATAAATACGGCGTATTCGCAGCATGTTTCAAATTCTTTTCTCTATCCTGGTTGAGGTCACCCGGCTTAAGGCGATGGTGTCGCGGTTGATCGATCCCGTCGGCAACAATCCATTTCACCGCCCGGGTAAATTCAATCCCGGCCCGGGCAAGGGCGGCGGCAAAACCGGCGTCAGGGCTCAGGCACGGATTGGCGTTAATCTCCAGTATCCAGGGGCGTCCCTGCGCATCGACGCGAAAGTCGACGCGTGCATAGCCTCGCAGGCCAAACAATTGCCAGCACTGCAATGCCAACCCCTGTAGCTCCGCCAGCAAGGGACGATCCTCAGGTCCGAAATCGAAGCTGCGCGGTGTGTTTCGAAATTCTTGGGAGTCCGCGTCCCATTTGGCGCGATAACCGACGATCCGCGGCTGGTCGGCGGCATACCCCTCAAAGATAATTTCGGCCGGCGGTAATACCCGGGGGCCTTGCGGGCCGGCCAGGACCGACAGGTTAAATTCCCGGCCATCGACAAAAGCCTCGGCAAAACAAACGCCGCCCAGAAAAGGGGCACGCACTGCCATCGCCTGCTCAAGGCTTTGATCGCAAGCGCCTTCAACGACATTGTCCGCCTCCAGACCGACCGATGCGTGCTCCCATAAGGATTTGATGATCCAGCGCTGCCCGGAGGACTCGCCCCGCAACGCTTGTCGTAAAGGCAGCGCCGACGGCAACCCCGGCGGGTAGGGACCCGCCCAGGGCGGGGTCGGCAATCCAGCGCAGACCATGCGCTCTTTGGCCATCACCTTGTGGGAAGTCAGCCAGATGGCTTCTGTCGGGGCGCCGGTGTAAGCCATCCCCAGGGCATCGAGCAATGATGGAACCAGGGGAATCAGGCGTCCGTGTCCCGCCAGGGACTCCACCAGGTTGAACACGAGATCCGGCCGCTGCATTTCCAATTGATCCCGCAGCTGTTCCAACTCCAGGCCGGCGGGCAGCGTATAGTCTTCATGACCCAAAGCCTGCAGGGCCTCCCGGACGGCGTCCACCTGGTCCAGTACATCCAGTTCATCCGCCGGACCGTCATCCGTCACGGCGTTGTGAACCACTGACACACGCATTGCAAACTCCTTTTGACCGCTGCGGGGGCATCCGCCGGCAGGCGGAGGCCACAATTTTTTCAATCAATGTTTGATAGGGCATGCCGATCTGATGGCAGATGATCGGCAGATCCGAATGCTTCGGGTGCATACCGGCCAGGGGGTTGACTTCCATGAACTGAGGTTTTCCCCGGGAGTCGCAGCGGATGTCGATCCGGCCGGCATCGCGGCAGCCCAGCACTCGCCAAGCCTGCAGGGCAATCGCCTCGGCTTGCCGCACGGTGGCATCCCCCGCGGCATCGACCCGTCGGTAATCCACCAGTTCTTCACAGTTTTCTTTATTCTGATAGGAATATATCAGCGCTTGGGCGGCAGGCCGCAGATGGACTTCAATCGTGCCGATCGCCGCCGCCGCCGCTCCGGTGCCGAGAAGTCCGACGGTGAATTCGCGTCCCGGCAAAAACGCTTCCACCAGCACCGGTTGATGATAAGCGTCGATCAGCGCGACGCAGGGGGGACCTAAATCCTCGGGCCGCCCGACGATGGACGCCGGTGTAATTCCCTTGCCCGTTCCCTCCGCCACCGGTTTGACGAGATAAGGCGGGGCGAAGCCCACCGCGCCGATTTGCCGGCCGTCTTCAACCACGAGAAAGTCCGCGGTCGGTACACCGGCGTCGCGGATCACCCGTTTGGTGTGGCCCTTGTGCAGTGACAGGCTCATGACCAGCGGATCGGAAAAGGTGTAGGGGATATCGTAGACCTCCAGCAGCGCCGGCACCTGGGCTTCGCGGCCAAAACCTTTCAAGCCTTCGGCGATATTGAACACCATATCCCAACGTTTGCCCGAAACCAACTGCCGGGTCAGGTTCAACACGTTGCCGATGCGCTCGGTCGCGTGCCCGAGTGCCTGCAGGGATCCCTCGAGGGCGTCGATGGTGTCGGCGCGGTCGAATTCAGCCGTTTCCTGGTCGTCGTATCCCAGGGCAAGGTATTCCGCGCGCAGGTCATAGGTGAGTCCCACTTTCATGACATGGCACTTCCCGCTGACGGATCGGCCCCGTCCGGGCATCCAACGGTGTCGGGATAGCGGTAGAGGCGATTGGCATAGTTTTTCAGCAGAATATCCCGGTCCTCGCGTCCGACCATATATTCGGGCAGCAGCGGAATTTTACCACCCCCCCCGGGGGCATCGATCACAAAAGACGGCACGGCATAACCTGTCGTATGGCCCCGCAATCCACGTATGATTTCCAATCCTTTTTCCACCGACGTTCGAAAATGGGCCGATCCCAGAATCGGGTCACACTGGTAAAGATAGTACGGCCTGACCCGGATGCGCAAAAGGCCCTGCATCAAATCTTTCATGGTATCGACCCGGTCATTAACGCCGGCCAGCAGAACCGTTTGGCTCCCTAAAGGAATGCCGGCATCCGCCAGGCGGGTACAGGCATCCCGGGTCTCGGATTTCAATTCATCGGGATGGGTGAAATGAATACTTATATAAAGGGGATGATAGCGCCTGAGCATCCGGGTGAGCGCCGGTGTGATCCGCTGGGGCAACACCACGGGTACCTTCGTCCCGATTCGTAACATCTCCACATGGGGGATCTGCCGCAGGCGGGACAGAATATATTCGAGCTTTTCATCGGGCAGGGTCAGTGGATCGCCGCCGGACAAGAGCACGTCCCGGATCGCAGGGGTTGCTTCAATGTAGGCAATGGCCTGATCCCACTGCTTTTTCTGGAAAACCCCACCGTGACTCTTACCCACCAAACGCGACCGGGTGCAATAGCGACAGTAAGTGGAGCAAAATTCGGTAACCAGAAAAAGAGCCCTGTCCGGGTAGCGGTGAATCACCCCCGGCACCGGGCTGTCATTGTCTTCCCCTAAAGGGTCCTCGGATTCACCCGGAGATCTCAGGTTCTCGTTTAACACCGGCACCACTGCGCGCCGTAAAGGCTGCAGCGGATCGTTTTTATCGAGCAGACTGGCATAATAAGGAGTGATGGCCACCGGCAGCGAATTGCCGTCACAGATCAGGCCAAGGCGTTCATCGTTTGAAAGACGGATGATTCGTTCCAGTCCACCAACGGTCGTGATTCGATTCCGAAGCTGCCAGCGCCAGTTGTTCCATTGATGGCTGGTGACTTCCGGATAAAATTGTTTACGGAAATTCAGGGTCTGGGGATTTTCCGGTAATAACCGACTTACCGCTGCCCTGGGGAGGGTTATCAACCCGAAACGGTTGACATTAGGAAGGATGTTATGTTCGCTGGGCTGGGCTGATCTGGCATGAGACTGCGTCAATGCCGCCAGCATCGTACTGGGAGGCTCCGCCTCTTCCGGGGAACAAATATTTTCTTGCATAATGATTTCTTCTCCTTAATTAAAAGATCTAGAATGCATCGGGATCTTCTGCCCTGATACAGCTCTGGTTAAATTCAACCGTGAAAAAAGCAACAAACATGCCAGGCAAGCGTTGATAAGCCGGAAATTTCAGCGCCGAAGGCTATATCCCTGTTATTTAATGAAAACACATGATCAGCTTCGACTTGAAGAGCGATTAAAAAATGACTGAATCAACAGATAAGTTTCGGCTGGCTGCAAATCTAGAACTCCCGGTTCCGATTGAAATCAAAAAGCGGAACCCCGCATTCCGATATCCGGGCGTGTTTGCCATGATTTCGGAATCGGCGATTCCCTTTGCCATGGCTGTCATTTCAGATATTTATCGTATGGAACGCTTTCCCGGCCTGGCCTTCGGCGACTTTAAAATCCACCCGGCAATAACACCAACAGCCAGGGCCCCGAACAGGATTAAGGCCCTGGAGGCAGAAATTTTCCAGACCAGGAATTGAAATTCCACCACCTGGGTGTTTTGAACCACAAAAATGAGGACCAACGCAATCAGACCTAAAAATAGGACGTTTCTGAGCATAATTGCCTCCTTGCCTTTTACCAGTGGGGCTGGTTACCGATGCCTTTGCCCATGACCTCCAGGGTTTCAGTGACGACGACGAAGGCCTGGGGATCGATATTTCGGATCATCTGTTTGAACCGCGAAAGCTCGTTGAAGGTGATGACCGAGTAAAGGATACGCAATTCCTTGCCGGTGTAGCCGCCCTCACCACGCACCACGGTGACCCCGCGCTGCATGCTCTTCATGATTTCATCCGAAATAGCCTGCCACTGAGGCGAGATGATCATAATCGCCTTGCGCTGACTCAGCCCGGTGACCACCATATTTACACAGTAGGAGGTCACATACATAAAAATCAGCGTATATATGACCATTTCCAAGGAGATGCGAAAGGCCGCAACGCCGATCAGCAGAGCATTAAAAGCCAGGACGAAGGTGCCCGGCCGGATGGAGAACTTCTTGAATAAAACCACGGACAGGATATCCAGACCGCCCGCCGACCCCAGCGATCGTAGAATGATACCCGATCCCATGCCGGTAACAATACCTGCCGTTAAGGCCGCCAGGATCATATCGTTAATCGGGATAAGGGGGAAGGGTAGAAACATGACGGCCGAAAAGATAATCACCCCGGCAACGCTGTACAGGAAGAAGCGCCGTCCGACAAACAGCCAGCCGATGATAAATAGCGGAATGTTCAGGATGAAATAGATCGCGCCCACCGGCAGCACCGGCAGAACGTAGTGTATCAGAAGCGACAGCCCCGTCACACCGCCGGCCAGGAACTCTTTGGGAATCAAAATGCCTTTGATGGTCACGGCACACAGAATACAGCCGCCGGTGATAAGCAGCAGGTTCCATAAAATGGTTAACGCTAAGGGTCTTTTTTTCATCATCATTTGTTTCCCAGATCAAATCCGATACCGGTTTACATGTCTAGCAACCCGTGTGCCATATTGGTAACATCCTGAAATATCAAAAAAATTAATTTTATTCGATATCTCTTTAGGAATTTTGAATTCCGGAACAGCGGCATTTAGGAATTGGCATTTCCTGTTTAATACTTTTTTATATATTATCAGGATATTAAAGGCTTTCCTCCTGTTTGCTAACATATATACTTTTCTTTGTACAGGAACTTTAAGTTCTGAAACCCGATAGATCCAAATCCAAAAACCCTTTGCCATCAAGCATATCTGCGGTTTGGCATGCGTATTGCTTTATTATTTATCGATAAAAAATCATATGCAGTTACAGAATCTTTAGGGCCAGGATAGCCATGATCAATGTAAAAGGAATAATCATCCCGGTAAATTGGGACAAAAAAGGCAATGTGGTGTCGGTGGCAATCGCCACAGATGATGAAAATGAATACCTGGTGGAGGATCAGAGTCTGGCTGCAAAACTAAAGGGTCAGTTGCGGCAGGTTGTGGAGGTCAGCGGTGTCGTCAAGAGAATCGATGGAAAAAAAATTATAAAGATTAAACATTGGAGGTGTCAAAATGCATAAAAACCCAAAAAGACTTTTATTGGGTATTTTGATTATTTGTTTTGTCTCCATGTTTTCTGGATTGGCTTTTAGCGGGGGGGTTGCCACGATCGTCGGCACCATCAATGATGAAAATCAAATTGTAGACAATGCCGGTATCGTTTATGAGGTGGCCGATAACGCAATGGGGAAAGAGGTAATGGCGCATGTTGGCAAAAAAATACAGGTAAAAGGGACCGTCATTGAAGATGAAGGATTGAAGATGATTACCATTACCTCTTATACCATTATCAAGGAATAAAAAGGGTAAAAGTTGTTGCAATTGTTAAAGAAATCCGTGAATATAAAATTATTACTGTCGAATCCTTTGAAGTTGTCGAGGAATAGCGGGTCAAAAGTTCGGAGGTGGATATGGGCCGGTACAATATCGAAGAAGTAGAAACGGATGAAAACGATCAGATCTTTGACAGCGGCAACCGACGATTCGCTGAAAGGCGCGCTGATCAACCCAAGCGGTCTCCAATCCGCAGAAAAGACAAACTGCGAGAGGAAGAAGGGGTTAAATCAAAAGTCAATAGAATCCACAAAAAGATCCAGCATCGGCTCAAGCAAAGTTGGCAAGAAGAATAAACCTTTTATCCAATCATATCAGAGTTTCCCTTAAATTTGCGTGTACCAAGCGGCAGAATTTTTCAGTAGATTCTGCCGTTTGATATTCATAACCCTGGGAGGTCAAGGGATCAGAAATGGACAGCCGCAAGCTGGGTTATTCACTGATGATGCTGGTGGCGCTCATCGCCCTGGGCACCATTGCATACACTTATTTTGAAGGCATGCCTTTCTTTGATGCTTTTTATATGACCATCATCACCATATCAACGGTGGGATTTTCCGAGATCGTGCCTCTGACCAAGGTGGGTCGAAGTATTACGGTGGTGATCATAATTCTGGGCATCAGTGTCGGAACTTACACAGTTGGCATTATTGTTCAATGGCTGGTCAGCGGTGAGATTCAAAAAATTTTCGGGAGAAGAAAATTGCAAAAACAAATTGCGGATTTAAAAAATCACTTCATCATCTGCGGTTTCGGCCGCATCGGCCAGACCATCTGCCAGGAGCTGTTTGAAGACAGCATTAATTTTGTCGTTATTGAACAGGATCACGCAGCGATTGAAGAAATCATATCTTTGAAATATCTTTTTATAGAGATGGACGCAACTTCCGAGGGTGCCCTGCTGGCGGCCGGCATCATGAATGCCAAAGGGTTGGTGGCGGCCGTCAATTCCGATGCCAACAATGTATTCATAACCCTGACCGCCAAGGGTCTGCGACCCGATATCTTTGTCATGGCGCGTTCATCCGAAGAAAAGAATGAAAAGAAACTGATAAAGGCCGGCGCCACGAGGGTCGTCTCCCCCTATCTGATCGGCGGCCGCAAAATGGCGCACGTGCTCAAGCGGCCGACAGTGGTGGACTTTTTGGACATCGCCACCATGGGCAACAAGCTCGGACTGATTATGGAAGAAGCCGAGGTCGGTCAAAACTCCGGCTTTATCGGCAAAAACCTTATCGAGAGCCGGTTGAGACAGGAATTCGGCGTAATTATCGTGGCGATCAAGAAAATATCCGGCCAGATGGTCTTCAACCCGGCGCCGACTGAAAAACTGGAAGCCGGTGATGTCATTGTCGTTATCGGCCAAACGGGCGATATGAAACGGATGCGAGCGATTCTCTGATCTGAACCACCATTGGGATTGCGTTCATCCCATCCAAAAACTTTACCTTTTGCCGAAATTCAGATAAAATAATGATAGATTTCGACGAATGGCACGGAAACGGTTCGGAATCCTGAAATGAATCTGATGGAGGTTTCTTTCACTCGTTCTCATGGCATTGAAACGGAGACGGCTTTTTCAAAAAACTAATTTTAAGACCGCATCCATCCTTTTCGCGGTCCTGGCATTATTTTCCTGCGGCCCGTTGACCCCCCGCAAGCCCAAGGCGGATTATTCCCGCCTGATCGAGCTCATTCGGCTGGAGGACCGCTCCACCCCGGTTTATGTGTTTAACGATTTTGCGAAACGATTTGACCGGGCCAGCCACAAAAGCACCCTGGACTATATTCAAAACCGCAAAGATTTGATCAAAAAAATCAGGAAGGAACTCGGTGGGCACAGGCTGCTATGGGAACTCGACGATTTTGAACAGCGGCTGCTGTACGTTCCGGAAACCCGGCAAGAATATGCTGCTTTATACAAAAATTACTGCGAGGAGGTGATCGGGTTTATCCTGGACGCAACCGAACTCGATAATCCCTTCACGAATATCGAAACCCTGAATGACAGCAAACCGGAGATCCCGCAGGAAAACGGGGTGGCAGTCTTTCTGGTTCACAATCTGGCCAGGGAATATGTCGGAACTTATGCCTTTTTCAACGAAAACCACCAGAAGGAAGTTAAAGTCGCGCTGCGCGGCCGGATTTTTATCGGTGAAATCGGATCGTATTCATCCATGCTGGAAATAAATGATGACGGAAGCGTAAATTTTAAGCACAACCGGTATACCATCTGGCAGAATAGCGCCGAGCTGCCCTACAATGCCTTAATCGTTCCCATTGAAGAAACTCTGCACATTGCTCTAAGGCCCCAGACGGAAACGGCTATCCGGGGACAATTGAGCACCCTTGAAAATAAATCATACCGGAATGTCGAAAAAATTGTCGAGAACTGGATCTCGATTGAAGAGGCCATCGTCGGCGGGCTGGTCGATATTTTTTTCCCCCGGGTAGCGTCCCGGTATATTGCCGAATTTCCCCCGGCTGAAATCAAAAAATCCGTCCACTCGAAATTTCGCATCAAAAAGTACCGCCACCTGCAAAAAGGCATCGAGGTGGTCCGAAACATGGGCGCAAAAGCCGCCATCGGAATGTACCGTCGGAACCCGGTAAAGTTTCGTGATCTGGTCGTCGCCGGAGTTGACGGATCGTCGCATCTTTAAACAACCATTGTCGGGTTACAAATCCCGCCAACCATCAACATGAACGACCGTCTTCGGTTCGGGCCATCGCAAAAAAAAGGGGGGGATTTTTTCTCCCCCCCCCCCGCCAAATTTAAACACTCAACAAAAAAGCTTATTCAATTACTTTGAAACTCTCGATAACAAGCGTTTTGTTGCCGCTGCTGTCTTCCTCAACCATGCCTGTGACCTCAACTTTGTTACCGGTCTTTTCGGCAACCGCCTCGGAATTGCTATTTTCGGTGATCTCATAGATCACACCGCTGTCATCGACAATCTGGCCGTCGTCATTGACCACACCGACAATTGTCATGGCTTGTCCGGCTAAAACACTTCCGGCAAAAGCCGCCATCAAGAATACGATCAAGATGCTTAGAATAATGCCTGTACGTTTTGTCATTTTATTTCCTCCATTCATTTTAAAATTTTTGTCAGGTTTTGGACCCATCGGCAACCGGGTTTGGTGCCGACAACCCATTCGCAGTATTGTGTATGCAAAGAAAGCGCCAATTTTATAACTATCTGATATTTAAAGGATATTAAAAGTAGAGGGGGGGATTCGGAATTGGCGGTTCCCATCCCCAGACGCTTTTGATGAAGTTCCCGTCGGCTGAGGGTCGATCGCCCGTGCAGTCTGCTGATATGATAGAGAATTATGAACAGGACGTCCAGATTCCGATACGGCTGCCCCTGGGTTTGAAATCGGAATTCCAAGTTCTGTTAAAATCCCTAATAATTTATCTCGCCGGCACCCGGCTGCCATTCTGAACCTTGAACCACCGCATGACAGGCAACCTGTACACCATGCCGGCTATTGATCAAAACGTCCGGCGGATTGGCCATAAGTGGTTTTTTCAACCTGAACACTGCCCTGATCCGGTATCGTGATGATAAACAGGTCATCATATCTGCCGGGGGCATCACCCGTGCCGCCCAGCCGCTGGTAAATTTCTTTAAGGTTGCCGCCCCAGATCCCAACCGGCGAATTGTTGCCGACCCAGACCACCACGCCGCCGGCATGTTTTGCCAGGACTTCCTGAACAAATTCGTCCGCGAACCGGCGGGTATTTGACAGACGGGCTTCGGGGATGAGGGTGATGGTCAGGCCTAAATGCGCTGCCAGGGGCTGAACCGTTTCCCGGTTGCGTCCGCGATCCGGCGAATAGATCGCTGTAATTTTTTTTTCACCGATGGCAGCTACCAGGGCCTGGGCGCGCTGCCGGCCCTCAGGGGTCAGCGCGCTTTCGCCGGGTTCTTTGGCGCGCTCCGCGTGGCGGACCAGGATTAGCGTTGTTGCTGTCCCGGGGGGTGACAAAACTGAACCGGGTTTGACCGAGGGGCCGCTTGAGCAACCCGAAAGAACCATCAGCATAATAGCGCCGAGGGTAAATACGAGTTTGCGTATATTCACATTATGCAAATTGATCATTCTATCGTCCCTTCTATTGTTCGACAGGGTTCATCTTCTTCAAGCCGTTTGCCAAGGCCGATGACGTTATCATCTGAATAGCCGAGCGACTGATAAAATTTTATCACCCCATCGTTGGTTGCTCTAACCTGAAGATTTATTTTTGGACACCCCCTGGCCCGGATACGTTTTTCAACTTCCTGCATTATGAGGTGACCATATCCTTTTCTCTGGTGTGCCGGGTCTACGGCCAGGTAATTTATCCAACCGCGGTGCCCTTCATATCCTCCCATGACGGTCGCAACAACCTTGCCGTTGATGATTCCAACCAGGAACAAATCCGGGTCCACTTCTACTTTTCTTTCAATATCCCTGCGGGGATTATTCGAGGGCACCACCAGCTTGCACTTGAACCAGAGCTCAATAACTTGCGCATTATACTTTTCCCGATACTCTGCAATTTCCATGGATAGAACTAGCTTTTCCTTCCCACCTGCCCGGCAAAAAAGCAGGCGGCAAAATGTCCTGAACTAATTTCATTGAGAGGTGGTTCATTCTGACGGCAGGTATCCCGGGTATAAAGGCAACGGGGATGAAAGCGGCATCCCGGCGGAGGATCGATGGGACTGGGGACGTCACCTTTTAGAATAATCCGGTTAGCCCTCGGCACTGAAGGATCCGGTATGGGCACGGCAGACAGAAGGGCCTGGGTATAGGGGTGCAGGGGATTTTTGTAAAGGTCTGTGCTTGGCGCAATTTCCACGATTTTTCCCAGATACATGACGGCCACCCGGTCGCTGACATGTTCGACCACGCTGAGATCATGGGAAATGAATAAATACGTCAGCCCGAAATTGTCCTGAAGCTCTTTGAGCAGATTGATGACCTGGGCCTGAATCGATACGTCCAGGGCTGATACGGCCTCATCACACACAACCAGCTTGGGATGCAACGCCAACGCCCGGGCGACCCCGATGCGTTGCCGCTGGCCCCCGGAAAATTGATGGGGATAACGGCGCATATGCTCTTTGCTCAGCCCGACAACGCGCAAAAGGTCCAATACGCTTTCGTCTCTTTCTCTGCGATTTTTGACACCATGGATCAGCAGGGGTTCACCGACGATGTGAGAGACTGTTTTGCGCGGGTTGAGGGACGAAAAGGGGTCCTGGAAAATAATCTGCATTTTTTTGCGCAGGGCCCGCATTCGGCTTTTATCATAGCCCAGAATATTTTCGCCTTCAAAATAAACCTCGCCGGCAGTGGGTTCCTCCAGCCGCATAATAGCCCGGCCGAAAGTGGTTTTACCGCAGCCGGATTCTCCGACCAGGCCAAGCGTCTCACCCTCTCTGATACTGAGGCTGACATTTTCTACGGCTTTAACCGATGCAATTTCCTTTAAAAAGAGGCCACCTCTTATCGGAAAATACTTGACGATGTTTTTGGCCTCAAGCAGGGCCCCAGCGGTATGTCGGCCATCAGGCATATTTTAGGCACCTCACAAAATGATTGCCGGCCACCTGGTACATATCGGGTTCAACCCGCCGGCAGTCGTCAAACACATCATGACAGCGATCACTGAACAGACAACCCGGGGGTAAATTCAGCAGTGACGGAACGACACCCGAAATAGTCTGCAGTTGCCTATCCCGTGCCCCCCTTCCCAGGACCGGGATGGACTGCAGCAGGCCAACCGTATAAGGGTTCTTGGGGTCGGCGAAAATGGTTTTGACATCCGAGTATTCCATAATCTTACCGGCATACATAACCGCCACAAATTGTGCCATTTCCGCAATGACGCCCAGATCGTGGGTGATAAAAAGGATGGCCGCACCCGTCTCCGATTTGAGTTTATTCATCAGATCCAGTATCTGGGCCTGAATGGTAACATCCAGAGCGGTGGTGGGTTCATCGGCGATCATCAGCCTGGGATTGCACGCCAGGGCCATGGCGATCATCACCCGCTGGCGCATGCCGCCGCTCATCTGGTGGGGATAATCATCCAGGCGCGATTCTGCGGCCGGAATCCCCACCAGTCGGAATGCATCCAGCACGCGCTCACGGGTCTGCCTGCGGGACAGCCCCTGGTGGAGACGGATAACTTCTCCCACCTGGTCTCCCACCGGAAAAACCGGGTTGAGCGATGTCATGGGCTCCTGGAAGATCATTGATATTTGATTGCCTCGAATCTTACGCATCCGCGCTTCGGATACCTTCAACAGGTCCTGATTTTCGAAAAATATTTGCCCCCCTTCAATTCTGCCGGGAGGATCGGGTATCAGGCGCATGATGGAATGGGCCGTGACACTTTTGCCGCAGCCTGACTCGCCCACCAGTCCCAGGGTCTGGCCGGATTGAATCTTCAGGCTGACATGGTCCAAGGCCTTGGCGGTACAGCCACGAACATAGAAATGGGTTTGGAGGTTCTTTATATCTAAGAGGATCTTGCTCTGCATTGATTGTTAGGCGTTTGTCCTATTGTTATGTTGCCATTACTAATATTTAAAAATATCGAATAACGAATATCGAATGTCGAATGTCGAGGGAATGAATCGCTTCGCTCTATCGTTTATTTGATTGGGAGCACCCGTCTAGTCTGTTGAACTCTAACGTCTGAATATCATACTTCTAAATTCGACATTCAGAATTCGATATTCGATATTCTTTTTTTGTTTAATCCCGCAGCCTCGGATCCAAAGCATCCCGCAATCCATCTCCCAGCAAATTAAACCCCAGCACGGCAAGCAGGATGGCCAGGCCCGGAAAAGTCATGACCCATGAGGCTCTCAGAATCAGCCCCCGGCTTTGGGCGATCATGGCACCCCATTCGGGGGTTGGCGGCTGGGCACCCAAACCGAGGAAACTGAGGGCCGCGGCATCCAGGATCGCCGATGCGCAACTCAGGGTGGTTTGAACAATCAACGGCCCCAGACAGTTGGGTAAAATCGCGACAAAAATTATTCGCCAATCCCTGGCCCCGATGGCACGTGCCGAAGTGACATAGTCTTTTTCGCATTCTTCAAGAACACTTCCGCGCACGATGCGGGCAAAGCGCGGGATGTAGGTAATTCCGATGGCAATCATGGCGTTTCGCAGGTTAGGTCCCAGATAGGCGACCACCACAATGGCCAGTAGAATATAGGGAAAGGACAGAATCATGTCCATGATGCGCATGATGATGCTGTCCAGAAATCCTTTGTAATAGCCGGATATGCAGCCGAGCAGGGTCCCGAAGAAAAAGGCCAGGCCGACGCTGATTACGGCGACGGCCAGGGAGACCCGGGCCCCGTAAATTAGCCGTGAAAGTATATCCCGGCCCAGGTCATCGGTGCCGAGGATATTTTTCCAGGTGCCGTTTGCATGCCACAGCGGCGGTTTGATCTGATCATAGAGGGAAGTTTCAAGGGGGTCGTGGGGGCTGAGAGAAGGCGCCAGAATACCGCAGAAAATAAAGATCGTAATGATAATCAGGCCGGCCATTGCCGTTTTATTGCGCCACATCTGACTGATCTGATCAAAAAACGGGTGGCGGTCTTCCGGAATCTTTTTTGGCTTTATAGGGTTCATTTTTATTGGACTTTGATTCTGGGGTTGATAACCGCATACAGCACATCGACACACAGGTTAATCACTATAAAGATAGACGCCAGAAACAGCGTGCCGCCGCGGATAACCATGTAGTCGCGCTGCATCACGGCGTCATACATCCATTTGCCCACCCCGGGCCAGGCGAAAATCGTTTCCGTCAGGATCGCCCCGCACAGCAGCACCCCGAACTGCAGGCCGATGGTTGTGACCACCGGAATCAGGGCATTGCGCAGAGCGTGTTTAAAAACAACTTTAAATTGGGATAATCCTTTGGCTTTGGCGGTTTTGATATAATCCTGACGAAGAACCTCCAGCATGGACGAGCGGGTCATGCGGGCAATGATAGCGGTCGGGATCGTGCTCAAGGTAAAGGCCGGCATGATGATGTGCCAGAGGGCGTCTCTGAGCGCTTCCCAGTTGCCGGTCAGAATGGAATCCAGAACATAAAAATTGGTGATGGTCTGCAGTTCAACACCCACGCTCAAACGGCCTGACATCGGCAGCCATCCCAGGTTGAGGGAAAAAAACAACATAAATACCAAACCCAGCCAGAAAATGGGCATACTGACCCCTATCAGTGCGCCGAGCATGCTGAGGTAGTCAAAAATTGAATATTGTCTGGTGGCGGAAATAATGCCGAGAATCATACCCAGAACACAGCTGATAAAAAGGGCCACCACCGCCAGCTCGATGGTGGCCGGGAAGCGCTGCTTGACTTCGATCCAAACCTTTTGCCGGGTCCAGATGGTTTCTCCCAGATCTCCCTGCAGCAGCTGTTTTAAAAATATGCCATACTGGACATAAACCGGCTTATTCAGACCGAGATGTTCCCTGATATCCTGCAGGGCTTCCTCCGATGCCCGTTCGCCCATCAGCAGTTCGGCCGGATCACCCGGGGTGAGGTGCAGCATAAAAAACACGATGACGGACATCCCCAGCAGGGTGGGAATCATGATGAATATGCGCCTGGTGATGTATGCCAGCATGGTCAAAGTGGTATAATAAATTCGGTAGTGTGTAAATAAAAAAGGGAAAGGGGTGTTTCCCCTTTCCCTTATTGATGATTAATGATTCATCCGGCGGCCTATTTCAACCAGACGTTTTTCATCCGGACCGAGCCGGTGGGATGAAGTTTGAAGTCCATGACCGGATTCCGAGCCGGCCAGATGACCGTGGAGTGGGCAATGACAATCGCCGGTACTTCATCATAAAATACCTTTAAGGCCGTTTTGTAGATTTCAGCGCGTTTGGCCTGGTCGACGGTCAGTTTGCCGTCCTGCATCAGCTGGTGGTATTCTTTGTTCTGCCACTGGGTCCTGATCGAAGATGAGGCCATGCCATCAAAAAGAACGGCCAGAAAGTTATCCGGGTCACCATTGTCTCCGGTCCAGCCCAGCTGGAATAGATCCATGTCATCGGGTTGCTCGCGTTGACGTTTCAGATAGGTTCCCCATTCGTAACTGACGATGCGGGCACTGATGCCGACTTTGGCCAGGTCGGCCGACATGGCCACCCCGATTTTCAACCCATCGGGATTATAGGGCCTGGGAACCGGCATGGACCACAGGGTGATTTCCGGCAATCCCTTGCCTTCGGGATACCCGGCGGCGGCCAGTTCTTTTTTAGCCATTTCGATATCATAGGGGTATCCGGGAATGTCGGTGTTATAGCCCCACATGGTTGGCGGAATCGGGTTTTTGGCAACCTGTCCCATCCCCTGGTAGATGTTGTCGACATAGGCCTTGCGGTTAAGCGCGTAAGCAATGGCTTTGCGCAGATGCAGGTTGCTCTTCCAGGGCTCTTTGGTGTGGTTGAAAGACAGGTAACCGATGTTCATGCCGGGCTGTTCGATCAGCTTGATATTCGGGTCTTTGCGGGCCAGATCGACATCGGCCGGGTTGGGGAATTGGCAGATTTGGATTCCGCCGGCTTTCAGTTCCAGAAAACGCACTGAATTTTCCGGGATCGAACGAAATACGACCTTGGCCAGGTAGGGCCCGCCGGATTTATCCCAGTAGTCCGCATTTTTGACCAGGATAATACGATCGTCTTTGACCCATTTTTCAAATTTAAACGGGCCGGTTCCAACGGGATTTCGCAGAAATTCTTTGGGATTCTTCATAAAGGCCGTCGGGCTGATAATATCGGCGAAGTCCATGCCCATATTGGCCAGAAAAGGCGCCTCGACTCTTTTGAGATTGAAAACCACCGTATACTCGTCGGTGGCTTCGATGGAGCCGATGGTATCATCCATTTCCATGGAGACCCAGTATTCGGGCACACGTTCCTGGGCCGGAATATCCAAGCCTTTGCCGAAGAACTTTACCTGGCGATCCTTCATCATGCGGCCGATGGAGAAGACCACCGCATCGGCATTGAACGGTGTGCCGTCATGGAATTTGACTCCCTCTCTCAACTTAAAGGTGTAAGTTTTACCATCCGGTGAGATCGTCCAGGACTTGGCCAGGCCGGGTTCCAGGGCGGTGGACTCATCCTGGTAGAAAACCAGGGCTTCGAAGACGTTGTCGCAGATCATGAAGGAGTTTCCGTCCGTCTCGTAGGCCGGATCAAGTCCGACACTGTCGCCCCCCCGGCCGAATACCAGCGTTCCCCCCTGCTTGGGGGCTGCCAGTGCCGTTCCGGCGCATAGAAAAACAATCAAAGTCAAAAATACACCGATTTTTTTCAACATAGGTCATCCCTCCTTATCTGATGGTTAACGATTTGCGGGAACTTCTTCCCCTAATTTCCGAAATTCCAACAGCTACTCTAAATATCAGAAGGTAAAGGGGATGTCAAAGTCTTCCTTCCTCTACACCGTGACAGGCCACCTGAGATCCGGTGTTAAGACGGATGAGTTTAGGGATTTCATGGATGCAGCGTTCATCGGCATAGAGGCAGCGGCCGTGAAAAACGCAGCCGGTGGGAAGGTAGATGGGCGTGGGAACTTCACCTTTTAATTTTATGTGCTTGGCTTTCTGGTGGCCGAGTTCGGGGATGGCGCTGAGCAGCGCGTGAGTGTAAGGGTGCAGAGGCGATTCGTACAGTTGTCCGGTAGCGGCCAATTCGCAAACCCTGCCGAGATACATCACCGCGACGCGGGTGCTGAAATGTTTCACAACGGATAAGTCATGGGTAATGAAAAGATAGGTCAGACCTCTTTGCTCCTGGGCCTCCATCAGCAGGTTGAGAATTTGAGCCTGGATGGAAACATCCAGTGCCGATACCGGTTCATCGGCTACAATAAAATCGGGGTCCACCATCAAAGCCCGGGCGATGCTGATTCGCTGCCTCTGACCGCCTGAAAATTCGTGGGGATAACGCGCGGCCCAGCTGGGCTCGACCCCGACCTGTTGCATGACCTCTTCCACCTTGCCCGTGACCTCCCTGGCCGTGGCGGATTTGTTGTGAAAGAGAAACGGCTCCTCCAGGGTTCTTTTTACGGTCATGCGGGGGTTCAGGGAGGCGTAGGGGTCCTGGAAAATCATCTGCATTTTTTTCCGGAAGGGCAGCATCTGGTGGGATGTTAAATTGTCAATGCGGCTGTTTTGATAATATATCTTACCGCTGTCGGGCGGATATAGACCCAGCACCGCCCGGGCCAGGGTCGATTTGCCGCATCCGCTTTCGCCGACGACGCCAAGGATTTCCCCCGGCATAATGGCGAAACTGACATCATTGACGGCCTTGACCGTGGTCCTCCGGCGCACGACGCGCCAGTTCTCCCAGCTCAGCTGTTCCAGCAGACCGCCGGAAATATCGAAATGCTTCACCAGGTTGGTGACGGTTAATAAGGCGTTTTTATTGTTCATAGCTTATATGAGACTCCGAAGAGTTGAGTAGCAAACCGCAGAACCGCAGAATATCTCCGCCTGGCGGACAGAATTTCGAAGGATGGAATCGCTGCGCTCAGGCTTTTAAAATACAGACAGAATACATTTATTAGTTCTTTAACCTTTTGTTAGGAGCTTTGAGCAATCAGCTATGAGCTGTGGCACGTTAGTGCCACTTTATTTTACCATATGACAGGCGGTCAGGCGATCATGGTCACGTCTGCTGATCAGCGCCGGCACTTCCATCCGGCATACCGTATCACTGATGTCACAGCGGGGATGAAACGAGCACCCCGGCGGGATATCGGTCAGGGTCGGCATCATGCCGGGGATCTGGTTTAAACGTGTTCCCGGCTGGAGACTGCCGGGTAAGGCCTTGATCAAGCCCCGGGTATAGGGGTGTTCGGGGTCATGGATGACCGCCGGGGTGGCTCCGATTTCCACGATTTTACCCGCGTACATGACGGCGATTCTCTCGGTAACCTGGGACACAACCGCCAGATCGTGGGTTATCAGGATCAGTCCCATTTTTTCGGATTCGCACAATTCTTGAAGCAAATCCATGATTTCCGCCTGAATGGTTACATCCAGGGCGGTTGTCGGTTCATCGGCGATGATCATCGCCGGATTGGTCAGCAAAGCGATGGCAACCACAATCCGCTGCCGCATCCCGCCCGAGCACTCATGGGGGTATTGGTGGATCCTTTTTTCCGGGGACGGTATGTGGACCTTTTTTAATTTGTCCAGGGCAATGGCGACGGCCTCGGCTTTGCTCACATTTTTATGGGCCAGCAGGGTTTCGACCATCTGGGTGCTGATCGTCAGAACCGGGTTGAGGGTCATCATGGGGTCCTGGAAAATCATACCGATGCGGTTGCCGCGAATTTTGCGCATGTCTTCTTCCGGCAGTTGACTTATTTCCTGGCCTTCGAAGATAACCTGCCCGGCGGAGATATAGCCGGGTTTACTCAACAAATTGATGACGGCAAAACCGGTCACCGACTTTCCGGCACCGCTTTCCCCGACAATACCCAGCCGCTCCCCCTTATCGAGGGCGAAGTTGACGCCGTTGATGGCGGTCAGGTTGCCAAATCGCAGGGCAAATTTTACTTCCAGATCTTTGACTTCCAGCAGGTGCTTCATATTGTCGGTGTTTCGTATTTGGTGTTTGGTATTTGGGGTTTCTTTTTTAGCAATTAAAACAAAAAGGTTTCAGGTGTCGGGTGTCAGGTGTCAGGACCGGTAGATCAGAAACTGACACCTGACACCCGACACCTGAAACCATCAGTTCCTGCATCAACCTTTATACAGCTTCGGATTGAGAACATCCCTCAACCAATCCCCCAGCAGGAGGATCACCAGGATAAAAATGACCAGCAGCACTCCCGGAAAGAAGGTAATCCACCACGATCCGCTGAAGATATATTCGAAACCCGCTCGGATAAGGGATCCCAACGAGGGTTTGGTAATGGGCATCCCCAAACCCAAAAATGAAAGCGCAGCCTCGCTCATGACCGCGCCGGCGACTTGAATCGTGGAGATAACCAGCACAGGGGTCATCGTGTTGGGCAAGACATGGCGAAACATAATCTGGCGGCGGTTGAAGCCGATCACCCGGGCGGCCTCCACGTACTCCTTGTTTTTTTCTCCCAGCACTGACGCCCGCACGGTCCTAGCGTATTTGGGCCATTCCGACATCCCGATAATAATGATCAGCAAAGGCACGGCCAGTTCTTCATAGCGCCCGACGCCAAACGCAAGCTTGAATATGGCCGCTGTAAAGATCGCCACGATCAGGTAGGGAATCGAAAATTGAATATCGGCCAGCCGCATTAAAAAGGCATCGAGTTTGCCCCCCAGGTAACCGGATAACATGCCGACCAGGATCCCCACCAATGCCTGAAACACTACCGCCCCGACGCCGATCAGGAAAGATACCCGCAAGCCATAAATCATGGTACTTAACAGGTCCCGGCCCTGGATGTCGGTTCCCAGTAAGAACATCTCATTGCCGCCCTCCATCCAGGAGGGCGGGGTTTCCGCATCCATGATATCGTAAGTGGCGGTATCATAGGTATTGTAAGGTGCAATCAGCGGTGCCAGAAGGCTGATGATAGCCAGGACCGCAAGCACCCCAAAACTTATAATCGCGATGGGATCCCTTTTAAAACTGTACAGCAGATAGGATTTTTTGAATCGTTCCCAGGGTCTCATTTTGTTCCTGCGATTCGCACCATGGGGTTGACGAATCCGTAAATAATATCGACGGTGGTGTTTACAACCACAAAAATGACCCCCACCACCACCAGGTAGGCCACCAGAAGAGAGGTGTCCGAGCGTTCCACGGCTTCCAGAAACATAAAACCCATTCCCTGCCATTGGAAAACGGTTTCCGTCAGAATGGTAAAGGCAAACAGAATTCCCAGCTCAACGCCGAATACGGTGATCACCGGCAGCAGGGTATTTTTAAAGGCATGAATGTACCATACCCGCTGGCGGTGAAGCCCTTTGGCCCAGGCAAATTTGATATAGTCGGTTTCCAGGACTTCCATCATCTCGGCGCGGACCAGACGGATAAAAAGCGGCAGCATGATCGTTGAGAGGGACACGCTGGGCAAGATCAGATGGGTGAGCCCATCCCAGGTAAAAAAGCCGCTTTGCCACCCCCAGAGATTAACCGTTTCTCCCCGTCCATAGGATGGCAGCCAGTTCAATTCCACTGCGAAAAGATAGATCAGGGCAATGGCCGTCAGAAATACGGGGATGGCCACCCCGATGGTGCTGATGGCCATTACGAACCGTGAGAACAGGCTGCGGGGATTAATGGCGGAATAGATACCCGCCGGAATGGAGATTAATATTACAATAATGGCGGTGACGATGACCAGTTCAATGGTGGCAGGTGCCTTGGCAGCGATGACTTCCAGGGCCGGTTTTTTGTAGAAAAATGAAAGCCCCAGGTCTCCTTTAACGGCATTTTTTACAAAGCGGACATACTGGACATAGAAGGGGTCATTCAAACCCAGCCGATCGCGGATGACTTCGCGCTCAGCCGGCGTAACGCGCTCGCCCACCAGATCCCGGACCGGGTCACCGATCTGGTGCTGGATCACGAATCCCACCAGGCCGATCACCAGCATGACGAGGATGGCTTGAATGATTCGTCTGACGATAAATGCGAACATGGGTGTTGTGTTGCGCGTTGCGCGTTACGAGTTGCGAGTTTCGGGTTATGAGTTACGGGTTGCGGGTTACGGTTTGCGAGGTTCGCAGAGCCCTTTCCGAATTGTCCCGCAATCAGCGGACACCTGAAACCTGAAACCTGAAACCATCTAAAACTTAATCCGCCGGCGAACGAGTCCTCCTGAGGCGGATAAAGGTTTAATTCCCCGCCGGACCACAAATATGGGGCAGGGGCGTTACGTGCAATAACGCGCGCCTGCCCCTGATTTCTAATCACTGGATCCGCCTGCGACAGAACCACTTACGACAGACATCTTGACTACTTATACACCAGATCTCCGAAATAAGGGAAGTTCATGGTGTTGACGATGGCCGCGATGCCGACTTTGTTTTTACCGGCATAGGAATGGTTTTGCCAGTGAAAAGGCACGAAGGCGGCGTCATCGTACAGAATTTTTTCAATTTCCTGCAAAATTGCCGTGCGCTTTTTCAAGTCGGTCTCGGACTGGGCCGCCAGGGTCAGCTCGTCGACTTTGGAATTGCAGTAATTACCGCTGTTATACTGGCCGTAACCGGTTTCCTTGTTGGGGCACATCTCCAGAAACTCGGTGAAATTGCCGGAATCTTCGGTGTCCGCGTGCCAGCCGATCATCTGGATATCCGCCACCTGGGCATCGAATTCATCCCAGTACTGGGCTTTGGGCATGGTCTTCAGGTTGACTTTAATGTTAATCTTGGCCAGCATGGAGACCACCGCTTCGGCAATCTTTTCGTCGTTGACGTAGCGGTTGTTGGGGGCAATCATGGTGCACTCAAAGCCCTTTTCTAAACCGGCTTCTTTCATCAAAGCCTTGGCCTTTTTCAGGTCGTAACGGGGAACCAGGGCCGGGTTGTATCCCATATACCCCTTGGGGCCCTGCTGCCCGGCCGGTGTGGCGGTGCCTTTCATGATCTTTTGGGCAATGCCCACGTTGTTGATGGCATTGACAATGGCCTGGCGGACGCGCACGTCCTTGAACTCGTCACGGCGTTTCTGGTTTAACTGAACGGTGATAATCCGGCCGCCGGAATAGGTTACCAGTTTGACTTTTTTATCACTGCGGATCCTTTCAAAATCCTGGGGCGGTACCGGAGAAATAAAATCCACATCCCCGGAAAGCAGTGCCGCCACCCGGGTGGCCTCTTCCTTGATGGGGGTCAGGACAATCTTGTCGACATTGCCGGGAGAATCCTTATCCCAGTAATCGGCAAATCTCTCAAAAACGTACTTGGCTCCCTGCTCCCACTCGACAACCCGGTAAGGACCGGTGCCGGATTCATTGGAAAGTGCAAATGAAGGTCCGATCTTCACAACCGCGTCCTTGGGTTGTCCGGAGGCATCCGTGCCGGAATAAAATTGGCTGTCCAGGGGAAAGATATAGGTTGCCATGTTGATCAGCAGGGCATAGGGCTTTTTGGTTTTGATATCGACGGTGTGGTCATCGACAACCGTACAGCCCTCAAACGGTTCGAAAAGCCCCTTGAAATCCGGGCTGTTATAAAAGCGCTCGAAGGTAAATTTGACATCCTTGGCCGTAAGGGGATTGCCGCTGTGAAATTTGACGCCCTTGCGCAGATAAAAGCGCATGGTCAGATCATCGAGGCGTTCCCACCTTTCGGCCAGGCGGGGCTCAAAACTCATGTCCTGGGCATAGCGCACCAGGGGGTCAAATACCCAGTGAGAGTACTGGAGCATGCCGCCGGACAGCTGAACCTGAGGATCCTGGGATACGGGGCCCGCATCCAGACCCACCTTCAAGGTTTTGGCGCTTGCGATGGCACCAAAGGAAAACAACATGAAGATGGTTAGACAGAAAACGAGTAGTTTTTTCATACGTCCCTCCTTTCTTTCCTCTGTTATGGTTGGACAGTCCCCCCATTTTTCCAATATTCTCTCCGAGCCGCAGGATCTGCGAGCCGGAGGCCATCATTCCAATTGGGAAGAAACCCCTAACTTGAAGTATTGTTTGAATATGGATTTGAACACCCAGAGCCGATATATAATTTATATACCAGCGGCGGTCAAGCAAGATCTTTCCCTCCCCTCCAGGCATCCTTCCGTCTGCGGGGGAGACTCAGGAGCCGTCCCCCAGCCTTGCCATAACGGCCCCGATGACCGCTTCCACCGCAGATTCAATACTCATCTTGCCGGTGTTAATGGTCAGGTCGTAGTGGATGGGATCGGAGATATCGGCATTAAAGGAATGCCTGACGAATGCTTTGCGCTTTGATTCCCTTTGGATCACCCGCCGTTTAGCCATTTCGGTGGTCACCCGGTGGGTCAAGGCCACTTCACGGATCCTTTTCTGCAATGGGGCGATCACCCTCACGGCGAATATATCCTCGGCCGGAAGAATAAAATTGGCCCCCCGGCCGACGATGACGGCCCGTCCGTGTTTGGCAATCGTACTGATGACTACCAGAAGATGTTTGAGGTAGGTGTCGGGATGAATATATTGATCTTCCATCAGAGAGGATATGAAATCCTTTACCCCGCTGAGACGTTCCTTTTCAAGGGAGTTGATCACCGTACTGCGAATTTTGGCCGTCTTGGCGATTTGCTGAACAATGTCGCGGTGAAAATAATCAAACCCGAGCTGCTCGGCAATTTTTTGCGCGATCAGGCTGCCCCCGCTGCCGGGCTCCATGGCCACGGTTATCACCGGAATTTCGGCTGCGGCTTTGGCTTTTTTCCCGGAAAATTGCTTTTCCCATTTTTTTACCTGATTTTTGACAAATTCATCGATTGAGATTTTTTTATTGGTCATATTTTTTTCCTTATCATTAAATTACCTGCAGGTTTCGAAGATATGCATTTCAGGTGGCTTCATAACGCTTTTCAATTTTTTGACAACCGCTATATAGTGGTTGTCAAAAAAACGTTCCGTTATTCAAACGTTTTTTCCTACAACCACTTATACCAGCCGGAATGTTTTTATGAAAAGCGGTATAACATACTATCCACCAAAAAAAAATAGCCCGTTTCACTACCCGGGCATGGGGATTTAAACAATAGAAATTGGTGCGGTTTATTTCGAAACGGCCCTGGACATAAATGCGTCAATAAATTTTTGATTGTCTTCATCTGTAATTTTTTCCGGCAGCTGCTTGATGGCCAGGGCAAAGGCGGAATCGACGAGCTCCGATTTAAGCACCTGCCGTGCTTCTGTAATCCGGCTGTCAATTTTCAGTTTGGCGCTGGTGAGCATCATCTGGCTTTCCCGTTGTGCGTTTTCTATAATTTTTTGTCTGTTTTTTTCACCCTGGGCGATGATTGTTTTTTTCAGCTCTGATAACCTTTTTTGACTGTTTTCAAGCTGGTTTTTGCTTTCCACAATTTGACCGAGCATCTCTTCTTTTTCAGCTTCCAGGCCGTCGATTTCGTCCGCAATATCCTGTTTCTGGCCCTCCAGAAATTTTTTGATGGGTGCCCTGGAAAATTTTATCAACAAAAAGGCCAGCAGCAGGAAATTGAACCAGCGCATGACCTGGTCGAATAAGGGGCGCCAATCGCCGGGGCCCTCGGCCGCCATGACCTCAAAGACCGATAGATGGAGCATGACAAAACAGGTTATGATCTGCCCGCAAAGTTGGGCTGCTTTTTTCAGGCTGTTCACAGATTCTGCCTCCGGTCCAAAATTTTAGCGATGATTTCCCCGGCCAGAATTTCAGCTTCTTTTTCCAGCGATTGTCTTTCCTGGGAGATCCGCTGCTCAATTTCCTGCTGGATTTTCTTGCTGTTTGCGGAGATCTCCTGTTGGGCAGCAGCAAAAATATTGTTCGCCTCCCGGTCGCCTTTTGCTTCCAGATTTTCCTTGAGCTCAAAAGCCTCTTTTTTGATGGTGTTTTCCTGCTGCTGAATCTGCCTGGTCATCGCAGCGATTTCTTTTTGGGCCCCGGCAATATCCCGTGTGACCCGTTCGATATAAAGCTCCCTGTCGGCCATCACATTGCGCAGGGGGCGAAACATGACGCGATTGATCACAAACAAAAATATCAGAAAGCCGATTACCTGAACAATCAGGGTTTCATTAATGCTGATAAGCGCAATGGTACTGATGATTTCCATGCTAAGCATTCCATGCTTGGTTGAATAGTTGATTAGTTAATTGGTTAAATAGGATAATAGGATTTCAATCTATCTGACTATCTGATCATCAGCCGATTTTTCTATTTAACTGTTTTCTAATTAACTTAAGACTAGACGACAAACAACAACAGCAGCGCGATGACCAGGGAATAGATTCCGGTAGATTCCGAAACCGCCTGCCCGACCAGCATGGTCCGGGTCAGCAGGCCCGCCTCTTTGGGGTTTTTACCGATGGCTTCACAGGCCTTGGCCGCTACCATGCCTTCGCCCACACCCGGGCCGATCGCACCGAGTCCCATCGATATACCGGCACCGATAAACGCCGCCGCCTTTACAATATCCACACCTTCAATGGCCATTTTGTTCCTCCTTATGTGAAATACTCGTTATATCTAAAATGATTTGGATCCTTATTTATCGCCGAAGGCGATATGGGTTTCCAGGCTTTCATCCTGAAAGCCTGGAAAAGAATATCCAATTAATCCTGTAAATCCGGTCAAAAGATTTTTAAAAATAAATAGAACCCATTCCTATTAAACAACAAATATCAATACCAGACTCACCACCATGGCATAAATCGCCGTGGATTGTGAGACCGCCTGGCCGACCAGCATAATTCGCATTAGATCACCGGCGTGTTCGGCATTTCTGGCTACCCACCTGACGGCACCCTCGGCCGCCATGCCGTTACCGATGCCGGGTCCGATACCGCCGAACCCCATACAGATGCCCGCTGCTAAAAGGCCCATGGCCGCGGCCAGTGAAGTGGATTCGGGAAACGATTTGAACATTAAAATAAAGCTGATTAAAAGGCCAAAGATGGATGGGGTCTGGGACACTGCCTGGCCCACCAGCATGGTGGTGGTCACGCTGGCCACGGACCGGGGTTGCCTGGCGATGCCCTCGCAGCTGGCGCCGGCTGCCAGGCCGCCGCCGTATCCGGATCCAATGGCCGATAGCCCCATACTCAAACCTGCCCCCAGCAGGGCTGCCCATGTCGGCTGCAGGGGGGAGCCGCTGAAGTCAATAAAAATAAGCATCAAAGCGACCACCATGGAAAAGATAGCCGGGGTTTGGCAAACGGCCGACCCGATCAGCATGTTGGTGGTAAGCTGAGAAGTCACGGCAGGTTGCCGGGAGATTCCCGAACACGCTTCACCGGCGGGAAGGCCGGAGCCGATCCCGGATCCGATGGCGCCCAGACCCATGCTCAGACCGGCTCCAAAAAAAGCGGCAGCCTTTATCAGATTGGGTTCGGAGAAATCCGCAAAAAGCAACAATATGGCAATCACCAGGGCAAAAATCGATGCGGATTCAGCCACCGCCTGCCCGATGAGCATATTTTTAAAAATCTCGCCGGAGGCTTTGGGGCTGCGGGAGATTGCCAGATTTGCCTGGGCGGCGGTTTGGCCTTCGCCGATGGCCGCACCGATGGCGCCCAACCCCATTGCCAGGCCGCCGCCCGAATAGGCGGCCAAACTGATTATGGTTTCAACATTCCATGCCATCTTTATTTAACCTGAACTGAGATGTAAACGACGGTCAGCATGGTAAACACAAACGCCTGAATGGTGCCGACAAAAAGCCCGAAAAAGGCGTATAAAAAGGGCGGCAAAACAATGCTGTACGTCAAATGGGATACGACCAGGATAATGATGGATCCGCCCATGATGTTGCCGAACAGTCGAAATGAGATCGATACAATTTTGGCCACTTCGCCGATGAGATTTAACGGCATCATGAAAAAAATGGGTTGAAAATATTCTTTAATATAGGCCTTAAACCCCTTGGTCTTAATCCCGGCATAATGGGCAATCACAAAACCCATAAGTCCCAGTCCCAGGGTCGTGTTTAAATCCTTGGTCGGCTCATCAAGATTAGGTACCAGCCCGATCCAGTTGGATATCAGCAAGAACATGAACAGGGCACAAATCAGGGGGGCGTATTGCCTGGCCCTTTCTTTGCCCAGGGCGTCCTCTGTCAGACCGTAAAGCAGGGAAATAAAGAGTTCCCCGAGGGTTTGGATCGGCCTGGGCAGGATGTCGCGCTTGCGGGTGGCCGCAAAACCCAGCGCAATCAGAACGGCAAAGACAATCCATGTCATCAAGATAACTTCAAGATTTATGGTGATGCTGTACCCCCAGAGGGGTATGATCAATTGGTGCAGCTTACCCAATTCCTTCATAAGGCCGTTTCTCCCGATCTTTATGAGCGTCGCGCTTAACTTGGATGTTGGGCGGTTGTGCCTCCCGCCGGTTTATACATGTCATTCCCGGGATGTGATTAAGTTCACCAGGTAGTCAGCCAGGATGACCAGCTGGATCATAAAAATTCCCCCGATCGTCGCCGGCAAATTAAACTGCTGATATTCAACGGCCAGGATCAGAGGCAGGGCCAGTAACGCGAACCTGAAAACGATTGAACCCAGCGAAAAAAAAAGGGTTTTGCCTTTTGATTGGGACAGGCGCAAGGGAAGGGTTTGGCCGATCAGAACAAAGTTGATCACACTGAAAATTGTTCCCAGAACCAACCCTTTGCCGATGGATTTGTAACCGGCCAGGATAAAGACAAATCCGGTGACAATGGCCACCACCATTGCCCGGGAACCATACTTTTTCTGAGCCTGCTTAACGGGTCCCATTCTACGGATTTTTTTTATTTTTTATATCTTCTTTGGTGACATCAATGATTTGCCGATAAACGGTGATGCCGCCGCCGATGACGCCGCATACGATAAAAATGGTTACAAAAATTCCTTTTGTTCCCAGCCACTTGTCCAGGGACAACCCAACAAAAAAACAGAAAATAATGCAGCCGGCCATTGTCAGACCGATCTGCATGACGATATGCAGGCCTTCGGCCCACGCTCTGTTTTTTTTATAACTGAAAACCATGGGGCCTTCTGCGGTGCCATCGCCCAAGAAAACTATACCTGCTTGGTAGGCTTTGTTGATAGCAAAAATCAATTTCAGGTGTCAAGCAATGATTACAGCCGGCGATGGCTATTCTATAATTAAGTTTTCTATATCCGGGTGCTGTTTGATGATTCTGACAAACTGCTCGGTACGGTGCCGCAGACGTCTGGAAATTACCCTGATCAATCGCCGGCAAAGCATATAGCCCATGTCATGATCGTCATCCAGCAGGTTGTTCAGCTCCTCGCCGTTGATGGCAAACAGCTCGGAGGTTTCGGTGCAGATTGCATCGGAAGTATACCGACTGTAGGGTTCCAGACCGCCCGCCATGATACCGGACCATCCAATCGAGTACCCGGGTCTGATGGATTCGATCGATACCGTCATTTTATCCGAAATTCTTTGCTCCAGAAGCACTTTGCCGCGGTTGAGCATGAAAAACCTTTCGGCCAGATCGCCCTGCCTGAAAAGATAATCCTGCTCGTTCAGATGAAGCCGCTCCACCAGGGGGATGAGTTTCTCCAGCATGCTGTCTGTCAAATACCCCAAAATGACAATCCTTCTTAACTCCTCCTTGGTAATCATTCCGTCTCCCTTTTTATTCTTGGTTTTAGCCTGCCGTTATATTGTGTCAATTATATGATCTTGGTTAATAAAACAAGAATAAGATGACGATGAACAGGGTTGCTGCAATGGCACTGATGCCGACCGGATAAGCGTCGGTTTCAAAGGCCGCGGTAATCCTTGTTTTTAAGGTGTCCCGGGTTTTTCTGTCATCTCCCAGAATAGCCCTGACCGGGATGACGACCCCCATGACGATCCGGGCCGGGCCTTTCTTAAAAAAGCGGCCGATGCCTGCAGAAAGGTCACCGGCGAAGACCTTATCACAAAAATTGTTGATGCCGTTCAAGCCCTTGTCGATTATTCCATAAAAACCGTGCGCCCCCCGGCGATAAAACCAATCCGTATCCAGCGAGATGGTATCGGTGCGCTTGAGCAGGGGCAAAAACAGAAAAAACACCAGGGCCGACAGCATGAGCAATTGCATCTGGGCGACGACGTGGTTTAGCGTGTAGGCCTGGTAGTCAACCGCGAAGGGCAAAATCGCATAGAGCGGTTTGGGATAAATGCCCAGAAAAATACACAGGAAAGCCAGAAACCCCATGGCCGCCAGCATCGATTTATGGCTTTCGCCGGGGCGCAGTCCATTGTCCTTGGCAAAAAACACAAAGTAGGGGAATTTGATGCCGGCATGCAGAAATACGCCGGCGGATGCAATTTCCAGCACGATCCAGACCCAGACCAGGTGCGAGTGAACCGCACCGTCGATGATCAGGGATTTGCTGGTAAATCCGCTGGTACCCGGAAAAGATGAAATCGCCAGCGCTCCGATGGTCCCGAAAACAAGGGTCCATGGCATGGTTTTGTACAAGCCGCCCAGTTCGGTGCATTTGCTTTTACCGGTCATGTAGAGGACGGAACCGGCGGACATCCACAGCAGCGATTTGTATATGATATGGCAAAATGCATGGGCGGCAGCCCCGTTGAGAGCCATGGCCGTTCCGATGCCGACCCCGGTGACCATAAAGCCGACCTGGTTGATAATACTGTAGGCCAGAATGCGGCGCATGTCATTTTCCAGCAGGGCGTAAATGATCCCGTACAGGGTCATGATACAGCCGATGACGATCAAGATCTCCCAGCCTGCAAATCCCCGGATTAAGGCATACACCGATGTTTTGGTCGTATAGGCGCTCAGGATGACACCGCCGGTGACGGTCGCTTCCGGGTAGGCATCGGAGAGCCAGGCCGACATCGGGGGCGCGGCGGCATTGATTAAAATTCCGATTAATATCAGCCAGGTTGCCGGCGTGCGCTGGGTCATGGCCTCAAAGCCAACCGAACCGGTCTGGCTGATATAGATAACGATGCCGGCCAGCAGACACAGCCCGCCGAATATATGCACCATCACATAGCGGGTACCGGCCCGCAGCGCTTTATCGGTTTTGCGGGCCAGAATGAGAAAGGTGGAGGCGATCGCCATTATTTCCCAGAAAAAATAAAGCGTTACCAGGTCTCCGGCAAACACCACCCCAAGGGCACTGCCGATATAAAAAAGGGCTGCCATGTGCTGGGTGTTGTCTTTTAAGTAAAATGCATAAACAAAGGCCGCGGCGGCGTTCAGGGTAAAAATATAGCCGAAGACCTTGCTGAGTTTATCCACCCGCAGCAGGGTCAGATCAAAGCCGAAAAAGTGAATCTGCCACGAGCTGCCGGGGTCAAGCTTCGAAATCAGGTAAAAAGCGGCCGCCGGCAGCAAGATAACATACCAGCTTTTTGCGCGGCCCTTGAAAAAAGGAACCAGCAGGGCACCCAGTATCAAAATGGCGGCCGGCGGGAAATCATTTATCATAGTAATCCTCTCTAACCTTCAACACCCGTCCGATCAGTTTGGCCAGGAGAATCAGGACCGCGCAGGTGACGAAACCAAACAGGGCATAGAAGCCTATAAAACCGTCAAATCCGAAATGGGGGTGCCGGTGGGTGAACAGATCAGGAATTATCGTAAGACCGCAGACCAGCCACAGCAAAATCCATAGTTTGCGTCTGACTTCCGGCCGGTCGAAATAATCGAATTCTTTTTTAGACTTCATGCTATTCCCTTATATGAGTATTCAGCAGCGTTCCCTACAGGCCGATTGCAAGCTCCGCCAGGCGCACAAACAATGTCGGATAGAAAAATAAGAAAACGGATCCGGCAGCCGTGATCACCGGCGGGACTACGCACCACAGGGGTGCTTCCTGGATGTCGTCGCCGAACATGGCCTTTTCCGGGGAACAGAAAAAGGCATGGTATACGATCGGCAGAAAATAGGCCGCATTCAGCAGGGAACTGGTCAGCAAGATAATCAGCATAGTTGTTTGGCCGGACTCCAGTGTCCCCAGCACCAGGTACCACTTGCTGAAAAATCCGCCGGTCGGCGGCAGCCCGATAACACTGAGACTGCCGATGAAGAACGCCACCATCGTCACCGGCATGCGTTTGCCGATGCCTGTCATCTCACTGATATATTTTTTGCCGGTGGCCACAAAGATGGCACCGGCACAAAAAAACAGGGTGATCTTGCCGAAGGCGTGCATGGCGATGTGGACCAGGCCGCCGGTCATCCCTTTGGGCGACAGCAGGGCAACCCCCAGCACGATGTAGGACAGCTGACCGATGGTTGAAAACGCCAGCCGACGTTTGAGACCGTCCTGGGAAATCGCCATCAGCGAGGCGACGATCACCGTAAAGCCGGCAATATAGCAGACAATGGTTCCCAGGTGCAGACCGGCGAGCAGATCGACCCCGAAAACGCCGGTCATCACCCGGGCAATGCTGAACACCCCCACCTTGACAACTGCCACCGCGTGCAGCAGGGCGCTGACCGGTGTCGGCGCCACCATCGCGGCCGGCAGCCAGGCATGCATGGGCATGATGGCAGCCTTGGCAAACCCGAAGATAAACATAAACAAAAGCACAGCAGTCATCAGCGGTGAGGCTGCTCCGGCCAAAAAGCCCCGGGGAGTGAATTCGAGGGTGCCGGTCAGGTGATAGCATATCAGCATTGCCGGCAGCACCAGACCGATGGAGGGGCCGACGATATAAAGCAGGTATTTGCGGCCCGAACTTCGCGCTTCCCGGTCCTGGTGATGGGTGACCAGCGGATAGGTGGCAAAGGAAAGCATCTCATAAAAAAGGTAGAGGGTCAGCAGGTTGGCTGAAAAGGCCACGCCGATGGTTGCCGAGAGAGCCAGCGCAAAAAAACAAAAGTAGCGTGTCTGGCTGTGTTCCTTCAGCCCCCGCATATAGCCGATGGAGTAGGCCGAGGTGACGATCCACAGCAGCGATGCCACCAGGGCAAAGAGTATCCCCAGCGCATCGACTTTAAATCGAATGGCCAGGCCCGGGATGATTTCCGCCACCGTAAATACGATCTGATTTCCCAGTAAAACCGCCGGTACCATGGAAGCCACAATCAAAAATTTGGCAAGGGCGATTGCGAAGGTCCAGCCTTCGCGGATATTCGGGGTTCGGCTGGAGATCAGAACCGGTATCAGCAGCAGCGAGACGATAACCGCCAGTAACGGTTTTATGCTGTAAATAGTCGCCATTCAGTTATCCCACAAAAATTTCATAAAATACCGGCCGGAATAGACGGCAGTATAATGCGGGTTACCATATCACTGCTGAAAAGGCCCAGGGCAATCAGACCGGCAGATACCAGCAGCAGCATGGCCACCATGCTCAACGGGGCCTCATTTATGGCCTGCGCCTTTTGGCCGCGATGGCTGTCCTGGCCGGGAAAAGGCTCGAAATAGCCGATTTCGAAAATTCTAAAAAAAAGAACGACATTCACCAGACTGTTCAACAGCAGGGCCACAACAAACTGATATGTGCCGGCTGTAAGGGCCCCTGAGATCAGATACCATTTACTGAAAAATCCGCATGTCGGCGGGACACCGATAATTGAAAGGCCCCCGACAACCAGGGCCGCCATGGTGTAGGGCATCTTACGAAAACTGCCCCGCAATGCAATGAAGCTGTCGCCCTTGAGCTTGAATTGCAGGCCGGCTGCGGCCAGAAAGACGCACAGGGTCATGGCCGCATCGTTGACGATGTGAAGAATCGAACCGGAAATGCTGATGCGGTTGCCGATCCACAACCCTCCGACCATGTAGCCGACCTCGGCCACGATAATATACACCAGGATTTTTTTCAGGCTCTTTTGCGACAGGGCCAGGATGGAACCCATGACGATGGCTAGCGAGGCCAGCCATATCATGGCCTGGTTGAGCGGCAGGTGGGCATAGGTGAACGCGGGCGTAAATACAAACAGGGTTATGCGAATCAGCACATATACCATTACCTTGGTGGTCAGCGGTGCAATAATGCCGGCGGCGGCTGACGGCGCACAGGCATAGGCATTTGGAAGCCAGGCATGCAGGGGAAACAGGGCCATCTTCATATACAGTCCGGTCAGGCAGATCAGAAAGGCCGCCAGAACCACCGTTGAGCCGGATATTTTAGAAAGGTGCAAGGCGAGGTCGGCCATATTCAGGGTTCCGGTGGCCAGGTACAAATACCCGACCCCCAACAGATAGAAACTGGCCCCGATGGTTCCCATGAAAATATAATTCAGGCTGGCCAGGGGGGCATGCTGTTTTCCAATGCCGATCAGCGCATAGCCGGTCAAGGCGGTTATTTCCAGCAGAACAAACAGGTTAAAGGCATCCCCGGTGACCACGACCCCCAGCAAACCGGTCGCAAACAGGCTGTAGAGGCCGTAAAACGACCCCGTTTTTTCGGGAAAATCCGCCCGTACGATTGCCCGGGTTGCAATCAGGTTGATGAAAGCGACGGCGGCGACCACCACCAATACCAGGGCGTTTAAATGGTCCACCCGGTATTCAATTCCCCAGGGCGGCGCCCATCCCCCCAGGTGATAGGTGAAGGGGCCGGAATCCATAACCCTGGAAAGCATGGCAACCGCGGATACAAGCGATGATCCCAGCGCTGCCGCGGCCAGCGGAAAGCAATACTTTTTATTCAACCATCCGGCCATGACAATCACAAAGGCCGACAGCAGGGGAACAACTATGATCAGTGCAGGGAAATGTGAATTCATTATTCTCGTATCTGGCTGATGATTTCATCCTCTTCCAGGGTATGGTACTGACGGTAGATCTTAATTGCCAGTGCCAGGGCAACCCCCAGGGTTGCCACCGCCACGACGATGGCCGTCAACATGAGCACATGGGGCAGCGGGTTAATGATCCCGGCAGCGTTGACCGCGGCATGACCATCCCCGTGGGCATGGGCGATGATCGGGATGGTGGCGTTTTTTTTGGCCGCTATCGAAATGTAAAACAGGATGATGGCGGTTTGAAATATGTTCATCCCGATAATTTTCTTGATCAGATTTTTCTTGATGATCATACCGCAAAGCCCAATCATCATCAGGATGATGTACATCCAGTAATTGTACTTGGCGATTATGAAGGCAATGACGGGGTCCATGATTAGAGTCCTTCATCAAGCCTGCCGGCCGAAGAAATGATATAGTACAGGCCCACCATGACGGCCATGACCGCCAGGGCCACACCGATTTCGACAATCAGAATCCCGTGGGAGCGTGCTGTGACCGGATCGACACCCAGCAACCCGGCCAGGGCACTGTAATTCAAAAAGTTGGCTCCCAGCAGAAGGCACAAGGCGCCGGTACCGGCATAGATCAACACCCCGGTGGAGGAGAGCAGCACGCTGGTTCTGATCGGCAAATGGGTTTGAGCCGTCCGCAGATCATAGGCCAGGGCATATAAAATGATCGCAGCACCGAAGATAACGCCGCCTTGAAACCCGCCTCCAGGGCTGTGATGCCCATGGGCAATGACATACAGCGCAAACAGCTGAATGAACGGAATCACCAATCGGCAGCCGGTTTTAATGATTAAATCATAGGGGACCCACACCGAGTCGATTCTTTCAAGGTCCCTGGATCCTTCCGGCAGCCGGCCGCCTTGTTCGATCCGGATGGTGACGCCGGTGGGAATGTGCCGATACAGCCGGGAGCGGGGAGAGTCCCGCTTTTCGATTCGCAGCAAGAAAATGCAGGCAATGCCGGCTGCGAACACAACAGCGGTCTCAAACATGGTATCGTAGCCGCGATAATCGGCCAATATGGCGGTGACAATATTGGGCACCGAGGTGTCCGGGATGGAATGTTCGATATAATAGGGGGACACATAGGTGCTGGCCGGTGAAGCCGGGTCCCCCCATTCAGGGAAGTCTACCGTCCCGTATATCAAAAGGGCGCCGCACAGCACCACCGCAATAATACCGAAAGTTTTCAATCCTTGCTCCTCCGGGTGGTTCGAAATATCGCCGCTACGAACAACACCGTGCTCACACCGGCTCCCACCGAGGCTTCGGTAAAAGCGACGTCCACAGCGCCCATGATCGCCCAGAGCAGACACATCATGAAACTGTAGGCGCTGAAAAGGATGCCGGCCCCCAGCAGGTCTTTGACCATCAGGGCGCCGATGCCGGAAAAAATGATCAAAATCAGTATAATAAATTCGAGTTGCCAGATCATGTTTCGTCCACCTCCGTTTGCGGTGATTTAGACCAGGGGCTCAGACCCGCGCGAACCCCGGCGTCAACAATGGCATGGGTGGCCGTCGGGCTGGTTATAAAAATGAAAACCACAATCAGCATGATCTTCAAGGCGGTCAGTAAGGCCGGCAAGGAAAAATCATGCAGGGAAAACAGGGCCATGGCGCCCAGGGTGAACAACAGGCCCATGGTGTCGCATTTGCCGGCCGGATGCAGACGCGAATAAAAGTCAGGGAACCGCAAAATACCGATCGAGCCCCCGGTGAAAAAGAACAGTCCGATAATCAAAAAAATAGTTGCGATAATATTCATTCCGGTGACCCTCCTGAAGACGGCCTTTTAGGGGGAGTTTTATAATCGTACAACCCTTTCATTTTCTGGTAATAGCGCGATGTGGCCAGCACGGCGATGAAGTTCAGGGTTGCATAGGCCAGGGCAATGTCGACAAACATGTCGACCTGTCGGTAGATGGCACCGATTAAAATCAGCAAAACGGTTGTTTTGCTGCCGATGGCATTAACCCCTAACATGCGATCCGGGACAGTGGGTCCGAACACCGCGCGATACAAAGGCAGGGTCATCAGCAGGCCAAGATAGATGGCTGCGTATAAAAAAACCATATCCATCAGTTTTCAAATATCCTTACAATTCTGTTTTCCATTTCGCCTGGCAACCCTTCGGCAGATTTTTCATCGATGGCATGCACCGTGTAGGTTCCGAATACATTTACAAAAATGGTAATCGTCCCGGGAGTCAGGGTGATCGAATTGCCGAATATGAACAGGGGCATCTGTCCGGTGAGTTTGCTGTTGAACCGGATAATTTTCGGGTCGATTAGATCCATCATTTGAGGGTGGAAAACGATTTTTAAGATGTGCAGATTGGCGATGAACACCTGATACAGAAGCCAGGGGACATACACTATAAATCTTATTACCTGGCGAAAAAAGCCTCTTTTAATCGGCGCTGCAAACAGCAGGCCCCCGGAAAAATAAGCAACGATAAAACTTGAAACAACCCCCAGGGAAATGTGAAAGCGGTCAAATTGTCCCGATAAAACAAGCCATGTCAGCATTGAGATTATAAAGGTCAGCAGTATCGGGACAAACTGTTTCCTTCGAACACCGCTTTGGGCCGCATTTCCGGAATCGGACTTCCGGGGCTTTTGCCCTTGTCCTGGTTTGTTGTTTCCAACCATCATGGGTTTAATTATCCGTGGGCCTGAGAATATCTTAAATATTTAAAATTATTAATGATTATATTTTAACGCCGGCAATTTTGAAATTCTCTGTAAAACATATTCCCAATTAAAGGTCAACTCTTTTCCTCATTTGACGGCTATTTGAGCGCCGGGCTGTGGGGGGGGTGAATGTTGAGGCCGGGGGCGGTATTGATGTGGGTCCTGTCAATGCAGGCTGTTCTTGACTTCTGAATGATATTATCCGTTAGGAATTAATCAGATAGCTGACGAGCTCAAACGCTTTGTCCAGGTGAATCCGGTTCATGTTAAGCACCAGATGATAGAGCTCGGGGTTGTCATAATCCGTTTTGTGCAGCTTTTTATAGAGATTCAAGCGGCGCTTGTCTTCGTTTTTGACAACCTGGGTTGCGCGGCTTTGGGACAGGTCATAATGTTTCTGCATGAACCTCGTCCGGTTTTCAAACGTATCGATGAGCAGGATGTGGTAGGCGTCCGGATGGTCGTTCAATATGTATTGGCTGCCGCGGCCCAGAATGACGACATCCCCATCATCGGCCATCTGAGCGATTATCAAAACGAGATAATCCAGGTATATTTCTTCGTCGATATAGCCGCGCTCATCCTTTAGGATCCGCTCCACCAGAGGTTTTGAAACCGTTCTTGAAATAAATTTCGAGAATTTGCCGCCGGCTTCCTTTTCCACCGTCTCTACGAAATGGGTCGAGACGTTGGCCATTTCAGCGACCATTTTGATAATTTGCATATCGGCAAAGGTATAACCGAATTTTTCGGCGATCATTTTCCCGAGGGTGATCCCTCCGGCTCCAAACTGTCTTGAAATAGTGATTACGGCCATCGAATCCTCCCGTTTACGTTTATGATTGAATATTTAAGGTCCGCCTGCGGCGGATCGATTAGATTAAAGACCTGAAAAAAAAGATGGAGCGCAGCGACTTCCACAAATATTCAATTTTCAATATTCAATAGTCAATCACATTTTTAGTGGTGGTATCAACAGGGTCGGATAGATTGATTCTTCCGCATATTTTCGCGGTGTGCTCCCCAGCCATTTTTCCACCCAGGCCGACTTGGCAGAAGATCCCAGAACGATCATGGTTGCCTGGCAATCCCGGGCGGCCTTTTCAATCTCATCATCCGGATCACCGATGTAAACGTGGGCTCTGGCATCGATTCCCTGGGCTTCGAACAGGGTGCATATCGCTTCGAGTTTTTGCCGTGTTTCTTTGCGTGTTTTCTGGATTTCCATCGCGGATGTACCCTTTAAATCCTTTTCACCGGCAACATGCACAAGACTGATTTCACTGACCACATCGCCCAATTCTTTTAAGTATTCCACGGCCCTTAAACTGGCCGGTGACCAGTCGATTGCCAGCAACGGTCGGTCGAAAGGGTTTTCAACCGAAATCGTGGTTTCCGACAGGTGCTTGTATAAGAGCACGGGAGTTGCCGCCCTGCGCAATAATTCGGTAACATCCGAGCCTGAATACAAATGTTCAAGCACGCCTTTGTGTGAACGCCCGATGACAATCAGATCGGCTTCTTCCTTTTGTGCGGCTTTAATCACCTCGCTCACCAGGGCTCCGACGACGATATAGACACCGACTTCGAGGCCCTGCTCAAACAGGTTTTCGGACCAGTCAATAAACCGGATATTGGCCTCCTCCCGCAACCGGATTTCCTCATCCTTGCGGTAGCCCACCCGGCTCATGGCAAATCGATCCCGTTCGATGACATTGATAAAGATAATATGGTTTAAATCGGCCTTTGTCAGGCTGAGCAGCGATCTTACCGCATCAAAACCCAGTTCTTCAAACTTGGTGACAAAAAGTAGTTTTTCAATTTTCATGATGCCTGCCATTCTCCGTTATGGTTGCCCGAAAAATTTATCGCATCAGCTTAATGCTTTTTCAATTGCCGCAGCCAGAACTTCGGGTTCAACCGGCTTTTCCAGATAGATTTGGGGTTCCGGCACTTCTTTACCGCCAAATTCGGTCAGGGCCTTTTGGGATCGCAGAAACGTTTTCCTGGCTATTCCGGAAAGGATGATCACCTGGATGTTCTTTAAAGATTTGTCGGTCTTTAATTCACGATATAGCCTGATTCCACTTTGCCGCGGCATCAGAACATCAAGAATGATCAAATCGGGCTTGTTTTCTTTGATCATCTTAAGACCTTCTTCGCCATTGGCTGCTTCCAGAGGTGTATACCCGTGTTCTTCCAGGACCGTTACACTGAACAACCTGACATCGGGATCATCATCTACAACCAATACTGTTTTACCCATGATATATCCTCCTTTGTGCCATGCGGGCTAGTTTCAAAAGATGAACGTCGAACATCGAATAATGCTGTCGCTGCGCTCCGCAATTGCATTCCAATAATTTACAATTTATAGGGCAACCGAAAACTGAATGTGGTTCCCTTGCCCGGTTGGGAATCCACTTTTATGTCGCCCCCGTGTTCTTCGATCAGTTTGCCGGTAACCATCAAACCGAGGCCGGTGCCGCGATGGCCTTTGGTGCTGAAAAACGAAGTAAAGAGCTTTTTCATGACGTCTTCATCCATGCCGGCGCCGTTGTCGATAACGTCAAATCTTATGCAATTGCCTTTCTCCTTGGCGGTTACCAGACGGACCTGCCATTTTTTGTCCATATTTTCATCAAACAGGCAGGCATCCACGGCATTGGACATAAGGTTCAACAAAACCTCATGAATGGTATTGGGATCCATTGAAATTTCCCCGATGGTATTATCAAATTCCTTTATGATTATGACGCTGTTCTCCCGGGCCTTATCCTGCACCAGGCTACAAACGTCTTCTGCGATTTCATTGGGGTCGCAATTCTCATACTGGGGCTCTCGTTCTTTGGCATAGGAAAGTAAATCCATCACCAGATTCGATGTGCGGCCGACATTGCGCTTTATCATTTCCCAGCCTTTTTTAAGCTTGACGGAATCCTCTTTGTTGATTCCGATATCAACCAGGTAGCTGCCGCCCTTGAGTCCGTGTAATATGTTTTTGATACCGTGTGCCAGACCGGCCACCGTTTGGCCGACAGCTGCCAGCCGCTCGGATTTGACCAGTTCCTTTTCCAGGCGTTTGATTTCCCTCAAATCCTGGAAAAAGGCAACGGTGCCCATCTGTTCGTTTTTTTCCAGCAGCACGGTTCCTGAAAAGCGCACGGGGATCTGCTCGCCGCTCTTGGATTGGATAGCGACTTCTTGCCAGGGGAAATCCTTCATATCCGTTTTGCCCGACAGGGCATCATTTAAGGTCTGGCTAAGTTCGGCGGGGAATAATTCCGGGGCTGATTTCTTGTTGATTACTTCGGATGGCGCGTAGCCAAAAATTATTTCAGCACCGGGATTAAAAATAACGATGTTTAGATTTTTATCCGTGGCAACAATGCCATCGTTTGAGCTTCGTATCAGTTTGATTTGAAAATTTGAGCGTCTCGCTATCTCCCGGGTTGCCTCCGCAATCTTAATCTCCAGGTCAAGGGTGTATTCTTTTAGCTGTCTTTTAATTTCCAGTTTGTCCCGGGCCCTTTTCAGAGCAATGGAAAGGGCTTCATCGCGGACAGGCTTGTTGATGAAATCGGATGCGCCGTATTTCAGGGCTTCAATGGTATTGTCGATATCGCCGTGGCCGGTAATAATGATCACTTCCGACTGGGGTTCGATGGATTTTATTTTTTTTAGAACCTCGATACCGTCCATTCCGGGCATTTTAATATCGGTCAGGACAATATCCGGCCTTTCTTTTCCAAAGATCTCTATCCCTTCAACACCGCTGTGGGCCGGGAGGACATCATATCCGTCCGCCTTCAACGACATGGATAGAACCCTTACGATATCCGGTTCATCGTCTATGAGGAGGATTTTGTTCATTGTTTACTATTGCCGTATCCAACTGGATCGATAAAAGTTTAATTTCAATAGATTTGAATATTTTTTAAAGGTTTCAGGTGTCAGGTGTCAGTAAACAGATGACGGAGGACAGAAAACAGAAGTCAGAAAAGGTGAATCATCTTCCAGTTTTACTATCTTTCTTCTGGCCTCTGTTCTCAGAATCCTGACACCTGATCCGCCTGCGGCGGAACACCTGAAACCTAAAAAACTGGCTGATTCAAATCAACAAAATTAATTATTTTAATAAATTTCACAAAAAAACAGCTAAGCACTTGCAGCCGGAAAAGTCAGTTTAAATGTAGTCCCCTTGCCGACCTCGCTTTCAATTTCGATGCTGCCGTCATAGTCTTGGACAATTCCGTAGCTGATGCTGACGCCCAGCCCGGTTCCCTTGCCGACCTTTTTGGTGGTAAAAAAGGGCTCAAAAAGTTTGGCCTGAACCTCTTCCGACATTCCTGTTCCGGTGTCCGAGACATACACAGTTACCAGTTCGCCCTCTAAAATCGATTTGATGGCAAGTTTCTTGATGCCGTCCCGGCTATCCGGTTGACTGCTCTTTTCATCCATGGCGTCAATGGCATTGGATACCAGATTGATAAAAACCTGTTCCAGGCGGTTGTGCTCCGCCAAGATATCCGGAAGGTCGGGAGCCAGATCGAGTTTAACGTCAATATCGTGAACTTTCAACTGATGACCGAGGACTTTAAAAACATCCTCAATGGGATTGTTGATATTAACCTTGCTGCGCACCGGTTCCGATTGGCGGGCAAAATCCCGAACGTGTTTGATAACCCCGCTGGCCCGCTCCACATTGGCGACGATATCATTGGCCATGGACCGCAGGTCGTCATCTTCAATTTTCGTGCCTCGTTTTAACATTTTCAGAAAAAAATCGGCGCAAACCTGGATTACGTTCAGCGGCTGATTGATTTCATGGGCCATTCCGGCCGCCATTACGCCCAGGGTGGTCATCTTGCCGGCCTGGATCAGCTGGGTTTCTTTCTCCACCACTTCAGTGATGTCGGTGGTGGTGGCGATAATGACGTGACCGGCCCCATATCCCGCCAGGCTAACATTCACATTGACAAAAAACGGTTTGCCCCCCTTGCGGTGGTGGCGCTTTTTAGTAAACAAAGGGGATTGATCTTCGGTCAGGTTTTGCAAACCTGCGGTCAGCTCTTCATCGCTTTCATCGCCCAGCTGCAAAAATGTCAATTGCTTCAATTCCTGGCGTGAATACCCGTAGCTGTCCAGGGCCCGGTGATTCATATCCAGAATTTTAAAGGTCTTGCTGTCAAGAATAAAAATCGGATGGGGATCGCTGTTAAACAGGGTGCGGTATTTTTTTTCGGATTTAATATACTGTTCCTGGAGCATGGCATTTTCGATGGCCAATCCGATGCGATTGCCGATCAATTTCAAAACATTTTTCTGCTCGGAGCTGAAATACTGAGGGCTTTTGCTGCCGATGCGAATGACGCCGAGTGATTTCTTCTCCTTGCTGCTGATGGGAACATAGGCCAGAGACACAATCTTTTCCTCTTCCAGCATGCAGATTTCATCCAGAAAACCCTCCGGCAAATTTTCATAGATCGTAAATTCGTTGCTTTGAGCGACCTGGTGAATAATACTTTTTTCGTCCAGAATGCTGACTTTTTTGCAGGCATTGTCTGACAGACCCTGGCTGTGGCGCAGGGAGTATTGACCGTTATTATCCAGCATATAGATACAGATGCCGTCCGCGGATAGAAAATTGAGCAGTTCCCGTACTGCCTGGTCGATCCTTGATTCCAGGTCGGCCGGTGCATTCAGGGCGCTGTAAATAGAGTTCAGGATGCTCAGTTCCCTGGTGTGCAGTTCCCTTTCCTCTTCGGCCTTTTTATCTTCGGTTTTATCCCACAGGGTTTCGATGGCCCCTACGATGGTGCCGTCATGTCCTTTGATAGGGGCTGCGGTAAACCAGCACCATTTTCCGTTTTTTCCCAGCCGGGGGAAAAAAACCTCAGCCTCGTAAGCTTCTTCGATGAGCACGGACTTGCGCCATTTCTCGCCGTATAATTTTTGGATTTCATCTTCGCCGATCTGATCCAGGATGACGTCAGCCATGGTGGGGCGTTCTTCGCCCCAGAAGGGTGTTGACTGCCGGGTGGTGCCGACCATGGCTTCGGCCCTGGCACCGGTGAGATTTTCCATGGCCTTATTCCAGTGGGTAACGACATGGTCCCCGTTGATGACAAAAGTCGGTATGGTGCTGCCTTCAATGATCTGCGACAGGGCTATTGCGCTTTCAATCGATTCGCGTTCTATTTCCACATAGCGGTTACTTCGCTGGATGATAACGTTGCCCAGACGGTCGGCGAATTGTTCAAAGAAACCATCGATGTCGGTTGCACAGTCTTTTTTCTGGCGCAGCACCTTTAAGGCTTTGCGTTTTTCGGTTTCAACCTGCAAGGATGTCCATATCGTTCTGGAGTCAACGTGATCATAAAATTTTACCCTCACGGGTTTGGTCATATTTATGATCACGCCCAGCTTCACATCGCCGGTCAGTTCCATTAAAGCCTGTAAATTTTCCAGCTCGTAAAGATCTCGGTAATCAGCGGTGGTGAAAATTCCCATTTCCTTAGCGTACAGTAAGCCTTCGGCCCGGCTGTCTTTATCCGCGACGCCTATAATTGAGGGATGCTGACCCTTAAAATCCTCGCTGAAAATCAACCGGAGAAGTTGCTTGCAAAAATTCCCTCCGCCCACGATGGCGATATGAGATCTGAGCAGTTCGTCTATCACACCCAAAAACCTTTATTGGAATTAATATTAACTCCTGCCATCATGACCCTCTTGGCGGCCTAAAAGAAAATCAGCGTCACCACTACAAAGGTCGGGATTAAATAAATCAATGAATATTTCAATATATAGCCGAAAAAGCTGGGCATCTGCGTTCCGGCTTCTTCAGATATGGATCGGACCATAAAATTCGGTGCATTGCCGATGTAACTGCAGGCCCCGAAAAAAACAGCTCCAGTAGAAACGGCCTTCAAATAAATAGCCCTTTCCGACATGAGCAAAGGAACCGCAGCAGCCTCCGGTATTTTGGCATAAAAACTTCCCAGGGCCGTATTAAAAAAAGTGAGGTAGGTCGGCGCATTGTCGAGAAAAGCTGACAGTCCGCCGGTCACCCAGAAGTAGTGTGCCGGCCGGGTTACACCGTTGACCAGGAATGCCAGGGCCCCCTCGGAACCCGCCTTTAATATAAGCAAACAGGGGATCATGGTGATAAATATACCGATAAAAAGATAGGCCACCTCCATGATGGGAAACCAGGTAAAGTCGTTGTCTTCGCGCAGACTTACCGAAGTGGTCACCAGCGACAGGATTCCCATGATGATCAGCAACCCGTCACGGACCCAGTCCTGCAATGCCCGGTGCACGCCGAAGGTATTTATTTCGCCCCATTCCACCATGCCGCTCATCAATACGGACCCGACGATACCCGCCAGAAAGATAAAGTTGTGCACACCGTCCAGCTTTAACGGCTGCTTGACACCGTCCTCTGCCGGCGCCGTCACTCCCTCTTTGCGGTAATGGTAGGTGTCAATAAAAAAGTAGATTACCAGCAGTATAATGGCAACCGTCAGCATTTGGGGCAGGACTTTAAAGGTCCAAAAGAAAGATACGCCATGCAAAAAGCCTAAAAAGAGGGGAGGATCGCCCAGAGGGGTCAACGATCCGCCGACGTTGGCAACCAGGAATATGAAAAAAACCACCATAAAGGTTCTGTTTTTGCGGTAATTATTGGCACGCAGGAGGGGACGAATCAGCAGCATGGCGGCCCCGGTGGTACCCATCCAGGATGCCAGCAATGTACCGATGATGAGGATGACCACATTGACAAAGGGAGTCCCCCTCAGGGTCCCGCGCAGTAAAATTCCACCGGAAACCGTGTACAGAGACCATAACAGGATTATAAAGGGCACATAATCAGCAAGAACGATATGAAGAATTTCATTTAGGGCATTGCCCTTGAAGGCGATCAAAAAGGGTATCGCAAGGGTGGCGGCCCAGAAGCCGGAAATTTTTCCAAAGTGGTGATGCCAGAAATCCGGCATCAGCAGGGGCCATAGCGCAATGGACAGCAACATGCAGGCAAAGGGGATACAGCTCCACAGGGGCAGAATCGGGCCCAGATTTGGATGATCTTGACTGTGGCCGGATCCGGATTTAACATGCCCGGTATCCCCGCTTTGCGTTCCATGATCGGCTGGTCCGGCAGCCGCTGATACAGATGGCTGAATCGCCGATGCCGGGTGAAGTGTCGGCGACTGGGTGGTTGCCTCATCCGAGGCGAAAACCGATACGGAAAATGCCATCATTGCAACAACTAAAACCGCCACTGGGTCTCCCAGACGTCCCATGGATGCGCGCTCCCTCTGATAGTATGATGTTGTCAAGTTGCAGGCAGTGTCTATTTTCGCAGTCAGACCACTTTTGGCCGAACGGTCGGGGATTGAATAAAAATTATGGCATTAGAAATGTTTTTCCGAATGCCGCCTCGTACGTTATCAGAGTTAGGCCGGGTTTAAAAGCAATTTTTTCAGGCACGGTCCGCCGCCGGCGAATTAGTCCTCCTGGCGGGGTAGTTCATTTTCCGATACGGTCCATCTGAATAAAAACAGATCTCACTGCGCCAAACCCGGTCTTCCAACATGCCAATATTCCAGTATCCCCTGACATGCGGTTACGGCAATCCCGCCGCTGACAGGACTGATCAGGCCCCGGGAACCAGGTTTTCAATCCTAGAATTATAATTGACCCGACACGCTTATTGCCCTATATTATTTCATACCAACCGACATCGATCCATGAGCTGCCCTTCAAAGAACGTTGCGACGTGCTTGCTTCTCTCCAGGTTGTTTGATTTTTCAGAAAAGGAGGTCCGGTTATGAAATTCAAATTAATGACCTTTCTGGCACTGACAGCCATGGCTGGACTTTTTATTCTGCCCGGTTTTGTGGATGCCGCCACCGCGCCGCCGGCCGAAGGCGGTGTGTTGCCCCCGATTGATCTCGATGCCCCTCAGAGCGCAGAATACCAGCAGTATCTGGGCATCAGCGGAAAAAAAACATTTACGATACCCGAGATAAAAGCTGAAGTCGTTCTGATTGAAATTTTCAGCATGTACTGACCGTTCTGCCAGAAGGAGGCTCCTTCTGTGAATGAGATGTTCCACAAGATTGAAAGTGACCCTGAGCTGAAGGGCAAAGTCAAACTGATCGGTATCGGTGTGGGCAACTCGGCCTTTGAAGTCGGTCACTTTAAAAAGGTTTATAATATCCCGTTTCCGCTTTTCCCGGACGGTGATTTTGTGATCCACAAAAAGCTGGGTAAGGTCCGAACGCCATATTTTATAGGTGTAAGGATTTTAGCGGACGGCAGCCACCGGGTTTATTACTCAGAACTTGGTGGCGCCAAAGACGCCGATGCGCTGATGCAAAAGCTTTTAAAGGAATCCGGATTAAGGTGATTGCGTTACGGGTTGCGAGGTGAGGGTTACGGGGAGTGTATATATAGTTGATTGAGTTGATTGCGAGAGCTTCGGTTAGTCAAATAGACTGAAATCCGCCAACTTAATCAACTAATCAACTATTCAACTTCCAATTGGGTGGTGCCAATGGTAAAGGAGGTAAACGCAATGAAAACAACAATTGCGTTATGTATGACCGCAAGTTTTTTTTTGATTTTTTTGATCACGCCAGCCTTCGGTGCATCGGCCGCATTTAAGGACAACATTTACAACCCGGGGCAATTAAAGCCCATTGACAGCCAATTAAAGGTTAAAGTCGGTGATCCTGCGCCTGCTTTTACGCTGCCTTCCGTTGCCGGAGAAGATGTTACCCTTAGCCAGTTTAGAGGGAAAAAAAATGTCGTGATATCCTTTGTACCGGCAGCCTGGACGCCGGTTTGTTCTGATCAGTGGCCGGGTTACAACATTGTCAAAGAAATGTTTGACGAAAACGATGCCGTTTTGCTGGGCATTACCGTGGACAATATTCCAACGCTATACGCCTGGACCAAACAGATGGGCAAGTTGTGGTTTCCGGTGCTGTCGGATTTTTGGCCCCACGGGGCGGTGGCCGACCGCTACGGTGTATTGCGCTCGGATGGTGTTTCCGAACGGGCGCTGATATTTATTGATAAAAAGGGCATTATTAGAGATATCCAGGTAAACGATATCAATAAGCGGCCCGACCTGGAAACCTGTGCGATTAATCTGGAGAAGATGAATAAACCCTAGCAGCTGGGGCAAAGGGTATTGATGGTAAGATTTCGACTTTCAATTTTTGTAGTGATTTTTGGGGTTCTCTTTTTTTCAATTGTTGCTTCTCGGGCTGAAACCGGGGTGACCGTGCAGCCCATTGGGGAGGCAGCCCTTGACAAGCTGATAAAGAAAAAGGACAACCGGCTGATTGTCAGTTTCATGGCGGCATGGTGTGGACCCTGTATTGACGAACTGCCGGCCTTAAATAATTTGTACCGAAAATATAAGGACCAGGGCTTAAAGCTGGTCGGCATCAGCATCGATCTTGAAGGACCCGAGGCGATACAGCCGGCTTTAAACCATCTGAAAATTGATTTTCCGGTCTTCTGGTATGGCGATAAGGCGATCCAAAAGTTTGCGCTGACAGCGATACCTTTGCTGTTGGTTATCCGGCGGGGGGAAATTGTCGAACGGCTGCCCGGCCGGAGGGCCGAGAAATTTTTAGATAAGAAGGTTCAGGCCTTAATTGAGTGAAAAGCGCCCAATAACTAATAACGGATAACTTCCCAGGTATTTTCGGCTGTGTTAATCTGCAAATTGTCATACAAAAAAAGAATTCGCTTTTTAGCTTTTGTGATGCTCGGGCTTCTGGCCGCCGCCAGTTGTGACGCTGAGTCGACGGTTAACCGGCCGACTAAAGCCGTTGCGGAGAAGCAAGAACTTATCCGGGTGACAGTCTACCAGCTGGTTGTCGACCCGTCGAGTCGGCAACCCGTAGTAGCGCTCTCTGATGCCGAAGAAAAGCGAGCTCTATTTATATGGATCGGTCTGGCCGAGGCCCGGGCTATCTACTCGGAGATCGAAGGGGTAGAGCATCCCCGCCCGCTCACTCACGATTTGCTCGAAAAAATTATCCAAGAATCCAACGGCACAATACGCCATATCGTCATTACCCATTCCCGGGATAACATCTATTATGCAACAATCGTTTTGCAAAGGGAAGAAAACCTCGTTGAAATAGATGCCAGGCCCAGCGACGCCCTCGTCATGGCCCTGAAATTCAATGCCCCCATTTACGTATCCCGCGCTTTGTTCGCAGAAGTGTCCCTGCCTCTGGGATCCCGGACGGATATGGAGGAATCCTATGGTATTTCCCTGCAAGAACTCACACCGGACCTGGCAAATTACCTGGCCTTTAAATCCGAGAAAGGGGTCATGGTTTCAGGCGTGCGCAAGGGCAGCCCGGCCGCCTTAGACGGGCTAATCGCAGGGGATATAATTGTGGAGGTCGACGGGCGGGTTGTCGAGGATTTACAATTTTTTCTGCAAACTTTTAAAAAGAGTAAAAGCCCCCTGAAGGCCAAAATATTTAGAAACAATCAATTCCTGACGCTAACCGTTCACCCTGGGTAAAAATGGAAATAAACTTTTTTTTCTCAGTTGCCGGAAGATTGAAACATATCAATTCTTTTCAAAGCAAAGGGGGTCATTAAATGGATTTTTCAAATGTTTTGGGAATAGTTTACGAATACCTGACCGTATACGGAATGAAGGTTGTCGCCGCCCTTGTTATTCTTATTGTGGGACGCTGGGTGGCACGGGGGATTACCAACGTTATTAGAAAGATGATGGCCAAAAGTAAAACCGATGAGACGCTGGTGAAGTTTGTGGGGAGTCTGAGCTATATCGCCTTGCTGGCCTTTGTCATCATTGCCGCCTTAAATCAGCTGGGTATCCAAACCACGTCTTTCATTGCCGTTTTAGGCGCCGCCGGCCTGGCCATCGGTTTGGCACTGCAAGGGTCACTGGGAAATTTTGCAGCCGGTGTTCTCATGATTATTTTCAAACCCTTTAAGGTTGGAGATTTTATAGAAGGGGCGGGTGTTGCCGGAGTCGTGGAAGAGATCCAGATTTTTACGACTCAACTGTTAACCCCGGATAACAAAACCGTTATCGTGCCCAACGCAAAAATGACGGGAGACAATATCACCAATTACACCGTGAAGGGTACCCGCCGGGTGGATTTTGTTTTCGGCATCGGTTATGGGGATGATATCGATAAAGCCCGTCAGGTGATAGAGGGAATTATCAGCCGGGATGTGCGCGTTTTGAAAGAGCCCGGGTCGATGGTAGTCGTTTCCGAACTGGCCGACAGCAGTGTGAATTTAACGGTGCGGGCCTGGACGACAGCCGCTGATTACTGGTCATTTTATTTTGACACCACCGAAAAGGTCAAGAAACAGTTTGATGCCGAAGGGGTCAGTATACCCTTTCCGCAACGTGATGTGCATTTGTATGAGCACAAAGAAGGTTAAACGCCGCCTGCCAGGGCCTGAGTGACGGCCTCGTAAACCTGGTTGGCTGTGTAAAAATCACTTTTAAAAACCTGTTTCCCGGTCGGCGAAAAGATAACCAGAAGCGGGATTGTCAGAGTTCCAACCTCTTTGAGCTTTGCCTTTCCCGCCGGGTTATTTCCTGTAATATCCACCTTCATCGGCACGATGTCGTCTTTTGTGAAAAGAGCGGCAATCTTTGGATCTTTAAATACCCCTTGCTCCAGGGCCTTGCAGTTTAAACACCACTCCGCGGTAAAGACCATCACGATAACCTTGCCATCGCCGGATGCTTCGGAAAAGCGCTCCGGTGTGTAATACACCCAATCAACCGGACCCCGGTCGGTCAGTTGAACGGCTGCCCAGGCTGACAGGGCCATGATCATCACACCGATGCCGGCATAAAAAGTTTTCTGCCTTGCTTTGGCAGTTATCTGAAACGTGCGGTAGGCCAGCCAACCGCCGGCAGCTAGGCAGAAAAACATCACCGGCCACCAGTATATTTTGGTTGCAGGATTCGGCGGATCGGCAAAGAGTGCGGCCACACCGACCCCGATAAAGTATACAGCTGCCGCCAGCATGAACAACCCCATGACCTGCTTGATCAACTCACTTGCCGGCCCGGTTTTGGGCATTTTTTCGACCCAGCCCGGGTGGGCGGAAAGCACCAGATAGGGCATGGCCATGCCGGCGCCGATGGCTGCAAAGGTGGCGATGGTGGTCGCCGGCGGCTGGGTGGCTGCCCAGGCAGCAGCCGCTCCCATAAATGGAGCTGTGCAGGGGGTTGACAAAATTGCTGCCAGAATTCCCAGCCCGAAAGAACCTTTAAGCGTATCTTGCTCGGGGTTGATCATGTATATAAAATTGGGCAACCGAACATTAAAAAAGCCGAACATTCCGGTGGCCATAATTGCGATGAGAAGCCCCACCAGGATGGTAAACACAGGATAGTGGAACAGCTGATTGGTGGCAGTAAAGTCACTGACCAGCGCAATCAGAAGCCCCAGCGCCACCCAGAATATCAAAACCCCCAGAAACATCGCCAGACCCAGCAAAAAGCACTGCCTGCGGTCCTGGGCCACATGGGACAAACAGATGATCTTAATCGGAATCAACGGCAGCACGCAGGGGGTAAAGTTGAGCAGCATACCGCCCAGTCCGGCTGTAATCAGCAACAGGATCATTCCGAATCCCGATGACACATCTATGGCAAAGGTCCAGCCGAAAAGGTCGAAATCCACTTTTCTGGAGGTTATTGCCGTCGAACCTTGATCGTAACCGCCAAACAACTCTTTGTTTATTTTTGACACACCGGTCCCGCTTTTAACAACCGCAAGGGACCCCTCAAAATTGATCTTCGCGGGAAACAGGCAGTAGGTGCCTGAACAAGCCTGGTATTCAAACACCAGCTCGAGCTTTTGGTTTCCGGGCGCTATCGTTTCTGTCAGTTTGATTGGCAGATAAATGACGGTTTGCCCTTCAAAGGACATCAAGTCCCCGGCGGCATACTCTACCTTGATCGGGACCGCCTTCGGGTAACGGGGAGATTCTATGGTTATATCGTCACTGGCATCGGCAACCGCTACTTTTGTAGGATAGGGTTTGAAATCTTCAAACGGATTGACCTGCTGAGCATCGGCATTGATGTGAAAGCCTTTTTTGATGTCGGCGATTATGGCCAGGATGATCGAATCTCCGGGACGGGCCCGATCCGCCGACCAGGCGGTCCGAACCTTGACAACCTCGCCGTCCGTCGCCTGCAAATTTGACGTCGCCCTGGATTGAGGAGGTAAAACAGCAGAGACGAAAACCGTCAGAATTAAAAACCAAAATATGCGTTTGTTCAAATTTTATACCTGCATAAAAAGACGGATACCGGGTTTGAATCCCATCTCTTGTGCTTTAATGTCAAGAGGGCAATATCTCTGCAACCGGGGTTCGTTTTGGTTCAAATATACCGCAAGCTGGTCGGCGCAGGCGCAAAGGGAGGATTTTAAGCTGTTGTAGGTAAAAAATCCAGGCACCGGCTTCTCTATCTCCAGTTCATTAATGACAGTAAGAGCGATATGCGCAGTTAGGTCAATTGCGACACAGTCTCAACGCGAACCTCGTACCTCGCACCCCGCACCTCATATTTACCATAACGCAGACATATAGGAAAGGGGAGAAGGTTTTACCTTCTCTCCCTTTGGGGTGTTCCGGTAATCTCCGATACCAATTTAGGGGTATAGCGGGCGTAATGTTTTTTCAACAGCTGAAACACGCAGCGGGAATTTTTCAGGCTGCGATCCATCAGGGGCACGCCGTTTGCATCCATCTTTAAAGCCAACCGGCTCTTATCGTATTTGCGGGTTTTCTCATCGTAGCCTGAGAACAGGCCGTCTTTGGATTTGAAGGAATTGCTCACCAGAAATGGCGCATTGGTATAATGCTGTATGTATTCTTTGTGGTAAAGATTGTTGTCCAGTAAGTATTTAATCATCCCGTCTAAAAGTGATTGGTCATCGCGCCGCGTCCGAACGACTCTGCCAGAGCCGCAACAGTGGCCTTATGTCAGGTTTGGGATTTTGGATTGATAAAGCCAACAATTTATGCCTTATAAGATATGCTGAAAGGGTGGCTATCCGACTTGGGCATTTTAACGATTAGACTTTACTGGAAGGGATTTCAGGTAAAAATAGGGCAAATGATGTATTTTTTAATTTTAAACACCGTATTTTCCCTTAACCATAATTTCTAAGATGGCGGGATTCAGCAGGCTATTGACATACTCAACCTAGTGATTTATTGTAACTCTTTTTATGTTTTGTAATTCCCAACTTTGAGTTAAGGAGATTATTCATGGCAAAGGATAGATATTTATTCACATCCGAATCGGTGACCGAGGGTCATCCGGACAAGGTGGCGGATGCCATATCCGATTCAATCCTGGACAATATCATGGCCCAGGATAAAAACTGCAGGGTGGCCTGTGAGACCCTGGTTACCACCGGACTGGCCTTTATTGCCGGAGAAATTACAACCGAATGTTATGTGGACATGCCCCAGATCGTCCGGGAGACCATACGCGATATTGGTTATTCCTCTTCCCGAATGGGTTTTGACTACCAAACCTGTTCGGTCATAACCTCGATTGATCGTCAATCGCCGGATATCTCCCAGGGGGTTACCAAAGGTCAGGGCCTTTACAAAGAACAGGGAGCCGGGGACCAGGGGTTGATGTTTGGATTTGCCACTGATGAAACACCCGAGTTGATGCCCATGCCGATTTCCTATGCCCATAAACTCTGCCGGCGGTTGGCCAAGGTTCGTAAGAACGGCTCCCTCGACTTTTTGCGGCCGGACGGAAAATCCCAGGTTACGATCGAGTATGAAAACGGAAGCCCCAAACGGGTAGATGCCGTTGTGGTTTCGGCCCAGCATAAAGATGATGTATCCTATGAAGACTTAAGAGAGGCGCTGATCGAAGAAGTTATTAAAAAAGTTATTCCCCAGGATATGACCGACGGCGATACGCGCTATTTTATTAACCCCACTGGCAGATTTGTCATTGGAGGACCGATGGGAGACTGCGGGGTGACCGGGCGTAAAATTATTGTTGACACCTATGGCGGCCAGGGAAGCCACGGGGGGGGCTGTTTTTCCGGGAAGGATCCCTCCAAAGTGGACCGCAGTGCTTCTTACATGGGCCGGCATATCGCCAAAAATATCGTTGCGGCGGGGATATCTAAAAAATGTGAAATCCAAATCGCCTACGCCATCGGAGTGGCTGAACCCGTCTCGGTCATGGTCGACCTGATGGGCACCGGTGTTGTTCCCAAACAGCGGGTTGAAAAAATCGTTCAGGAGGTATTCGATTTAAGACCTGCGGCCATCATTGAGTATCTTGACTTACTTCGGCCCATCTATCGAATGACTTCGGCTTACGGTCATTTCGGCCGCAGCGAAGAAGAACTCACCTGGGAAAAAACAAACCAGGCTGACCTTATACGGGAAATGGCGGGATTGTAGGGTGTAAGGCCTGCAGCGTTAAAGAACTTCTTCAGTGGCCATACGCTGGTTGCGTGCTTTTTGAGGCCTAAAGCGGACGGATCATAAATTCGAAATACGACATTCGAAATACGAAACAATACCAAAATTCAAAAGATCAAATGTTTCAAAAGGGAGATTATTAAAAGATGAATTATGACGTCAAGGATATCAAGGCTGCAAAAGAAGGTGCGTTGCGCATTGAGTGGGCCAATCAGAATATGCCGGTTTTAAACCGCATCCAGAAACGATTTAAAAAGGAAAAGCCGTTAAAAGGAATTAGAATCGCCGCCTGTCTGCATGTGACCACCGAGACGGCATCCCTTATGAAAACCCTGAAAGCGGGCGGTGCCAACGTGGCTTTGTGTGCATCGAATCCGCTCAGTACCCAGGATGATGTTGCCGCCTCCCTGGCCAAAAACGATAAAATACCCGTTTATGCCATCAAAGGGGAAGATCATAAAACTTACTATTCCCACATCAATGCGGTTCTTGACACCCGCCCTCAATTTACGATGGATGATGGCGCCGATTTGGTTTCGGTATTGCACACCAAACGCACCCAGCTAATTGCCGGGGTTCTGGGCGGAACCGAAGAGACGACCACCGGCATTATACGCTTGCGAAGTATGGCCGCCGACGGCGTTCTCCAGTACCCGATCATTGCAGTGAATGATGCCCAGACCAAGCATCTTTTTGATAACCGCTACGGTACCGGTCAAAGCACCATCGACGGCATGATTCGGGCTACCAATCGCCTGGTGGCCGGGTCCCGTTTTGTGGTATGTGGCTATGGCTGGTGTGGCCGGGGGCTGGCAATGCGCGCCCGGGGAATGGGCGCCAATGTGATTGTAACCGAGGTTGATCCGCTGCCGGCTCTCGAGGCCGTCATGGATGGTTTTACGGTCCTGCCGATCCGCACGGCGGCCAGAATCGGTGATTTCTTTTGCACGCTGACCGGTGACATTAATGTCATTCGCAAGGAGCATTTTCAGATCATGAAAGACGGTGCCATGGTGGCCAATTCCGGTCACTTTAATGTAGAACTCGATCTTGATGGTCTCAAGCAGATTGCGAAATCAAGACGGATTATCCGGCCTTTCGTGGAGGAATTTGTACTTAAAAATGGACGCCGGATTAACGTTCTGGGAGACGGCCGGCTGATCAATCTGGCCGCAGCTGAAGGGCATCCTTCCAGCGTTATGGATATGAGTTTTGCCAACCAGGCCTTGAGCATCGAATATATGGTGAAACTCAAAAAGCCGTTGGAAAAAGATGTTTATCCCGTTCCCGAAAGAATTGACAAGATGATTGCCAAAGAAAAACTGGCCGCCATGGGCGTCACTATTGACCGCCTGACGGCAGAGCAGAATCAGTACCTGGCATCGTGGCAGTTGGGAACGTAAAGCCAAATGGTATAGGGTTTAAGGTATAAGGCAGAAGGTATTTCCGTATCAGGTTTCATATGCAAGCGGGTGTCAGGTTTCAGGTGTCAGGGTGAACGTCGGAACATTCAGATGCTGACACCTGATCCGCCTTCGGCGGAACACCTGAAACCTTTAATGTATTTCCTCATTTAGACACCCCACCGCCAAATTCCTATCCTTTGCCATTACATCGGGTCGATAACGATGATGACCTTGCATTCCTTGAGAAATTTGAGATGCTCGGAGGCGCTTTTAAGCTTGGCAGCATCTGCATTGCTGATAATAAAATCGCAGCGTCCCGGCCAAAGGACCTTCAGGGCTTTGACGATCAACGGATTGTCGGCAACCCGCTGATCAAATTTAGCTTTCCAGATATCAGCTGTATACCGGGTCATTCCATTCTGCACCGCAAACTCGCGACTGGCATAGGCCGGTCCGAATACTTCCTCCAGATTCTCATCCAAAATTTTGGGTGCCAGCACCGGAACTGCCCGCATACCCCTGGCATCCACTACCATTCCGGAAAAAATTTGTGATGACCTCTGGCGGCTTTGTATCTTCGCAGACCCATTGCGGGTCAAAACCTGCTGAATGGATTCAATCTGCCTGATTTCCGGCGGTAGGATGAGTTGCAAAAAGCCGCCGTTGAGTTCCATCTGGGACCAGACTTCCACGGTGCCGTCGTACCGGTATTGCCTCAATTTTTCAATTTCCGGCGCCGTTTGCACCATGCCTTTCAACTGGGCCATAATGGAAGGGTAAGTTTCGACAATGTCGATCACACGGCTGTCGGAATTAATCCGCAGACTGACAATCGTTTCTAATAGATTGTGGTGGGATTTGCTGGTGGCTTCAGCAATGGTTTGTTGCCGGTACGTCTGGGCTCGGCTGTCGTAAGTGTATGTTGCAGGGACACCGCTGCCTTTGGCTTCAACGATGCCGGCGGTCCAATCAATGGCACCGCTTTCTTTGAATTCGATCAACGAACGCAAATCAGCGCCGTATCCGATGCCGGATGCAAGGCTTAAGATCGTTATCATAAACCCTGCGATCAGCCGCCTTTTCATCATGAGGTTGACCATTGCGGTTTTTATATTGTAAGAGAGTCCATAAGTCAACTATCCACAGATATAACCGCTGGGATCTCGATAAACATAAACACTGAAAGGAGACACTCAAATGCCTGACGTGGATGAACTCAAAGAGGCCAAAAAATTTTATACCGATACACCCCAAAAAACAGAAGGATTTTTTCTCAAAGGATCCAATTCGTTGGATTGGGGGATGAAAAACAGGCTAAGCCGGATATTTAATCCCCAAAGCGGCCGGACCGTCATGCTGGCCATCGATCACGGGTATTTTCAGGGACCGACCACCGGATTGGAAAGAATTGACCTTAGCATTCTGCCCCTGGTGCCGTATGCGGACACGCTGATGCTGACGAGGGGAATTCTTAGGAGCATTGTGCCGCCCTCACTGTCAAAGTCAATCGTTCTAAGGGTTTCGGGGGGAACCAGCATCCTCAAAGAGCTTTCCAACGAACAGATTGCGGTAGATATCGAAGAGTCGATTAGACTCAATGTTTGTGCCATGGCGGTGCAGGTGTTTATCGGTGGTGAATTTGAGAAAGAATCCATCATAAATATGACCAGAATGGTGGATATTGGAACCCGGTATGGGATTCCGACCCTGGCCGTTACCGCAGTTGGCAAGGACATGGCCCGGGATGCCCGCTATTTCAGGTTGGCCACCAGAATTTGTGCCGAACTGGGGGCCCATTATGTCAAGACCTACTATATCGACGAAGGATTTGAGACGGTTACGGCTTCCTGCCCCGTGCCCATCGTGATGGCCGGAGGTAAAAAAATGCCGGAACCCGATGCTTTGACGATGGCCTACAATGCGGTCCAGCAGGGTGCCAGCGGGGTGGATATGGGTCGCAATATCTTCCAGTCCCAAGATCCCGTTGCCATGATCCAGGCCGTAAAAGCAGTGGTGCACGACAACGAAACTCCGGACAAGGCCTTCGACTTGTATAATACGCTAAAAGGTCAAAAATAAGGCTGATGGTTCCTGGTCCATGGAAAATAATGATAAAAGGTGTCAGGTGTCAGGAACGGCGAAAATCAGTAGGGTCGGCCTCTGTACCGACCATATTTGGCGATACGCGATTCTCTTAATTCGGCGGACACAGAGGCACGCCCTACTTTTCGGACACTCTGATGTTCAGCCTGACACCTGACACCTGACACCTGAAACCAATTGCATATAGGCTGAGTCTTTTCCCGCCAAATTAATTACAACTGTCTTTTAGCGAGAAGCACCAATGAAAGTCGCCAAATGGTACAACAACCAGGATATCAGGATTGAAGAAGTTCCAACACCGGCACCCGGTCCGGATGAGATGCTTGTTAAAGTAATTTCATGCGGCATCTGCGGCAGCGACATTGTGGAATGGTACCGCCTTCCCAGAGCACCGCTGGTGCCGGGGCATGAAATTGGCGCTGAGGTGGTTGAGGTTGGGCAAGCGGTTAAAAAATTTATTCCCGGAGACCGGGTGTTTATTGCACCCAAAGTGCCTTGCATGCAATGCGATTATTGTAAAAACGGGCATTACCCTGCCTGTACCAATATCAAAGAAAGGCTTCCGGGCGGATTTGCCGAATATGTGCTGGTTCCAAATAAGCTAATCGCAAACGGCGTCTATCGGTTGCCGGATTCAATCAGCTATGACCAAAGCACTTTTATTGAACCGTTGGCCTGTGTCGTCAGGGCCCGGCGGCTTGCCGGAGTGCAGCCGCGCCAAACCGTCATGGTGTTTGGCTGCGGGATGTCCGGATTGCTGCATATCCAGCTTGCCAAGGCTGAAGATTGCCGGGTTATCGCCACCGATCTAAACGTCCGGCGGCTGGAATTAGCCGCCGGGCTTAATGCTGATATTACCATTGATGGCGCTGAAGATGTTGCCGAGCGTCTGCTGGAGGCAAATGATAGAAAGGCCGATGTTGTCATCCTGTGCACCTCGGCCATGTCTGCGGTTGATCAGGCTTGGAAGTGTGTGGACAAAGGCGGTGTCATCGTTTTTTTTGCGGTACCCGGGCCGGATAAGCAGATAACCGTGCCGCTTAATTATTTTTGGACCAAAGAAATTAAGATACTCACATCCTACTATTGCGGGCCACCTGATATTAATGATGCCATTGACCTGATCAATTCTGAAACCATCAGGGTGGATGACATGATTACCCACAGGCTCCCTTTAAAAGATATCATCCGGGGTTTTCAGCTGGTATTGGACGGGAGGGAGTCGATAAAGGTAATCATCCAGCCAAATCTGTGACTTCAGAGAATATAAATTAAAGGAAATGATCTATGCAGCTTAAGCACGTGGCGCTTGCTTCGGGTACTGAAAAATTTGTTTGAAATAAAGCGCTCCGCGCTGTTGGAGGATCGTCCCGCCTAAAGCGGGGCGTAAGGACCGCTGCGCTTGAGGGCTGAGGCAAAAGATTTTGACCTCCAACCTCAAGGCCCGCAGGGCCGCTCCTTCAGCGCAGCGATCAGAGTTTAAACAAGTTTAAACTCTTCCCCCGGACCACCTCAGCTTCGCCTTCAAGACATCAAAATAATGCTGTCCCGGCAGGGTGATCATATTGAGGGGGCGGGGTGCCTTTTGGACAAGGATGGTATCTTCATGGGTGATATCTAGCCCTTCCTGCCCATCAAAGGTCAACATGATATCGGCAGCCTTTTTTTCAAGCTTGAGCCTGATCGTTATTGAATCCGGGATAATCAACGGACGGTTGGTCAGGGTAAAAGCGCAGATTGGTGTGATAATGATTCCAGGAACATCCGGATGGATGACCGGACCGCCGGCGCCCAGTGAATAGGCGGTTGAACCGGTCGGGGTGGCAACAATGAGGCCGTCGGCCTTGAAGGTGGTCAAATAATGATCATTGATGTAGGTTTCGATGTCGGCCAGTCTGGCCAGAGCCCCCCGGTTGATGACAATATCATTCAATACGGTGTCGCTGACTATCGTTTCACCATCCCGCACCACCTGGACGTCGAGACGCATGCGCCGGCTGATGGTATAATCATTGCTTAGAATTTTTTCAGCCGCCGATATCAAATTTTCAGCGGCTGTTTCGGCCAGAAAGCCGATTTCTCCAAATTTAATGCCCAGCACCGGAATGTTGAGATCTCCTATCCAGCGGACAGCACTTAAAAAGGTGCCGTCGCCGCCCAACACGAACAGGCAGGACAGGTCCCGGGGTGCTGATATTTTGTTATTGGCCGGTGAATGAATTTCCGGAGGCGAACTTTCTTTTCTAACCACTTCGATCTTTTTGTTTTTCAACCAGGCTTCAAATTCATCGGCCTTTTTAGCCGCCTTTTTATCCTTTTTTACGAATAATCCAACTTTTTTCAAGGTTCATTCCTGTCTAAATTATTTTAAATTCAATAGGTTATACTTTATTTTGTGAAATTGGGGTTCCATCGATGGGGTATTCATACCGCTATACCGGTTCAACCTCAAGTTTTTTTTGTAAAATTGGAACTTGACTGAATAGCAGCATTCGTTTATTAAGGTATATTTCGAAGCCTTCGGGCTTAACCTTACAAAAAACTGGAAGGAGGAGTAAACAATCATGAAAAGTCATTTGGTAAAACTGGTCGTATTTTCTATTGTTGGGTTGTTTGTGTTTGCTGTTTCAGGACCTGCGATGGCTGCTGATACGATTAAGCTGGGTGTTGCCGGACCCCATAGCGGTGATCTGGCCTCGTATGGAATTCCCACCATTAAGGCCGCTGAGTTGGTTGTGGCAAAAGTCAATGCCGCCGGCGGCGTTCTTGGCAAACAAGTTGAGCTTCTGGTTGAAGATGATGTCTGTAAGCCAGAAGTGGCAACCAACACGGCCACCAAACTGATCTCCGAAAAGGTCGATGTGGTTTTGGGGCATATTTGCAGTGGCGCCACCAAAGCAGCCCTTGGTCTCTACAAAGATTCCAATATCATTGCCATGTCTCCCTCGGCCACTAACCCGGGACTGACCCAGAGCGGTGACTACCCCAATTTTTACCGGACCATCGCTTCCGACGATGCCCAGGCCAGACTCGAAGTCGACTTTGCCCTCGATAACCTGAAGCTGAAGAAAATCGCCGTGCTGCACGACAAGGGCGACTACGGCAAGGGGCTGGCCGAATTCGCCAAGGGGTTCCTGGAAAAAGATCCGCGGGCCGAGGTTGTCCTGTATGAAGGAATTACCCCCGGTGCGGTTGATTATTCGGCTGTAGTTCAAAAAATTAAACGTTCCGGCGCCGAAGCGGTCATTTTCGGCGGCTATCATCCGGAAGCATCTAAAATTGTCAGCCAGATGCGCAAAAAAAAGATGGAGACCATATTTATTTCCGATGACGGCGTCAAGGACGATACCTTCATTAAAGTTGCCAAACAATACGCTGAAGGCGTCTATGCCACCGGCCCGAAAGACGTATCCAGTAACCCCATGGCCATCGCCGCCAATGAAGCCCATAAAAAAGCTTATGGTTCCGATCCGGGCGCATTTTTCCTAAATGCCTATGCCGCCACTCTGGCACTGCTGAATGCCATCGAGCAGGCCGGTTCCACGGATTACGACGCCGTGGCCAAGGCCCTGAAAACCAAAGATGTGGCCACCCCCCTCGGAAACATTCATTTTGACGAGCGCGGTGATGCCACCGGCGTTGGTTTCTCCATGTACCAGGTAAAAAATGGCACCTATGTCGAATTGAAGTAAAACAAGTGCCGAAAAAAGTTCAGGGGCAAGTCCCTGCGAGGGGCTTGCCCCCTGATTTAGATCCGCCTTCTAAAATTCTTTGAGACTTTTGGAAAGAATCTCTCACCGGGAGGGCTATAGAATTAAATGGAATATTTCCTTGAACTCTTAATTGGCGGTTTGACCCGGGGGAGCATTTATGCCCTGATTGCCCTGGGGTACACCATGGTGTACGGGATCATCGAACTGATCAATTTTGCCCACGGTGAAGTTTACATGATCGGGGCCTTCACGGCCCTGATTGTCGCCAGCATTCTTTCCATTCTGGGGTGGAACGAGATTGCCATCCTCTTCATAGCATCGGTCGTGGCCGTCGTTTATTCTATGGCATACGGGTATACCCTGGAAAAAGTGGCCTACAAACCGCTGCGGCACGCACCGCGTCTGTCGGCCTTAATCAGCGCCATCGGCATGTCACTGTTTTTGCAGAATTATGTCCTGCTGGCCCAAACCTCGGATTTCATGCCGTTTCCCAGTCTCATCCCCGATCTTAAATTCCTGGAGCCCATCGCCTATCTTGTCAGCACGCCGGAAGTCGTTATTATTGTGACCACAACAATTGTTATGGTGTTGCTGACCTTCTTGATTAAATTCACCCGGGTCGGAAAAGCCATGCGGGCCACGGCCCAGGACCGGGAAATGGCGATGCTGGTGGGCGTGGATGTTGACCGGGTGATTTCGATTACCTTTATCGTGGGTTCTGCTACTGCCGCGCTCGGCGGCGTCTTGATTGCCTCCCATATCGGCCAGATTAATTTTTATATCGGATTTATCGCCGGTATTAAAGCGTTTGTGGCTGCCGTTCTCGGCGGCATCGGCAGTATGCCGGGGGCGGTTCTGGGAAGTTTGGTCCTGGGCTGTGCCGAATCATTTTTCACCGGATTTGTTTCCAGTGATTATGAAGACGTTTTTGCATTTGTTATTCTGGTCTTTATTCTGATCTTCCGGCCGGCCGGAATCCTGGGACGATCCGATACGCAGAAGGTGTAACCATTGTTTGCACTTGATGAAATTAAAAAGTCTTTTCTAACGTCCATCTGGTTTATGTTTTTAACCTTCCCGATAATGGTCATCCGGGTCAACACCGTTGAAAATATAGTGCAGTGGCGCTGGGAACGGATGTTTCTGATTGGCATCGGCAGTTTTTTTCTCTCCTTCATCTGGCGCTATTTACTCAAACGCAAGGAAAGAGGGCGAAAAAAAGCCGATCGCGGTGAAGTCGACCGCATATCCTGGAACCGGCGCATCGCCCGTGAACCCCGCTTTTACATTCCGGCCCTGATCGGCGTATGCGGTTTTGTCCTGGCCTTTCCTTTCATATTCTCGCTTTACCAGACCAATATTATGATTACGGCATTGATTTATGTGATCACCGGTCTGGGGTTGAATATCGTGGTCGGGCTGGCGGGCTTGCTGGACCTGGGCTATGTCGCTTTTTATGCGGTGGGGGCATACAGTTATGCGCTTTTGAACTACCATTTTGGCCTCGGTTTCTGGGCGGCGCTGCCCATCGGCGCCGGGCTGGGCCTGATTTTCGGCGTTCTTTTGGGATTTCCCGTGCTGCGCTTGAAGGGTGATTATCTGGCCATCGTTACCCTTGGTTTTGGAGAAATTATCCGTCTGATTCTGGAAAACTGGAATGAATTTTCCTTTGGTCCCAGCGGCATTGCCAATATTCCCCGTCCCGGATTTTTCGGGATCGAGATGTCGCTGCAGCAGGCGACCATCTATCTGTATTTTGTGATGATCATCCTGGCCCTGGGCACGATATTTGTTGTCCGACGGCTGCAGGATTCCCGCATCGGCAGGGCCTGGATTGCCTTGCGGGAGGATGAAGTGGCCTGCCAGGCCATGGGGATCGACAAAACCAGGACCAAGCTGAGTGCCTTTGCCATGGGCGCCACCTGGGCCGGTATGGCAGGGGTCGTGTTTGCCGCTAAAACCACTTTTATCAATCCAGCCAGTTTTACGCTGTGGGAATCGATCACCATCCTGTGCGTGGTGGTATTAGGCGGCATGGGTTCTGTTATCGGGGTTATTTTCGGAGCTCTGACGCTGATCCTCCTGCCGGAGTATCTGCGTGTTTTTTCCGAATATCGCCTGCTGGTTTTCGGTGCTGTTCTGGTCGTGATGATGGTTTTCCGCCCCGGGGGGATTGTCAGTCAGGTGCGCCGGACATATCAATTTAAAGGTACGGCTCCGGATAAACCCAACGCTGAAGCTGTTTCGCCAGGTTAACATCTGGTATTTTCTATCACCCAGCCGGTGTAATAACGATAGGAGAATTTAGAGGCCTGGGTTTTGGCCTCAAACATGAGTGGAACGAACGATGGCAAGTGAACCAATACTGCAGGTAAATAATTTAACAATGGATTTTGGGGGTCTACGGGCGCTGGACAGCCTGGACATGGAGATTCACCGGGGGGAAATCGTCGCTCTCATCGGTCCCAACGGAGCCGGCAAAACCACCTTTTTCAACTGTTTAACCGGAATATATGAACCGACCGCTGGGGAGATGTTGATTCGACCGCCCGACCTGCAAACCAGGAAATTAAACGGTTTAAAACCGAATTATGTCACCGAAGCGGGTCTGGCCCGGACCTTTCAAAACATCCGGTTGTTTCCAAACATGACGGTGCTGGAAAATGTCATGATCGGCCGCCACTGCCGGACTTCAGCCGGTATTCTCGGCTCTATTGCCAAGAACCGATCCACCCGCAAAGAAGAAAATAAGATCGTCGAGGACAGCTATGCGGTTCTGGAGAAAATAGGGCTGACGAAATTTGTCAATGAATTTGCCAAGAATCTTCCCTACGGTGCCCAGCGGCGTCTTGAGATTGCACGGGCCATGGCCACCGAGCCGTTTTTATTGCTCCTGGATGAACCGGCAGCCGGCATGAACCCGCTGGAAACCAGGCAGCTTGACGAGTTGATTGTCAGGATTCGCGATCAGGAAGGTATTACCATTTTGCTGATCGAGCACGACATGAAACTGGTGATGAGTTTATCTGATTCTATCTATGTGGTCGATTACGGCAAAAAAATCGCCCAGGGAACCCCGGAAGAGATAAAACATAACGCTGCGGTCATCAAAGCCTACCTCGGAGAAGATGCCGATGCTTGAGCTTAAAAACATAAAAACTTATTACGGAAACATCCAGGCCCTAAAAGATGTCAGTATAAAGATATCCGCAGGCGAGATTATTGCCCTGATTGGCGCCAACGGCGCCGGAAAATCCACCACCCTGATGTCCATCTGCGGCATTGTGCCGCCCAGATCCGGTGAAGTCCTCTTTATGGGAAAACCAATTCAGGATCTGGCGCCCAACAGCATTGTTTCTTTAGGAATCAGCCAGGTGCCGGAGGGCCGTCGCATATTTCCTTTTCTGAGCGTGGCGGAAAATCTGGATATGGGCGCTTTTTTAAGAAACGATAAGGATGAAATCAAGCGCGACATCGAGTATATCTACGAACTTTTTCCGATTCTGGCCGAGCGTCGCAATCAGGCCGGTGGAACCCTGAGCGGCGGCGAGCAGCAGATGCTGGCCATCTCCCGGGCCTTAATGGCCAAACCCCGGCTGCTGTTGATGGATGAGCCCTCTCTGGGTCTGGCCCCGTTGATTGTCAAGCAGATATTCGGCATTATCAAAAAAATCAACGCCGAGAGTAAAACCACTATCTTCCTGGTGGAGCAAAACGCCAACATGGCGTTAAAAGTGGCCCATCGGGGATACGTTATGGAAACCGGCCGGGTGAGTCTGGAGGATACGGCGCAAAACCTCCTGGCAAACGATGCGGTCCGCAAAGCGTATCTGGGGATTTAGTGAAATTTCGGCCCGCCCTGGCGCGACGGCTGCGAGTACATCCAACCTAATATAGGTGCTCTGCCCGTTGGAATGTTGGTGTTTTTAAATTCCTGGAACCAATATCCCCCAGCTAAATTCTTTCTACCCATTTGAACCTTCCCAAAATCACGTTATGACTTATCTTTTAAGTTATATCTGGGATAGAACTCCTTGAGCCATCTTAAAAATAATTGATTCAGTTTAAATTGTAAGGGGAGGATGACCATGGCAGATGATTTGATTGCTACCGAAAATACCGGAGTCATTGTCGTTGATGTTCAGGCTGATTTTAGCGAGTTGAAGTCCGGCGCCCTGGCAGTACCCGGGACCGATGCTCACTACATTGACGACGTTCAAACAGCCACCCGACGATTTCAAAACCAGGGGCTGCGAATTTATTTCACCCTGGACTGGCATCCGCCTGATCACATCAGTTTTTATACCAACAATCCGGGCACGCAACCTCTTCAGGAGGTTGAAATAGAGCCGGGGCGAACGCAAGTAATGTGGCCCCCGCACTGCGTGCAGAATACCTCCGGCGCAGATATCTTAATTGATTTTGAAGGGGGCGCGGAGGGAGTTCAAACAGGGGCAAATCCGAAATTTGATTCCTATTCCGGTTTTGTTGACGACGGCGGAAATCAAACCGGGCTTGATGGCCTGTTGCGTCGCGATGGAATTAAAAAACTTATCATTTATGGTTTGGCAACCGACTATTGTGTCAAACACACGGCTCTGGATGCGGCAGAGCTGGGATATAAGGTGGAGCTTCTGGTCGATCTTTGTCGCGGCATCAGTCCTGATACCACCGCAGACGCCCTGGAGGAGATGAAGGATAGGGGCGTCACAATTGTCCGGAAATAAAATTCAATTTTTACATTTTCGCCTTATCAATTATGGTTCGCATTGATGAATTGGTTTCAGGTGTCAGGTTTCAGGTGTCAGGCTGAAGATCAGAAAACTGACACCTGACACCTGAAACCCTTTATTTCCCACGACACCCTCACTAGGAGCTACCGGCTAGGAGCTATTTGAATTAACCGATTCCAACCGCGGATTGGGCTTATACTCCCGGCCGATTTTGGCGCAGGGGCGTCCGCTCAATAAAACAACATCGGCCGTAAAGGCATTGACCCCGCGCATCAGGTAACTGCCGACCCCATAGGCATCTACGGGGACCTGCATTTTTTCAAACTCGGCGATCCGGTCCGGGTTAAATCCTCCCGACACAATAATCTTTACATGACCGAAGCCATGGGTATCCAGCGCTTTGCGCGTCATTTCGACGAGCTGGGGGGTGACCCCTACCGGCATAAAATTTTGCATGACCGGCACCATGGACTTGTCCACCAGGGTGTTGGATGTGTCGAGCCTGACCCCCCAGAGCCTGTCACCCAGGGCCTCGCAGCATTTTAAGGAGGTTGCGACGCAGTCATTATCAAAATCCACCAGGGCCACCAGATCGACTTCCGGATAGGTTTCGCCGAAAAGGGTGATGGCTTTAACCGTATCCCCGCCGACGGCGGCTATCAGTGCATGGGGCACCGTGCCGGATGCCTTGGCCCCCCACCATTGGGCCTGGGCGTCGGTGGAAACCCCGGTGGCCCCGCCGATGTGGGCGGCGTATCCGTCGCCGCCCTGCACGGCCCAGTGATCGAAGCGCGCCGGAAAATAGAGCACAATCTTGCCGTTGGCCGCATCCACCACGCCGCGAACGTTGCTGGCGATTTTTGTGCGGCGGGCCAGAATTCCCAGATAAACGGTTTCCAGATGGGCAAACAGGCTTGCATCACCGGTAATGTGCATCACGGTTTCCCAGGGAGATATCCGATCACCGTCGGACAGGACTTTAACATCGAGCTGTTCGAATCCGCTTTCCCACATCTCGTCGAGTTGGGCGGAGATGTCCATCTTTTGTTCAACGGTTTTCAGATAGGCTTTGTGGTTGCCGATAAATTGCTGGCGGGCCTTGCTCTTGTGCTCGATCAACTTATCGAACAGCTTATAGGCCTTCGCGTAATCGGTGTACCTTCCGGCCGCCAGTTTCAGAACCGCCACGGCTTCGTCCACACCGCACAGCACGGCGTCTTTTTTTTGAAACACCTGCATGGTGACTTCGGGGTGCAGGTTGTGTTTTTCAAGGGTAATTTTTTCACGCCAGAAATAAATGTCGCTGCGATAGCCGCGGCGCAATTCCTGTACGGGTAAATCAAATACATGGGCATCCAGTCGTGTGGGCATGTGGGGGTCCTTTATTCGAAGGTTCAGGGTTCAGCGTTCAAAGGTTCAGGGTTTGATTTGGATCAGATTCTCTGTTACCGTTCTCTGATCTCCTATAAGGTTTCTCTTCAGGCTGCGCGAGTATGACCAAAATAAATATGTCTGTCAAGTTGTCCGCCCAGGCAACAAATCAAATCTAAAGAATGTGTATCATTGGCTGATAACGAATAACCATTAACAGACAACTATTCCAGTGCCCGCTCCCCCAGGTTCCCGTACCGATGATAATTATCGCAGATGCTTTGCTGCCGGTAATAGTGCAGCAGTTCGATGCGACCATCCATCATTACCGGTGAACGGGCGATGTAAAATCCGGTTTCAGCCGCCGCCGAATAAACCTCTTGCGGAACGCGCTCGGGTGCGGCATACCGAATTCGATCGACCTTGGGTATGATTTTTATCAGCTCCCTGTCAATCTCGTAAAAATGGGGGTCGCCACCGATGAGCCGCCGGCCTTCTTCGGCATGCAGAAAGTTTGTAACCTGATTGTTTAAACTCTTGGGACAGCTGATTCGCAGCCGGCATCCGGAAATTTTTACAGCCACGATTCTGGCTAAGGTTTCATACAGACTGTCATCTGCATGCAATCGAACAACCACGGTGCCGACCGGTTGATAGCGCAGGATGTTATCCTGTCCCCGGAGGTGGAAGTAGTCGATCTGCCGGCTGAATTCCCGTTCAACATGGTAGAGATAACTTTTAAGGGCCCGAATGGTTTTTTGCACATCGGCAGCGATACCTTCAAACCCTCCCCAATCGAGCTTTAGCTGCCATTGCTGGGCGAGCTTCAACAGTGGATGTGATTTTTGAAGGGGGCCGGCGGCAGGCTCGCGGATCTCTTCGAACTCCATAAACTGGGCCACGTATTTGGGACTGCCGGCTTTCATTCCCATGCCGATGACGGATTTGCCCATCCCGCCAAAGGGTTGGCGCAAAACGACGGCTCCGGTGGTCTCGCGGTTGAGGTAAAGATTGCCTGCTTTGACTCGCTTTTTCCAGTACTGCTGCTCGCGGTGGTCAAGGCTTTCCAGGCCGGAGGTCAATCCGTAGCCGGTTTGATTGACCAGCTCGATGGCATGATCAAGATTGGCTGCCTGCATCACTCCCAGCAGGGGGCCGAAAAATTCGGTCAGGTGGGTAGTGCTGCTGGGGCGGACATTCCACTTGATTCCGGGGGTCCACATATAAGGGTTTTCATGAACATTTTGCGGTTTCAGGGCCCAGCTTTCGCCGGGTTCCAGGGTGGTCAGCGCTTTTGCTAAATCAGCTTGGGGCGGTCGAATCAGGGGACCCATTTTGTTGGCAAAATCCCAGGCCGATCCGGTTCCAACGCTGCGGGCGGCATCCACCAGCTGTTTCTTAAATCCGGCGTCCTGGTAAACTTCCGATTCAAGAATCAGCAGCGAGGTAGCCGAGCATTTTTGACCGCTGTTTCCGAAAGCCGAATAAATGACATGGCTGATAGCCTGGCTGCGATCGGACATGGCCGTCACGATTGTGGCATTTTTGCCACCGGTTTCCGCTGCCAGGAATACATCTGCCCGTTGGCTTAATATAGCCAGGCCGGTGGCCGTGCCTCCGGTTAAAATAATAAAATCGACATCGGGATGGTTGGTCAGCTTTTTGGCAGTCCCATCACCCGGGCAGGGCACAAATTGCAGCACGTTTGGGGAAACACCGGCCCGCCAGAAGCACTGGCAGAGCTGCCAGGCCACCACCAGGGCATCGGAAGAGGGTTTGAATATCACCGTATTGCCGGCCGCCAGGGAGGCCGCGATACCGCCGCAGGGGATGGCAATGGGAAAGTTCCAGGGAGAGATCACCACCCCCACGCCTTTGCCGCGGCTGCGGACGTGGTCCATCTTGAAGAATGCATCCGCAGAATGCGGATAGTATTCGACAAAATCGATTGCCTCTGAGATTTCCACATCGGCCTCGGTAAAAACCTTGCCGGTATTGGCCGCTGCGGCGCCGATAAGATCTCCTCTGGCCTTGCGCAGTTCCATGGCCACTTTTGCAAGAACGCGGTGACGCTGCCGGTGGGTTTTTTTGCGCCATCCGTCCGGATCTGTCCTGGCCGTGGCGACCGCCCGGTCGATATCTTGACCGTTGGCCAGGGCCGATTGGGCTACAACCACCCGCTGATTGAACCGGGAAGGGTCTTGAGCTTCTTTTTTTCTGCGGTTTTTAGATAGCCTTTCTGCGGCCACCACCAGCGGTATTTTCCCAGGGAGGTCTTCAGGGTTTTTCTTCCATTTACGGCGGATGTCTTGCGCCCACCGGCGGTTGGCCGCCAGGGACCAATCCGTGTTGGGTTCATTGTTGAACTCGGCCCGGTGGTAGGTGCCCATTTTTTCGGGGAAGGTTTCGCTGATACGGTTCTGGGTGCGATGGGGGGCTTTGGTGGGCTGTGCCTTGATCTTCATGGATGATAGGAAGTGGCGGATTAGAAATTCCCAGGAGTGTGATTGGGTTGTTAAGTGGTTTAAGTGGCGCAAAAAGTTTTTAGGGCCGGTATTTTCATCCAGCCTTCGGATCAGATAGGCGATGGCATTGAGAAACTGGTCTTTTTCGGCCACCGGGACGTAAACGATCATTTCCTGGCCGGTTTCCTGGATGGCACGGCGTACATGATTGGCCATCCCCTCGATCATCTCAAAGGTGAAATAGTCCATGACACCGTTGGCTCGGGCTACCAGGTAGGCAAAGGCCAGATCGAGCAGGTTGTGCGATGCCACCCCCAGGCGCACGGCCTTGATATTGTCGGGCTGCAGGCCAAACTCTACCATCCGTTTCCAGCTGGCATCGGTTTCGAGTTTGGTATCAAAGGGTGCCAGGGGCCAGTTAAAAACGGCGGCTTCAAGACTCTCCATTTCCATATTGGCGCCTTTGACGATGCGAACCTTTACGGGGCTGCCGCCCGCGGCCACCCGCTTGCGGGCCCAGGCCGTGATGTCATGCAGAATATGGCAGGAATCCGGCAAATAGGCCTGCAATGCCATCCCGGCAAAGGTGTGCTTAAATTCATCCTGTTCCAGGGTGCTCGTGAAGGCTGCGGCCGTCATTTCGAGGTCTCGGTAGGCTTCCATGTCCAGATAGACAAATTTGCTGGACCGGGTGCCGTCCTGCCCCACAAATTTATGGCTGTCGGCCGCGCGGTAAAGCTCGGACAGCCGTTGGCATAAGATGCCGACGCAATGATCAAAGGCCAGGGGGTTGATCTGGGAAAATATGCTCGAAATCTTAACCGAGACATATTCGATGGCCGGATTCTTCAGGTCTTCAATATACATGTTCAAACGGGACAGGGCTTCCTGCTCACCGAGGACTTCCTCGCCGATGTGATTGATGTTGATGCGCAGACCTTTGTTTCTCCTACTCTGCAGAACAGACGCCAACTCATCGGGTTCACCGGGGATGATCAGATGGCTGCTGTCCTGACGCATTTTGTCGATTACCCGGGGAACGGTGAGTCGGGGTAAAAAGCGTCCGGCATGCATAAAAAGCAGCATCAGAAATTTTTCAGGGGGAGAGAAAAAAGTCGGGATTCCGTAACGGGTGAGAATATAATGGATCTGATTTGCTACCCGTCGCCAGTCGCTTGACCGAAAGCTCTGATCAATCAGCTGGGTCAGAATCACTTTATCCCTGGGGGTGGTAAACAGGCGCGCCAGTTTGGCATGGCGGCTCTTTTCCTGGGGCGTTTGAAGGGCATTGGCCCGGTTCTGCCATTGGGTGGCCAGCTTGACGGCTTCTTGGGCGATCTCAACGTTATTATTCATGGATTGCGTGCAGTTATATTTTTTTGTTGATTTTTGCGATCATTCACACTAATTGCATGGGGCCGGTTCAATCCTGCCGATAAAGGATCATCACGAATTTGCTGAAAGATTAAGAGAATGGTATCGACGCTTCTTTCCTTTGGGGCCCTTTTTACATCGGCCCTGTTTTTTTTGATGGGCGGTGGCGTGTTGAACACCCAACTTAGCCTGCGCCTGACCCAGGCGGGATATTCAACCCCGACCATCGGAATTACCCTGGCATGTTATTTTCTGGGATTGGTGGTTGGATATTTTCTTTGCCATCGTTTGATTCAACGGGTTGGACACATCCGGTCCTTTGCCGTATTTGCTGCGGCCAGCACCATAATCATTATTTTGCATGGGCTTTATATTTCAGCAGCTTTTTGGGCGACTCTCAGATTTTTTAACGGGATTTCCAATTTCGGCCTATTTATGATCATTGAGAGCTGGTTGAACGAATGCACCCAGAGCCATACCCGGGGACGTGTTTTTTCCATCTATATGACCATAACGTATATGGGGATCGGTATCGGACAGCAATTACTCAACTTTGGGGATGAAGGCGGCCAGGATTTGTTCTTGATTGCGGCCCTTCTTTTTTCCTTGAGTCTGATTCCGGTATCCGTTACCCGATCCATCCATCCCGAATTACCGTTGCCGGCCAGATACACTTTCAAGGCTCTTTTCCAGAAAGTACCCCTCGGGATGATGGGGTGCTTTGCCGCCGGCCTGATAAACAGCGCGTTTTTTTCGATGGCCCCGGTTTTCGGGACGAAAATCGGCCTATCTGTCTTCCAATTGTCGTGGTTCATGTCGATAACCGTCCTGGGCGGTTTCGCCGTGCAATGGATAATCGGCGTTGTCTCCGACCGATTTGACCGGACCCTCATACTGGTCATCGTTGCAGGCCTGGTCGCATTGCTCAGTTTGGGTATCGTGATAAACAAGGAAACTTCATACTATTGGTTTCTTGTTGAAATGGCAATTTTCGGTGGACTTATGTTTGCGGTCTACCCGGTAGCCGTCGCCCGGGCAAACGACGTGTTCGAGGGCAAGGATGCGGTGGCGGTCAGTTCCGCACTTTTGCTCTGTTACAGCATTGGGGCTATCTTCGGCCCGATACTGGCATCTATTATAATGACGCTGTTGAGCACCCCCTTTGGATTATTTGTATACTGGTCGCTGGTCGCCGGTGTATTTGCCTTGATCACCATTTATTTGAAACATAAGGAAAGAATCACGATTATTCACCCCGATGATCAGGTTAATTTCGTACCCATGAAAAGCACGTCAGCAGTCGCAATGTTGCTGGATCCCCGGGCGGATGCTCAGGGAGATAAAGAAACCCGATGAACTGCCCCGCCGCAAGCAGCGGGGTATCAATCGGAATCCGAAAATAAATTAGACTCAGCTGAGCTTGTCGCAGGTCAAAATTCGCAATCGTATCATTCGCCGAGATACGCTTTCTTGACCTGCTCGTTTTCAAGCAGGGCGGAGGCTTTGTCGGTTAACACGATGCGGCCGGTTTCCATGACGAAACCGGTGCTGGAAATGGTCAAGGCCATATGGGCGTTTTGTTCCACCAGGAAGATGGTGACACCGCTTTTATTTATTTCCAGAACGGTTTCAAATATTCTTTCCACCAGTTTGGGGGCCAGACCCAATGAGGGTTCATCCAGCAGCAATAACTGGGGACGCGACATCAGGGCGCGACCGATGGCCAGCATTTGCTGTTCGCCGCCGCTCAAGGTACCGCCCAGTTGATGCATGCGGTCTTTTAACACCGGAAACAGTTTAAAAACCCGCTCCAGGTCGTTGGCTACCTCCACTTTATCCTTGCGCAGGAAAGCCCCCATCTCAAGATTTTCCATGGTGCTCATCCGGGGAAAGATCTGGCGTCCTTCCGGAGCTTGGGACACTCCCCGGGCAGCCACCTGCTCGGGTCTGAGGTGCTGGATCGGGTCCCCCTTGAATCGGATTTCTCCCCGGGAGGCCTGCGCCACCCCAAAAATCGTCATGAGGGTGGTAGACTTGCCGGCACCGTTGGCCCCGATTAAACAGGCGATCTCCCCCTGCTGGATGGTGCAGGAAATCCCCTTCAACGCATGGATGTTGCCGTAATAGGTATGGACGTCAGCAAGCTCTAAAATGGGTTGCGGGTTTGTCATCTGATTATTCCGTTGGCTTTTTTTCATCCGCTTCATGCAGTTCGTGTCGGCGTCGTGAGGCCGGGATTAGCCCTTCGGGCTTTAGAATCATCATGGTGGTCATAATAGCGCCAAAAGCCAGCATGCGGTAGGCTTCCAGCTGCCGGAAAATTTCCGGGGCTGCAATCAGGGCAATGGCAGCCATAATGATGCCCGGGATGCTGCCGATACCGCCGAGCACCACAATGGACAGAACAATGCAGGATTCCATAAACAGGAAAAAATTCGGGTTGGTGTAGCTCAACTTGGCGGCAAAAAAGGCCCCGGCCACCGAGGCGAAGGCCGCCCCTAAAGCATAGGCCAGCAATTTGATCCAGGTGGTCGGCACCCCGGACAATTCGGCCGCCACCTCGTCCTCCCGGATAGCGATCCAGGCGCGACCGATCCGGGAATTGTCCAGGCGCCGGACCGCGATGATGACCACAATGGCGATGAAAAAAATAAAATAATACAGGGCCGGCAAGGATTTAAGGTAATAGGTGGCCCAGGTGAATCCGCTTTCCTCGAAACTGGGATAATACAGCCCCGGCCGTTGCATGCCGAAAAGGCCGTTGGGGCCGGCAGTCAGAGAATCCCAGTTGTTGAGCACCAGGCGCACAATTTCGCCAAAGCCCATGGTGACAATGGCCAGGTAGTCGCCGCGCATTTTCAAGGTCGGGTAACCGATGATACAGCCGACGATCATGCCCAGGACAATACCGATGGGCAGGGCGGCCCAGAAGGATACCCCGAAGGTGAGGTTCAGCAGGGAATAGGAGTAGGCCCCGACGGCATAAAAGGCAATATAGCCCAGATCCAGCAGCCCGCACAGGCCGACGACGATATTCAATCCCAGCCCTAGACAGACGTAGATCAGGCAGGTGATCCCCACATCGATCATATAATTGTCGGCCACCAGGGGGAAAACAACGGCCAGGACAACCAGCCCGCCCAGGGTGTAAATTTTAGGAAATTGATTGATCCAGGCCCCCGCGCGTTCGGTCAAAGGGGTTTTTTGTACCTCCCCGGCCTTACGGCGGCTGCGGATCAGTTTAACGATGAAATTAAAAATGAGAATGGCCACAAAGACGCCCAGAGTCTTAAATACCCGGCCGGGTTGGAAGCTGGGGGTTTTGAACCCGAGCATGGGAATAAACAAAATAGCCAGGAAAAATGTATAAACGACAATTTTTTTAAGTTCTTGCCGTACCATCAGACGCGCACCTCCGTAGTCCCTTCACCCAGCAGACCGCTCGGTTTCAGATAGAGAACCAGGATCAAGACGGTGAATGTGGTGACATCCTTCCAGGCACTGGGAAGAAACGCCGCCCAGAAGACTTCAATACCCCCGATAATCAGGCCGCCGAGCATGGCACCGGGAATGGAGCCGATTCCTCCTAAAATAGCGGCGGCAAAGGCCTTGATCATGAAAATAAACCCCATGTCAAACCGCACCGCACCGTAAAACAGACCCACCATGACGCCGGCGGCGGCCCCCAGGGCCGGACCGATCATAAAGGTGATGCGGATGGTCAGATCTATATTGATTCCCAGGATACGGGCCATGGTTTTGTTCTGGGCCGTCGCGCGCATGGCCTTACCCAGGCGGGTGCGGTGAACGAACAGCTGCAGGCCGATCATCAAGGCCACGGCCAGCAGAATAATGAATATCTGGCCGTTGGTAATGCGGGCGCCCATGATTTCAATGCTATTGAGACCAAAGACCTGGGGGTAGGCCCGGTCTGAAACCCCCTGGCTGAGCATCATCCCGTTGGACAAAAAGATGGACATGCCCAGCGCACTCAAAAGGGCCGCCAGCCGCGAAGACTTGCGCAGCGGTTTATAGGCCACATGCTCCAGGGCCACGCCCAAAACAGCCACATAGGCCATGGCCAGGCCAAAAACGATGATCATGGTGAGGACAAAATGGGTTTCGACCCAGCCCATTTGCTGCAGGGCGGTCAGAACGATGACCCCGATAAAGGCTCCGGCCGTAAACAGCTCGCCATGGGCAAAATTGATCAATTCAATGATGCCGTAAACCATGGTGTAGCCCAGGGCGATCAGGGCATAGATACTGCCCAGAAATATCGCGTTGACAAACTGCTGTAATAAAAATGCGGACAGATCCATTTGGTTATAAATCCTTTGCTAATTCCAGAATACTGATGCCAAAACCCGGAAAATAGAAGTCCAGAGTTAAAAAAAATAGGACCGGGCGATTTCCACCCGGTCCGTATTTTTTTACAGGTCTTTGCCGGTCAATGGATCCCAGTAGGGCACAAACTTGTTGTCCTTGACGACCCAGACGATGTGAGCCAGTTTGCGGTCACCATGTTGGTCGAATTTGATGTCGCCGCTCACCCCTGTCCAGGTGTTGCCGCGAATGGTTTTTTGCAGCATATCGGCTTTGGCCGTGCCGGCTTTTTCAATGGCCGCCAGGGCCATCATGCCGGCATCAAAAGCATAATAGGCATAGGAGCCGATCGCATCGGCTTTCCACATCGCTTTGTAGGTTTTTTCAAACTGCTGTCTTGCCTCTGTTTCCGGAGCCTGGGCAAAGGTCAGGTACACGCCCTCGGCCGCCGGTCCTGCGACCTCCAGGAATTTGGGATGAAAAACCGCATCTTCGCTGACGAAGGCGGATTGCATGCCCAGTTTGCGAGCCTGCTGAATCATTTTGGAGCCTTCCGGCTGGTAAACGCTCATGTAGATCGCGTCCGGGTTGACCCTTTTCAGTTTGGTGAGAACCGCGGTGAAATCACTGTCGCCGGGGGTAATATATTCATGGGCAACGATTTTCACCTTGCCGGTCTCGGCGGCAAACTTGGTAATGTTGGCGGTCAGTCCGGCCGTATATGTCTGCTTGTCGTCGATCAGCGCCAGGGTTTTGACTTTCAATTTCTTCTCAAGAAACTGCACCGTCGACCAGGCCTGGACATCATCTCTGGGAGGCATACGGAAAAAATATTCGTATCCTTTGGCGGTCAGGCGTTCGTTGGTCGAAGCCGGGGTAATCATAACAACCTTGGCCTCCATCAGCGGGATCTGCGCCGGTTCGGTGGCCGAAGAACAGTAGGCACCGACGACCACATTGACACCGCTGTTGATCAGTTTGTTGGCGGCCATGGTGGCTTTTCCGCCGTCGCAGGCGCTGTCACCGGGGACGACCTCGACCTTGTCAAAACCCTTGACCGGTCCGTAGACAGCCACCGCTGTTTTGACGCCTTGCAGGATGTCAGTGCCGTCCTGGGCGTAGGGCCCCGTCAATGGACTTAAGGTACCGATTCGCAGGGTTTCGGCCGCAGCCAGCCCCTGAAATCCCAGAATCAAGGCTAAAAACAGTACAAGAATTCCAACTTTTTTCATGATGCTTCCTCCTTTTTTGGTTAATAGGTGATTTTGACTTCCCTAAACAATATACCCTGAAAACTTTAAAATTATGGGCAATTCCAATAATTGGTTTCAGGTGTCAGGTTTCAGGTGTCAGTATTGGTAGTTCCGAAATCTCTGTGGGTCAGAGGCTGAACACTGACACCTGAAACCTGACACCATACAGCCGTTACATGTAGAATTGAACATTACTTGGCGAGCAATAAATAAAACGAATTATTAAAATCTAATTGTTTGCTTTAGCCCCTGTTCCCAGGTAGGCTTCAATCACCGTTTCGTTTTGCTGAATCTCCATGGGTGTTCCCTCGGCAATTTTTTGGCCGTAGTCCAGCACGGTTACCAGTTCCGAAATTCCCATCACCAGACGCATATCATGCTCAACCAGAAAGATGGTCAATCCGGTATCACGCAGTTTGATGATAAGTTCCATCAACTCGGCCGTTTCTCGGGGGTTCATGCCGGCTGCCGGTTCATCTAAAAGCAAAACCTCCGGCCCGGTGGCCAGGGCCCGGGCGATTTCCAGCCGGCGCTGTTCGCCGTAAGGCAGATTGGAGGCGTAATCGTTCTGGTGGCCGATTAATCCCATAAATTCTAAAAGTTCCTGGGATTTGGCGGTAATTTCTTTTTCTTCATGCTTTTCAAATTTGGTCTTCAGCAGGGCCCTGACGGCACCGCTTTTGGTCCGGCAGTGCATTCCGACCTGAACATTTTCCAAGACCGTCATTGATTTGAACAGGCGGATATTTTGAAAGGTCCTGGCGATACCGTGGGCAATGATGCGATTGCTCTTCAAACTGTTAAGCTTATTACCGCCAAAGGAGATGCTGCCCTCGGAGGGAGGGTAAACCCCGGTGATCATATTGAAGACAGTGGTTTTCCCGGCGCCATTGGGACCGATCAGACTTAAGATTTTGCCTTCAGGCACCTTAAGATCCAGGCTGTTGACCGCCAGCAGACCGCCAAAGCGTTTCGAAACATTTTCTAATCTCAATTCAGCCATAACAATCCAGCCACCTCAAGATCCCCATTTTCAGTGGATAATGCATGGGAATTGTTCTATTTAATGCGCGAGGAATTGCGCAAGGCGTTCACATATTTGCCGGGGTTGAATTAAAGCTCGGTTCCGACGATAAGAAGCTTTTATAAACATTTATCCACCCGAATGTCAACTCACTTTCCAGATTCCGGTTCAAACCAATCCGCCTTCACTGAGGGGTTTGTTTTCAAGTATCCGCTCCGGTCCGAATATTGACAGATCCAGCGAAACCGGAAGTTTGAGGATGAGCTCGGCCAGGTAGCGGCCGACAGCCGGGGCCTGCTGCAGACCATGGCCGGAAAAACCGTTGGCCAAAAAAAGGCCCTGGACCTCCGGCCATTCACCCAGAATGGCATTGCCGTCCAGGGTATTGACGGCGTAAAGTCCGGCCCATCCGCGCACCAGTTTGAGCCTGTCAAAAGCCGGTACAAATTCGGCTAATTCGGGCCAGAGTATTTCCATAAAGCGTTTATCGTCCCAGTTAAAATGAAACCCGGAGGGATCTTCCGCCATGGATTTGCCCAGCAGGATAACCCCGCCGGTTTCGGTACGGAAATATAATCCCGAAGGTAAAACGGTCAGGGGCAGTGGCCCTTGCGGTTTGACGGCCGTGTCCAGAGTGAAAACCTGGCGTTTGACCGGTTCAATCGGCAGGTTGACCCCAGCCGTTGCGGCCACCTGCGTGGCCCAGGCGCCCGCACAGTTGATGATATAGCGGGCCGCGAGGGATTCGCTGGAAGCCAGCCTGACAGCGGCGACACGTCCGCTGCGGGTTGTGATCTCTTTGACGTCATTTTTCAGGTATTCAGCGCCCAGGTATCTGGCTTTGGCTTTATAACCCATCAAGGCGGCATAGGCATCAAAGTGCCCGTCATCAGGACCGTAGGTGCCGCCTATAAAATTGCCGGTTTCATACAGCGCAAAGGCTGCTTTTATTTTCTGAGGTGTCCACCATTCAATCCGGCACCCCAGGCTTTGCTGAAGGTCTAAAGCGCGCCGGGCCTGCAACTCATTGTTTTCATCGACCAGGAAAAGGTTGCCTTCGCGATGATAATAAATTTTGGGTTTATTACCATCGACCTCCATCTCATCTTCAAACCTTTTTAAAGCATCGAACGCGTACTGGGAAATTTGAATGTTTTCTTTCAGGCTGAATTGGATCCGGACATTGCTCATTGAAAGCGTGGTTGAAGCCCGGGCATAGGTCGGGTCCCGTTCGATAACGGCCACTTTAAGGGTCGGGTCTTTTTTTGCCAGATAGTAGGCAGTGGCGCTGCCCATTATGCCGCCGCCGATAATTATTACGTCGTAGGTTTTCATTCTGATATGCTCTTCAAGATTGTTTGCTCCAATTCGTCGCTCTAACTTAATAGGTTTCAGGTGTCAGGTGTCAGTGTTCAGGGACTGATTTACAGAACCTTCAGACCGGTTAAAGCTGACACCTGACACCTGAAACCTAACCGTATTCTGACAGCCTTAAGATTAGGGCTAACCTTGAACATCAGAGCGGCAACCAAGTGCCAATACCCTTGTCCACCGCCTTTCGGTAAATCAGCGGCGCCACCGCCATATCGTCCAGGGCCAGACCCAGATTAGCGGTCATGGTGCGTTCTGCGGGTGTCCGGCGGCCCCTTTTTTGTCCGGTGGCCAACTCTCCCAGATCGGCATGCAGGTCCGGAATATCCTTGAAATAGCCGGCCTGCTGTGCGGCACGAAACTGGTTCGTGTCATCGGTGCAAAAAATGTCCGTTGCGTGCATAGCTGCCGGTTGCCAGTATGAATCGTAATCCACCAGGGAAGCAAAGGCGCCCTCATCCAGCCAACCGGGCTGAATCGTTGCATGGGGGGTTTTCATCATCGGTCCGGCCGTTACCACGATATCGCAGCCGGTTACGGCTTCCTGCGGTGTTTTGACCGGCACGACTTCAACTTCAAATTTGGTGCTGACTTCCCCGGCATATCGTTTTCGGGCTTCTTCGCTGGCGTCATATGCCATCACCTTTTTGATGGGAAATAGCACTTTCATTGCCTCTACATGGCTGCGGCCCTGGACGCCGCATCCCAACACCCCCATCACGGAGGAATCCGGGCGGGCCAGATAGCGGGCTGAAATCGTCGAGGCGGCTCCGGTTCGCTTGGCCGTGATCCAGACGCAATCCATCACCGCAAGCGGCAGGCCGGTTTGCACGTCGTTAAAAATCAGCAAACCTGAAATATAGGGCAGGCCCCGGGCGGGATTTTCCGGAAAGCCGCTGACCCATTTGATCCCTGCGGATTTCAGATCGGGAATGGAGGCCGGCATGGCATGGATAAAACTGTCACCCTCTCCCGGGTGTATCCCTGGTTTCGGCGGCATTTCGGTGCGACCCTCGCCTTTGGCGTGAAACATTTTTTCCATCGATTCGATAATTGCAGGCATTGTTAAATCGACATCAACAACATCCTGGAATGAAAGATAAAGCAGATGATTTTTCTCCATGATTCCTCCGGTTGTAATATGACTTGATCCAGGCGATGAGATCCGTTAGATACTGATTGTTTCGAGCTATAGCGGTAGTTGGGCGCGCCTGTCAAGGGAATACAGGTTCAGACTTCCTGCGCCTGCTGGACATACCTTCGCAGGAATAAACAGGTTGCAGGTGGGTGTAGGTTTTATCTGGCGGGACTAAATTTGGTTTCAGGTGTCAGGTTTCAGGTGTCAGGATTTCAATGATTTCGGAATTTAGGGATTGAGGAATTTTTGTATCGGTGAATTTAAGCGGCAGATTACAAAAAATATCTAAATTCCTCAATTAACAGATTGCTGACACCTGAAACCTGAAACCTAATACTCCATATATTTAACTAAACAAATTATGCGGCAGTTGGTGGGTAATAAACTGAAAACCAGGAATGAACTACAGGCCAAAACTCCTGATCCGATCCAGGCGGGTGGTGATTTCGGTGACGCGAATTCCGTATTTTTCCTTCTGAACGACAACCTCTCCTCTGGCAATAAGGGTTTCATTGGCAAGGATGTCCACCGGTTCACCTTCCAATTTGATCAGTTTGACTGCAGATCCCGGCGCCAGTTTGAGCAATTCCTTGATCTGAATTTTTGCGCGGCCCAATTCGACTTTAATTTCCAGAGGGATATCGAGCAATAAATCGAGATCGACATCCTCAGAGGAATTTGGCGCCTGGGCTGCCGTTGGTGACTGATCCAGCTGCTGTGCTGTCGGGGGCGGACCCGGCGGTTCCTGTGATTTCTCCGCGTCAGCTTCGGATGGTAAGGCATCTATTTCGGATTGGGTGACGCTTTCAGAAACCGATTCCGCTTCGCCGGCTTCCCTTTCTTGCGGATCTTCCTCGCCGTCTTCAGCACCCGGCTGCGCCTTGAGACCAACCTCAACAAAGATCCAGTCTTGCTGGTGCCTAAAAACAAACCGTTCAAACCGCTCCATTTTCAAGGATTTGATGGTGAAGTCGTCTTCATAAGTCATTGAAGGCGTTGACAGCACACAGTCGATGCCGGCATCATTTAATGCGGATTTCAGGCTGTCGCCGACGATATTGCCGATTTCAGAGAGCAGATTCTTGATTTCTCCATCACCTTCAAGCTCCCCGGGCTCCAGGCCGAGCCGATTGGCGGTCATCAGGCGAGCAAGGCCGGTGGGTACCTGAATATTTAAAATTCCGGATAGATTGCCGGAGAAGTCTACGGCGACTACCGCACGGCCGGCATCGGATATATTCTGCGGTTCGGAATCGGAATGCTCGATTTGCATCGACACCATGGCGTCGAAAACTTCAACGATGGACTGGGTGACGTGGGATTTAATATCAAAATTTTCTAGATTGCTCATACAACGTTCCGAAATGTTTCCTATTTTTTAGACAACTGCCAACCTGGCCGGACGGAATTTTGAGTTTGTCATGAAACTTAAAATAGCATATCGTATAAACGAATTGGTTAGAGAAGTTGAGAATGCAATATTTATTCCATAAATTTTGATCGAAATCCATATGAAGATGCGGTTGACGAGTTGGTATGGTTTTAGTAATATTTAAAGATAGTTATAATGCTTTTTAAATTACATCAGCAACAAGAAATCCACCGATGCTAACGGCGTGTACCTGCAAAACGGGTGATGTTGGCGTTCCCGGGTGTTGATGATATGACGCTATCAACCGTTCAGGGTTCAGCGTTCAGAGATTCAAAGGTTAAACCCACCTTGGACGCTGGCGCAAATGTATTTTACAATCGTCTAATTTTTGAAGAAGAGAAATATTTATGATAATTTTATGAGTTATCTTTGAACGCTGGACTTTGAGGTCGCAGGGGGTTGAGCCTCGTCGGGCAGGCGGACAAGCCTTTGAACCCTGAACCTCTGAACCCTGAAGCCGCCGGAGGCGGCCAGGCCTTTGAACCCTGAACGTTGAACCCTGAACCTTTTGCGGAGCAAATTATGATTGGCATCATGGCCGACAGCCACGGGCTGGCCGATACCATTCGCAATGCCCTGGCGGTATTTGCCGATGCGCACTGTCGTTCCATCTATCATCTTGGCGATGTCTGTGATTCCACCTATCCTGAAACGGCCAATGCCTGTATGCGACTTTTGCAGGACCGGCAGGTGAAAACCATTAAAGGCAACAATGATCAGGTGATCGTCGCCAATCACATCGGCCGGGAAAAGTCACCGGTATCACCGGAGGTTCTGCAGGCGCTCAAAAAACTTGACCTGGTGAAATATTATCAAAATGCGATGTTTATCCATTCACTGCCGTTTATCCGGGAACTGGGCCTGTCCAGTCTGATCGGTACCATGGGCCCACCGGAAATCAGCCGTTTTTTCAATGAATTCCCCGGGCATATCCTGTTTCGGGGTCACAGCCATAATCCGGAAATTATCTGGCGGCAGGGCCGGCAGCTAAGAGTCCAATCCCTGTCTGCCGGTGTTCAGTTAAATTTGTCGGAAAGAATCCCCTGTGTTGTGACCTGCGGTGCTTTGACGCGGGGCTTGTGTATGATCTGGAACCCGGAAGAAAATTATATCGAAAGCCTTTCCTTCCGTTGAAAAATACCTGACCCGGATCCGCCGTAGGCGGAGAACCCAAAAAAAAGATTGATCACGAAAGCGCGAAAACACGAAAAGAAAACAAGAAAAGTTTCGTGCTTTCTAAATTTCGTGTTTTCGTGATTAATGCAGTATTTTCCTGAAGTGCAGAGAATGCATAAATAAAGCTCTGACCTGAGCTATTTCTTTAGCTCTTCTTCCCGCAGAACTTTTTTCAATATCTTGCCGACATCTGATTTTGGCAGATCTTTTCTGAATTCAAACAGGGTTGGTAGTTTATAGTCAGCCAGCCGGGTTCGGCAGTATGCAATCAATTCCTCGGCCGCAACGGATCCATCTTCCGCCGGCACCACGAACACTTTGATCTGCTCACCGCGGCTTGGATGGGGCAGGCCGATGGCGCAGGCCTCTTTGATTTTGGGATGGCTGTAAAGCACTTCCTCGATTTCGCGCGGGTAGACATTGTGACCGCCGGATATGACCATGTCTTTTTTTCGATCCATGATGTAGAAATATCCGTCTTCATCCATGCGGGCAATATCGCCGGTGAACAGCCAACCGTCTTTGAGGGTCCTTGCGGTTTCCCGGGGGTTTTTCCAGTAGCCTTTCATTACCTGGGGACCTCTGACCAGCAGTTCACCGCTTTGCCCCACCGGAACATCGGTTGTCCCTTCGGCGAGATCTACAATCCGGCAATCGGTGTCCGGAAAGGGAAGGCCCACACTTCCCACTTTTCGAACGCCGTTAAAGGGATTTGCATGGGTAATGGGTGCAGCTTCGGTTAAACCAAAACCTTCCGAGATAGCGGCTCCGGTCAATCCTTCAAATTTTCTGATTACCTCCAGGGGCAATGGGGCGCTGCCGGAGAAACAGCCTTTAATGCAGGTCATTGAGGTCCTGCGGATATTCGGATGGTTGAGCAAGGCAATATACAGGGTCGGAACAAGCGGGATAAAGGTGGGTCGATACTTGCGAATAGCGGCCAGCACTTTTTCCGGCCGGGGGCTTGGAACCAGGATATTGGTCCAACCGGCGAAAACGGCATTGTTCATGGAACAGGTCAGTCCAAAAGAATGAAAGAAGGGAAGGGCGCCCAGGATGATTTCATCTTGGCCGGCAAATTGAGGAAACCAGGCATCGATTTGCTGGGTCTGAAAGCTCAAATTGGCGTGGGTCAGCATGACACCTTTGGCAATACCGGTGGTACCCCCGGTATATTGAATCATCGCCACATCATCCATTGATATGCCGGTGCGGCGGTGGATTGGCGAATAGTTGGAAAGTACATTTTTCCAGCGGTAGACATTCTTTGCCGGCTGAACCCGCGCTGTCAGGCCTCTCCTTGCGGCAGTCAACGGAAAAAGGAGATTCCCGGACAGGGGCAGATAATCGCCGAAAGATGTGTGGATAATCTGTTTGAGTTCGGTTTGCGGTCTCAGGGCAATCATTCGATCGGCCAGAAGATCCATGGTGATCAGAACGCTGGCGGCTGAGTCCTGAAACTGAAATAACAGCTCGCGGTCGGTATGTTGAGGGTTGCCCATGACCGCAATTGCCCCAATTTTCAGCGTGGCGTAATAGCTGACGACGCAGGGAATAACATTGGGCAGGAGGATGGCCACACGGTCCCCATTGGCAACACCCAGGGCACTCAGACAGCCGGCAAAGCGGTTGGCCATTTCGTTAAGCCGGCGGTAGGAGATTTTAAATCCTTCACAAATTAGGGCGGTTCTTTCCGGATACTGGCGCGCTGAATTTTCAAGGTATTCGGGCAGGGTAATTTGCTCATAGTCAATGTTTTCAGGCACGCCTCTTTCATAGCGGGCCAGCCACGGTTTGTCCTCATATTTGATTTGAGCTGCCATGGGTCCCCCTGGTGGGGTGGTTTATTGGTTAAATAGTTGATTGCTTGATTGGGTTCTCAAGGGTGCATTCTTTTAACTATTTAACTTATCAACCAATCAACTAATCAACTAAATTTCTCCATAGTTGGGCGCTCGCGCCCAACTATGGTGAAATTTCCTCTAATATTTCTCCATCTGCATTCAACATGAAAATAAAAAAGCCATGTTGGGCAGCATCTTTAACCAGTTCTTCATATAGAATGGCCTGGGCTTCATATTTTGTCCCTTTTTCGGTTATTAATCGCCCCAGGCATTGATTGGCAATGTCCTTTTCATAGAAGGCCGGTATAAAGGAAAGATCCTTCCTGTCATCGTATTGCCCCAAAAATTGTTCATCACCACCGGGATTTTGAACGATCACCCAGATCCAACTATCCGCATTCAGTTTATCGGCCATTGCCTTACTCCTCTCCACCCAGTCGTTATTTGATAACGATTAACGGGAAACTGTCAATTACTCGCCGGAGGGCCTGCTGAGTTCCCCCTGCAAATCGGTTTGCATATTTTTTTTAATTAATTCCGGTGCCAAATTGCGGCTGAAGAGATAGGACATCTTTGCCAGGGCGGCCTCCACCGTCATATCATAGCCACTGATAACACCGGCTCCGGCAAGGGCTGCACCGGTGGCATAGTCTTCCATGTTGACGCTGCCCTTGATACACTGGGTGCAATTGACAATCACCACCCCTCGTTCCGTTGCCGCTTTGAGTGCATTTAGGAGCCCGGGATCCTCCGGGCCGTTGCCGATCCCGTAAGTCTCTAGAACCAAACCTTTAATCGGGGGCTGCAGAACATTGTTGACGATATCAGCGGGAATTCCTGGAAACAGACGCAACACAGCCACCCGCGATTCTCGCATGGGTTTGACCGCTAGCGGTTTGGTTCTTTTAGAAGTGGGTTTTAGCAGGTCCCAGTTGATTTTAATCTCAATACCAACAGTTCCGAGGACGGGAAAGTTGGGCGAGTCAAAGGCGTCAAACCCCTCGGCGTCGATTTTAACTGCCCGGTTGCCGCGCAGTAATTTGCTGCCGAAACAAAGGCAGACCTCGGGGATCGCAAAATTGGCCGCAATCAGCATGGCGGTAATCAGATTTTCCCGGGCATCGTTTCGAACTTCACACAAAGGAATCTGGGCACCGGTGATGATGACCGGCTTTTGAATGCCCTGCAGCATGAAAGGCAGGGCCGAGGATGTGTAGGCCATGGTGTCGGTGCCGTGTAAAACCACAAAGCCGTCGTAGCTGTTATAGTGGGTGGCGATATCTTCGGCAATCTTTAACCAATCGTCCGGCGTCATATTCGATGAGTCGAGCAATGGTTTATATTCCCGGATATCATACAGCGGCATGCTGCTGTGCTTTAATTCCGGAAGGCCCGACATCATGGTTTGCAGATAGCCCGGAACCGGTTTATAACCATGGGCGGTTTTCTGCATGCCGATGGTACCGCCCGTGTAGGCAATGTAGACCCGTTTGCGCATAAATATATGAGGTTGAAGGGTTCAGGGTTCAACGTTCAGGGTTTTCCGAACACAGAGGCGCGTAAACCTCCGGCGGCTCTAAGGCTTGCCCCCCATACTGAAGTTTAGCTGCCTTAGGATGGCAGTGATACAATCGATAGCTCAAACTTTCATAAGTTCCGGGTTCAGAGACTCCTGACATCGTGTTCGTTACGATGATTCTCTATCACGAATATTCATCAAATTGAAACCCCCAAAAGTTCAGAATCAGCCTCAACCTTTGAACCTGCCTAAGGCGGACAAACCTCTGAACTCTGAACCTAGAACCTTCTTAAATTTGCCTTTCAGGCAAATTTAAATCGACTTGAAATCCCAGGCGGGTCTATCGATGTCGATCGATCCGGCATTCGAGCCTTCAAAGTCAACCGTGGCAACGTTTTCGCACAGCTGCTTTATTTTTTTCAACACCGGCAGATGCTGGCGATGCTGCTGATAACGCTCAAGGGCTTCAAGATTGGCGAATAGTGATACCAGGGCAAAATCAAAAGACCTTTGGGAACGGACAACGTCCCGGCCGAATTCATAGGAATGAATTTCGGTGATTGAGTTGGGCAAATCGTCCAGCATTTTTTCGAGTTCTTCGATATCTGCGTTAGAGACGCTGGATTTGAATTTCAGCAGTACCACGTGGTTCAGCATGGATATCCCCCTTCTGGAAAGGTTGACGCTGCCTGAATTGGAGATAAATTCAGGACTTATTTTTGTCCTCTTCTGCCTTGCGGGCTTCCTTGCGCTGCCAGTCGATTTGATTCTTGATTTCACTGAGTATAAATGAGCTTGTTAAACTTTTAGAAAGGATGTCGGCGCTGGGTTCTGTCCCGATGGTTTTTATCATAAAATCATTGGTCGTTTGAATTGCATCCAGTATACTTTTTTGAAATAAACCGGCTCTGGCAAGAACGTTTTTACCCGGGCCGGTTTTTAAGTTTAGCTTCCAGACAGGATTTTTTATATCGACTGGATCCCCTTCTCCTTTTTCGGCCTCTTTTTTGAGTTGATACTTGATCTGGTTGCCGACTTCATTGAGAATGAAATAGGATTTCAACATTTCGGCTATTTCTTCCTGGGTCGGCTCCGCTCCGGTAATAACGTCGACATATTTCATTATGGTCAGGATAGCATCTTTGATGCTATCCTCCAGGCGAACGAATACGGTCAAATTCAACTCCTTTTCAACCAGGTCATTACTATAAAAAATATAGAAATTTTGAATACTTGTCAAGTATCAGCTATCATAACTTTTAAGCCGGCTTGCAAAGTGCAAGCATGCAGGGCGGCGTTTCAGAATGTATTGAAACGCCGCCATCATATGTTGATAGTAGCCTCCGTGAGCGTTCAAAACATCCGTCAACTCGCGGCGGTTATCGCTTCCTGATCATCCGCTTTGCAGCTCAGGATACGCGCTTCAGAAGCCCTCGCAGACGTTTAGGCCACGATCAGGCGAGGTCGAAGCGGTCAAGGTTCATAACCTTGTTCCACGCCGCCACAAAGTCGGTCACGAACTTCTCCCGGGCATCCTCGCTGCCATAGACTTCCGCCAGGGCCCGGAGCTGGGAGTTCGAACCGAAGATGAGGTCGAGACGGGTGCCGGTCCACTTGAGCTCACCGCTGGCGCGATCACGAAGCTCGAACACATCTTCGTCTTTCGAAGTTGGCTTCCACGTCGTGCGCATGTCAAGCAGGTTCACGAAGAAGTCATTGGTGAGCGTCTCGGGCCGCTTGGTGAAGACGCCGTGCGGGGACTGTCCGAAGTTGGCATTCAAGACGCGCAGACCGCCAAGGAGAACCGTCATCTCAGGGGCGGTCAGCGTCAGCAGCTGCGCCCGATCAACCAGCAATTCCTCTGCCGATACGCTGTATTTGGTTTTGAGATAGTTGCGGAACCCGTCGGCCGCCGGTTCGAGCACGGCGAATGACACCACGTCGGTTTGTTCTGGCGACGCGTCCGTGCGACCCGGCGTGAAGGGAACGGTCACATCATGACCGGCATTCTTCGCCGCTTGCTCAACCCCGGCACAACCGCCCAGAACGATCATGTCAGCAAGCGACACTTTCTTCCCGCCGGACTGTGCGCTGTTGAATTCCTTTTGAATTCCCCCAAGGGTCTCCAGCACAGCCTTCAGTTCGGTCGGCTGGTTGACTTTCCAATCCTTCTGCGGCGCAAGACGAATGCGCGCGCCGTTCGCCCCGCCGCGCATGTCGGAGCCGCGGAACGTAGACGCCGACGCCCAGGCGGTCGAGACCAGTCGGGAGACAGACAGGCCCGAGGCCAGGATCTTTTCCTTGAGGGCAGCAATGTCCTGGGCGTCAATCAACTTATAATCGACGGCGGGCACCGGGTCTTGCCAGATCAGTTCCTCTGCCGGAACCTCCGGACCGAGATAGCGCGCGCGGGGGCCCATGTCGCGGTGGGTCAGCTTGAACCAGGCCCGGGCGAAGGCGTCCGCGAATTCCTCGGGGTTCTGAAGGTAGCGCCGCGCGATCGGCTCGTAGATCGAGTCGAATCTCAGAGAGAGGTCCGCCGTGGTCATCATCGGCCGATGCTTCTTCGACGGGTCGTGGGCATCAACCACCATGTCCTCTTCATCCACGTCCTTGGCCAGCCACTGATTCGCGCCGGCCGGGCTCTTGACCAGCTCCCACTCGTATTTGAACAGCACCTTCAGATAGCCCATGTCCCATTTGGTCGGGTTCGGCTTCCAGGCGCCCTCGATGCCGCTGCTGATCGTATCGCCGCCTTTGCCGCTGCCGAAGCTGCTCTTCCAGCCGAGTCCCTGTTCCTCGATGCCGGCGGCCTCGGGTTCCGGACCTACCAGTGCTGCATCCCCCGCGCCATGGCACTTGCCGAAGGTGTGCCCGCCGGCGACCAGGGCGACGGTCTCTTCGTCGTTCATGGCCATGCGTGCGAAGGTCTCGCGAACGTCACGGCCGGAAGCGACCGGATCCGGGTTGCCGTCCGGGCCTTCCGGGTTCACGTAGATCAGCCCCATCTGCACGGCGGCGAGGGGGTTTTCGAGATCGCGGTCGCCGGTGTAACGGCTCTTGGGCTTGTCGCTCGTAGCCAGCCATTCCTCTTCGGCACCCCAGTAAACATCTTCTTCCGGCTCCCAGATGTCCTCGCGCCCGCCGCCAAAGCCGAAGGTCTTAAATCCCATCGACTCCAGAGCGCAGTTGCCGGTGAGGATCAACAGGTCGGCCCAGGAGATTTTCCTGCCGTATTTTTGCTTGATCGGCCAGAGCAGACGGCGCGCCTTGTCGAGGTTCACGTTGTCGGGCCAGCTGTTGAGGGGTGCAAATCGTTGGTTGCCGGACCCCGCCCCCCCGCGGCCGTCGCCCATGCGGTAGGTACCTGCGCTGTGCCAGGCCATCCGGATGAAGAGTCCCCCGTAGTGACCGTAATCCGCCGGCCACCAGTCCTGCGAATCGGTCATCAGGGCATATAGGTCCTTCTTCAGGGCCTTTAGGTCGAGTTTCTTAAATTCTTCGGCGTAGTTGAACTCCTCGCCCATCGGATTGGACTTGGAAGAATGCTGGTGCAGAATGTTAAGATTCAACTGGTTCGGCCACCAGTCCCGGTTCGACGTGCCACCGCCGGCAATGGGTTTGCTTGTCCTGCCCGTTACCGGGCACTTGCTTTCGTCAGTCATAACGTTATCTCCTTTCGTTGTCTGAATTTAGGCACCGTGCTGCTAAAAATATCGTGCTTCGGTGCCCATCTATCTAATTAACTTTAGCGAATTTAGCGGTTGATTCTGGTGACAATGGGATACTTGAAGGATCGTTTGAAGAATGTCGCACCAATTATTGAGCGCAAAATCTGAAGCCGGCTGTCATTGCATTCTGATTATCAGCGACAGGGCACCAAGATTATGGGTCAGTTTAAACTTTTCAGACATGTTGACCTCCTCATTCTTTTGGTAATAGAACTAAAATATTATATGATAACGGTTATCAACTAATGGCAAAAAAATATATTAAACCTTCTCTGCCATACAATTGCTGCATATACCGAAAAAGTCCAACCTGTGATTCAGAATCTTAAAATTAGTCTCTAATGCGACCTCTTTTTGCATTTCATCCAGGCTATCCAGGTCTGGGTCGACAATTTTTTTACACTTTATACAGATGACGTGGGGATGGGGGGTAGGCTTGTTTCCATCATACCGGTTGCTCCCATCCGGGAACCCCAACTCAAGAACTTCACCAAATGATTTAATTAATACAATATTTTTGTATACAGTGGCAAGACTCATCGTCGGAAAGTCCTTTTTTATCTGGACATGGATATTTTCAACACTGGGATGTCCTTCACTTTTGGCAAGAATTTTAACGATAGCCAGCCGCTGAGGCGTTATCTTGTGGCCATTATCCCTCAATTTTTGAATGATGATTTCAAATCTTTTTTTATGGTCTGCCAACTCAAGCCTCTTAATTCTAAATAATAATCATTTTCTATTAACATTAATTTTCTTTTCAGTCAACTCCTATTTCAATCGTCCCCAGATGATAACTGCCCAGGAGATTGGATAGGTTTTCTGGTATCGATTTTGCTCCTGCGGCATACAGCTTTTTACTCCGTTTACAGAATACAGTTGCTTTCGAATTTGGATTTTAAGCGCATGACGCAGAGCGCATGGCGCACGGCGTAAAGGTCGACAATTCTGAGAAATTCAACGCTTCGCGCTATGCCCTAAGCGCTTTGCGCTATTGCAACGAGCATCCAGCCACCGGAAACCAGTGACCAGAGGCAAGCCACCAGCGACAAGTGATCAGATTCGAGTATCTAGTACCGAGAATCTAGTATCTAGTATCCTATTTGGTCCCGAAGATCTTATCCCCGGCATCACCCAGGCCGGGTAAAATGTATCCAATATCATTTAGTCTTTCATCAATAGCAGCTACCCAGACTTCCACATCAGGATGGGCGGCGGATAATTTTTCGATACCCTCCGGTGCGGCAACCATAAAAATGCCTTTTATCTGTTTGCAGCCGGATTCTTTGATCAGATCGATGGTCGCGATCAGCGAGCCGCCCGTGGCCAGCATGGGATCAATGATCAGGGCAATTCGTTCATCCATCGCACTGGTCATTTTGACATAATACCTGACCGGTTCCAGGGTTTCTTCGTTGCGGTAAAGTCCCACAACGCTGACCCTGGCAGATGGGATCAGCTGCAGGACCCCGGGCATCATACCCAAACCGGCCCTGAGTATGGGGACAACGGTAATCTTTTTGCCCTTTATTTTTTCGACTTGAACGGATCCGGCCCATCCCTGAATCGTCTTTGTTTCCGTCTCCAGGTCCTTGGTCGCTTCGTAAGTCAATAGAGTGGCCAACTCTGAAGCAAGGTCTCTGAAATCCTTGGTGCTTACATCATTTTCCCTCATTAATGCGAGTTTGTGTTTAATCAGCGGATGATCCACGACATGTACCGTCACAGTGACCTCCTTTTTTATAGATTGTTGATGTTATCGGAAGGGTAGCAAATTGATTTTATACCGCTTTTCAAACATAAGTTCCGAAATACGGAAGGCTGGTATAAGTGTTTGTGGTAAAAAAACGTTCGAATAACGGAACGTCTTTTTGACAACCGCTATAAAAGGGAGCAACCTTCAATTCATCTGGACACGAATTGTTTACCAAAGCTTTCGCTGTCAGTCATATTCAAATTGGGTTATTGTGTCAAGATGATTGATGGAAGTTGTATGAATGGATAGGGACGGCCGGTGGAAAGCTTCAAAGATGTTTGGGGGCGGGGTTGCGTGTTTGGTATTCTGTAAAGCCGGTATAACCGGAAAGGCTAACTAACTGAAACAAAATAATAGAAGTCATCTCAAAAAAAGGATTTTGGTTCAAGGTCGAGGCGGACGCGAGGTTCAAACCGGAGGTCCGCCTCAGGCGGATCGAGGATTTGATCCGAGTGCCCAATCCGCCAAAGGCGGAGGCCAAAAGACAATTTTGAAGCAGCTTCTAATCACCGGACGGGTTTAGGGGCTCAGGTGGCAATCGAAATTTTCCGAAAGGCCTTATCTGGGAAATTGACCTAAAGGTCTGGTGAAGGTGAAAGCTGCGGGGTCTTTGACAAGCGCCTGGCCGGCTTCACCCGCATTTCGTCCCATCAGCGAAAAAGGAAGAGAGACCACATAAAAAACGGAACCCACGGCCGTTGCCACAAGCCCGACCGGTCGAACCAGGAGAAAATCAAAAATCATCTCACCGCCGCTGGGACTTTCCACCTCGAAATATTCATCGGCCAGGGCGCTGGAAGCAAAGGGTGCGATCAAAAACACTGAGATCATTAATATGACCAGGGATTTTTTGGCGATCCGAAACATTATTTTTCCTCCACAATTCAATGGTTTTTTAACTGCTCTCTCTGTTATGGTTGGACCGCGTTAACCTCTGGACGGGGTTTAATTTTTCATTTCGATCCAACACAAAGTTATTATAACCCTTTTTAGTTGTAAATTTCAATAAATTTGTTAAAAACACTCAATTCTCTGCTGCCCGAACAGATATTCTGGCTGTTAACTTCATAAATTCCATAAGACCGATCGGTCTAAAACAGAGGCTCAAACAGGAAGAATCTATCACGAAAACACGAAAGAATTAAAATTTGGTAATAAAGGCATAGATGACCTCAGACACCGAATACTTAGAAGTGGCGGTTGCCATTCCAGTTTTTCAAACCTTTACCTATAGCGTTCCTGAATCCCTCGCGGACTTTGTTTCCATCGGTAAAAGGGTGCTGATTCCCTTTGGGCGGCGCAGGATTACCGGATATGTTCTGGGTTCGAGCCAGGGCTTTGATCATAAAGAAGTCAAATCGGTGCTGGATGTTCTCGATGAGCAACCGCTCTTTCCGTCTGCCATGGTGCCGTTTTTCAGGTGGATCGCTGATTACTATAAATATCCCCTGGGGGAAGTTGTAAAAAATGCCCTGCCCGGTGGCTTGAATATTCGCGATTTCGTTCTGGTATCCCTTACCCCTGATGGTCAAGATGCCCTGGACAACGGGCAATTAAATCCGATCTCGAAACAAATTCTGAGTCATGTGCAGTCCGGACCCTGCCGGGTGAAAGAGCTGTATAAAAAAATTGATCAAGACATACCCGCTGCCCTGTTATACTCCCTGGAACGGCAGGGCTTGATTTCACGTAAATGGGAACTGAGCGACGCCCAGACCAAGGCGAGTCTCGAACGGTATGTGCGGGTGGCTGACGGCCGGCCGGACGCCGGGAAGCTATCCCGGTCAAAAGCAAAAATTATGGCTGTGCTAACTGCGTCAGGGGAAATTTCCGTCAGACAACTCAAAGAGATCGTTCCAACTGCCGCGGCTTTAATCAAACCTCTTGAAAAAGCCGGTTATCTTACCATCCACTACAAAAGGGTCTACCGGGACCCTTTCGGCGAATCCATCAAGCCCGACAGTGCCTTCACCTTAAACCGGGAGCAGGCCAAAGCTGTCGCCAGTATCTGCGGCTATTTTACCAAAGGCTATAAGACCTTTCTTTTGAGAGGGGTCACCGGAAGCGGAAAAACCGAAGTCTACATGCAGGTTGCCGACGAGGTATTGAAGAGCGGACGTTACGTTCTGGTCCTGGTGCCGGAAATTGCATTGATTACCCAGATGGAGCGGCGATTTCGTGCCCGTTTCGGTGACTGTGTCGGCTTGCTGCACAGCGGCCTGTCGGCGGGCGAGCGTTACGATCAGTGGACGCGTATTTTGGAGGGCAAAGCAACCGTGGTCATCGGTGCCCGCTCCGCTATCTTTGCGCCTCTTAAAAACATCGGCATCATTGTCGTCGATGAAGAACACGATTCGTCTTACAAGCAGGAAGGCAAATTGCGTTACAATGCCCGGGATCTGGCGGTGGTCAGAGCAAACCAAAATGACTGCCTGGCTTTGTTGGGGTCGGCCACGCCTTCGATCCAATCGTATTACAATACCGTAACCGAGAAGTTCAGCGAGCTGACACTGACCAAGCGGGTCGCGCAGCGCGCCCTGGCTGAAATCAGTATTGTCGATCTTCGTGAAACCAGAGATACCAGGGGCATTGGACGCCATATTTCCCCGCAACTGCGTCAGGCTATGCAAGAAACGCTTGAATGCGGCGAGCAGGTGCTGCTTTTTTTAAACCGCCGCGGATATGCCAGTTTTCCGGTCTGCAGTGCGTGCGGTCAGCCCATGCGCTGCAAGCATTGTGATATCTCATTGACCCTGCACCAGCGTTCCAACGCTTACCGCTGTCACTACTGCGGATATAGTCGCTCCGCCGTGTCCAAATGCGATGTTTGCGGATCAGACAAAATTAAGCTTTTGGGTCTTGGTACGGAGAAGCTCGAAGGCATGGTCGCCAAGCTGTTCCCCCGGGCCCGGCTGGCTCGAATGGACCGCGACACCACCACCCGCAAAGGATCTGTTTTGAAGCTGTTAAAAGGGCTCAGGGATAATACGACCGATATTCTGGTGGGCACTCAAATGGTGGCCAAAGGGCACGACTTTCCAAACATCACCCTGGTGGGGATCATATGCGCCGACCTTTCCCTTAGCTTTCCTGATTTTCGTGCGGGGGAACGAACCTTTCAGCTGCTGGCCCAGGTGGCCGGCAGGGCCGGACGCGGAGCTAGACCCGGAAGGGTGATTTTACAAACCTACAATCCTGATCATTTCAGTATTGATGCCGCCAGACGCCAGGATTTTATATCTTTTTACAACCAGGAGATCGGTTTCCGCAAGGCGCTTAAATACCCGCCGTTTTCCAGAGTCATTCAACTCAAAATTTCCGGCACGGATCCCCGGGAAACCAAAAAACATGCGCTCACACTGGGAGATCTGTGCCAGTCCTTAAAAGCGAGCGCAATTGCCCGGTACCAGGGCATCGAAATCATGGGACCCATTGAAGCGTCTTTAACCAGGATTGCCCGGCGCTACCGCTGGCAGATTTTGTTAAAAGGGTCAAACGCCAGGAAGTTGCATCAATTTATGAATCAGTTGATGTCCGAGAACCCCGCGGGTTTAGGCCGTCCTCGGGTTCAGGTTGCCATCGATGTGGATCCTTTTTTTATGATGTGATACGGGTTGCGTGTTGCGGGGTACGGGTTGCGGGTATATATAGTTAAATGATTGAGTTGATTGATAGAGCGTCGGATAGTCAAATAGACTGAAATCCTCTAACCTAATCAGCTATTTAACTAATCAACTATTCAACTAATCCCGGTTGCACCTTGACATTAGATGGCAGGCATCATAAAATTTTTTTGACGCAGTCTAATGAGCACATAGGAAGGAGTTTGGTATGAGATGTAAAACCTGGTTGGTGGCAGCTGTTGCCATGTTGCTTGCTTTTTCAGTCGCAGTTTGTTTTGGTGCCGAGAATGATGCCGCGCCGACTGTCTTTTTCCCGGAGACCCATTTTGAATTTACCCCGGTGCTGGAAGGTTCCATGGTTGTGCACGACTTTGTCATTCAAAACAAAGGCAGTGCGACGCTAAATGTGGATCGCGTCAAAACCGGCTGAGGGTGCACGGCGGTCTCGTTTACGAGACAAATCCCCGCCGGTGGCGAGGGAAAAATTACCCTGAAAGTCGATACCAAAGGCTATGGCGGCAGAAATGTGAAAAAAACCGCCAGCGTTTACACCGATGATAAAAATCGTTCGAAGATGGATCTGGTTATATCCGGTCAGGTGGAAAAATTTGTCACCATACGGCCGCAGCATATCAATTTAAGTGGTTATGCGGGAGATAGTGTAAAAGCGCTGGTGTCCATCATACCCGAAAAGAAATACCCGTTTAAAATTCTAAAAGCCAGTGCCAAGGACGGCAGCAACATCAAATTCGAGCTGGAAGAAGCCAATCCCTCCGCTGACGGGGCTTATGAGCTAAAGGTCGAAAATCTGAAACAGGACACCGGCCGATTTTACGACACGATTATTCTGGAAACGGACAGCAAAATTCAACCGCAAATCAGTGTCAGGGTATACGGAAACCTGCGTCCCCCTAAGAGTCAGTGATTGGCGCAATCGCTGAGATCGATTTTTTAAAAAATTTGGATTGGTAGCTCCTGACACAGCTGCTCGATCCTGGTTACTGGTTCCTTGTCACTGGCTCCCGCTAACTGCGAGCCCGGGAGTGTCTGCCAGAGAGCAGCGACCGGAAACCAGAGACCGGGGGTCTATCATCGAGTATCCAGTATCTGGTTATTGATGGGGTAGAATGATGATTTCCATAAACGCGCTTAAATGCTTTGGACACTGTTTAAATGTCGCTTAACCATATCGAGCTAGTTGCCTTTGACTGTGACGGTGTACTATTCGACACCGCCCAGGCCAACCGGTTTTATTACAGCCACATATTGGAGCATTTCGGCCGGCCGGCATTGACTGAAGAACAGTTCCGTTTTGTGCATATGCATACGGTTCATGAATCCATAGCCTATCTGATTTCTGATGAAAACACTCTGGAAGCAGCCCATGATTTTCGGAAAACCATGGATTACCGGAAGTATCTCAGTTATCTCAAGGTGGAACCGCAGCTTGTTGCCTTGCTGGAGAAACTCAGACCGCGAATCAAAACCGCCATTGCCACCAACCGGACCGACACGATGGAACAGCTGCTGGCAGAATTCGATCTGGATGGGTATTTTGACCTGGTTGTCACCTCCAGCGATGTCAAACAGCCCAAACCACATCCTGAGGCGTTGCTTAAAATTTTAGAATATTTTGGACTTCGATCCCATCAGGCGATTTATATCGGTGATTCGCAGGTTGATGAACTGGCCGCCCGGGCCGCAAAAATGCCGCTGGTGGCCTATCGCAACCGGGAATTGACAGCGGATTATCACATTGACAGTCTCGGGGAGCTTGAAGAACTGCTCGAAATATGAAAAAGTTGGAAGGAACCAAATAGCATTGGACTTGGTTTCGATGATTGAAATTTAGAATTTATTTGGAATTTGGTGCTTGTGTTTTGGGATTTTTTAAAACATAAAAAGGCAAATTGCTAAGACATTATAGGATTGGAGCTTGAATTGATGGAAACTAAAATACCGAACGAGGATCAACAAGAAACATCTTTTTCCGATACCGATTGGGATAACCGAATATTATGCAGCGACGGCAGCTGCATCGGTGTGATCGGTCCGGACGGCCACTGCAAGGAATGCGGTAAAAAATATGAAGGTACCTTACCGGAGACTGTTGCTTCCGATAAAGAAAGCCAATCCCCGGGGGAAGACGAGTCCCGCGCCAGTACCGCTATCGATTCCCAACCGCAACCCTCCGCCGACATCACGTCCGAGGAGGAAACCCAATCCGACGATTGGGCCAATCGTCAACTTTGCAGTGACGGCAATTGCATCGGTGTCATCGGCCCTGACGGCCGGTGCACGGAATGCGGAAAGTCTTTTAAGGGATAAAAGGAAATTTGAAACACGAAATCCGAAATCCGAAACAAATACTAAATCCAAATTTTCAAATGTTCTAAACATTGAGACTGGTATCCTAAGGCATATAATTAATAAATTATCGTTTAGGATTTTGGTCATTGATTATTCGAATTTGTTTCGGCCAATTTTTTAAGATCAGGCGAGATTCGAATTTCGAATCTTTTGTTGTGATAAGCAGCTCAACAATATCTATTAAGCGCTTATTTGGAGTAATCCCTTGCCTCTATTAGAGCTCATCCCCACCCCCGCCTGGCGAGATCTGGTCGATATTCTATTTCTGACCCTCGTTGCCTATCAACTTTACCAATGGTTCCGTGAGACCCGCGCCCTGAGAGTTTTGATCGGTCTGGTTGTCCTGGGCGGAATTTATTCGGTGGCCAAGTTGTGGGGACTTTTTCTGACCACCTGGGTTTTCCAAATCCTGTGGCAGGTTTTGTTGATTCTGCTGCTGATCTTATTTCAATCCGAAATCCGCCAGGTTTTGGAAAAAGTAAGTCCGCTGCGCTACCTGAGATCGCGCAGACGGGCCTATGGCGGAACATTCGCGGCCAATTTGGCCCGGGTTGTATTTGAATTGGCTGCGGAAAGTACCGGGGCCCTGCTGGTGTTGACCCGGGATGACAATCCCTCCCATCTCATCCATGCCGGTCAAAAAGTCATGGCCATCCCTGATCCCATGTTGATCAAGAGCATCTTCAACCATCATGCGCCGGCCCATGACGGTGCGGTGATCATATCTCAGGATTGCTTAACCCATATGGGATGTATTTTGCCGTTGTCTGAAAGCCAGGACCTGCCGGAACAGTATGGGACCCGTCACCGTGCGGCCCTGGGCCTTTCAGAAGTGACAGATGCTGTTTGCCTGGTCGTCTCCGAAGAAAGATCCGAGGTGGCCAGCATTGTCGGCGGAAAGATTGCCCTTTGGAACGAGCCGGAGGCTTTGCAGGAGCAACTCAAGGAATGGCTGGGCGGCCCTGAAATTCAGGTACCGGCCATCCAGGACTTTTTAGTGGATTTCTTCATTAAAAACTGGAAAACGAAACTGGCGGCCTTGGCCCTCGTTTCCACCTGTTGGCTGGTTCTGGCCAGCCATCAGGAAGAAAAGGTTTTATTCAACGCTTCGATTCGATATACCAATCCGCCGATGGATTTGCTGGTGAGCAAGGATTCAACCAGGGAGGTAGGTCTGACACTTTCCGGCCGCCAGGACCAGATTAAATCGATACACAGGCAGGATGTGCGGGTAAACGTAGATCTGGGGAATCTAACCCCGGGAAGGCATCCTATCAGTCTCAGTGGCCAAAACGTATATTTACCTTCCGGTATAAAGGTCGATCGCATCACACCCCAGAGGATCGAGGTCATCCTGACCAGAGTACAGAGTTCAGATGACCCCCCTTCGCCCTGAGGGCTCCGGGGGGGCAGGCAGAGGACGGATGACAGAGGACAGATGACAGAACCAGATGTCCGAATTCTGTATTTCGGATTAGTCTGGTTTTCACCACGCAACTTGCAACTCGTAACCCGCAACAGAAACCCGATAGCCTCAGATTCTGGCAACAGCTTGATAGATAAAAGGCCCTAAAGGTCTATGAGATCTGACCTAACGGTAGCACTATCGTAAACACCGCGCCGCCCTGGGGTGAGTTTTGGGCGGTGATGGTGCCCTGATGGTCTTCGATGATACCCTTGCAAATCGAGAGTCCTACCCCCATTCCCATCTTCTTTTTGCGGGTGAAAAACGGATCAAATATATAGTCCAGATCTTTATCCGATATACCGGGACCGCTGTCCTGTACGGTTATGGTGATTTTTTCATCCTGGCAGCTGGTCGCGATGACGATCTCTTCTCCGTTAGGTGAAGACTGATTTAATTTATCTTTGAAGTCAGGCTCATTGACGATGGCCTCCACGGCATTGTTCACCAGATTCATGATCACCTGGCCGATTTGCTGGGGGGAGGCATTGATTTTGGATGTTGTGGCAGCCAGATTCAGTTTGATGTTTAACATACTTTTTTTCAAGTAGCTGTTCATCAAGGCCACGGTGTTTCCAATCACCTGGTTGACATCCATGGGTTGCTTTTTTTCCTTGCCCGGGCGGTTGAGATCGATGAGATTGCGCACGGTGTTACGGATGCTTAGAAATGCGTTTTTGATCAAATCCAACTTTTTTAGAAGATCTTTATCCCGGTCATACTGCATCTGTATGACACTCAGCAGGGCCGTTATACCCTGCAGAGGGGAATTGATTTCATGGGCGATGGATGCCGCCAACTGGCCGGTTGCAGCCAGCCGTTCCGATCGCAGCAGTTGGTTTTGAAGTAATTTTGTTTGGGTAATGTCCCTGGCAACAGCTAGAAAACAGGGTTTTCCCAGATATGAAATATAGCGGCAATTGATTTCATTGGGGATTATGTCGCCATTTTTGGTTTTAATGTTCAGTTCAAACCGGGCTTCTTTCTGCTGACTGACCTTTGCCAGCATATTTTCGATGTAAGAGTTCTGATCGGCTTCTACGATTTTGCTGATATTCAGCCCTAATAATTCCTCTTTGGCATACCCGGTACTTTGGTGGACCCGGTCGTTGGATTCGATTAATCTTCCTTTGCGATTGAAAAGAAAGACACTATCAGTGACATTGTCAAATAATTCCTTAAACCTCCGCAGCTCTTCTGCCTGTTTGAATTCAGTGGTGTTGGAGGAAATTATGGTGGCGGCGATGACCTGCCGGCCCAGCCTCAAAGCACCAATCCGGTAAGTATACCAGGCAGGTTTGCGCCGGGTTCCCGTGCGAACTTCGAAGCTTTCCGGCTCGCCGGTTTCAAATACGCTTTCAATACTTTCCCTGGCCAGATAACGATATTTTTCAGGCAGAAACTGGTAAATAGTCTTGCCGATGGCTTTTTCCCGGGGAAGTTTAAATATATCCTGGTTTACAAAACGAATGATCCCTTTTTGATCCACGGCGGTAATCACGTCAGGTGCCGTTGCCACCAGAGAGCGCCACAACTCTTCGGACTCATTTAACTTTTGTTTTGCTTCTCTGAGTTTATTGATAATTGACTGGGCGTGGGAGCCGAACATGACAAACAGACACAAGACAATGACGCGCAAATAAATATCGTAGAGATCCGGACCGATGAGTTCGGCGATGAGATTAAATTTGTTGCCAAAAAATATGTTTAAGATGGAATCAAGCACCCAGTAAATGCAGGCAATAAAGATTACGGCCAGCACCATTGAATCCGGAAATCCTTCTTTGGTTTCAGTACCCGCGCTGGTTTCAAATCCTGGTTTTCTGTTTGACGTCGGCGGGCTGAGACCTAAAGGCGATTTGGTCAATTTCAGTGTCGAAGCATTCATACGATTCACCT